>ERZ827471.604-NODE-604-length-29429-cov-5.405835_pt1 | contig 29429 bp, 25 predicted proteins | sample MGYA00519772_ERZ827471 | MGnify/ENA primary metagenome ERZ827471 (study PRJEB31778, sample SAMEA3449315) | human gut metagenome | biome: human gut; feature: human-associated habitat; material: faeces | place: United Kingdom | collected 2010/2012 ...
TCTTTCCACCTGGTCTTTTATGAATGCGGTATCGGCGGTTACAATCAGGAACCCGTCGGATATGGCTTGTGGCTGAAGGCGGCCGAAGAAAGCGTCGACCTGGATGGCGTTGACCGTGTCGTAGCTTTTCACCTGGGCGCAGACAAGCTGCCAGGTTTCGTAAAGGTTGCTGGAGTCTACCATAGTTGCACTTTCTCTTTCGTTCGATAGAGGTTGCTTTGCCGTCTTGCTCGACGGCGCAACCGTGTCATGTATCCGCGATTCTCAATGTCGCCCCGCCGTAAGCGCGGGAGCGACGTGTTTAAAGCAAATCTTCCGCGACGCCCAGTCCAAAGTCGGTCAGACATCGCATCTTTCCGATTGATTTCACAAGTCCCTCTTCTTCAAGGCTTCTGAGGGTTCTGTGTGCGGTGCTGGGGCTCAAATCGAGGTCGTTCTTGATATCCGTGAGCCTAAGAGACCCTTCCTTCATAAGGAGGGATAGGATGTCTTTCTCTCGATCGGTGAGGTGCGGATCCGAGCTGTTGCACCGAGGCGCGTTTGCACGATGTTTCGAAGGGGCCTGGTCTTGTTCGGGTGCAACGCTTATGGTGACAACCGCTCCCGTTCTGAGGTTGTCTTCTATGGTGATGCGCCCATGAGAAAAGGAGAGATACTCTTTGACCAGGGGTAGCCCGCTTCCAACTCCCCGAATGTATTGTTTCATGGGGTCTGTGGCGGAAGAAAACCCTGGCATCTGGGCCTTCTCCTTCTGGGGGATACCCGGGCCTTGGTCGGAGAATCTGATGGTGTTCCCTCCGTCGTATATTGAAACGACTATTTCGCAGAATCGGGCATGAATGAAATTCTCGCTTACTTCCCTGATAACGGTGTAGGGAATGGCTCCGCCTGTCTGTTGCGCTTGCGCATACACCGTGGAGGCGAGACCCTCGATGAACTCTGCCGTTGTATTCGGCGCGATTTCGGTGATGCGCGGGGCGCTGCGAAAATCGTCGTAGCATGCGATGCGTGCGGAAGTGAGTGCATGGGAGAAATCGCCACTCGATGAGCTGACGGTTTCTGGAGCGTCTTGTGGCGTGTTTGGTGTGGGGTTCAACGCTTTTCCATTAAATTCCGAAGTTTTCACCATTTTCCGACGGTTCTAGAAAACAAGACAGTTTTCCCCGAATCGGTTTTCCCCATTTTACGGATTGTGGAAAACTTTTCCAAGGGGCATTTCTGGGGTACGTGGAAAATTTCAAGAGCGTCACCCCGACTTTTATGAGTTTTCAACATTTTATTCAACCATTGTGGAAAGTCTTGAGTCGTTCTTGAAAATATGATTGAAAACAGTGGGCAACGTTTCTGAAAATGAGGAAAACCCCCGTGGCGAATACGTCAGAAAAGGAAATTTCCATGTTTTCAGGTTGGAAAAAGCCTGGAAAACCACTTTGGTTCCGAAAAGTGACAAAAAATCGAAACTTCAAGTTAATTTTGTATAACACCAGTTCAAAGATGAATAATACTGCATATAAGGTTTTTTCATAAGGGTATTTTCCATATGGAAAATACGGCATGAAAAGTTTTCCAGAGACTTTTCAACCGCAAATTCCTGGGCTTATGCCACTTTTCAACGTTTTTAACATTTTCAGGACGAATGCGATGAGGGAGATTTTTCGAACCGAAGGACTAGAGCGATTGTCCTTCAGCTTTTCATGGAGTAACGGGGATATTGTTTTCAAAAAGGGTTTACTTTTCGGTTGTGCGCGGTACAATCATACGGCTATTCACTAACGGACTATCAAATGCTGACCGTGAAAGGGAGACGATATGAAGCGCACTTACCAGCCGAACAAGCGCAAGCGCGCCAAGTGCCACGGTTTCCGTGCTCGCATGGCTACCAAGGGTGGTCGTGCTGTCTTGGCCGCTCGTCGTGCTAAGGGCCGCAAGCGTCTTTGCGTGTAGAGGAAAGGCATCGGTGTGAAATCGACCATAAAGTCGAGCGCCGATATCTCGCTTCTTTTCTCGCAAGGAAAAAGATTCAGCACGCCTTTTCTTACGGTGATTGTGCTGAAGCGAAACAACCAACACGACCATGAACTACTTCATGGTCGTGTTGCTTTTATTGCGGGCAAAAAGTCGGGAGGTGCCGTCTGGCGCAATGGCGCAAAAAGGCGCATGCGTGCTCTTGCCTATGACCTCGGAGGGCCGTGGGAGGGTTACGACGTGGTATTTCTGGCCCGCACGCCCATCTTGAAGGCTTCTTATAGTAAAGTGAGCAAAGCGTGTGAGAAGGCCTTGGTAAAGGCCGGAATCGTTCAGTCTGCTTCGTGATAATGCTCCGGGCGGATATGAGAAGGTTGCATATGTCTTTGAAATCGGTGTTTCGCTTCGTGGGTGCGTTGCCGTCGAAGGCCGCCCTCGGGCTCATCATGTTCTATCGCTCCGCAATCTCCCCGCTCTTCCCGGCATGTTGTCGCTATATTCCCACGTGTTCAGAATACGGCATGATTGCGATCCGAAGATTCGGGTTCATCAAGGGAGGCTGGCTGACTATCAAGCGGATTTGCAGGTGTCACCCCTTTCATCCCGGCGGGTATGACCCTGTACCTGACGAATTGTAGAAAGGAACCGTATGTGGGACGCGTTTAAAGATTGGATATTCAGCTGTATCCAATTCTTCTCCAACTTTGTGGGCGACTGGGGATTGGCCATCATTATCATCACGGTCATTTTCCGCGTCATCGTTGCTCCGATCATGCATAAGCAAATTAAGTCGAGCTTCCAGATGCAGAAGGTTCAGCCTCTCATCAAGGAAGTCCAGACGAAGTTCTCTAACGATCCCGTTCGCATGAACGAGGAGATGCAGAAGCTGTATGCCGAGACGAAATTCAATCCCCTGGCGGGCTGTCTCCCTATGCTTCTCCAGATGCCGATCTTCCTGGCTATGTTCCAGACCTTGCGCGAGCTTGGAGGTCGTCAGACTGGCGCGAGCTACACCTTCTTCGGTTTGGTTCCCGATTTGACGCTGACCCCGTCCGAGATGTTCTCCCACGGTATCGTGGCGTTCTTCCCGTATCTTGTTCTTATGCTGGTGTTTGCTCTGGCGACATTCTTGCCGATGATCCTTCAGAACATTCACAACGATAGCGCCCAACGCAATCAGATGCTTATTATGGGCGGCATCATGACTTTGATGATGCTTTGGATTTCCTGGGGTTCCCCTGCCGGCGTTTTGCTGTTCTGGGGCACTTCGTCGATTATCGGTATTCTTCAGAACCAGATTACCATGCGCATGATGAAGAAGGCCGAAGCTGCCAAAGAGGCGGAAACGATCGACGTAAAGCCGGTCAAGGTCAACGTGGAGCGCAAGCAAAAAAAGAAGCGCCCTACCAAAAAGCGTTAAATGAAACAGAGCGCGTTACCTCAGGGGGACGCGCTGTTGATGGAAGGAAGGACGCGTTATGACCGAAGAGGATATCGTGGCCGTAGAGGGCGTCGAAGAAGGCTCCGAACAGGAGATTAAGGCAGATAGCTCTCATACGGAAATGGTTGAGCTTACCGAAGAGGAGCTTGACCGCGTAGCGGACACCGCCATAGATGCGCTGCAGGGCATCCTGAAGCATTTCGATGTCGGGGAAGTCACTATCGACGAGTACGAAGGCGATGAAGGCGAGCTGATTCTTGATATCACTGGCGACAATCTGGCTATTTTGATAGGTCGCCACGGCAAGACGCTGGATGCTCTCCAATTCATCATCTCCGCTATCACGACGCGCACGCTTGGGTTCCGCTATCCCGTTGTGGTTGACGTGGAAGGCTATAAAAACCGTCAGCGCCAGAAGCTCGAGTCCATCGCGCGCTCGGCGGCGAATCGTGCGGCGTCTCAGCATCGCAGCGTCAAGCTCCGTCCGATGACACCTTACGAGCGCCGCATTGTCCATCTGACGTTGCGTGATTTCGACGATGTTGAAACTGCTTCCGAAGGCGAGGGAAGCGCCCGTCATGTGGTGGTTATTCCGCGTTAGCGACAAAGGAAGGTAATGCGGGTTCTTTCGACGTAGTAGCCGCTTTCGTACGGTGGGCTTCGTGGAAACCAAAGGGAATTGAACCGGGCTGGATGCTTGCGCGTCCGGCCCGGTTTCTTTATTCCTTTCGTCATGTTGACATACAATAAGGAACGTACATGCTTACTACGAAAGGTGCATATGGGTTGTCTATCTGAACTAATGAAGAGGCATCACGGAATCGAGATCGACGAAGGACAAGAGCGTCTGCTCATGGACGATCTGCATGCAATTATGGATGTGAACAAAACGATGAACCTTACTCGGATTCTTTCCGAAGAGGGGGGCATCGTCCTGCATCTCGAGGATAGCTTGACGGGGCTTCCGTTTGTAAATGACGCACCCGAAGGGCTATACGGCGATCTTGGAACCGGCGGAGGGTTTCCTGGTATCCCGCTCTGTATCATGACCGGTCGCCAGACCCTTCTTGTGGACTCGGTAAAAAAGAAGGTAGCGGCCCTTGAAGGCGTTGCGAAAGAAATCGGTATCGGCGAGCGTGTGGGGGTTTATGGCGGGCGAATAGAGGACCTCGCGATTGAAAGAAAAGGGGACTTCTCCGTTTTGACGGCTCGTGCTCTCAGTTCCTTGTCGTCTTTGATGGAGCTTGCCTCGCCTCTCTTGAGGAAGCGTGGTCGTCTCGTATGCTATAAAGCTCAGCCGTCTGAGGATGAGGTAGAAAATGCCCTCGGCATTCAGGAGCTTGTAGGGCTTCGTCTAGAGTGCGACCAGACGTTTTGCCTCAGTGACGGGTCAACGCGAAGGATTTTTGTTTTCGAGAAAACAGGGGCGCCTCGAATAAAGCTGCCTCGAAGGAACGGTCTTGCCCAGAAAGACCCTTTGCGTCCTCGGCCGTAGACGGGCTGTCTTTGCGGTTTGCCAATTTGACGGCGAAGGCTTGTTTCACGCAGCGGGTTTGCTGGTTTTTTTTTTTTTTTTCGGGCGCTTCGGCGCCCGCTTGGCTGCTTGCGAACATCTCGTATCTTGCAGCAATAAATGATGCAGAAATACCGAATGTCATTCTATTCGATATAACACCCATTGAAACGAAAGGAAGAATGCGTGCTCTGCGCGTCTTGGGGCGCGCAAGGAAGCTCAACAGGCCGCCTTTTCATCATGTAAGCCTTGCTTTCGAGTGGCGTTTCACGTGAAACGCCTGGGTGGGGCGAGGCTTGCATATCGGTGTTTTGCCAAAAAAACCCGACCCGAGGGTTTTTGGCAAAAAGCGAGCACGACTTTTGATTCAGTGCTGATGTCGGGGCTTTGCCGACGTCAGCTTGGTTTCGCTCACGCGTATCGCGTAAAGAAAATAAGCATACAGACGCTTATTGCAATGACTCGGCCCGTAGCACGCTATAATAACGAAACTGGCCGCTCGGCTTTTTCATGGTGATTAGAGTGTTTCACGTGAAACACATCGTTATTACAGATGCGTATATATATCGGCGGGGTGAGCCCATGCCGTTGTCGTTGAGGAGGATCTTGTGGGACTGTTTGATGGTTTTAAGCGTCAGGTCAATCACCATGAAACCCAATTGACGCCATCTCCCGAGAATCGAACGGAAGAGCGTTTCATAGATCCCGAAGAAGTCGAGGTAATAGAGCGTGAAATAGACGATGTTTCACGTGAAACATCGTCCGACGTAGCTCCCGAGTCTCGCCAGAGCGATCCGGTGTTTGTCGCCACGCCGCTCAAGACGTATGCAGATAAAAAGCCCGTTAAGCATGTTGTGGGGGCCACGAAGGTCATTGCCATTCTGAATCAAAAGGGCGGCGTGGGGAAGTCAACGACGACGATCAATCTGGGCGCCGCTTTGGGAGAACTGGGGAAGCAGGTTCTTCTCGTAGACCTTGATCCGCAGGGAAATACTTCGAGCGGTTTGGGCATAGAGAAGAATAAGCTTGAACAATGCGTATACGACGTTCTTCTTGGAGAAGCCGCTTTAACCGACGTTATTATCCCCGATGTCTGCGAAGGGCTTGACGTAGCTCCTGCGACAATCAATCTTGCAGGAGCGGAGGTCGAGCTTGTTTCCGAGATGGCGCGAGAGAATCGTCTTAAAGAGGCTATCGGCGGAATTCGCGGCAAGTACGACTACGTATTCATCGACTGCCCGCCGTCGTTGGGCCTCCTGACGGTTAATGCGCTTGTCGCGGCAGATAAGCTGCTCATCCCCATCCAATGCGAGTTCTATGCCCTCGAGGGCGTTACGAAGCTGCTCGACTCCATGAAGAGGGTTAAAACCTACCTCAACCCCAGCTTGGATATATTCGGGGTCCTTTTGACGATGTATGACGGACGTACGACATTGTCAAAACAGGTTGCGAACGAGGTGCGAGGGTTCTTCGACAAGGTGGTGTTCGACGTCGTGATTCCTCGTTCGGTCAAAGTCTCTGAGGCTCCTAGTTTTGGGCTTCCTATAACGGAATACGACACGACGGGGAAGGGCGCCGAGGCCTATAGAACCCTTGCTAAGGAAGTGATACAGCGTGGCTAAGAACACCCGAAGCGGTCTCGGTCGCGGTCTCAACTCTTTGATGGGCGGCTACGAGGCGCCAGCCGAAGCTCATGCTCGCAAAAAGAACGAGCAGTTGGAAAGCCCTGCATCCGAGGCTGCATCCGAGACGAAGAAGGCGGTTGAGGATTCTCCTCGTCGCAGCGTCGAGCGAGAGGTAATCAGGGAAGAGAATCTCACTCAGGAAGATAGGGCTGTTATAGATTGGGAAAAAAGGAAATATCCCGCCCCGACGAAAGCAAGCGATCCCCTTGGTGTGAAAATTGCGGTTAAGGATGTCATAGCGAAGAGGGAGCTCATCGAAGAAGACGACGGCGTTACGATCAAAGGGGTTGTGGAGCGCATAGCCGATCCCGAGGCGGCAGCTCGATATTCCGCGGAGCTCTCAGCATCTCCCGCTTTGTCTTTTGCGGAGCGCATGGAGGCGCGCGTGTCGGCGGCATTTGCTCCGTCCGCTGAAGAGGCCGGTCATGCGAGGGCGATCGATGAAGTGGATATCGATAAGATTCACCCCAACCCGACTCAGCCTCGAATGCATTTTAACCAGGATGAGCTCGAGGAGCTTTCCGCATCAATCGAGAAGGACGGACTGCTGCAGCCCATCCTTGTGCGTGAAGCCGCGGACGGCTATGAAATCATTGCGGGCGAGCGCCGCTGGCAGGCGTGCAAGCTTGTAGGGTTGAAGAAAGTTCCTGTCAGGATAAAAGAAGCGGACGACTTGAAGGTTCTGGAGTTGGCTCTCATCGAGAATCTTCAGCGTAGCGATTTGAACCCCATCGAAGAAGCGTATAGCTACAAAAGAATGATGGAGCGCAGCGGTCGCACGCAGTCGGAAGTTGCCTCGGCGGTTTCGAAGGGGCGTTCGACTATCGCGAATGCATTACGTCTGCTTGATCTTCCCGAAGAAGCCCAGCAGCTTCTTTTCGAGGAGAAAATCACAGCGGGTCATGCTCGCGCTATTCTTTCGGTGCAGACGCCGGCCAATCGCCTGAAGCTGACCGAGAAGCTGAAGAACGAAAAGATTTCGGTACGAGAGGCTGAATCTATTGCCCGTCTTATGGTGGGAAGGGAAAACGCTGCTACGAAGCCACCGAAACCTCCTGCACCTAAGGCGTACAAAACGACCGCTCGGTCTCTTGGGGAAAAACTTCATACGAAGGTGAAGATCAGGTCGGCGAACGGAAAGAACAAGATAGAAATCGAATTCAAAGACGAAGACGATCTTCAACGTCTTTTCGAAATTATGAACGGGTCGGAATAACGGGAGCGCAGTCATACCTGCCAGCTCAAGGATAGGGGCCTCGCTCTGCCGTACAGGAGCGAGGCCTTTTGCAACGAACCGAACATATGCAACGAGATAGGAAGGGTTATCCGCCAATGGGGGAAGAAATCAAATCGTATTCCTACGAGGGCATTAAAAAGCTTCTCGCTGGATTGGGCCAGCCTCAGTTTAGGGCGAAGCAAATCGTGCAATGGCTGTATCAAAAAGGCGTCTCGTCGTATGACGAGATGAGCAACATACCCGCAAATCTCAGGGAGGCGTTGGGAAAGGAAGCCCCTTTGCACCCGTCAGTGATAGCCGATAAAAGGGTCTCTGCGGACGGTACGAGGAAATATATCGTTCGATTCCATGATGGCGCTGAAACGGAAATGGTGGGCATACCCTCGAAAGATCGCCTCACCGTCTGCTTCTCTACGCAAGTCGGATGTCCCATGGGCTGCACGTTCTGTGCAACGGGGAGGGAGGGGTTCACGAGGAATCTTCTTCCTGGAGAAATGGTCGACCAGGTGATGCTTGTCCAGGAAGATTTCGGCGAACGAGTTTCCAATGTGGTCGGCATGGGTCAGGGAGAGCCTCTTCTCAATTACGACAACGTGCTTGCTGCTTTGCGATTCTTGAATTCTCCCGATGGGTTGAATATCGGAGCTCGCCGCATCACCATCTCTACGTGCGGTCTTTTGCAAGGCATCGGGCAGTTCGCAAGAGAGCCGGAGCAGTTCACGTTGGCTATATCGCTCCATTCCGCCATTCAGGAAACTCGAGACGATATTATGCCCGCCCTGATGAACCAGACGCTTCCTTCGCTCAAGAAGGCGGTGCAGAGATATCAGGAGGAATCAGGAAGGCGTGTGACGTACGAATACGTCATGATCAATGGCGTGAACGATGATATGGAGCATCTCAAGGCTCTCGTTCATTTCTGCCGAGGTACGCTATGCCACGTGAATCTGATTCCCGTCAACGGAGTGGAGGGCACGGGGTACGTTCCGAGCAACTCGGATGCCTCTGCTTTGTTCTTGAAGGAGCTTACGAGCAAAGGGATCGAGGCGACGATTCGTCAGTCGAGGGGTGCCGATATAGCGGGAGCATGCGGGCAGTTGAAGAACGCGAAGCAGGAACTTTAATTCGAGTATTCGGCAAAAGAAAGCGACCCGGAATAAATCCGGGTCGCTTCGTCTTTCATGGTAAGAAAGAGATATTACAGAGCCTCGGCGGCTTTCTTGTAGCCGGCCTTGTGAGCGCCTTCGAATTTGGCGGTCATTTCAAAGAAATGAGCGATATCCTCGAAACCCTCCTCGCGAGCGGTCTTAGCGAATTCGGGGTACATGCTCTCCTCTTCGTACTGCTCGCCTGCGGCAGCGCTCTCGAGGTTTTCCTTGACGCCGCCGAACATGCCAAGATAGACGGCTTCGGCAAGTGCATGGGCGGTTTCTTCCGCCATAGGACGATCGAACGCAGCGGCGGCTTCGGTTTCGTCGGCCTCTTCTGCGATGTGCTTCCAGAGGGTGTACTTGCGGTTTGCCTGAGATTCGCCCGCGAACGCAGCTGCAAGATTCTCGGCGGTCTTGGTGCCGGTTACATCAGCGGGCTGGTACTCGGAAAATGCCGCCTGGCCTGCATGGCACATGGGGCATTCTTCGGGGGCGGAGCCAACGTGGAGATAACCGCATACTTTGCAACGATAGATTTTCATGAAGACCTCTTTACCTATATGAGTTTGTGCTGTTGAAGCAAAATAAATGATACTGCTTCGATGCGTTCTGTCAACGAAGCCCAACGAGCGCACATCGTTGGTATATATTATGGCTTCCTAGAAGCGAAGCTTTTGAGCAGGCTGAGATTTGTAGGTTGCTACAGTAAGGAATGACATGGCGTATTCTGGAAATCCGAAAGACTACTCGGTTGCAGTTTTATATGGAGGAACCAGCGGCGAGCGAGAGGTCTCTCTTAATTCGGGCGCATGCTGTGGGGAAGCCTTGAAGGAGTTGGGCTTTTCCGTCACGATGATCGACCCTGCGTCTCGCGATGATTTGAGGAAGCTTGTCGAGGAAGAATTCGACGTTGCCTTCCTGGCTCTTCACGGTAAAGGAGGAGAGGACGGGACATTGCAGGGATTTCTCGAGACGCTCGGGATTCCTTACACGGGATCGGGTATACTCTCGAGCGCTCTTGCTGTCAACAAGGCGAAGTCGAAGGAATGCTACGAGGATGCGGGCTTACGTGTGGCCGCATCTGTCGTTGTGGGCCGAAATGACGTTCTTGATTCGGAAGATTTGAAGGAAATAGAGGAGACGTGCGGAATCCCGTGTGTCGTGAAGCCCACGACGGAGGGGAGCTCTTTGGGCATGACCATCGTTCGCGACGCTTCTCAGATTCAGTCGGCCCTCGACGTCGCGTTCGAAGTCGACGATGAGGCGATGGTGGAGCAGTTTATAGAAGGCGTAGAGCTTACGTGTGGCGTTGTAGGCAACGACAGCTACGAGGCTCTTCCCGTTATCCAAATCGTTCCGAACGATGATGAATTCTACAACTATCATGCGAAGTATGCCGCCGGTGGAAGCACCCACTTGTGCCCCGCTCCGCTTGACGAAGATACCACGCAGAAGGTTCAGGACATGGCGATTGCGGCTCATGCGGTTCTTGGGTGCCGTGGTATCTCCCGAACCGACATAATGCTGGATAAAGAAGGGGATTGCTGGATTCTCGAGACAAACACCCTGCCGGGCATGACGAAGACTTCTTTGATTCCCGACGCTGCTCGTGTCGTTGGCATGGACTTTCCTCGGGTTTGCGAGAAGCTTATTGAGCTCGCTCTTTCATAGAGGACCGGTTCTGAGGCGCGGTGAAAACCGCGCCTTTTCTTTAGGTGCTAGAGGACGCCTATACGGTGCAAGAGCCATATGGCGCACGCGACGATGCCTAGGATGAAAGCCCAGCTTACGATATAGCATCCGACATTCTTGCTTCTTCCGAGGTCGAGCACTTTGTCATGCATGCTCCTGTGATCTTTCAATATCACGCTCGATGCCTCGCTGTCGGGGATTCTTACTTTGCTCGAAGGCTTCCAGCTTGACGGGTCCTTCGCGATTTCTTCGGCCAAACGGGCGCTCAAAGAAGGGTCGGGGCGTAGACCCTGAGCGGCTTCTCGGGCGAACGATGTCACGAACGATCGAAACGATTCTGCATACTTCGGCGAATAGGCAATGATCGCGACCTGCCCCCAATAGGCGTTTTCTCCGAGGCCCTCGCTGTAGGCGGTGAAACTGAGAATATAGGAGATTTCCCAGTCTTTGGCTTGCAGGACGGCAAGCGCATGCGAGACGTCTTGATCGAGGAAGCCGATAGCTTGCCCGTAAGGATTCACGAGCCACGCTTGGCGATGCTTGCGCTCGTCAAGTCTCCATTCTATGGTTCCTCTGTCCCCGACCGCGTTATCGGGGCCCGCAAGCGCTGCGCCGCTGCGTTTGTCTGCCGTCTGAAATGTGGCATACATGCCGAAATAAATGTCGGACGCGTTGAGAGGCGTCATGGTGTTCCTTTCGTGGTAGGCTTACCGTCTACGATTGATTGAAAGATGAGGGTATGCAGAACATGAGTGTATACGACTTCGTATCCCAGGGTACTCCAGATGACATCGTCGAGCGCTATGCAGCTTTGAAAAACGATGCGGAAGCCTCCGATTTCGGCGACCTCGATCGCAATGTCGTTATCCTCGATACCGAGACGACGGGTTTTTCGCAAAACCACGACGAGCTCACGCAGATAGCGGCCGCCCGCCTCGAACGCGGTGTTGTGACGGAATGGTTCGTGACGTTTGTCAACCCCGGGAAGCATATCCCTGACGAAGTCGCTCGTCTGACCGATATCCACGACGAAGACGTAATGGATGCGCCCCTTCCGGACGAGGCACGTGCTCGCTTGGCCGAGTTTGTCGGTGACGCGACGGTGGTTGCTCATAACGCCGCTTTCGACAAAGGCTTCGCAACGAAAACGCCATCGGGCTACCCTCTGCTCGAGAATCTCTGGGTCGATTCGCTCGATTTGGCGCGCATTGCGCTTCCTCGCTTGAAGTCGCATAGGCTTATAGACTTGGTGAGGGCGTTTGACGCTCCTCTGTCAACGCATCGTGCCGATGCCGATGTCGAGGCGTTGTGCGCCGTATACAGGATTCTGCTCGCCGCCATCCAGGCGATGCCCCTCGATCTCGTTGAATACATCGCGGGGCTTGCGCCCGTCGAAGAATGGCCGACGGGTGCGGTGTTCGGTTGCATGGCGGGTCACATGGCTGCGCTTGAAGAGGCGAAAACGGGACCTGGAATTCAGAGGAAGAGCTATCCGCTTACCATCAGGGGGCTTCGTTCCGCTCGTTTCGCGAAAGGGGCTGCTCGGGGTTCGCGGGAAAGTGATTCTTCGCATCCGGAAGTTCAGGGCGAGCTTTATGCCGCTTGCGATACGGATGCGTCTTTGACCCAGCTTGGAAAAAGCGGCGTTTTGGAGTTTCCCGATGCATGCGAAGTGGAAGAGGCGTTTTCTTCCCAGGGCATAGTAGGCGGGCTTTACGAGGGTTACGAACCTCGTGCCGAGCAGAACGTCATGGCGTCTCAGGTTCTCAAGTCGTTCTCGACGGGGAGGAATCTCGTCGTGGAGGCAGGGACCGGTGTAGGAAAGTCCATGGCGTATCTTCTTCCGAGCGCGCTTATCGCGTTGAGGAACAATGCCGTCGTTGGCATCGCCACGAAGACGAACGCGCTTCTCGACCAGATTGTGTATAAAGAGCTTCCTTTGCTAAACGAAGGGCTGAAGCGACAGGGCTTTGGCGCGCTCGAATATGTTGCCCTCAAGGGGTTCTCCCACTATCCCTGCCTTCGACTGGTCGACAAGCTGGCAAGCGACGGGGCCGCAAGCGTCATGGTTATGGGAAAGCAGGTAAGCCAGGCACCTTCCATTGCTGCGCTCCTCTCTTTCGTCGAGCAGACGGAGTACGACGACCTGGACGGGCTCAAGCTTGATTTCAAGACGCTGCCTCGATACGCGTTCACCACGACGTCGAGGGATTGTCTTAAAAGGAAATGCCCCTACTACGGCACGTATTGCTTTGTGCACGGCTTGAGAAAAAAGGCCGAAACGGCGCATGTCGTGGTGACGAACCACTCTCTGTTTTTCTGCGATGTGGCCGCCGATGGGGGCCTGCTTCCCGATATTCGTTTCTGGGTTATAGACGAGGCTCATGGCGCAGAGGCGGAAGCGCGCCGCGCTCTCGCCGTCACCCTTGATGCGGCGGAAATGGTTCGTCTTGCAAACAGGCTCGCTTCCGACGAGGCGAGGCGTAATCCGTTTGTCCGCGTTGAGCGCCGCGCCCCGCTTGATTCCGGCTCCCAGCCAGAGGCGAGCACCTTGTTCTATGCCCTGACGGAAAAGGCTAGAGTTCGCGGTAAGGTATTCGGCGAATGCGCGATCGAATTTGCCCATCATATGAAAGACCTTGTTGGCTGCGACACCAATAAGAACAATAAGAGCTACGAAACCATAGAGCTCTGGATCAACGACGATGTTCGCAATGACGAAAGGTTCCAGGTGCTTCGCGGCTTCGCAAAGGATTTTCGAGAAGCCGCCGAAAAACTGATAACCGCCGGAAACGAGCTCGTCGCTTTCCTTGATGGAGTGGATGGAGCCGCCGATTGCCAGCGCGATATAGCCACAATCGTCATCGATGCGAAGGAGATGCTTCAGTCGAGCGAGCTCATCATGGAGACGGCAGACCCGAAATTTGTGTATTCGGCTAAACTGTCGAAAAAGCCCGAACGAGTTTCCGAGGCTCTTCAGGCGCAAATCATCGATGTCGGGCAGATGTTGAGCGAGACGCTGTACGAAAAAACCGAGAGCATCGCCTATGCAAGCGCAACGATAACTATCGGGAGGGACTTCAGGAACTTCATTGGTTCTATGGGTCTCAACTCGAGCGAATCTTCCCAGGCGGATACGTGCCTTTTGGGATCGAGCTATGATTATGACGCTAACATGCAGGTTGTCGTCATAAACGACATACCCGAGCCGAATCAGCCGGGATACCTCGAATCTCTCCAAAGGTTTCTTGCTCAGGCTCATGTGGCGCAGCAAGGAAGCATGCTTACCCTATTCACCAATCGTAGGGAGATGGAAGCTTGCTTCGACGCGGTCGACCCTGTCATGAAGGAGGAGGGATTGAGGTTGGTATGCCAGAAGTGGGGCGTTTCGACTAAGGGCCTTCGTGACGATTTCCTGAAAGACGAGCATCTCTCGCTCTTTGCGCTGAAAAGTTTTTGGGAAGGGTTCGACGCTCCCGGGGCAACCTTGAAGAGCGTCGTCATACCGAAGCTTCCTTTCGCGAAGCCCACGGATCCTTTGTCGTGCGAACGAGCTCTTCGCGATCAGTCGGCATGGTCGCATTACACGCTTCCTCAGGCTGTTATAGAAATAAAGCAAGCGGCGGGAAGGCTCATCAGGTCCTCCACGGACAAGGGCGTGCTTGTTCTTGCCGATAGGAGGCTGCTGACGAAGGGATACGGAAAGGTGTTTTTGAACTCGTTGCCGTCGCGTACCATTCGTTTTTGCAGCATTGACGAAGCAGTAGAAATACTGCGCGAGAATAGGGCGTAAGCTCTTTGCTTTCGCCGCGAAGGCAAAGGGCCTTGGTCGCGGCGTGTTCGAGGAGCAGAACAAAGGAGGCGAAGTGGCGCGCAGGGAAAAGGGGAGTGCCCATCTTTTCAAAGATATGGCCACGAGCCTTCATATTAAAAAGAATACGGCAGGCAGATCGAACGAGATTTCCCTGTCGGTCCTTGATGGGTTGAAAAGCCAGGCGGACAACAGGTTGGGAGAAGCCGACCAAAAGGTTCGCCTGGGCGATTTGTCCATATTCACGGTTTCTCCGAAGAAGGAGAAGAAGGCCTCTTTCATAGATAAGCCTTCTTCGGGCGCGGTCGGCTCTTCTCAGCAAGGAGTCTCTCGCGTTGCGCCAGAAAGCAAACGAGGGACGAATCGCAAAGCGAAAGAAGGAGCCTCTGCAGATGGGAAAAGCGGAGCGACGCGACCTGATTCTTTTGCCTCGAAGCTGGCGAAGAAGGAAGCGTCGGCAAAAACGCGCAAAGAGAGAATGCGCGAGCGCGCTCTGGCCGACCCCGATGCCGAGATCAAGAGAAGGAAGAGAGCTCGTAGGATACGCCGTGCGATTGTCACGGCGCTCGTGTCTTCGGCATCGGTTGCCGCATTGGTCGTCGGCGGACTGTACCTAACAAGGGAGTATCAGGAATACGCAAGAAGCATGGGCCTGCTCGACAAGGCATTTACGGAGATATCCAGGGCGGATGAGCTTGTCATCGAGATGGACGGAATCGTGACCCAGGAAGTCACCGAGGCCTCGCGTGACGAAATGGCGTCGGTCGGACAAGGGATGGAGGATGCCGAGCTCCACCTCAAGGCGGCTACTGCTTTTGCTGAAGAGGTCACGGCCGATATGGCATCCCAGGAAAGCAAGGATGCGGCTGCAAAGGTGGTGGAGTCGGCGGACGCAAGAAGGACCATGATGCAGTACGCCGAAGTCCTTATGAAAGCGGACATCGAGGCTCTTGAGGCGGTTTCGGTGGCCGAAGAAGCTTGGAATGCCGTGGAAGAAGCGAATGGATTGATGCAGGAAGCTGCGATGCTGGTTTCTGATACGACGGTAGAGAACACGAAGGAATCGCAGGCGAAAAGCGAGCAGGCTACGGAGCTTTTCGAGGAGGCTTCGGCGAAGCTTGACGAAGCATCGGGTCTTTATCCTGGTGCCGACTTCTCTGCCTTGAGGGAATATATTGCAAAGCGCATAGAGCAGAATGGATTCGCAGTGCAAAGCGACCAGGCCATTTATATACAGGACAAGGCGACGGCGGAATCGTTCAACGAAGAATACAATCGAGCTGATACAGAAGCCGTTGACTTGGCGTCGCGTCTCCCGAAAAAGCCGGCACAGCCGATTCTCGACGCTTTTCAGAAAAACGTTGAAGAGGAAAGGTCTCTCTATTTTGAGGCTCGTCAACGGGCTGCTGAATCGGATGCGTTTATTAGGGAATATCTGGGAGAGCCAATCGAATAAGTTATACTGTCCTGCGAATATGCCCATGTTCGAGTTGATATCGACATTAAGAAGGTCAGTATGAGCACACCTATAGACCATATCGCCTACCTCTCCCAAGAGATCGGGCCTCGTCCAGCAGGGACGGAGGAGGAGCAGCAGGCGGCTCTCTATATTACGGAGCGCTTCCAGAAGGAGTCTCATTTGCCGGTGGAAATAGAGGATTTCACCTGCAATGCGAATCCTCTTATGCCTAAATTGATTTGCTATGCCGTCACGATTGTGGCGACGATTCTTGCCCTGTTCGTTCCTATTCTTGCGGTTCCCGCGGTCGTTGCGGCAGTGCTCTCTGCAGCGATATATATTGCGGAATCGTTCGATAAGCCTGTGCTTTCCCAGCTTTTCATGAAGGGTGTAAGCCAGAACGTTGTTGCGAAATACGAGCCGGCGAACGATTCCGATGGCTCTGGAACGCGCCGCCGCAAGGTCATTCTGGTGGCGAACTACGATAGCGGCAAGGTTCGCCATGACCTCTCTAGTTTCTTGGTCGGTTTCCAGAAGCCTCTTCAGTATACGGTCATGGGTTCCATGTGCCTTATTCCTCTGATTCTGCTCGTGCGTCAGGTTCTTTTCAACGGAGAGGGAATTGCCGGCACGGTTCTCATGGCCTTGTCTTTGATTCTCGCCGTTGTCGTAGCTGTTCCCGCAGTTTTTTCCATTATGGAGAAGACAGCGGCGTATAACGAAGGCGCGAACGCGAACGCGGCCGGCGTTGCGGTCATGCTTGAGGTCGCTCGTCGCATCAGCGACGGGGAGGCGGCGTCTGAGCCTTCAGGAGAAGGCGTCATGCACGGCGAAGAAGAGGCGTATGCCGCAGGGGTCGTTCCGGACGGAGCGACCATTTCCTACGAATACGGCACCTCCGATGGCCGACGCGTGGAACGCGTGCACGATGCATCGGGCGATTTGGCCCAAGCGAAAGAAAATCAAGTCGGCGGTTCTGCAGTCGACGAAGAGATGTCCCAGTCGCGCAAAGAGGGGCGTAGCGTTTCGTCAAGCACGCCCGTTGATACCCTTGCTGCCGCTGCAGCCAAGGCTGCAGAGCTTCATGAGGCGGCTCAGGCAGCCGAGGCTGCCGAACGCGCTCGCAAAGAAGCTGAAGAGCTTGCGGCTGCTTACGAGCTCGAGCAAGAGCGCATTCGCGAAGAAGAACGGGCCAAAGCGCTTGAGGAAGCTGCTAAAAAGCCTGCGCCAAACGTGCCCGATTGGTATTTGAAGGCAACGGAAAAAGCTCGCAAGAACTATCCTCAGAACCTTGTCGCGAGCGATTCTTCGTATCGTTCACGCTATGCGGTTCGTCCCGAGGAGCCACAGGTTGTTGGAATCGAAGAGGCTCCCGAAGAGCCTGTGGGTGAAATCGAGGAGATTCCCGGATCGGCTGCTCCCGTTCCTTATGTGGAGGATTTTGTAGAGTCCCCCGCGTTCAGCGATGGAGACCAGCCGGCAATCCAGGAAGAAGAGCTTCCCGAAAACGTCGTTGACCTTTCCGGGAAAGCCGACTCCCAAGAAGAGAGCGCTCAGTCTGTCGAAGATGCTAGCGACGAGCCCCAAAGGGATTCTTCTGCTGAGGAGGATACGCAGGAAAATGCCGATGTTGCAAAGGACAACGAGACCCTCGTCGTCGAGGAGGTTTCGCGGGCCGACGCAACAGCGCCGATTGTCGAAGAGCCGTCCGATTCGTTCGATTTCGGGGACGACGGTCGCGACGCCATGGGCGTGATGTCGGTGGATGCATTCCTAGAAGAGGAGACTTCGGTCCAGGATGCTCAAGGCGGAAAGCAGGGCGAAGAGCCCCAGGCGCTTCCTGTGCTTGATTTCTCGAATATGGGACGTACGGCCGCAATGCCTCCCGTCAAAGGGGTCGGCCAAGATGACGAGAGCGTCGCTTTCGTTGAAGCAGATGGGTCGCGTACCACGGCGATGCCCGCTGTTTCGGATGCGGGAAATCTTGACCTTGACGCGCTTCGCATGGCTGCGGAGGGATTGGATAGCGGTTCCGAGGCTGTTCGAGTTTCTGATAGCCCCGCAGTGGTGAATCCTCAGGCTATGTACTACAATCCGCCGGAGGATCGTTCCGAGGAGCTTCGCGATCGCGCCCGCAAGGAAAGGGCAGTCGTCACGCTTACTGCGGACGAGATGGAAGATATGACGGTTAGCGTGAGCGAAGCAGAGCCTATGGCCTCTGCCGCGCAGGTTGTTTCTGTTGCTTCTTCGCGCATATCCGGTTCCGCTGTCGCATCCGAGGACGCTGGCCTTCCCCATCAGGAGGAGACTGCGGAAACTAGTGGCGATTCTTCTGCGCCTGGCGCTGTGCAGGAGCCCGTTTCGGTTGCCTCCGAAGCGACGGCTGCTCTCCCTGTCGTCGGCGGCATTGGGTCGAAGAATGAGCCGTCCGTCATGGAAGCAGAGCGCCGTATTCCCTCCATTCCGGCTATCGACCAGGCTCCCGGCAGGGTCGTAACGCCGAGGATTCCCAAGGTCGACCTTCCGAGCATCGTGTTGCCTTCGGTTTCGGCTCCTGAACCGAAGCCTATTTCGTTCGACGACCTTCGTCAGCGCGCCCCTTTGGCAAGCGTTGCCGAGTCGAATGGGCAAGAGGCCGCCAAGAATCTCCTTTCAACCACGCTCCCCTCCATCGAAGATGAGCCTTCGGCTGATCGGGGGGAGGCTGCGACGAAAAGCCAGACCCAAAACAACAGCGTGAGTATGACGGGGTCGTTCGCTGCTATTGGAGCCATCGGGGCGGAACCTGTCGGAGACGAGCTTCTTGAAAATGTCGATCCCGACGATATCTACGTCGATGACGCCGATGATTCCGTGTTTGAAGAGGAATTTACCGAAACGGGCGCGTTTGCTGGCCCCGGGTATGTTGAGATGCCTCAGTCGCGCGTTGGCAAATTCTTCGGCAAATTCCGTCGCAAGAAGGAAAAGAAGGAAGAAAGCGCTCATGAATGGCTTGGCGTAGATGAGGATTTCGACGCTCGCTCGGCCGGCAAGGCGCGTGGAAGTTGGGAAAGTTTCCGCGAGGATGACGAATGGCAGGGTGGTGCATTCGGCGGCTTTAAGGCTCGCTTGCCTAGGAGGGAGCAGGAAGAAGACGGTTCGGATGCCGCTCGTAGTTCCGGGTATCGCCAGAGCGTTCCTGCAGTATCTTCGGATGCGTTTGCGGCCGCTCTTGCTGCGGCAAACGCCGCAGCGGAGGCTTCGGGCAACCCGGTCGTTCCTGAGGACGTGCATCAATCCCACGAAAAGGATATCCAGGAGATTTACTCCTTCGCGGCAGGAGACATCAATACCGAAGTGTGGTTTGTCGCTCTCGGTTCCGATTTGGCGGGCAATGGGGGTATCAAGGCATTCTTGGCCGACCATGCCTCCGACATGCGTGGCGCCGTCATCGTGAACCTTGAGGCGCTCGGCGCGGGGAGCCTGTCTTATCTCGAAAGAGAAGGCGCTATCAAACAGGCGTCTTGCTCGCCGCGTATGAAGAGGTTCATACGCAAGGCTTCTCAAGCGTCCGGAGTTGACATCCATGCCGAGAGGGTGGATTGGCGCGAGAGTCCTGCGAGCTATGCTCAGAAGCATCGCATGCAGGCCATGACGCTGGTTGGCATGGACGGAAAGAAGCCTGCGTATTATGCCGAGGCGGACGATATCCTGGAAAATATCGACGCTGAGGCTCTTAATCGAAGCGCTAACGTTGTCGTGGAGCTTCTTAAGAATATTTAGAAAAAGCCGCATCGAAGACGATGCGGCTTTTTTTCATCCGTATGAACCCCGTGTTTATTGGGTTTCGGGATAGACAAATACGTTATGATGGCATTTCCCGTGTGAGCAGCGCTTTCGCCTGACTGCTCCTGCGGTATTTCGTACTACGTTTGGAGGCAACCATGGCTATTGAGGCATACTGCGTGAAGTGCAAGGCAAAGAAGGTCATGCAGGATCCCGTCGAGGGAACCACGAAAAACGGCAAACCCATCACGAAGGGTAAATGCCCCGATTGCGGCACCACTATCTGTCGCATTGGTGCCGCCAAATAAAGACCCTGCGGCGTTATAGCAAGCGTGGAAAGGCCCGAGCTCCATTGATGGAAGCTCGGGCCTTTGTCTTTGGCTTATGCTCTCCGTACGGGCTATTCAGGCGTACCGTCGCCGAACAGGAGCTCGCGTTCCGGTCCGGTAAGCGCGGCGCGTGCCTGATCGCGCAGATTGTTCATACCGCTGAGGAATTGGCGGTACATGACGAGGGTCAAATAGCGGCCTTTAGGGGTAAGGGTGAGCTCGTTTTCGTCATCAGTGGCAAACGCTTTGTTGAGTCGCATGTATGACATTTCCGCAGGAAGACCGCGTTCTACGGTGCAGCCGAAATCGCGTTCGAACTGTTTCTTGTCAAGCCTGAGGTCGTAGAGCTGCAGCAAAAATCTATACCTCATCAAGTCGTGCTTTCCAAGCTTGGTTTTCCCCATGATGGACATCGACCCGCTCGAAACGGCTTTGTTGTAGTCTGCAATGCTGAAGTTGTTGACGTAGAGACATCCGTCAAGGTGGCTGATGCTGCCGCTTCCTATGGCCGGGTACTCCTCGTAGGAAACCGCATATTCGTCAACTTCGACATTATTGCCGCATCCGCAAGGCTTGGCGCTGCTGCCAACCCTGTTGAATGTCCAGAGCGTTCTTCTGTCGAATTGCGGATCGGCCCCGCCCGTCAGTTGCTCGTCGATTATGTTGTAGAAGGTGTATTCGCGGTCGTAGTCGACCTTGCCAAGGGTTGAAGACATTTTCCTCGTCGTGGCTGACGAGACATACAGCGGCGAGAAAGTCACCTGGTCGCACGCGCACGCTTTGATGGTCTCGATATCGTTGAGCAGCGAATCCTGTGTCTGCGAGGGAAAATTGAAAATCATATCGACGTTGAAATCGTCGAAATATGAGGACGCTTCGCCGATGCGCTCGAAGATTTCTTCGCCGCTGCCATATTTCTCGTAGCGGTCCATCTGTTTCAGGAGTCTGTTGTCGAAACTCTGAACGCCGACCGAAAGGCGCTGAACGCGGCCTTTGAGCTTGTCGAGGTACGGTTTGGTCAGATGGTTGGGATTCGTCTCGGAAGATACTTCTTTGATATTGAAGTTCTCGCGAGCAAGGTCGAGGGTTTCGCACAGTTCGTCAATCATGATTGTGGGCGTGCCTCCGCCTACGTAGATACTTTCGAAATCGTAGCCGAGGTCTTTGAGCATAAGCATCTCTTTGCGCATGTTTTCGAAATAAGGAGCTGCAACTTCCTCCTTGAATGGGTATCGATTAAAGCTGCAGTACGGGCAGAGCCTTTCGCAGAACGGGACATGCATATAGAGCATGTACGGTTGGTTGGGCTTCGCTTCTGGCATTGTCGAGTCATTGGTGATGTTTAAGGCGAGATGCTTCTTCGTCATAGATTTGACGATGGATGTTAGCATGCGCTCCGAAAGCACGGTGTCTCCTTCTCATTGTGTCCTGTTGCTGCTTCATGATAGAGCTCATTTACCGTATCTGCAGTGATATTTTTTAGGAGCTTTACCTTTTTTGCGGATAAATTTCTGCCACTTACCGTTTTCTTAAAAGGTAAAGGTGTCTTAGGTGCACGTATGTTCCGCGAGATCCGTTGTATGCAGGTTCTATTTGGAGCGAAGATGAACTCGGAGATGTTTTCAGCGGATAAGCCGTCTAATGCGCTATACTATCTAACGCTTTCATGCGGGTGTGGCCAAGTGGTAAGGCAAAAGCTTCCCAAGCTTTCATTCGCGGGTTCGAGTCCCGTCACCCGCTCCAAGTACATGCAAGCCGCCGATGGGTTTCCGTCGGCGGCTTTTTGCTTTCAAATAATATGTTCTAAGTCTTGTTGCGGTGCGCCCCGTCCACGTCGGGTCGAATGAGGCCAGGTGCGTCTTCGCCCCATACCTTATGCCATTGAGCTTCGCGTCCTAAAACGCTGCCTCAAGAGTGTGCTCCCTGTTTTTCAAGCGTGGGCGATATTCGGCAATCTTAAATCGTGGCTTTCAACGGGAGTGGATGCAACGCGTTGTTCGTCGAAAGCTGCCCCTATGATTGCGCTGCCTCTTCTCATTGCGGAGAGGAAAGAATCATAATTCCCTCCGCCGTAGCCGAGCCTCATAAATGAATCGTCGAAAGCAACCATAGGAACTACGGCGAAGTCTACCTCTTCGGGAGGTATTGCGGGATAGTCTCTCACGGCCGCATCATTTGTCGCGTAAGACCTGATGGGGTTTGTGATGAAAGGAACTTCTTGCGTGCAATATTGCCTGTACGAAACGGTTCGCATAGCCATCGAAGAGCGCATGGGCGGTTTATGCCCCGACTTGCTCCGCCGTTGTTCGCTATGCTCGTCTTTGTCTTTCTGCCCGGTTTCATTCATGCAGGGGAAGGCCACACGCGCACCGCATCCGTAGGCATGCTCGATGAAATCCTTCAGGTCGACCTCGCTGTTCATTGCAGCGTATACAGCAACGGTCGGATGGGCCTTGGCGGTGCAGACGCGATTGAATTCCTCGGCAATGAGCTGGCAAATGCGCCTGGATTTTGTGCGCCTTATCTCTTCGGGGATGGAATTCCTGCGTGCAATGACTTCGCGGCGCAAGGTGTGTTTTCTTTCGGGGACATCTTTGGGTTCGCACATGGCTGCAATCTCCTCTGGAGCAATCTCTTACAGAATAGACACGGGCTCTTCGTTTTTGACGCATACGAGCGGAATGCGTGATTTGAGCAGCGCCACCCAGGATGCCAGCGCTATGGCCATGAAAACCACGATGAGAATGGCTATGCCCATGACGAAATTCGTCCAAGGAAGCGCCGCAAGTGCCATGCCAACGGCTCCGATTCCTGTGCGGATGCAATTCATCAGGGCGGAGGCCGATCCTGCATCGCGCTTCTGCTGCTCCAGCAGGATATTCATGCAATAAGGGCGGGTGCACGATTCGGCCATGGCGAAAGCGACGAAGCATGCGCAGAACGCATAGGGGCTGCTCTGACCCACGAGCATCATGGCAATGCCCATGATGCCCGCAAATGTCAGCATGACGGTGGTGAAGCGAATGACCGAAACGCGGTGCGATGCTGCGATCCAGATGAAGGGGCCGGCGGCCATGAGAATGGCGGCCACGGCGAAAAAGAGGCTGTAGCCGACTTCGCCGACGCCGAAAAAGTCGACATAGATATACGATCCCACGGCGATATACCCCATGAAAGGTATCTCGAAAAGGCTGGTCAAGAGCAAGAAAGACATAAAGCCTGGATTTTTACCCACTACGACCAGTTGCTTCATGGTCTGCAAGAAATTGCCGCTGGAACGTTCGTTCTCGGAAAGGGTTTCCTTGAACGCAAGGGATAGGCCGAAACAGGCTACTCCTACGATTGAGAGAATGAGAAACGTAGCTCTCCAGTCGGCGACGGTCAAAACGCCCGCTCCGATGACGGGGGCTGTGGCGGGACCGACAACGAAAAGCACCTGGATGACAGAAAGGATTTTTTCGCGGTAATACGTTTGGAACGAATCTTTGACGACGGCCGTGCATACCGCGCTTATGGCCCCGGCACCTAAGGCTTGGATGACGCGAAACGCGATAAGGAGTTCGATCGAAGGGGCGATGGCGCACGCGGCTGACCCAATGGTGTAGAGGCCTACACCCGTAAGAAGCACGGGTTTTCTGCCGTGTTTGTCACTCAAGGGGCCGAAGAACAGCATTCCTAACGCAAAGAAGACGTAATAACCGACCAGCGTCATATTCACCATGGATACGTCGGTGCTGAAGTACTGCGCCATACCGGGAACGGCGGGCGTGTACATGTCAAGGGATAGGGGAGTGATGAGCGATGAGGCGACGAGCAGGATAATGAGTCCAGCGGCACCGAGTCGCGGCTGGGGCTGCACGAGCCATTCTTTGATAGATAGTGCCATGGCGTTGCTTTCCGTTGTGCTGCAGGGGCGGAATGAGATCCGAGGCGATAGAGGGACCTTTTGAAATGTGGTTTACGGCCGGATATCGCCTGATATGCAAGTGTACAGCACAACAGGTAAAAAAATGAGATTTATTACTTGACGGCTGATATATTCTTGGCTAATATAAACGAACTGCATGAGACATGCGCCGTTACCTCAGCTGGATAGAGGGACTGACTACGAATCAGTACGTCGGGGGTTCGAATCCCTCACGGCGCACCACTTTTTCTTAGAAAAGGGGCAGTTGCGGCGCGTAAGCGCCTTTTTTATTTTCTAGGGGTTTCCTAGTGTTCACGAGGAGAAAAGGTTCGACTTGAAGGTTCGAAAACACAACAACCGCTAATCAGCCTTCGCCTCGTCGCTCCCATGCGCAAGGCCAAAGGCCGATTGCGCACGAAGGGGAGCTATGTTCTATCTGTCTAACATGCTCGGGCGACCCGTGTACGATTCTACGGGTGAAAAGCTCGGCACGGTATCTGACCTCGCCATTTCTACGGGCGAAGTCTTTCCGCGTATTACATCGCTTGCATTCAAAGGGCCTGGTCGCACGCCTTTCATGATCAGCTGGCGCAAATACGTCGAAGATTTCACCGAAGACGAGGTTCGTCTTAACACCGAGTCTTACAACATTCGTTTCAGCTATCTCCAGCCCACCGAGGTTCTTCTTGCGCGCGATCTGCTCGACCAGCAGATCGTCGATACGCAAGGCTTGAAAATCGTTCGCGTAAACGACCTGAAGCTTTCTCCCTCCGGGTCGCAGTTGCGCCTTTTGGGCGCCGAAGTCGGCGTGAGAGGCATTCTGCGCGGCTTGCATCCCTTGCTTGAGAAGGCCGTGGTTTCGGGCGCGAAGCTTCTCAATAGGAAAATTGAAGAAAAGATCATCGCCTGGAACTATATGGACCTGCTTGACCGGGACCTGTCGAAGGTGAAGCTCTCTGTAACTCATAAACGTCTTGACGAGTTGCATCCTGCCGATGTGGCGGATATCCTCGAACAGCTTGACCCCAAGCAGCGTGCAGAGGTGTTCAATCATCTCGACGATGCTCGTTCCGCCGAGGTTATTGCTGAGCTGGAAGACGAATTTCAGGCTGAGACGCTTGACGACATGGAGGATAGCGAAGTTTCCGGCCTGCTCGGCCAGATGGATCCGGATGACGCAGCCGATATCATCCGTGACCTTCCTTACGAAAAGGCCGAGACCCTGCTGCGTCTGATGGGGGTGGAAGACGCCGCCGAGATCCGTCGCTTGCTCGGATATCGCGAAAACACCGCAGGCGGCATGATGACCACACGTTTCGTGGCCCTGAGCGAAGACGATACGGTGGGCGAGGCAATCGAGACGCTTCGCCACCTGGATGAGGATTTCCCCACGGTCCACTACGTGTACGTGCTTGATGAGGACAGCGAAAAGCTCGTTGGCGTTATGTCCATGCGCACGCTGGTTCTTGCTCACAACGACACGCGTCTGGGCGATGTCATGTATGCCGATATCATTAGCGTCCCTCCTGACGAGGACGAAGAGGAAGTCGCGTCGGATATTTCGAAGTATGACCTAGTCGCTCTTCCCGTCGTGGACGAAGGCGGGCATATGCTCGGCTTGGTCACGGTTGACGACGCGCTTGATGTCATAGAGGAAAGCACCGAAACAGAAAAGACCACCAATCTCTGGATGAAGGTCGCTCTTGCCGTTGCGGGAGGCGTCATGTTTCTGGCGCTTTACACTGCGGTCATCATGCGTCTTGTGGAGGTGGGCTAATGGCTGCCATCAAGAAGGGCGCGTCGTACGACGAGGTCATGCAGGCCGTTGCCGAGGGCGACCAGGACGCTATCGAAGTGGCATCGTCCGGCGGCTTGGCGTCGAGCGAGGAACGCGGAGAAACCGCGAAGAAGCGGACGAAGATTCTCCTTATCTTAGGAGCCATGGGTCCTGGCGTTGTGAGCGCCATGGCGGGCAACGATGCCGGCGGCATATCGACGTATTCCACGGCAGGCGCCGATTTTGGCTATGCAACGCTCTGGGTCATTCCTGTCATGTGCGTCCTTCTTATGGTCGTCCAAATGACGGCCGCTCGTATGGGCGCGGTCACTGGCAAGGGGTTTGCTGCTCTTATTCGCGAACGTTTCGGCATACGTCTTACCGCGCTTGCCATGGGCGCGCTGCTCGTTGGCAATGTGGCAACGACGTTCAGCGAGTTTGCCGGCATCGCCAGCGGCATGGAACTGTTCGGTATTCCTCGTTTGGCCAGTGTGCCGGTAGCGGCGCTCGTGGTGTGGCTTCTTGTGGTCAAGGGCAGCTATAAAAGCGTGGAAAAGATTTTCCTTGCTGTTTCACTGGTGTTTGTGACATATGTCGTGGCGGCGTTTTTAGCAGGTCCGAACTGGGGAGATGTCGCGCAGGCGACGGTTATTCCCCAAGTTCCCGCAGACACCCATTTCGTGTCGCTCGTCATCGCCATGATTGGCACCACCATTGCACCGTGGATGATGTTCTTTACGCAAAGCAACGTCGTCGATAAGGGCATCACGGACGACCGTCAGGAAATGATGCTGCAGAAGGTGGACGTGGCCACGGGAACTATCGTTGCGTGCCTGGTGGCGTGGTTCATCATCATCACGACAGGCGCCGTGCTGTACCCGCAGGGCATTGCCATCGACTCCGCAGCCGATGCGGCCAATGCTTTGGCTCCTTTCGCCGGCGAGTATGCGCAGATTCTTTTTGCGGCGGGGTTGACGGCGGCAAGCTTTTTGGCCGCCTGCGTGCTTCCTCTGACGACGTCCTTCGTCATCTGCGAGGCGTTCGGCTGGGAGGCGGGCGTTGATTTCACCTGGAAAGAAGCCCCCATGTTCAAGGGCATCTTCACATCGGTCATCGTCTTTTCCGCTATCGTGGTGCTCATCCCCAACCTCGATCTTATGGGAATCATGCTTACGGCCCAGTTTATCAACGGCGTGATTCTGCCCGTTTTGCTGGTCTTCATGGCTCTTATTGCGGCGGATAAGCGCATTATGGGTTCGTTTGTCAGCAAATGGGGAGGGAAAATCGTCATCTGGGCTACTGTGGCTATCGTGACGGTGCTTACTGTGGCGCTTTTGGTTATGCAGATCCTGGGAATCTAACAAGAGATTTCATGCCGCTCGCGTGCTTCTTTAGGCTCCCTGTGGTTACCTTCGCTTCTTTGGTGCGTTCGCTTCGTACAATGCAATGATGTCTCGCGCGCTTTGAGCATGCGGCCATTAGGCTCGGCTGTCGTGCTGGAATGCGTGTCCGCGACAATGCAAAGTTCTACGGAATCGGACCAATGAAGGAGGTCGTCGACATGGGCAGGGTTTTCAACTTCTCTGCAGGCCCCGCGGTGTTGCCTGAAGAAGTTCTGCGCGAAGCCGCCGAAGAAATGCTGGATTACAAGGGCTGCGGCATGTCAGTCATGGAGATGAGCCACCGATCTAAGATGTTCGATGAAATCATCACGACGGCCGAGCAGGACTTGCGTGATTTGATGGGGATTCCCGACAACTATCGCGTGCTGTTCCTACAGGGCGGTGCGTCCACTCAGTTCGCCATGATTCCCATGAATCTTATGAAAACCGGCAAGGCCGATTACATCGTGTCCGGCTCTTGGTCGAAGAAGGCGTGGAAAGAGGCACAGATTTTCGGCGAAGCACGTTGCTTGGCGAATTCCGACGATGAGAACTTCTCCTACGTCCCCGACGTCGAGGCCATCGAGGTCAACGACGACGCCGATTATGTCTATATCTGCCAGAACGAGACCATCTATGGCACGCTCTACCGCGAGCTTCCCGACACCAAAGGCAAGCCGCTGGTGGCGGATGTTTCCTCTTGCTTCCTCTCCGAACCGATCGACGTAGAGCGCTACGGTGTCATCTATGGCGGCGTCCAGAAGAACGTCGGTCCTGCGGGCGTGTGCATCGTCATCATTCGCGAAGACCTCATCCCCGAGGAGAAACTTCCCGGCGTGCCCACCATGATGCAATACAAGACTCACGCAGATGCAAAGAGCCTGTATAACACGCCGCCGTGTTATGGCATCTATATCTGCGGCCTTGTGTTCAAATGGCTCAAAGCTCAGGGCGGCCTTGAAGCCATGAAGAAGCGCAACGAAGAAAAAGCGCAGCTGCTGTACGACTTCCTCGATCAGAGCAAGCTGTTCAAAGGCACGGCGCGCAAGGAGGATCGCTCCATCATGAACGTTCCGTTCGTCACGGGCGATGCCGATCTTGATGCGAAATTCGTTGCTGAAGCCAAAGCTGCTGGAATCGAGAGCATTAAAGGCCATCGCAGCGTTGGCGGCATGCGTGCCAGCATTTATAACGCCATGCCTCGCGAAGGCGTAGAAGTCTTGGTTGACTTCATGGAAAAATTTGAGAAAGAAAACCTGTAACGATGCTGCGCCGCTCAAAAGAGCGGCGTAGATGTTTTGCGGGGGGAGACGCTTGAACGTTCGTCTTCGTTTCGTCTGATAGGGGAGGAATACCATGTACAAAGTACATTGCTTGAACAATATCTCGGCCGAGGGCCTTGCCGTCTTGAGCGCCGATTACGAACTGACCGACAATGTGGAAGAGGCCGACGCCATCCTGGTTCGCAGCGCCGATATGCATGAGATGGAGTTCCCTGCGAACTTGAAGGTCATCGCCCGCGCTGGTGCCGGCGTGAACAATATTCCGCTGCAGAAATGCGCCGATGCTGGCATCGCGGTTTTCAACACACCTGGCGCCAATGCAAATGCCGTCAAGGAACTCGTGCTTGCAGGCATGCTTCTTGCCGCGCGCGATATTGTCGGCGGCATCGAGTGGGTCAAGGCTAACGCCGAAGACCCCAATGTTGGGAAAGCTGCGGAAAAGGCCAAGAAGGCATTCGCCGGCGGAGAGATTTTCGGAAAGACGCTCGGCGTGATCGGTTTGGGTGCCATTGGCGCCAAAGTCGTAGCCGCTGCGGAGGCGCTTGGCATGAAAGTCGTCGGCTACGATCCTTTTGTCAACGCGGAGCGCGCTGCGTCTATTTCGACCGATATGACGTTCGTTACCGATCTTGCCGAGCTGTATCCCGCATGCGATTACATCACCATCCACGTGCCCGCTCTGAAGGATACGATCGGCATGGTCGATGCGGCTGCGATCGGGCAGATGAAGGAAGGCGTCGTGTTCCTGAACTTCTCGCGCGACACCCTGGTTAACGATGCGGATATGGCCGCCGCGCTTGTCGAAGGCAAAGTCGCTCGTTATGTGACCGACTTTGCCAACCCTGCGGTTGCAGCCATGGAGCGCGCCATCGTTCTGCCGCATTTGGGCGCCTCCACTAAAGAGGCGGAGGACAACTGCGCCAAGATGGCGGCGCAGTCCGTTATGGATTATCTGGAGAACGGCTGCACCGTTCATAAGGTAAATTAAGCAAGAAGCGCTCCTGTGTTTTGATCTGGTAGTTTCGTCGGCGG
>ERZ827471.606-NODE-606-length-29369-cov-3.488879_pt1 | contig 29369 bp, 26 predicted proteins | sample MGYA00519772_ERZ827471 | MGnify/ENA primary metagenome ERZ827471 (study PRJEB31778, sample SAMEA3449315) | human gut metagenome | biome: human gut; feature: human-associated habitat; material: faeces | place: United Kingdom | collected 2010/2012 ...
TCCAGGCAGCCTACCAGCAGATCATGAAGGAGCGGACCGAAGGCTACAGTTACGGTGGCGGATATGGCAGGCAGAGCTATGGTGGTAGCGGAAGCGGCTACGGTGGAAGCCAGGGATATGGCGGCTACGGTCAGGGATTTGGAGACTTCTGGCAGCAGGCAGGCTGGCAACAGCAGACTTCTGGCTATGAAGAAGAGCCCAGACTGCGGGCAGCCGGTAATTATCTCAGAAACGGCTATTACAGAGAGGCCAGAAATACGTTGGACGGCATGGGAGAACATGAGAAGACGGCCAGATGGTATTACTACAGTGCCATGGCACACATGGGCCTTGGAAATAATGTAGCAGCGCTGGAACATGCAAACAAGGCGGTGGCGCTGGATCCCCAGAATATGGAATACCAGATGCTCCTGCAGAGACTACAGAGCGGGGGACAGTGGTATGAGAGCAGACAGGCAGCCTATGGCTATCCCCATGTGGGTGGCAACGACCTGTGCCTGAAAATTTGTCTGGCCAATCTGTTCTGCAACCTTTGCTGTGGCGGTGGCGGTTTATGCTTCGGCGGTTATGGTGGAAGAGGAATGTTTTAAAAAAGATACTTGCTTTTTCCATGTATCCTCACTATAATATTAGATACAAGATGTAGATACGAAATTGCTTGAAAAACACAAAATCTAGTGAGACACTATGATTTGCAGAAAAAGTCGTGTCGGGAACTTGCTTCCGATGCGGCTTTTCTTTCGGCTTATGCAGAAATTCGTATCTTATGGGAATGATATAAAGTGAGGGAAACAGCAATGAAGATTCAGAAGAGAGACGGCAGAGTAGTGCCTTATGAAGAGGAGAAGATCCGGGAAGCAATCCATAAGGCCAACAATGAAGTGGAGGAGCGGTATCGTGCCAGTGAGGGACTGATCGAGGAGATTCTGGAGGATGTACAGCAGGAGGGCAGACAGACCCAGACCGTGGAGCATATCCAGGATATGATCGAAGAGCATCTGGTAGAGCACAATAAATATACTCTGGCAAAGAAGTATATTGTATACCGTTACCAGTGAATTCTGCTCAGAAAGGCCAATACTACGGATGAATCTATTTTAAAACTGATCCGGAATGAGAATAAGGAGCTGGCGGAGGAAAATTCCAACAAGAATACCCGTCTGGCTTCCACTCAGAGAGACTATATTGCGGGCGAAGTGTCCCGTGACGTTACCAGACGTCTGCTTTTGCCGGAGCATATTGCCATGGCGCACGACAACGGTGTGCTGCATTTCCATGATGCGGATTATTTCATCCAGCCGATCTTCAACTGTTGTCTGATCAATATCAAGGACATGCTGGACAACGGCACTTCCATCAACGGCAAGATGATCGAGTCTCCCAAGAGCTTTCAGGTGGCATGTACCGTGACCACCCAGATCATTGCGGCAGTGGCCAGCAACCAGTACGGCGGCCAGAGCGTCAATATCAAGCATCTGGGGAAATATCTGCGTAAGAGTAAGGAAAAATTTGCAAAACAGCTGGAGGAAGAATTCGGGGATACCCTGGATCAGGCAGCCAAGGACAAGATCGTGCAGATGCGCCTGCATGACGAACTGAAATCCGGTGTGCAGACCATCCAGTATCAGATCAATACTCTGATGACCACCAACGGACAGTCTCCTTTTGTCACACTTTTCCTGCATATCGATGAGAATGACGAATATGTGGAAGAGACCGTGCAGATCATCATGGAGATCCTGCGTCAGCGGATCGAGGGGACCAAGAATGAGAAGGGCGTCTATGTGACTCCTGCTTTCCCGAAGCTGGTCTATGTATTGGATGAAAACAACTGCTTAAAGGGCGGAAAATATGACTATGTGACCAAACTGGCCGCACAGTGCTCTGCCAAGAGAATGTATCCCGACTATATCTCCGCGAAGAAGATGCGCGAGAATTACGAGGGAAATGTATTTTCCTGCATGGGCTGTCGTTCTTTTCTGTCTCCCTGGAAGGATGAAAACGGAGAGTACAAGTGGGAAGGACGCTTCAATCAGGGCGTTGTCAGCATCAATCTTCCGCAGATCGGTATTCTGGCAAAAGGAAATGAAGAGAAATTCTGGAAACTGCTGGACGAGCGTCTGGAACTGTGTTATGAAGCATTGATGTGCCGTCACAAGGCACTGGAAGGTGTGGTATCCGATGTGAGCCCCATCCACTGGCAATACGGAGCCATCGCCCGTCTGAAGAAGGGCGAGACCATCGACAAGCTGCTCTACGGCGGGTACTCCACCATCAGCCTGGGCTACGCCGGCCTGTACGAGTGCGTGAAGTACATGACAGGCAAGAGCCATACCGACGCTGCGGCCACGCCGTTCGCCATGGCCGTCATGCAGCGCATGAACGACAAGTGCGCCGAATGGAAGGAAGAAAGCGACATCGACTTCTCTCTCTACGGCACGCCGCTCGAGTCCACGACGTACAAATTCTCCAAAGCGCTGCAACGCCGCTTCGGCCTTATCGAGGGTATCACCGACAAGGGCTATATCACCAACAGCTATCATGTGCACGTGTCCGAGGAAATTGACGCATTCACGAAGCTGAAGTTCGAAAGCGAGTTCCAGCGGTTATCGCCGGGCGGAGCCATCTCCTATGTCGAGGTTCCGGACATGCAGGATAACCTGCAGGCGGTCATTCGCGTGCTGCAGTACATCTACGACAACATCATGTACGCCGAGCTCAACACGAAAAGCGACTATTGTCAGAAGTGCGGCTTCGACGGAGAGATCGCCATCGTCGAAGACGACAATAAGCTCGTATGGGAATGCCCCCATTGCGGCAATCGCGACCAGGATACGCTCAACGTAGCTCGTCGTACGTGCGGCTATATCGGAACGCAGTTCTGGAACCAGGGTCGTACCGAGGAAATCCGCGACCGCGTGCTGCACCTCTAGCGATATTCGGTACCGCCGCGTGGTTTTTCGAAAAGGCGTTGGCAGTCGCTCATGTCAAGGCTTATGCAACCGCCCCACAATGGGGCGGTTGCTTTGTGCGAGATTTGCAACGCGCCCTTCGCAGATTTCGCCTTGTTTCCTCGTGCGCGGACGTGGGTCGCAGCGGCGGATGCCGGCAGGAAGCCTATAAAAGAAAGGAGCTTGCGTTGCATTATTCAACGATCAAATACTGCGATATCGCCAACGGAGAGGGCGTACGCACCAGTCTGTTCGTGTCCGGTTGCCGCAGACGCTGCCCGTTCTGCTTCAACGAAGAAGCCTGGAGCTTCACCGCGGGCGATCTTTTCGACGAGTCTGCCGAACAGGCGATTCTCGAAAGTCTTGCTCCGTCTTATATCGACGGCCTTTCCGTCCTTGGCGGAGAGCCTATGGAGCCCGAGAACCAGCAAGGGCTCGTGGACTTCCTCGAGAAGGTGAAAAAAACCTATCCCGGCAAAACGATATGGTGCTATACGGGAGACACGCTCGAAGAGCTTCTCGGCGAGAAGAAGACGGGGGAGACCGATCGCTTGCTTGCCTGTATCGACGTTCTTGTCGACGGGCCGTTCGTCGAATCGCTGAAAGATATCACGTTGCGTTTTCGCGGGTCGAGCAATCAGCGCATCATCGACCTCGATGCGACGCGCAAGACGGGGTCTGTGATTCTATGGGAGGACGATCCCTTGTTTTCTTCGCACGCCCTATAAGGCCGATTACGGATGGGGCGCACGTTTCCGCCTTTTGGCATCGCGCGTTTGCCGGTGTGTCTCTTGCAAGCGTGGATCTCTGCTGAAAAGCCGTCTTCGGTCGCTTGTTTTCGAACAATCGCGCTAGACTAGGTTTCGTTTCAAGATTCACGAAGGGGGTCGACCTGCTGCATGGCGCATAAGCAAAACTATCTCGTGCGCATAACCAACGAATGGTGCAATCGTCTTCTCGGAGCCGTATCGGAGCGCTCTTTGGGCGATCAGGAAGAGCAGTATGCATCGCACAAGACTCGCCGAGACTTTGTGTGCACCAGCATCGGCGTGGGCATGTGGGGCATGGTCTTCCCGCTGCTCACAATCGTTGTCACGCAGCTTGTCGGCGCAGAGCAGGCCGGCATGTTCTCCATGGCCTTCATCACGGGCCTCGTCCTCATGTTCATGGGCAACTACGGCGTGCGGACATTTCAGGTGTCCGATCTTTCCGAGCGATACGCTTTTTCCGACTATCAGGTCAATCGTGTCATCACCTGCATCGTCATGATGGTCGTGGGCATTGCCTATTGCTTCATGCGCGGCTACGACGGCCAGATGTTCACCATTTGCATGGGCGTCTATCTCTATAAGATGGTCGATGCTCTGGCGGATGTGTACGAAGGTCGCCTGCAGCAGGCGGACAAAATGTATCTGGCGGGTCTTTCTCAGGCCCTGCGCTCCGTTGCGGTCGTCGTGGTCTTTTCTCTCCTCCTGCTTGTTACGCGCAATCTCGCTGTGGCTTCGGTTGCCATGGCGGTGGCGGCCGTCGCTTCGCTTCTCGTGCTTACGCTCCCTCTCGCATTCTTCGAAACTCCGAAGTCTCGCCGTTGGAGCCCGAAAGGCGTTGTTGAGCTGCTCAAGCAGTGCTTTCCTCTATTTGTGGCGCTGTTCCTGTTCAACCTTATCGAGAACATGCCGAAGTTTGTCATGGAGGGCATGCTCGCTTACGAGAATCAGCTGTACTTCAACGCTTTGTACTTCCCGGCGCAAGGCATCCTGCTCACGGTTAGCATGATCTACAAGCCCCTGCTCGTGCGCCTTGCCGAGGTCTGGGCGGATCCGAAACGTCGTAAGCGCTTCGACCTTGCCATCTTCGCCATCGTCGGTGTTACCGTTGCTTTGACCGCTCTCGTTATGGGCGTCATGGGCTGGATCGGCATCCCCATCATGAGCTTCCTCTACGGCATCGATTTCGAGCCCTTCCGGGGCTTGAGCTTCGTCATGATCGCCGCCGGCGGCGTGACCGCCGTGATCGACTTCCTTTACCAGGCCATCACCGTGCTTCGTCGGCAGAAAGACGTCACGAAGCTGTATTTGCTTACGTTCGCATTCTCTGTCTTCGTGCCGCTTTTGCTCATAGGTTTCACCGGGCTTTCGGGCGCCGTGCTGTCGTATCTGATCGTCATGTGCATCCTCTTGTCGCTGCTCGTGATGGAGTATGTCTCCATCCGCATGAACTTCTTCAAGCGCGGGGAAAGCCAGCCGAGCGCCACGACGAGCGCGGCCTACGCCGCCGACGAGACGCGCGCCATGCGCGCCATCGTCCCGAGCGCGTCTTTCAGCGAGCACGCGGGCAATATCGAGCCCGACGGATTTGGTGCTGCGCCGGATGCCATCGTGGACGAACCGTTCGTGGCGCAGAATATGCCGCTCGAAGACGATGGGACCCTTGTTCTGGACGAAAACGCATCGCATTATTCGGAAAGGCCGAATGCGCCTACGGTCGCGCTGCGCAGCGATGCTCAGTTCTCGCACAGACTGGGCGACGCAGCCGCCCCGAGCACCACGACCAGGATGAAAACGGTGGGACCCCATGCGGGCGCTTCGTCAGCACGCTTGTCCGACACCCGTCATGCAGCCGCACGTTCGATGACGCGCATGGAGCGCGCTCATTGGGAGGAGATCGACCGCAAACGCGCAGAGGAAGATGCGCGCGAGATGCAGCGAATGCAGCGCGACCGCGAGCGCAAGGCCGCCCAGCGCGAAGAGCTGGTGCGCCAGGCGAAGGAGCGCAAGCGCATCGAAGAGGAGCGCAAGCGCATCGAAGAGGAGCGCGACGCTCTTCGCGGGGAAACGGTCGACCTCGGCGGAGCGCACGGACGGGCGGCGTCGGGCAAGAAAACCCGTCTGGGGTCCTGGTTCAGGCGCTAGTTTTGCTTCGATTCGTTTTTCCGGCGTCGCAGAAGCCTTAACAGGGCAGATCGCGCTGGCGTCAAGAGCTCTTTATTCCTCTTCGTCCAGAAGAGGAATAAAGAGCGTAGCTCGAGCTCCCTTTTCCGTGTTTTCGAGATTCAACGTTCCGTTGCAGCGTCGCATCTCTTCTTGCACGATATGAAGCCCCAGGCCATAGTGTCCGTCGTGCAGTCGTGCGGCGTCTTGTCGATAAAAGCGCTCGGTCGCGCGGGCGAGCGCTTCTTCAGAGAACCCGGGGCCTTCGTCTTCCACATCCATGCGCAGCGCGCGGGAGCGAGGCGAGCCGGGAAGAACCGATTCGGAAAATGCAAGATGCACTGTCGTTTCGGGCGGCGCATACGACAGCGCATTGTCCACAAGGTTCATCATGCATCGCTTCATATCGGCGGCATGGGCTATTCGAAGCCGCCCGAACTGTTCTCGGGTCGTTCGGATGCGGTAGCCGCGTGCCCTGGCGAGCGCTTCCGCCTTTGAGACGATATCGGTGCAGCATGCGTCGGCCAAGGCGGTGTCTTTTTCTTTCGAGGAAGGGGTTGTGCGAAACAGGCCGATGATGCGCTCGACGAACTCCTGCATATCAAGTGATGCGTCGCGAATTTGAGCTGCGCACGTTTTTTGTTCCGCCTCAAGCCCGCTTTCAAGAAGCAGGTCGGCATTGCCGCGGACGATGGTTAACGGCGTTTTCAGGTCGTGTGCCAGGGAGGAAAGCGACTCGCGTTGCGCTTGCTCGCTGGCCCACTGCTCTTCGAGCGACTCTTTGAGCGATAAGCGCATCGCGTCGACCGCATCGAGGACTTCGTTGGCCTCGCGTACGTTTCCGCGTGCGATTTCAAAATCGAGCTCGCGGCTCCCGATGCGCCGTGCGGCATCGACGAGGGGGGAGAGCTTGCGCTGCAACATATGGGAGGCGCGCATGGCGATGAGGGCAAGCATGGCCGCAAACAGAGCAGCGCCCAAGAGTAGGACGGCGCTCTGGGGGTCAGGGAATGCGTCTCGTAGCGCCTTGGAAACGAAGTCGGGGTCGAAATCATAGATGAGCACGCAAACGTTGCCGTTTTCCAGGGATGCGCTCGCCGCGTAGACGGGCGAGCCTAGCGGGGAGGAATAGACCACGGAATCCACGCTGCCGTCGCGAAGAAACGCCTCGGCCAACTCCTCGCTTCGCGCATCGAAGTCCCCTTCGACAAGTTTTCCCGCCTCGTCGAAGACGCCCCATCGGTAGCACGACGGCACGTCGTCGTTCTCAACGGTGCCGCGTGCTTCTATCTCTCCGACCATCGCCTCGTGGTTGATGCTTGCGTAGTTGCTGGGGTAGAGGATGCCGGAGTCTACGGCCACGATAAGCAGCGACACCACGGCGCCCGCCATGAAGAGCGACCCTATCAGCACATAGACGAAATACCTGGCGATGACGAGGGAAAACGGCATGCCGCGTCGTATCTTTCCCTGAAATGCTGCGGATTTCGCTCGATGCTTCCCGTTCGGTTTCAGCCTATCCATCTGTATCCTATCCCCCAGACCGTTTCTATCGGCGATGCGCCGGCGTCCTTCAGCTTCGATCGGGCGTTGCCCACATGCACGGCGACGGTGGAAACGTCGCTTCGGGCGTCCCAGCCTGCCACGGATTGCAGAATCTGCGCCTTGGAGAATACCTGCCCTGGGTGTTTCGCGAGATGCGCGCATATCTCGTATTCGGACTTCGTCAGCCTGATGAGTTCACCGCGCACGAAAATCTGCTTCGCGGCCAAGTCTATCCATATGTCGCCGAATGAAAGCGCCGTATGGTGCTCGCGACGTTCGCGTCGCAAATGGGCGGCCACTTTCGCACGAAGCTCCGCTGCGCCGAACGGCTTCCTGATGTAGTCGTCGGCTCCGATTGACAGTCCCGTGACCGCGTCGTTTTCCTCGCTTTTCGCCGTGAGGAACACGATGGGGCAGTCGAGGCGGTCTCGTACGGCCGACACGAAGGCGAACCCGTCGGTACCGGGCATCATGACGTCGCATATCACGAGGTCGAAGCGAGAGAGGTTCAGATCAAACGCCCTGTCTGCGTTCTCGGCGGCGACCACTTCGTGGCCGTCTTTTTTCAGGATGGTCGCGAGCAAGGAAAGAATCGTCGGCTCGTCGTCTATGGCAAGAATCCTGGCCATGCTCGGTTCGCTCCTTTCTTTGTTGTGGTGCGCGCAAGCCGGCCTGGAGCGGCTTGCGCGCACTGGGGATCAAGCGTATCGGCATCGTCGCATTGCGAGGCTCGGTCAATCGCCTGGAGAATCGGCATACTCCCACGTGCAGGCGCTTGAGCCTTTCACGCTCATCTTGATATAGGGCTTATCCTCGTCGAGCATTGTACCGAAAGACACCAGTATCACGCGTCGAGCTGCCCCTTCGGCGTCTTCGGCCTGGATTTCGTAGACGTAGTTTTCGTAGGCGCCCGCGGCGTCGTCGTAGACCTGGAAATACGATTCGGCGTCGGGTGTTTGCGCATAGCAGATGTCTGGTTGCTGCCAAGGGGTTGCGCGATCGATTATGGTTTTGACAAACCATGCATCGCGGCTTTGCGCGACCCAGGCGCCGGCCGCGGTGCACACCACCACGACGGCAAGGGCGACAATGAGGGAGACCAGGGTTTTACTGCGGGTCATGACGGCTCCTATTCTTTCGTACGACGGCGGTCTTCGAAGCGTTTCGCCCATATGAGCCACGCGGCGATCGCAACGAGCGTTCCCGCGGCGCATAGGGCGACGCTTATGGCGGCGTTGGCAAGCAGCGCATCGAGCAACGCTTCTTGTTCATAGGGCGCAGCGGCCAGAGGAACCTCGATGCTGAGTGCGGCAAGACGCGCAGGCCACGTGAAGGGAACGGCAATCAGGGCAAGCGGCGCAACCGATGCGCTCAGTGTGCCCGTGACCAGTCCGTTTCCCAGCCCTCCGAGCGATGCAAGAGCGGTCATGAAGCCGAGCGCTCCGAGGGCGATGGCGGCGTTGCGTCCCCATGCGAGGGCTGCTGCGCTGGCAATGATGTAAAGCGCGGTCGAGCCCGCCGCTAAAGCGGCGAATGACAACGCGATGGTTGCGGCCGAGGGTGTGGGCTTGCCAGCCGCCGTCATCATGCCCACGAACAGCAGCAGCGCACCAAGGCAGGCAAGCGCGCCTAGCCCCAGCAGCACGACGCCTTTCGCGGCGAACGCGCGGCCGCGCGACGGATGGCCCAAGAGATTGGCGTATTCGCCCGCATCGCGTTCGGCATCGATGGACAATCCGCAGGCGATGCCGGCAAGAAGCGAAGCTCCTGCGCCTAAGAGCTGCACGAACGCATCGTAGGCAAGCAGCGCATCCCATGGCGTGGTGGCGAAATACGCTCCTGCGGCAAGGCCGATTGCCGCGGCGAGCACTGCATGCAGCGCCACGATCGAAGATCGGCGCAGGCGCACTGCTTCGGAGCGCACGAGGGTGAAAAAGGTCGACCGATGCGGGCGGCGGCACGCGGCGGCCGATACACGATGAGAATGATTCATGGCTAGCGCACCTCCTGCTTGGCAAACCACGCCGAACCTGCGAAAACGAGCGCGATTCCGAATGCGACGGCAATGACCAGCGCGGCGACCCATGCGCCGTCTACGATGCCGAACGCTTCCCCTGGCACGAGCGGCACGCCCGAAGGGGCGACGCCCGCCAAAGGAGAGCACAGCCGCATGGCCGCCGCGGGCGGCAAAAGCCACCAGAGATGGTTCGCATAGCATGCGATGCCTGCGGCCAGCTGCGTCAGAAGCGGGCCTGCAATGCCGCAGAGCATGCCGAAGCGCATGGTGAGGAAGAGCCCTGCGGGAATCATCCAGAGCGATGAGGCGCTCAGAAGCGCGGCCATGCATATGCTCGCCACCGGCCCGGCGGCGCTTCCACCCAAAAGCCAGATCGCGCTCGAAGCAAGGGCGACCACGAGGTTTGCGGCCAAGACCAGCGCAAACGCGTAGACGACCTTCGCATGCCAGACGCTTTGCGGCCGCATGGGCGCACTCATGACGCCGTGGAATTTCTGCCGCACGTCGATATTGGCCACGTTTGTCGTGACAAGCGCAATGGCGACAGGCAGCAGAAGCGTGTACCACCAGCACCAACCGTAGGTGTTGAATCCTACGCCGCCCGGCCCGTGACCCCCGGTGACAAGACCCGAGCTCATCAGGCCAAGCAGACACAGGGGAAGCGGAGCTATGAGCACTGTCTTGCGCGCCGCAGTACGGGCCCCCTTCATAGCTTCCGCCGCGAACGCTTCGCGAAAGCCGCGCAGGTCTTTGCGCGAGGTGTCGCGGCGAGACGTTGACTTCGTTTTCATTGGTTGCCACCGTTCCTTTCCGTGCTTTTCTGCGCCTTGCTGCGGCACACGTCCATGAACAGCTTTTCCAAATCGATGTCTTCGGTGAAATCGGACTCGAAGGCGAGCGTTCCCTTCACGATGATGCCGATGCGATCGGCCACGTGTGCCACCTCGGTAAGGATGTGGCTCGACACCACCACGGTGATGCCTGCATCGGCGAACGAGCGGATTTGATCGCGCAGCTCTTCGATGCCGATGGGGTCAAGACCGTTGGCTGGCTCGTCGAGCACGAGCAGTTTCGGATGCGCTACGAGGGCAAGCGCGATACCAAGACGCTGCTTCATGCCGAGCGAGAAGCTTCCCGCGCGCTTCGACCCGGTGTCGGCGAGCCCCACCGTCTCCAGCACCTCTTCGATACGTGCGTTGTCGATGCCGAGCATCGTGGTGCGCACGCGCAGGTTTTCACGCGCGGTCAGGTTGGGGTAGAGCGGGGGACGCTCGATGAGCGACCCGATATCGTAGAGATCTTCGCGGCGCCAGGGGCGCCCATCGAATAAGATTTCGCCCGAAGTGGGGCGTAGCATGCCGGTGACCATTTTGAGCAGGGTCGATTTTCCTGCGCCGTTCGGGCCGAGCAGCCCGTAAACACGCCCTGTTTCCACGTGTATGTCCACGGCATCGACCGCGGTCTGCGCGCGCTCGCCGCGTCCGAACGATTTCGTCAGCGCACGTGTTTCCAAAAGGCAATCCATGTGTTCTCCTGTCTCTCGATGTCGTTAGCTGCGTTTCCTTGCTGTATCCAGCATGGGCCACGTTTCTAAAGAAACTTGAAAGATAGGGAAGAAAAATGCGATGGGCCGATTTCGATTGCGAGATGAAATACGGCGCATGCGGTTGCGTTTGCCTTTGCGCGTCGTTTGCATACGCAACAGGCCCCGGCAATACCGGGGCCTGTTGTCTGTCGGTTTGAATTGTTCGAACGCCTCTATTCGTCCTGTTCCTTGTTCTCGTTATCGTGGAAGAGCAGATCGAAGGCGTAGCGCATGATGCTCGAACGACGAATGACGCCCACAAGGCGGCCATGCTCGTCGATGACGGGAAGCTTTTTGAACTTCTTCTTTGCCAGCGTATCCGCTACGCGTCCTACGCTCTGGTTTTCCGTCACGCACAGCACTTTGCGCGTGGCAAGTTCCATCACGTTGCGGTCTTTAAGCGAAAGCACCTTCTGCTCGATGGTTTCGTCGTCGTAGTACAGCATGGTAGGAGCGCCGCCCGAGAATATAGAGCGAGTCTTATGCTCGGCGATTGCGCGCATGATGTCGCCGTCGCTGATGAATCCGACTACATGGCCGTCGTCATCGACCACCGGCAGGCTGCTTACCCCTCGATCGATGAGGATTTTCGTCACATCCTTGAGCGTCGCCTGCGCCGAGCACGAATAGGCGTCGCGTTCCATGATCGATCCGACCGTTACCGTTTGCATGGCTTATGCCTCCCTTTTCTTCGAGCGGACCTTCACGATGGCGAACACAAGCGTTGCGGCGCCGACGAGTGCGCAGATTCCATAGGCTGCCTGAACGCCCAAAGCGGTCGATTCGGCCAAGCCGCTCGATGCATTGGCCGATGTCACCATGGTCATAACGGTCACGATCAACGCCGTGCTGATGGCTCCGCCCACCTGGCGCCCCGTGTTGCTGATTGCGTTGCCGTGGGCGATCATGTCGTTGGAGAGAGCGTTGATGCCCCAGGTGTTCGCCGGCATGTTCGCCATGGTCTGTCCCGCCGCCATGCATGTGCACAAGACAGCGGCGACAATCAGCGTGCTGTCCGACCCGACGCGCGAGAATCCGAAGAGCGCGGCGCTCATCAGGGCTAGGCCGCCAACGGTAATCCAGCGAGGACCGAATTTATCGAAGATGACACCCGAGAGGGGGCTGATGATGATGCCGACGGCTGCGGCGGGCATCATGACCATGCCTGTTTCAAGTGCGCTTGCTCCCAGGACGTTCTGCAGGAAAATAGGCAGCGTGACGTTCGTCACGGCGGCTGCGCAGTTGATCAGGGTCACAATGATAGCCGAAGATGCAAAGACATCGGATTTCAGCGTGGCGAGCTGCAGCAGGGGTTCGTCGAGTTTTTTCTGGCGACGAACGAAAAGGATGAGACACAGGGCGCCTACGAGGATAACCGCGATAACGACGGGGTTCGTCCAACCTAGGCTCGAGGCGCTCGAAAAGCCGTAAAGCAAGCCGCCGAACGCTGCGGTCGAAAGCAGCACGGACGGCATATCGAGGCGCGGGTTCTTCAATTCGCCGACGTTGCTGAGCAGGAAGACGCTGGCGGCAAGCACGATGACGCCCAAGGGGGCAATTGACCAGAACATCGCGCGCCAGCCCATGGAGTCGATGATCATTCCTGCGGCCACCGGGCCTGCGGCAGGAGCGACCGACATGACGATGCCGGCCATACCCATGGCCGTTCCGCGCTTTTCAGGCGGGAAAATCAGCATGGGCACAACGGCGACCAGGGGCATTTGCACGCCTGCGCCCGCTGCCTGGAGGATTCGGCCGACAATCAGAATCTCGAACGTGGGGGCCATTGCGCAAAGGACGGTGCCGGCGATGAACACGCCCATCGATGCGAAAAACAGCTTTCGCGTGGGGAATTTGTCAATAAGATATGCCGATACAGGGACCATGATGCCGTTGACCAGCATGTATATGCTGGTCACCCATTGTGCGATGCCTGCGTTGACCTGAAACGTCTCCATAAGTCCTGGTAGAGCAGGAGCGAGGACGGTTTGGTTTAGGATGGCGAGAAACGCACCTGCGATGACGATGCCGACAATCATGATTTCGTGGCGTGTCGCCTTGCGCACGTCGTTAGATGATGGGGAAGTGCTCAAAAGAAGAATCCTTTCCGAAACGAGGGAATGCGACGCAACGCATGCAGAGCATGCGGAGCTCGGTTTTCGCGTTGTGTGGTTTCGGGGCTAATCTTAGATGAGCATGGCGGAAAGGCTCGTAGAGCCGGCCGCCTGCATGGTTTCTTCCCGCATGGCAAAATCGCCCATCATGCGGACGTGGTGGTAGATATGAGCGACGGAAGAAAACATGGCGGATACCATATCGAGACGCTTTGACGCGGTCAAGGCGTCTCGCGATCCCTCCATGTTTTCGGCATGCAAGGCGATTTTTCTGGTGCTGCGTCTTATGCGCTCGCACGCGGAAGCATTGCGCCTTGTTTTCGAACGCTATAGGTCGACGCTTCGAACGATACGCGCGCCGATAAAGGCCATGTCTTCCATATTGGCACGCTGCACATCTTCGTTTCGAGAGGAGGTGGCATCTTCTACGACAATGACGTCGTAGTTGTAGGAAAGTGCATCATAGCAGGTAGAACGTATGCAATTAGGCGTAGTTGTGCCCGTAAGCAGCAACGTATCAATCCCTTGCCTCTGGAGCCTCGCATGAAGGTCTGTTTGGAAAAAAGCCGAAAAGCGAGGCTTCACAATAATGGCTTCGCCCGCCAAGGGCGCTAACTCGGCAGGTTCCGACGGGCCGATTTCCTCGGGGCATGCATTAGACAGGGGGCGTTCATCTTTCCACGTATCGTATCGACACGGCTCGACGTCGGAGCCGTCGGCGGCATAGCGGCGGACGATGTGATAGACGGACACGGCGTGTTTTCGTGCATATTTAAGGGCCCGCCTGCAGGCGGGAATGCTCTTTTTCGCCCCGGCGACGCAGAGGGGTGAAGCCTCGTTTATGAATCCATTTTGCATGTCTATCATGATGAGAGCTGTGGACGAAGGGTTAATCATGTTGGCTCCTTTACCGGAAGCGGGGGTCGGCCCCCTCAGGGGAGAAATAAGGAAGGAGGGAAGTCGCTCTCTCGCAGAATCAGTTCGTAAGCGCTGCGCACCCGCTCTTTGCCGAGGCTGTTGCGCAAGATGATCCTTCCGCAAGGATGGAATCCGTAGCGCTCGAGCAGTTTTTTCATAGGCTCGTTTCCTTCATAGATATCTGCACGGATGCAGGATTTGCCCGCCGCCTTCGCCATGCGTTCGGCTTCGCCGAGGATAAACATGCCCACGCCGCTTCGACGCGCTTCAGGGATGACGCTCACCCAGTGCAAAGCGGCGTATTCGCTCTCGCCTCTGGGGTGGGAGTCGGAGAAATCGGTCCACACGGCACCGGTCGAGCGTGCATACGCGGGATCGCCGTTCATATCGAGCGAGAAAGCCCCGATTGCTCTTTTCCCGTCGGCCGTTGCGGCGACGGATTCGACGATGGATGCTTCCCGGTCGTTCAGCACGGTTTTGACGGCGGATGCGTCCACCGTTACCACGTAGGCATCTCCGTGGTCTATGGCACGCATGATGCGACGCTCGGACGGATACTTCTTTTCACCCGGCTCGAGGATACCGAGTTCCGCTACAAAACGCCTTCCCGTCTCGATGACTTCTGCGAATGCGCTCAGATCGGCGCTCGTTGCATGGCGGGTTTCGTAATAACCGAGGCGCGACGCGCTGCCCTGAAACAACGGTACGTCACGAAGCGAGCCGGAGAACTTGTCGTGAACTTCGTTTTTATCTTTCTGCGTGGTGAGCGCCACCATGGAAAGAATCAAGACGGTTCCTACGATGTCGAACAGGCTGACGGGCGTATGAAGCCACAGTGCCGATATCACGATGGCCGATACCGGCTCGAGGCATCCGATGAGACCGGCCCTCATAGATCCCGCATCGCGAACGCCTTGGAGGTAGAAAAGATAGGCGGCGAACGTACCTACCACCACCATGACAACAACGACGGCGATGACTTCGGGAGAAATGGCGACATCGAGATTCCAAGGCTGCAGCATGATCGCTGAGGTTATTCCCGCAGTAGACATGGCGATGCCAGTGACGATGAAGCTGCCCCATTTTGCAAGAGGCTTGACGGGGATGAGCGTATAGCAAGCCATGGCAACGGCCGTCATGCAGCCCCAGAATAGACCTTCGGGTGGAATGGCCAAGGCTTCGAAACTGCCATGGGTGGCAATCAAGAAGACGCCTGCAAGAGCGAGGAGTACGCCGAGGGCTTCCCGTACGCGAGGGAGACGACGCACGGTGATGCATATATAGAAGAGAATGATGATCAGTCCGAGCCTCTCGAGGACGGTGCCTATTCCTGCATTGGTATAGGAGATGCAGGTGATATAGCTGAACTGCGTCAAGAGCACGCCAAGGAGGCCGAATACGATCATATGGAGTAACGAGCGCGTATCGCGAAGGGCCGCGCGGAAGCTGCGCCAATTTTTCAGAAGGCATACAACGAGAAAGAGAGATGCGCCTGCGCACATGCGTACGGTAATAAGCCAGGAAACGGGTATTCCATACGTGCTGGTGAGCAACTGCGCGCACGTGCCCGAAAAACCCCAGCAGCAAGCGCCAATTGCGGTGAAGAGGATGCCACGGCCCACATGGCCTGCGCCTGAGGAAGATTGCTGCGAAGACATGCGAATGGCCTTTCGACGAAATTCGATACACCAAAGCCCCCGAGTACGAGGGCTTATGGCGATTATTGCAACAGCGCGAACAAGTTGCAAGGGGACTCGACGAGCTGATGTGACAAAAGAGGGAAATGTAATACAGGAGCGAAAAAGATGCGCTATGCGAGATCGATACACTATACAATGTAAACTATATAGTGTATACCTTGCATAATACCAGCTCATCATGATTCCTGTCATTTAGTGCAGCATAGGATAACGCAGCTTGCTGATAAGCGAGGCAGTTTGCTCGATGGGAAAAACCGCCGTATTCAGGGCGTTATTCACAGCGGTATACACAGTATATAAACACCAGCGATCTCAAAGAAAAGCAAGGATGGCGATCTATTTTCTGACGGTGCGTTCGGAGAAGAGTTCGTTTGATATTGTCCGATTGTTGACTTTTTTACATTAGTTTACATAAGACTTATTATCAATAATATATATTGCATTAATTTCATGCGTTTGACCAGGTATTATGAATACGAAGTCCTGAGAGCCGTTCTAAGGCCTCTTTTTATCTTTTTATGACTCCTAGGTCGTAAAAATGATGCTCTCTATCGAATTCAATGGCTGTGGTCATCACTGCATCTGCTGGCACGCATTCTTTCTCCTTAAATTGGAATCAAGCGAAGACGCCATTCATCAGCGCAAGAATCTCATGTGTTCAAAGCAAAGGGCCGTCGTGCGACGGCCCTCGGGAAAACCACGTGGTATTCGTATTCTGTGCGCTGCTAAAACGTTGCGCCGGAGATGCCCATCGATCCCTGCATGAGCTGAGGCATCAGAAAGACGGCGGTGAGCATATTGGCTATGAAAGCGACTAGCGACAAGACGACGCCAATTCGTGCAAGCTTAAAAGCATTCTGCGCATACGGATCGGCCGGATTTGCTGCAAGAAGTCCCTTTGCGCCGCGAAATGCAAGCATTCCGAGGACGAATCCGACAATATCAAGAAGCGCTCCGAAAATGACAAGGCTGATGCCGGCGCATACAATGCTTGCAATACCGAGCGACCTGCATTTCTTTTCGTTCATCTAGGACACCTTTCAAAAACGAACATATGTACTCTTATAAGTTTGAACATTGGAGCTTATTGTACCCGAGGTCGCATCAATCTGCCCCAATTCGCAGAGCTGTTCTTGAGACGTTGAATTACAAACAAACATATGTTCGTAACGAATGAATGTTCGTTGTAGTAGAATATCAACAATTCGTCAGTGAAGAAAGTCGGTAGAGTTGTCGGTAATCGAGCACAACAGCAATCTCACGCCTTGGCAAGGACCTGCGGTGCTTCTTGTCGACTTGGATGCGTTCTTCGCCTCGGTCGAGCAGCTCGACCATCCCGCATGGAGGGGCAAACCCGTCATAGTCGGCGGCGATCCGAAGAGGCACGGCGTCGTTTCAACGGCTAGCTATGAAGCACGCAAGTACGGCGTACGAAGCGCAATGCCTTCATCCACCGCCGATCGCCTCTGCCCTCATGCCATCTGGACCAGGGGTCATTTTTCTCGCTACAGAGAGCTGTCCTCGGCTGTTATGAATATTCTTTTTTGTGAAAGCCCTCGTTTGCAACAGGTAAGCATCGATGAGGCGTTTCTCGACATCTCCCCCACTCGCATCAACCGCGAGCATCCGGTCGCTGTCGCGCGGCGTATACAGCAGCGCGTCTCCGAGCTCGGCATAACATGCTCCATCGGGTTGGGAACAAGCAAAACCATTGCGAAGATTGCTTCTGACATGGACAAACCTTGCGGTCTTACCGTCGTGTATCCGGGAAGAGAATCCGATTTCCTGTCCCCTCTTCCCATCAGGGCCATGTCGGGCGTCGGCAAACGTGCCGAAGAAACGCTGCATCTTCACGGTATACAAACGCTCGGTCAGCTCGCCTGTGCTCCAGCCAGCCTTCTCAAGGAAATATGGGGCAAAAATGCGGAGATGATGAGAAATCGCTGTCTCGGTCTTGATGCGACTCCCGTGGAAAACGACGACGAAGTCAAATCTGTCTCAAACGAAATGACGGTTTCGGAAGACCTCATTTCTTTCGAAGAGATATCCGCCGCTGTCGACACCATGGCGGCAAAGGTGGGCCGAAGGCTTCGGAAAAAGGGGCTGGCTGGTCGTACTCTTGTGCTGAAGATGAGGTTCTCCGACCGATCGACGAGAAGCGTCCAGCGCCGAATGGACGGATTGGAGGATAATGAATTCGTATTCATCCCCCTTCTCCACCAGATGATAGATGAGGTATGGAAGCCTGGCATAAGGGTTCGTCTCGTCGGCGTTGGCGTAAGCGGGTTCGTACCGCACATCAGCGAGCAAACCTCGCTTTTTATGCCATTTGAAGTGCAAGAAACCGATAATCGCGCTCATCCACATGCCGATTTGGAGCAATTCAATATCGACGCGTCATCGGGAAAGAGCCTCGCAGGCGCTACCGACAAAGTGAAGGACCGATTCGGAGAAAATGCGGTTTTCTTCGGAAAGGAGCTCCATGCGAGAGAGAGGACAACGGGATCTGCCGCCAAAAACCCCGCCGACTACAAGTAGCCGTTTTTTCGTCGATAGCCTTCCGGGCAGTTCGTGGATGGATTTTGCCGCAGACCAATAGATGTCCTTGCGCGCAAAGCATCGTATTGCATAGTACAGATTGATCGATCACGAAGCGTGAAAACGACCTGCGCCAAGCATTGTCGGCACAGGTCGTTCGGCGTAAAAGATGATAATTCAAGCAAATCAATTGAACTTGAATATTTTTTGCGCCAAGTGATAGGCGAAAAGGCCGAATTGACGTCCTGCCTCGGTCGGGATGTTCGTTCCCCAGTTCAGGACCGTATGGCGGATGCGCTTATAGAGGGCTGGATTGGCTTTCTCGAGATACTCCCAGATCTCTGCGCGCTTGCGTTCGTTATCCTCCGTTTTCTCGAGGCGGAGAAAGATCGAGCATATGCACATCATCATGGAAAGGTAATTCTCCATGTATTTCTCGAGCTTTCGAGACTCCACATCGTCAGGGAGATTAACGGAGTCAATCATCAGGCGCGTAACGCGAAGCTGCTGGTCGCGACGGGAGTACATGACTTGCTCGTTGACGCTTTGGTCTTCGCGGCCGATAAAGTATCGATACATGTTCTCATCGAAATAGCGAATCGTCTTGACGTGCGGCAGAGGCACGTACACAAAAATATTGTCGACATAAAACGTATGTTCGGGAAGCTTCAGGCCGCAATCCCGCAGCAAGTCCGTGCGATAGATAACCGAATGCATGAGAAGGTATTGGGACTGTCCGAAATGCCCCACTTCGTCCCAGGTGAATTCACGACCGCGTGGGAATACGTTGCGATAATTCATGACGGTGCGGGTTCCCTCATGAACCTTCTCGTACACATAATTGGCAATGACCAGGTCCGTAGGGTTTTTCAGCTCACTTTGCATGCGCAGGTAGCGCATGACGCTTTCCATGGCCTCGCGGTCAAGCCAATCGTCGGAATCAACGACCTTGAAGTATCGGCCCGTCGCGTGCTCGAGGCCCGCGTTGACCGCCGCGCCGTGTCCGCCGTTCTCTTGATGGATGGCCCGAATGATTTCAGGATGGCGGCGCTCCCACTCGTCGGCCTTTTCAGCGGTGTTGTCTTTGGTGGAGCCGTCGTTGACGATTAGGATTTCTATGTCGTTGCGGTTGCCGAAATCGCATTCGAGGATGGATTCGATACAGGTATCCATGTAGTCGGCAGAGTTGTAGCACGGAATAGCGAACGAAACGGTTTTCATGAGCGAAAGCCCCTCCAAAGGCGGCAAGAGGCGCGAAATGCGCCATTCGGATTGAATGCGACATCATAGTATAGACAATGCGTACCGCGCAGCCGTCGGAGTATGATGACAATCATATGAAATTCAGCATTTTCCTCATCGCCGAAAAAATGAAACGTTCCCGCCGCGAATCGAGCAAAGCGCGCAAGCGTGCTTTATGATGGCGATTGGAATGAACAACCAGGAAAGGGGCCTGTATGGCAACGTTTCTCAACACGATGATCGATCGTGCGAAATCCGACAAGAAGACAATCGTCCTTCCGGAAGGAAACGACGACCGCATCCTCGAGGCGGCACGCAAGGTTGTCGATCAGGGGATAGCGAACATCATCGTTGTTGGCAATCCTGCGGAAATCGCATCAAAGGGCTTCGATCTCGATGGCGTTCAGGTGATTGACAACACCTCTGGAGATCTTCGCGAAGAGCTCGCAGAAGGTCTGTTCGAGTTGCGCAAGGCAAAGGGAATGACCATCGAAGAGGCCCGTTCGCTCATGGACAACGTCATGTACTTTTCGACGATGCTACTGAAAACGGGTCGTGCCGACGGCCTCGTAGGCGGCGCATGCCATGCGACAAAGGATGTTCTTCAGCCCGCCCTGCGCATCATCAAGACCGCTCCGGGTAGCAAGCTCGTAAGCTCTTTCTTCGTCATGGAGGTTCCCGAATGCGCGCTCGGCGACGAAGGCACGTTCATGTTCGCTGATTGCGCTGTGTGCATCCAGCCTAGCGCCGAGGAGCTCTCGGAGATTGCCGTGGCCACCGCCAAATCCTACGAACGAGTCATCGGCTCCACTCCTCGCGTGGCCATGCTCTCTCACTCAAGCTACGGCTCCGTCAAAGATGCCGATACGGAAAAGGTGACGTCCGCGCTCGCCATGGCGAAAGAGAAGGCGCCCGAATACGCAATCGACGGCGAGTTGCAGGCGGATGCTGCCTTGGTTCCAAGCGTCGCCGCTTCGAAGGCTCCCGACTCCCCCGTTGCGGGCAAAGCGAACGTTTTGGTGTTCCCCGATCTTGATGCGGCAAATATCGGATATAAACTAGTTCAGCGTCTTGCCAAGGCTGAAGCGTACGGCCCCATTCTGCAGGGACTTGGCGCCCCGATGAATGATTTGTCTCGCGGTTGCTCCGCCGATGACGTCGTTGGCGTCGTCGCTATCACCGCCGTTCAGGCTCAAGAGCAATAAGCGGCTTTCGCCTTTGACGAAGTACGCCCTTGGAGCTTTTCGTTCGTACTCCAAGGGCGTTTTTTTGTGCGTCGTCGTGCGTCGGTTCGAAACAATCATGCATGTTGAAAGATTCGAGTGCAGTTGCGCTTCTGAAAGAGAGCGGCCGCATAGTGCACCATGAAGAAAGAAGGCGGACCGTTGGTCCGCCTTCTTGACAAATCAGCGATTCGACAGCGATGCGTCGATCGCTACAGCTCGGATACGATTTCGTAGGTATCCTGGGCTATCATCATCTCCTCATTTGTCGGAATGACGATAATTTTGACGGGAGAATCGTCATGGGAGATGAAGCGTTCTTTGCCATGGTGGCTTCTGCTGTTCTTCTCCTGGTCAAGAATGATGCCAAGGGGCTGCAGGCCCGCGAAGGCAAGACGCCTCATGCGGTCACAGTTCTCACCCACGCCTGCAGTAAGAACGATGGCATCGACGCCGGCCATTTCGATCATGTACTGGCCGAGGTACTTGCGAATGGAATGCGCATACATCTCGTAGGCGAGAACGGCACGTTCCTCGCCCGCTTCGGCGCCCTTGCGAACATCGCGCATGTCGTTGCTGATGCCGGATACGCCAAGCAGGCCCGATTTCTTGTTCATGATTTCATTGATTTGTGCCGGCGTAAGACCTTCCGCTTCCTCTAGGAACGGAATGATGGCGGGGTCGATTGCGCCGCAGCGCGTACCCATCATAAGGCCGTCAAGAGGAGTGAAGCCCATGGAGGTATCGACGGCGATGCCGTGGTCGATTGCGGAAATGGAGCAGCCGTTGCCCAGATGACATGTGATGATTTTCAAATCCTCGAGAGGCTGGTCCATAAGAGCAGCACAGCGGTTGGCGATGTAGCGATGCGACGTTCCGTGCGCTCCGTACTTCCTGATCTGGTGCTTCTCGCACAGTTCGTAAGGAAGTGGATACATGTAAGCCGAAGGCGGGAGGGTCTGGAAGAAGGACGTGTCGAAAACAGCGACCTGAGGAAGCGCCGGCGCAAGTTCCTGGCACACCTGAATGCACTTGAGCGCAGGCGGATTGTGAAGAGGAGCAAGCGTGCACAGGCTTTCAATCTTTTGAAGAACCTCATCGGTAATCAGAGCGGAAGAATCGAAGTAATTTCCGCCGTGAACGATTCGGTGGCCGATTGCGTCGATTTCGTCGATAGACGTGATAGTGGAACGTTCGCTATGAATCAAAGCGTCGAAGACGACCTTCAGGGCCTCTTCGTGATCCGCCATATACTGTGCGAAGATTCGTTCGTCCTTATCGGCGCCATGCTTGATATAGGAGTCTTTGCTTCCTACGCGCTCGCAAAGACCTTTTGCAAGCATTTTGTCTTGGTCGGTGTCGACGAGCTGATACTTGAGGGAAGATGAACCAGCATTGATAACAAGGATTTTCACGTGTTACTCCCGTATTCGAATTTACAGGGCCGGCGAACCAGAATTCATGGGTGCGCCGCCGAGCACATGGACATGGAGATGGTGGACGGACTGTTGGGCGTCATCTCCGGTATTGACGATGACGCGATAGCCGTTTTCGGCGATTCCTTTGATCTGAGCCACCTTTTTCACCGTGTTAAACAGATGCCCCATGAGCTCGTCCGGAACATCGTCGCCGATATTGGCATGGTGTTCTTTCGGGATAATAAGCGTATGGACGGGCATCATCGGAGAAAGGTCGTCAAAGGCGATTACCATATCGTCTTCGTATACGACAGTCGCAGGGACCTCCCCTGCGGCAATTTTGCAAAAGATGCAGTCTGCCATAATGCAAGAACCGCCTTTCCAAATAGTGTCATGCCTCTCGAATTTCGTATGACAGTGTACTGTCAAATGATCGGCTGGCTACGAAAGAGTCGTGTCAGTGGTTGCATCATCGGCGGGAGCGTCAAGCTGGCCCATGAGAACATCGACTTTTTGCTGCGCCGAAGAAAGGCGCTGTTTCAAATCGGAGAGGATCGCGACCCCGCGCTCGTAAGCCTTCAGACTGTCTTCGAGCTCCAGGGTGTTACTTTCAAGAACCGACACGGTTTTATCGAGCTCGGCCATGGCCTCGCGAAAGCTCATTTCCTTGTTTTCGGCATTATTGGCCGTATCAGTATTCATCGATAACTCCTATCCTGCCTGCGTACGAGGCGAACTGCAATTGACTGAACATGAAATAACGCCATCCGACACCGCCACGTCGAGCTTGTCGCCATCATGGACGGCGTAAACCGAACGAACGACGCTACCCTCTTCGTCTTTGGCTATCGCATAGCCGCGCGACAAAACGGCCAAAGGCGAGAGGTCATGCAAGCGTCCTGCGCGAAGGGCCAGCTCGTGTTCAAATCTTTCGAAAGACGTTTTCGCGCAGGTGCAAAGGCGGCGCTGCGCATCGGTTAGATGGAGGGAGTCTTTCGCAAGGCATTCGGGCAGGGCGCGCGAGAGCCTGTCGTGGAGAAGGTCGAGCGTGAGAAGATCCGTGGAAAAAAGCAGGTGCGGATCTTTGAAGAGCGGGCGCGAGGCGACATATCCGAGCCTGGCTTCGTAGCGCTCGATTGCAAGACGCTGTGAAGCGCTCATGGACGCTGCGCGCGCATCGAGCTCTCGAAGCAACGCCGAAGAATCAGGCGAAACGCGTTCTGCGGCTGCAGTGGGGGTCGACGACCTGACGTCGGCGACCATATCGGCTATGGACGTATCGGGCTCGTGGCCGATACCGGTAACGACTGGGACGGGGCATGCTGCAATGGCACGCGCGAGTCGCTCATCGTTGAAGGGCATGAGGTCTTCGAAGCTTCCGCCGCCGCGCACGACGAGAACGACCTCGCAGCCCGCCCTTACGCACGCATCGATTCCGGACACGATGCCCTGCGGGGCCTGGGAGCCTTCGACGGCGACGCCTGCAAGCGATATTCTGGCAACGGGAAAACGACGGCGAATGGTTCTGAGCACGTCGTGCACGGCAGCGCCGCGCGGCGAGGTCACAAGACCGATATGCTCGTACAGCGACCCAACGGGACGTTTTCGGGAAGCCGCCATGAGCCCTTCGCGCTCGAGCCTCTGAGCGAGTTCCGCGACGCGGCGGCGCAGGTCTCCCTCTCCTGCGAGGGAGATGGAAAACACATCGAAATTCATTCGGCCTTTGGGGGCGTACAGCGTAAAACGCCCCGTCAGTTCGACGCGCTGCCCCACGCAGAGCTGCACGCCAGATTGATGGTAGCGATTAAGCCATATCATACACGGCAGCGAGGCGCCGTCGTCCTTCACCGTGAAATAGACGGCCTTGTATCCCGCTTTCGCATTGACTTCGGAAACTTCGCCGATGAGTTTGACGGTAATGGATTCTAGAGAACGTTTCGCAGCCTGCATGGCCTCTGAAACGGAAAGGGGCCGCGAGGTGGCGGCCCCTTGCGATGAAGCTTGGGAGAGCAGCATGCTAATCTTCCGATCGGGTGGAAAGAACCATGTACAAGAGCTGCAGAAGAGCGGTCAAGGCCGCTGCAACATAGGTGAGCGCGCAAGCGCGTAGCACCGAATATGCCCCGGACAACTCGGCCTGGTTCATTCCCGTGGCCTGCAAATAGGCAAGTCCCCTGCGGGAAGCGTCGAATTCGACGGGCAGCGTGACGAGCTGGAAGAGCAGCACTGCAGCAAACATGATGATGCCGACTTTCATAAGGGTCGTTCCGCCGGCAGCGCCCATGAGAAGGCCGAGCATGAAGATGATCATCCATGCGTTGGAGCAGAAATTGACGACGGGGACCAACGCGCTGCGAAACTTCATGAACGCGTAGCCCTCCGCGTACTGCGAAGCGTGGCCCATCTCATGGACGGCGGTTGCGATGGCGGTGATGCTGTACTGGCCGTATGCTTCCGTGCCGAGCGTAACAGAGTTGCTGCGGGGGTCGAAGAAGTCCTGGTTGGGGCCGCCGCGCAAAATGCCGACATTCGATATCCCCTTGTCAACCGACATACGGCGAGCCATTTCCGCCCCCGTCACTCCGTACGAGCTGGGAACATGGCTGTACTTTTTGAGCTGGCTTGTCACGTAGAGCTGGGCACCGCCGCCAATGATCAGGGTAAGAATCATGACGCCGAAATACAGACTCATATCGCCTGCGATAATCATCGAAACTCCTTTTCGGGCGTTCGGCTGCAATGAGCCGAATCATCAGACAGATTGTTCGACGCGTATTCTATCGAAAGAGACGCGCCGCAAAAGCTACCGTATACGATCCGTGACTTTTATCACGCCGTCTTCGATCCCCAGGACGATTCTCCCCTCCATGAGGTCCTTGAGCTCGTCGCCGACAAGATGGCGTCGCCATCCTTTCATAACGTCGGATTGATCGAAATGGCCACGTGCGATTTTCGCCAGGTCGGCATGGGAGGCAACGACACCGAACGCGACGCCGGCCTCTTTCGCCCGCAACTTAACCAGCGAATAGAGCAGGTCGACCTGCGAATCTACGTTCGGCTCGCTTTTCGGGGGGCGCTCAAGGTGGGGCCAGGAATCTTCTGGCGCATCAAGGCCTCGGACGCAAGCGGAAAGTACCTGACGCGCCTCTGCGGTTTTTAAGGAGTTGGAGACCCCCCTGACCATGAACATGCTGTCGAGGGAGCGAGGCTCTCTCTTGCAGATTTCAATCACTTGCTCGTCCGACAGAATCCACTTGCGCGGGATATTGCGCTTCATCGCAAGTTCTTCTCGCCATGCCGCGATCTCTCGTGCTGCGGAAAGCTGTCTGTTGGAGAGCTGGTTGACGCGCTTGAGGCGTTTGAATCGCGTACGGGGGTCGACGGTGTAGCGGCGGATGTCCGACAGATCCTCGAAGTCGCGATCAAGCCAGGAAAGCCGACCGAGGTTCTCGAGCTTCTTTTTCATGGAACGATATAGCACCGGAAGGTAGATAACGTCGTCGAGCGCATATTCTATTTGAGAATCCGTCAAGGGACGCCTGCTCCAGTCGGTAAAGGAGTCGGCCTTTTTAAGGCGAACGCCGCATTCGCTCATTACGAGCGCGCCGTAGCCTATCTGAAGAGTGTCGCCAAGCAGCGATGCCGCAACTTGAGTATCGAAAACGGGCTTGGGGGCCACGCCGAGCCCGTGGACGATAAGTTCCATATCCTGCACGGCGGCATGAAAGAGCTTCGTGATGCCCTCGTCGACAAACAAATCGACAAGGGGGCTGAGGTCCTTGATTTCGAAGGGGTCGACGGCAACGCTTATTTCCTCGGTCGCCAGCTGGATAAGACAAAGCTTTGGCCAATAGGTTTTCTCGCGCAGGAATTCGGTGTCGACGGCAAGAACGGATGATTGTTTCGCATGCGCGACAAATTCCTCGAGTTGCTTCTGGTCGGTAATGTACAACGCTTTTCCTTTGATATTGCTCACGTGATTGCAGAACTGTTGTACTATTTTAGCGTTGGAGGGAGGCCATCTGTCGTGAAAGTACTTATCATCAACAATCTTGCATCAGGCTATCGCGAAGGATCGATCTACGATTTCATGCGTTCGTTCGTAGAAGACGGCGATGAAGTATGCCTGCGCTCTTCGGACGGAGGCACTTCCATCGACAGCCTTCTAGACGATGCCGACTCTTTCGACGTGGTGGTCGCCTCGGGCGGAGACGGCACCATCGCTTCGGTCGCCTATCGTCTTCGCAACACAGGAGTCCCCATTCTTCCCTACCCTGCAGGGACGGCGAATCTGCTTTCGCTGAATCTGCTCGGGCCGAATGAGCCCCATGCGTTAGCGAAGCTGGCTCGTTCCGGGAAAGTGCTCGAATTCGATATGGGCGAAATCGAATTCGACTCGAAGAAGCGCGGCTTTATGATCATGGCAGGCGCAGGCTACGATGCTGCAATCATGGAAAGCGCTGCTCCCAATAAGAAGCTTTTCGGTCCCGTTGCGTATTTCCTCGCGGCCGGAGCCAATATCGCACCGCAGCATTCATCCATCGTGCTCACCATCGATGGCAAGACCGTCGAGACAGAAGGTCTGGGTGTGCTGCTGGTCAATTTCTCCCAGATTCAGCTCGGCATTTCCGTGACCCATATCAACCAACCGCGCGATGGAGCCCTTGACGTGGTGGTTCTGAAGGCGAAAAACGCCGTTGAACTCCTTCCTTCCGTCTTCGCCGCCCTTCTCGATAGAGACGGGAGATTCCCCGACCGCGGCGACGCCCTCGAAGTCTATTCCGGAACCGAGATACGCATCGAGGCGGACCCTGCGTTCGATATCCAGTATGACGGCGAGCCCACAAGAACGAAAACCCCCGCCTTGGCGCGCATTCTCCCCAAGGCGGTCCGACTAATCGTGTCCGATGAAGGATACCAGCTCTTTCGTTAGACCATGCGATACAAGGAAGGGGGCGACGATGTCGCCCCCTTCCTTTTTCCTTTGCGCATGAAAACCCGTCTCGCTTCGGATGGGAACGGCATAGCGTCCCGCCCGAAGCCGTATCGAACAGTTCCGTACGAGCCTTTCTATTTCGAAGCATCGCCGGACGTGTCGCCCTCTTCGACCGTTTCGTAAGGGATTTCGATCGGAGCGTTGAGGGAGCGTTGGGCCTCCGCGCTTTCTAGAATCAGACTACGGAACGTCTGCGCGCTTTCCCCATCGACGGGGCTCATGATATACACGTTGCCGCCGATGAAGATGGGGGTGGAAAGGGATTCTTTCTCCTTGCTGCTTCCAGCGTTTTGCTTGCGCTCCGCCTCCATGGTCTCGAGCATCTTCTGACGCACCGTCTCGATTTCTTCAGCAGTCTGCTCGCGCCAGCGGCTTTTTTTCCAATCCATGAAATTCTTGTTGTAACGCATCTGAATCAGCTCGAGTACGATGCAGAACACCATGGCGAAGTACACGATGAGCTTCTCAAGCGGCATATGCAGCATCTCGATGCCGGTGTGGAAGCCGATGCTGTCCAGGACAAGTAAGGCTCCGATGGCGACGATGAACGTAAGTGCAAGCATTTTCATTTCGGGATGGCCGTTGATGAAGTTGGAGATAGGGTCAATGAAGACCATCATCATAACGACAGCGACCATGACGGCAATAATCATGATGATGAGGTGGTCGGCCATGCCGACGGCCGTGATGACGGAGTCGATGGAGAAGACCAGGTCCATAACCATGATAGTGGCGACGGCCTGAGGAAGGGTAATCATGTGAAGCGTCTTATGCTCGCTGGAATGTTCCGCCTTCACTTCGGTCAGACGAAGCATGTCGACGATTTCCGAGATGCCCTTATATATAAGATAGGCGCCGCCGATGAGCAGCACGAGATCTCGAACGGAAAGACCGTGATGGTACGCGCCGAAATCAAGCGTGAAGATCGGCGTGGTCATGTGCACAAGATACGATGCGAAACACAGGAAGATTATGCGCATGACAAGCGCACCGGCAAGGCCGAGCTTACGGCCGATATGCTGCTTTTCCTCCGGCAGACGGTTTGTGGTAATGGAGATAAAGACGAGATTGTCGATGCCCAAGACGATCTCGAGAAAGATCAGCGTAACGAGGCTGATCCACGCTTCGGGCGTTGCGAAGATGGAAAGATCCACAGTGCTCCTTTCGTACGAAACCGGAGCACAGACGCACAGAATCACGACCCCGGCATAACCAGTATGAGCGAACGACCGTTCGCCCGTTATAGCCAGAGTCTCGCTATTTAAGGCACGCCAGGTGAAAAACCGGGTCTGTTGACGTGCCGCATCTGCAATATGATGCCAACTACTCCCTCATAGCATGCGCATCGTCCAGACGAAGCCGAAAAATGCGCAGTGCTATAATGGCGCAGATTGTTTCTTTTGAGAACGGAATCTGATGAATCATATGAAACCTTCGCATGATCACCCTCATGCTCCGAAAACAGCCATTCATGGCGCAATCCGCTACCTCGACGGGTCGGTTCTCAAGCGTCCTTTCGATCCTCCCCGCCTCGTTATGGCCGCCTGCATCGTAGGTGCTGTTGCAGCGGCGGTTATCGGAGGTCTTGCAGGATCTAAGGCCATCGATCAGATACTGCATGGCGAAGAGCGCTCGGCGGCGACCGTCGAGGAGAACATCCATCGAAACGTCTCTTACGACCTTCCGATCCTGCAAGACTACATCGACCTCGACGACGGGTCTATTGCGACGGCTTTGCAGGATGCGGGATACACGACGGTCAATCTGCTCGGCGAAGGCGAAGAGGGCTTCGATGTAATGAAATTGCCGTCGGACGTCACCGTCGACGATGCCATGGTCGCTTTTGCCGCCGGCATAGGCAAGATGGATGCCGTGCAGGCGTCAAAGTATCTCGTGGGTTCGTGGCGCTTCTCGACCGAGCGCAAAGAAGGTGTCTCCATGAGGATTCGCTATGCGGACCTTCAATCCGCCGATGCGGGACAGGCGATTCAGTCGGCGCTCGAAAGTGAAGGATGGGCCGACAATAACGCCGTCGCCATATCGGACGAAGGAATAGATGAAGTAGGAAACACCTATAAAGAAGGAACCATCCAAACGGATTTCGGAACGTATGCCTGGCGCATATCGGCCTGCCCTCTTGCGGATGTATATAACATTTCGGGCTTGCCCGAAACCGCTCAATACGTAGGCAT
>ERZ827471.610-NODE-610-length-29213-cov-5.934461_pt1 | contig 29213 bp, 19 predicted proteins | sample MGYA00519772_ERZ827471 | MGnify/ENA primary metagenome ERZ827471 (study PRJEB31778, sample SAMEA3449315) | human gut metagenome | biome: human gut; feature: human-associated habitat; material: faeces | place: United Kingdom | collected 2010/2012 ...
CGGATTCTTACACAGCCACTGGATCGGTCAACTGATCCTTAACTGATCGGCATTAGGTCACATAGGGGCCGGTTTTTCCGTTCCCCTGATTCCAGTTTTGCGCCAGTTGACGCTGTTCAGGTGTTAGCGTCATTTCAGGCGGCAAATACTGACTTGCTATACCGTTACTTTTTAGCCATTTGCTGTCGTGAATTTTCAGCGCCTCGTTCGCCGAAAATCGCACCAGGCCCGCACAATCCTGCTGATACCAGCGTGGGCTTGGCCCCTGGCGGAGTTGTTCCTGTGCAATGCGTACAAACCACGCGCGAAACAGCCCCGACTGTTCGACATTCAGCATTTCGCTATGGGCAACAACACAACACAGCCAGCAAATCAGCGCCAGCAGCCCGTGCCTCATAGCGGCTGCCAGGTTATGGGTAGCCACTGCCAGGCGGCACCGGGTTCCATCTGGGCCAGCTTCATGACATAACGCGGTTGTTGAGATAAAGCGTCCAGCTTCGGCATTAATAAAGTTTGTGCGGCGTTATAAAAAACCGGTTCGAGATTCTTCGGCAGACTGGTCAACGTTTCGTTACGCAGCAGTTTCGCCACGCCTTGTGGATTGATATAGAGCGGAACGATGCCATCAGTGGGTATTACATCCACCATTGCCGGGCGGGTTTTATTCAGTGTTTGCAGGGCGTTATTAACCAGCGTGTCATCGAGGGAGAAAAGCAGCGTTTTGTTTTGCATCGCCAGCGACACGCGGAAAAAATAATCCGACATTAATTGATCGGGTTGCGCCGCCTGCGCTTTCGGATACTGGCCGTATCGGGAACTCACTTCGCGACGCCAGATTTGCGCTTCGCCCTGCTGAGTCTGGCTTACCGGCAAAACACCTTCTGGCGCTTTGCTTTCGTGCGCACCAATATTTTGCGTGAACAGTTTCCCAGGCAGTTGTGCCTGTTCGGCTGAGCCATCAAATTGACCAACAAATAGCGGGGTTTGTAATTTTGAGTCTTCATACCAGCACAGCCCGGCTGCACCATCTAACGCCCCGTTCAGCTTGTCGTTTTCCTGGCTGATGTGCGAAAGCATCTCTTCGGCAATACCATGCGAATACGGCACCGCCACACAGAAGCTGGCCCCGGCAGGCATACTGTTCCATACCGGCGTAAAATCGAAACTGGCATCTACGCTTGCGGATTCATCATTTAACGCCACAAAGCTATGCCAGCCGTCGTTGCTCATTTCGAAGCGTACACCAGCAAAAGAAGGCATTAATCGCTGGTAGCCAAACCCCAGCAACCTGGCGCTGACCACGATGCGCTGGCGTACTGGCGTTTTTTCAGCAGCACGCTCTTCCAGGCCAAAGCTGGCTTGCCAGCGTTTTTTACCGCTCAACAAATCACTTGCGATCGCCGTGGCTTCGGTATCCTGCTGGTCATCTTTAAACAGCATATCCGTACTGGAAAACACCAGCATCTTGTCCTGATAAGTCGCGAACATCAGGGCGTTATTGCCGTTATAGCGCAACTGATAAACCGGGATGGTTTCACTATTTAGCTTAATACTACTGATTTCCGTTTTGCTTAACTGGCTGTCGCTGGTAGCGGCAAACAACAATGGCTCCAGCAGTTTGCTTAAACCACTGCGCTGGATCAGCACCATGTAATGTGAAAGATGGCCTTGTTTATCGTGCCATAGCGCCGCCTGCGCGGGCTGATCTAAGAGTGACGAAAAGAGCTTATCTTTCAGCGTGAGATCGTGTTCATAGACAATGCGGCGAATGCTGCCTTCAATGCCCAGACGATCGGCATGATTCTGATAATAGAAAACGAAATCTTCACTCAGAACATCGTGGAGAAACGGAATGGTAAGGAGGTCTTTGGGAAGCTGGCTCAGAGAGTCGCTGTCGAGAAAGAGGTCCGGCTCATTGAGATCGATTTGCAGATTGTTGTGCACCACCAGCGGCGACAACGTTTTTTCTGGCCCACTGCCAGCATATTGCAACGCCCAGACGCCAGCGGAAAGCAGTACTATTGCGCCCAAACATACAAGACCATAGAACCGCCAGCCTTTCGCCTTTTTTTCACCACTCATTGCCACATTCCTTGTGTAAAGCCAGCCATTTTTTACGAGCACAGCAAAACTTTACCGCGCCCTAATACGACAAAAGCCCAGACTTTGCAGCCTGGACTTTTCAATTCAAACAAGGGAGATAGCTCCCTTTTGGCATGAAGAAGTAAAATTATTCTTCTTCTGGCTCGTCGTCAACGTCCACTTCCGGAGCGATTTCATCGTCCCCTTCCGCGGCACTGCCGTCGATGGTATCCAGATCTTCCTCGTCAACCGGTTCAGCAACACGTTGCAGACCCACTACGTTTTCATCTTCCGCAGTACGGATGAGGATCACGCCCTGGGTGTTACGGCCCACGATGCTGATTTCCGAAACGCGAGTACGTACCAGCGTACCGGCATCGGTGATCATCATGATCTGGTCGCAGTCATCTACCTGCACCGCGCCAACCACTAAACCGTTACGTTCGGTAACCTTGATGGAGATAACCCCTTTCGTCGCACGCGACTTAGTCGGGTATTCCGCCACTGCGGTACGTTTACCATAACCGTTCTGCGTTGCGGTGAGGATTGCGCCATCGCCACGAGGCACGATCAGAGAGACGACTTTATCGCCTTCGCCTAAACGAATACCGCGAACACCGGTGGTGTTGCAGCCCATCGCACGGACAGAAGACTCTTTAAAGCGCACCACTTTACCTTCGGCGGAGAACAGCATTACTTCGTCTTCGCCGCTGGTCAGGTCAACGCCGATCAGCTCATCGCCTTCAACAAGTTTGATCGCCACTTTACCGGCGGTACGCAGACGGTTGAACTCGGTGAGGACAGTTTTCTTCACGGTACCGTTAGCGGTCGCCATGAAGACTTTCACGCCCTCTTCAAACTCGGTCACCGGCAGGATGGCAGTGATTCGTTCGTCCTGCTCCAGCGGCAGCAGGTTGACGATCGGACGACCGCGCGCGCCACGAGTGGCTTCCGGCAACTGATAGACTTTCATCGAATAGACGCGACCACGGCTGGAGAAGCACAGAATATGGTCGTGGGTGTTCGCCACCAGCAGTCGGTCGATAAAGTCTTCTTCTTTAATACGTGCGGCAGATTTACCTTTCCCGCCACGACGCTGCGCTTCGTATTCAGAAAGCGGCTGATACTTCACGTAGCCCTGGTGAGAGAGCGTCACGACCACATCTTCCTGAGTGATCAGATCTTCCAGGTTGATGTCGGCGCTGTTGGCGGTGATTTCAGTGCGACGTTTGTCACCGAACTGTTCACGAACCAGTTCCAGCTCTTCGCGGATCACTTCCATCAGACGATCGGCACTGCCAAGAATACGCAGCAGTTCTGCGATCTGATCCAGCAGCTCTTTGTATTCGTCGAGCAGTTTTTCATGCTCAAGGCCGGTCAGTTTCTGCAAACGCAGATCCAGAATCGCCTGAGCTTGCTGTTCGGTCAGGTAGTACAGACCATCACGCACACCGAACTCTGGCTCCAGCCATTCCGGACGCGCAGCATCGTCGCCCGCACGTTCCAGCATGGCGGCAACGTTGCCCAGCTGCCACGGATTAGCAACCAGCGCAGTTTTCGCTTCTGCAGGCGTCGGCGCATGACGGATCAGTTCGATGATCGGGTCGATGTTCGCCAGCGCCACGGCTAATGCTTCAAGGATATGAGCACGATCGCGAGCTTTACGCAGTTCGAAAATAGTACGACGGGTCACCACTTCACGGCGGTGACGAACAAACGCCGCGATGATGTCTTTCAGGTTCATGATCTTCGGCTGACCATGGTGCAATGCCACCATGTTGATACCGAAAGAAACCTGCAACTGGGTCTGGGAGTAGAGGTTGTTAAGCACAACTTCACCGACCGCGTCGCGTTTCACTTCAATCACGATGCGCATACCGTCTTTGTCAGACTCGTCACGCAGCGCGCTGATGCCTTCCACGCGTTTTTCTTTTACCAGTTCCGCAATCTTCTCGATCAGGCGCGCTTTGTTTACCTGATACGGAATTTCGTGGACGATAATGGTTTCACGTCCGGTTTTTGCGTCAACTTCCACTTCGGCACGGGCGCGGATATATACCTTGCCACGACCGGTACGGTAAGCTTCTTCAATACCGCGACGACCGTTAATGATTGCCGCCGTCGGGAAGTCCGGCCCCGGGATGTGTTCCATCAGCCCTTCAATGCTGATGTCTTCATCATCGATATACGCCAGACAACCGTTGATGACTTCCGTCAGGTTGTGCGGCGGGATGTTGGTTGCCATACCTACGGCGATACCGGAAGAACCGTTCACCAGCAGGTTAGGAATTTTGGTTGGCATGACGTCGGGAATTTTTTCCGTGCCGTCATAGTTATCAACGAAATCGACCGTCTCTTTTTCGAGATCGGCCATCAGTTCATGGGCAATTTTCGCCAGACGGATTTCCGTATAACGCATTGCCGCCGCAGAGTCGCCGTCGATGGAACCGAAGTTACCCTGACCGTCTACCAGCATGTAACGCAGCGAGAATGGCTGCGCCATACGGACGATCGTGTCATAAACCGCCGAGTCACCATGGGGATGGTATTTACCGATTACGTCACCAACGACACGGGCAGATTTTTTATAGGCTTTGTTCCAGTCATTGCCTAGTACGTTCATGGCGTAAAGTACGCGACGGTGTACCGGCTTCAGGCCATCTCGGACATCCGGCAGCGCACGGCCAACAATGACCGACATCGCATAATCCAGATAGGAGCTCTTCAGCTCTTCCTCAATGTTGACCGGTGTAATTTCTCTCGCAAGGTCGCTCATCTAACCGCTATCCCTCTACTGTATCCCGGATTCAAAGGTCGCAAATTATAACACAGCCGCGCAGATTGAGGTAAACCTATACGCTTTATTCACCTCCAATGCCTGATATACTCGTTTGTCTTGCCAATTACGGAGTAGAAGTGCCAATGAATGCCGAAAAATCGCCGGTAAACCATAACGTAGACCACGAAGAGATCGCTAAATTTGAAGCTGTCGCCTCCCGCTGGTGGGATCTTGAAGGTGAGTTCAAACCGCTGCACCGCATTAACCCGCTGCGTCTGGGCTATATTGCCGAGCGTGCTGGCGGTTTATTTGGCAAAAAGGTACTCGATGTCGGTTGTGGCGGCGGCATTCTGGCCGAGAGTATGGCGCGCGAAGGCGCGACGGTGACCGGTCTGGATATGGGCTTTGAGCCATTGCAGGTGGCAAAGCTGCACGCGCTGGAAAGCGGCATTCAGGTGGATTACGTGCAGGAAACCGTGGAAGAGCACGCGGCAAAACATGCCGGGCAGTATGATGTGGTGACCTGCATGGAGATGCTGGAGCACGTGCCCGATCCGCAGTCAGTGGTCAGAGCCTGTGCGCAACTGGTGAAACCGGGCGGCGATGTCTTTTTCTCGACGCTTAACCGCAACGGCAAGTCATGGCTGATGGCGGTGGTTGGCGCGGAATATATTTTGCGCATGGTGCCCAAAGGCACGCACGACGTGAAGAAATTTATAAAACCGGCAGAACTGCTTGGCTGGGTAGATCAGACAAGCCTTAAAGAGCGACATATAACCGGGTTACATTACAACCCGATCACTAATACTTTTAAACTCGGCCCCGGCGTCGATGTGAACTATATGCTGCACACGCAGAATAAATAAAATTGTTAGCCGGATAAGGTGCTCGCACCACATCCGGCTACAATGCCGGGCGCAAAGCAGCTACCATTTCACCGTCATCGACAAAAACCCTGCCGTCTGGGCAAAATCATCACTCCCTTTCTGCCACGCCACGTTACCACGCAGGGACACTCGCTGACTGATATTGCCCGTGACTCCCACTTTTATTTCACCCCGTTGCTTCACCGCATCGTCACTGATAGTGCTGCCATCTTCTTCAATTTCCGTCGCATGGGGATCGTGATAATAATTCAGATCTAATGTTGGTGTGACACCAACCGCGGTACGCCATTCGCTGTGTAAACCCAGCCGCGTCTGAATATCATCCCCCTGCGATTGTGACACGCGCGCATGGTTAGCGGCGGTAAAATCATCCTGCTGCACGCCCTGATAAATCACCTGCGCCTGCGGTTCAATCACCACACCACGCCCCGGTAACCACTGATACCCGGCTTCCAGCGAGGCGATAATCCCCGATGAGTGGTAATGATCCGCGCCATCTTCATGTTCGGAAACATCATTGTTAAACCACGCGTATTGCAGCCAGCTATCCAGCCAGGCCCCCTGCTTCTGATTACCGTGCTGAAACCAGCTTGAGGTCAGACCAACGGCATAACCGTGGTTCTGGTTATCGGCGCAAGTTCCGGTCATATTCGAGCGGCTGTCGCCCTGGTTATCACTGTAGCCACCAACCGCCCCAAGCATCCACTCGCCATCCGTGCCCCAGCGCCCGCTAAACAAGTCGCCGCTAAGCTGCACCGTAGAAGTGTCTTCATGCTGAGCCAGTTGCCCCGCTGCTGTGTAATGATAATCTCCGCCGATAACACGTAAATTCAGCGTCTGACCATTGCCACCAGCGTGATCGTGTCGCTCCATCACAAACGCCTGATTTGCCGCCCGCAGGTTATTAAAATATCCACCAACTTTGGCATTCAGCACCGGCTGGTAAGCAGGCGTAGGGTCTGGGTCGGGTGTTGGATCGGGATCCGGTGTGGGATCAGGATCGGGAGTCGGGTCGGGATCAGGTGGCGATGGCGGCGTTACTTCTTGCGATCGCAGATACCAGTCGTTGTTATCTTCCACCAGCGTGTAGTCATACGCTCCCATATTGACGTAGCCACTACCTGCCAGACTGAACTGCGCATTGTTTTGAAACTGCGTGGGATCAGCTGCGAAATCAACCACTTTAATGCCTGTAGATGTCGGCTCACCAATACCCGTAATGGGATTAATTACCACGGTCGTGTTGCCAGCAGTATTACCGTTCAACACCAGTTGGTCACTTGCCGAGTCATCGCCGTTTAATTCGCTATCGAGCAGTAGCGTACCGCCGCCGGTATAATCACCGTTTACCGTCAGCGTATCGCCAGCGACGCCATTTTGCAGGCTAACCGCACCGGACGTATTGGTCAGATTGCCATTAACCGTCACGTTGGAAAGATAAGTCAGGCTGTCAGTTTCAAGGTTGGTATTAAGCTCACCTGTCAACGTCACACCATCGGTGGCATTCACCAGCGTCCCATCGCCGTTAAACAGTGAGGCATTAAGGGCGACGGAAGTATCCTGCCCGGTCAGGCGCAAAACCGTACCATCGCTGATGTCGATAGTGCCGCTGGAAGTAGCATCAATTGACTGAATATCCTGATCCGCGCCAGTCTTGAATGTTGCCCCGTCACCGACCCACAGCGACGAAGCATAAGGGAAGATATCCGCAACATCGCCTTTCAGGGTGCCTTCTTCGACACGTACCGCCGACTGCGTCGTACCGCTGGCGGTCAGTTCCAGCGTACCCGCCCCCGTTTTAGTCAATGTGCTACCCTCATCTTGATGCTGCCCGCTGCTGTCAGCCATCAGTCCGCCCCACTGCGTGTCTACCCCCGCATCAACTGCCACTTCACCGTCGGCGCGCATTTCAATATCACGCCCATGCTCAGTCGTTGTAGAGCGAGTATCGACATTGGCAGTAATCTCCATCACGCTTTCTTGTTGATTATCGGTAAAGATAACCTGGCGGTTGTAATGGGTATCTCCAAGCTGCGAGTTGTCGCTCACCACCAGCGTACCGGAAGCGATTTGCGTGGTGCCCAGGTAACTATTATTGTTTGCCAGGCTAACCAGCCCGTCGCCGCCGATATGCAAATTGTCGCCCCCTGCGAGATCCACCACATCCTGACTGCCGATAACCGTACCGCCGCTGCCGCTGACTGCAAGGCCATCGTTGTATGATGTGCAGCTCTGCCAGGTGGCGAAATCAGAGAGATCAAGCACACCGCCGTTTAACACGATCGACTGCGGATCGTCCTGGAGAGCGGCAAGATCTGCCGCGTCGCCTTCCAGCGTAAGCACCGCGCCATCATCAACGACTATATCGCCAGTTAGCGCCATCGACTGAGCCCCTGCCAGCACGTAGCTGCCGTTTTGCGCAATGGTGAGCTGACCAGCACCTTCGATGGTGCCAGCAAAACTGCCCTGATTAACAGTAACGTTGCCACCAGCATCGATATTTAAAGTGCCATTCTGAAAGCCCGTCAATGCGTGCACAAAAGTTTGTTGGGTCGAGCCAACGTTTAGCTCAGCCTGATTCTGATACTGATCAATACTCCCTATCGTCAGACCATAGCAGTCTTGCGGATCGTCCTGGCAATGCGTATCGCCGACATTCATCAGGGAGTTGCTGCGGCCCAGGGTAACTTCACCGTTTTCTATCTGCATCTCACCAGTAAAGTCATTGTTATCTGCATTAAGTACCAGATCGCCGGAACCTGTTTTGGTGATTACCCCGGTACCAGCAATAGAGTCAACAGCTCCGTCATTCTCTGTATTGCCGATAACCAGCGTTTTTCCGTCGGCAATATCAAAGGTAACTTCACTTAAGCCGAGATACATAAAGCCGCCCGCCGCAGTGGAAGGACCATCCCCATAACCTGCCGCGCTATTGTTCTCATCGATTAACACGCCGCCGTTCTGGCTGTAGCTGTCATCAATCGAAATATCAATAAGATAGGGAGCCGACACGCTATTGGTATAAATTGCCCCACCATAACCTTCGGCAGTGTTATTTGTAAATGCGGTGTTATTTATTATTGTGAAACCTGACGGATGCGTGATATCGCTATTATTATCGGTGACATCGATTGCCCCCCCATCGCCATCACTGTAACTTGTTGATGTATATGCCTGGTTGTTATCAAAAATAACTTTACTTAAATAGACGTCATTGTTGATGGTATAAATTCCACCACCTTTGCCGTCATTAGCGATGTTATTGCGAAACACGGCGTTAGTGACACTTAAATCGACGACACCGGTATCGTTAGTACCAGAAGAATAGATTGCGCCACCATAGCCACCTGCAACGTTATCGGAAAAAATAACATTAGTAAGATTCAGCGTTGAGTTTTCTTTAGCAAATATTGCCCCGCCGTTATTATATTCTCCTGAGACAGTATTATTGGCAAACAGAGTCATTCCAGTTTCATTTTCTGGCGATAGAGAAAACTCCGCTCCTTGTTGCAAAAATACGGCCCCACCGCTGGCGTTATTGGTCATATCCGAAAAAACCAGCCATTGCCCATCGGCGATGCTCCAGTCCTGCGTAATGCCTGAAAGGCTTTGCCTGCTGGCGTGACAACTCGCTTTGATATCATATCCCTGACATGAATCAATGACCGCCGCGACACCGTTAGCAGAGAAAAGAGATGCAATCATTGACGGGAGTAAAGATAAATACTCCTTGCGTAGAAAAATAATCCGCATATTAATCTGACCATCATTTTCTATAAGACGGCATATTTAATCGCATTATACGATATGGGTTATTTTTCTTTTGTAAATTGTTCAACCCGGTGCAATGGCTATTTTGTTATTATTTCATGAATAATATCAGTGCGTCATAATTCAAGTTAATCACCTTAAGGGATATTAGTTATATTTAAACTGAATTAAAGTAATGAATAATTTTCTTATAATATAAGGTAAATTAACAAAATGGCTTCGCATTTAACAATAACCGAAGAGAAAACAACCATTTCGATATCAACAATCGCTTACATTCGCTTATATATTGACCAGAACTGATACATCAGATTATGTGATGACTCGTGCTTAGATCAATTTTTGCAATCATTAGCCAAAAGATTAATAAACCATCTATATCAATTTATCTAACCTATTCTTCCGTTCAAGAAATCGCCGAACAGTTATTTTTAACAAATTTTTCTCTTCCCATTGACTTTCCCGGACACCTTGTCTGACCTAAGGTGCGCGAAAGCCACTTTTTCCTTCCTGAGTTATCCACAAAGTTATGCACTTGCAAGAGGGCCATTTTCACACTATCTTGCAGTGAATCCCAAACATACCCCCTATATATAGTGTTCTAAGCAGCTTCCCTCACTACAGGTAGTCTGCATGAAACTATTGCGGAAAGAATTCCAAAAACAGGTACGACATACATGAATCAGAATCTGCTGGTGACAAAGCGCGACGGTAGCACAGAGCGCATCAATCTCGACAAAATCCATCGCGTTCTGGATTGGGCGGCAGAAGGACTGCATAACGTTTCGATTTCCCAGGTCGAACTGCGCTCCCACATTCAGTTTTATGACGGTATCAAGACCTCTGACATCCACGAAACCATTATCAAGGCTGCCGCAGACCTGATCTCCCGTGATGCGCCGGATTATCAGTATCTCGCCGCGCGCCTGGCAATCTTCCACCTGCGTAAAAAAGCCTACGGCCAGTTTGAGCCGCCTGCGCTGTACGACCACGTGGTGAAAATGGTCGAGATGGGCAAATACGATAATCATCTGCTGGAAGACTACACGGAAGAAGAGTTCAAGCAGATGGACACGTTTATCGATCACGACCGTGATATGACCTTCTCTTATGCTGCCGTTAAGCAGCTGGAAGGCAAATATCTGGTACAGAACCGCGTGACCGGCGAAATCTACGAAAGCGCCCAGTTCCTTTATATTCTGGTTGCCGCGTGCCTGTTCTCGAACTACCCGCGTGAAACGCGCCTGCAATACGTGAAGCGTTTTTACGACGCGGTTTCCACATTTAAAATTTCGCTGCCGACGCCAATCATGTCCGGCGTGCGTACCCCGACTCGTCAGTTCAGCTCCTGCGTACTGATCGAGTGCGGCGACAGCCTGGATTCCATCAACGCCACCTCCAGCGCGATTGTGAAATATGTTTCCCAGCGTGCCGGGATCGGCATCAATGCCGGGCGTATTCGTGCGCTGGGTAGCCCGATTCGCGGTGGCGAAGCGTTCCATACCGGTTGTATTCCGTTCTATAAGCATTTCCAGACAGCGGTGAAATCCTGCTCTCAGGGCGGTGTGCGTGGCGGTGCGGCTACGCTGTTCTACCCGATGTGGCATCTGGAAGTGGAAAGCCTGTTGGTGTTGAAAAACAACCGTGGGGTGGAAGGCAACCGCGTGCGTCATATGGACTACGGGGTACAAATCAACAAACTGATGTATACCCGTCTGCTGAAAGGTGAAGATATCACCCTGTTCAGCCCGTCCGACGTACCGGGGCTGTACGACGCGTTCTTCGCCGATCAGGAAGAGTTTGAACGCCTGTACACCAAATATGAGAAAGACGACAGCATCCGCAAGCAGCGTGTGAAAGCCGTTGAGCTGTTCTCGCTGATGATGCAGGAACGTGCGTCTACCGGTCGAATCTATATTCAGAACGTTGACCACTGCAATACCCATAGCCCGTTTGATCCGGCCATCGCGCCAGTGCGCCAGTCTAACCTGTGCCTGGAAATCGCCCTGCCGACCAAACCGCTGAATGATGTCAACGACGAGAACGGTGAAATCGCGCTGTGTACGTTGTCTGCTTTCAACCTGGGCGCAATTAATAGCCTGGATGAACTGGAAGAGCTGGCGATTCTGGCAGTACGCGCACTCGACGCGCTGCTGGATTATCAGGATTACCCGATCCCGGCCGCCAAACGTGGAGCGATGGGTCGTCGTACGCTGGGTATTGGTGTGATCAACTTCGCTTACTACCTGGCGAAGCACGGTAAACGCTACTCCGACGGCAGCGCCAACAACCTGACACATAAAACCTTCGAAGCTATTCAGTATTACCTGCTGAAAGCCTCTAATGAGCTGGCGAAAGAGCAAGGCGCGTGCCCGTGGTTTAACGAAACCACTTACGCGAAAGGGATCCTGCCGATCGATACCTATAAGAAAGATCTGGATGCCATCGCTAATGAGCCGCTGCATTACGACTGGGAAGCACTGCGTGAGTCAATCAAAACGCACGGCCTGCGTAACTCCACGCTTTCTGCTCTGATGCCGTCAGAGACTTCTTCGCAGATCTCTAACGCCACTAACGGTATTGAACCGCCGCGCGGTTACGTCAGCATCAAAGCGTCGAAAGACGGTATTCTCCGCCAGGTGGTGCCGGACTACGAGCATCTGCACGACGCCTATGAGCTGCTGTGGGAAATGCCGGGTAACGATGGCTACCTGCAACTGGTGGGTATCATGCAGAAATTTATCGATCAGTCGATCTCTGCTAACACCAACTACGATCCGTCACGCTTCCCGTCAGGAAAAGTGCCGATGCAGCAACTGCTGAAAGACCTGCTCACCGCCTACAAATTCGGGGTCAAAACGCTGTATTATCAGAACACCCGTGACGGCGCTGAAGACGCACAAGACGATCTGGTGCCGTCAATCCAGGACGATGGCTGCGAAAGCGGCGCATGTAAGATCTGATATTGAGATGCCGGATGCGGCGTGAACGCCTTATCCGGCCTACGGCTCGGTTTGTAGGCCTGATAAGACGCGCCAGCGTCGCATCAGGCTCCGGGTGCCGGATGCGGCGTAAACGCCTTATCCGGCCTACGGCTCGGATTTGTAGGCCTGATAAGACGCGCCAGCGTCGCATCAGGCACAGGATGCGGCGTAAAATGCCTTATCCGGCATTAAACTCCCAACAGGACACATTCATGGCATATACCACCTTTTCACAGACGAAAAATGATCAGCTGAAAGAACCGATGTTCTTTGGTCAGCCGGTTAACGTGGCTCGCTACGATCAGCAAAAATATGACATCTTCGAAAAGCTGATCGAAAAGCAGCTCTCTTTCTTCTGGCGTCCGGAAGAAGTTGACGTTTCTCGTGACCGTATCGATTACCAGGCACTGCCTGAACACGAAAAACACATCTTTATCAGCAACCTGAAATATCAGACGCTGCTGGACTCCATTCAGGGTCGCAGCCCGAACGTGGCACTGCTGCCGCTGATCTCGATCCCTGAACTGGAAACCTGGGTCGAAACCTGGGCGTTCTCAGAAACCATTCACTCTCGTTCTTATACCCATATCATTCGTAATATCGTTAACGATCCGTCCGTTGTGTTTGATGATATCGTCACCAACGAGCAGATCCAGAAACGTGCGGAAGGGATCTCCAGCTATTACGATGAGCTGATCGAAATGACCAGCTACTGGCATCTGCTGGGCGAAGGTACCCACACCGTTAACGGTAAAACCGTAACCGTTAGCCTGCGCGAGCTGAAGAAAAAACTGTATCTCTGCCTGATGAGCGTTAACGCGCTGGAAGCGATCCGCTTCTACGTCAGCTTTGCTTGTTCCTTTGCCTTTGCAGAACGCGAACTGATGGAAGGTAACGCCAAAATTATTCGTCTGATTGCCCGCGACGAAGCCCTGCACCTGACCGGTACTCAGCATATGCTGAATCTGCTGCGCAGCGGTGCGGATGATCCGGAGATGGCGGAAATTGCCGAAGAATGTAAGCAGGAATGCTATGACCTGTTTGTCCAGGCGGCACAGCAAGAGAAAGACTGGGCGGATTATCTGTTCCGTGACGGTTCGATGATTGGTCTGAATAAAGACATTCTCTGCCAGTACGTTGAATACATCACCAATATCCGCATGCAGGCAGTCGGTTTGGATCTGCCGTTCCAGACACGCTCCAACCCGATCCCGTGGATCAATACCTGGCTGGTGTCTGATAACGTGCAGGTTGCTCCGCAGGAAGTGGAAGTCAGTTCTTATCTGGTCGGGCAGATTGACTCGGAAGTGGACACCGACGATTTGAGTAACTTCCAGCTCTGATGGCTCGCGTTACCCTGCGCATCACTGGCACACAACTGCTGTGCCAGGATGAACACCCTTCCCTTCTGGCGGCGCTGGAATCCCACAATGTGGCGGTTGAGTACCAGTGCCGCGAAGGTTACTGCGGTTCCTGTCGCACGCGCCTTGTTGCAGGCCAGGTGGACTGGATTGCCGAACCGTTAGCCTTTATTCAGCCGGGGGAAATTTTGCCCTGTTGTTGCCGGGCAAAAGGCGATATTGAAATCGAGTTGTGATCGGGTACTAGCGCCAGATACGACGCTTACGCGTATTATCTGGCCTACAACGATTACATGGCGTAGTAATACGCTTTCACCTGCTCCCAGTCCGCTTTAGGGATCGGCTCCAGATATTTTTCCAGCTGGCGGAAGTCATGATTAATCGCTTTATCGCGACGCAAGCGGCGACGACTTTTCTCCAGATCAAGAAAACCAGCTTCTGCCTTACCTTCTGTTTTCACATAGATATGGCGAACATAACAACAGCCATGCTGACGATTAACGCTATGCATTTTCTTAAACGCCAGCGCCACTGCTTTCAACATGGCTTGCCGTACTTCGTCAGAATAGGGCGTTACTGCATGCTGGGCATACCAGTCAGCAATGCTGATGAACCCCGCCATATCTTCAGTCACCAGCAACGCGCGCCATTCCCCCTCAATTTTCACCGCTTCACCAAAAACGATCTTCGGCACGATGACACCGGCCCGTTCCAGTTCTTTAATTACCGCAACCTCACGGACAATCGTTGGTCGGCCGAAAGGATAACGTACGGAATGAAACAGATGATGCGTCATGCGCTTTACATATAGCTTTTTGCCGTTGCGCTCGACGCATTGCACCCCGCTCATACCATTACGGCGATAGTTAGGCTCTTCAACCCAGTCGCCCTCTGTTGCCCACCAGTGATTAAATTCGTCGTGCTTTGCTGAAACTGCCATACCCTATCGCCTGTCATTTTTTATTAACGACAATGACTATAGGTGGTTACCTGCGAAAAATCTTAATGAAACGTGTCGTATTAATGAATTTCTTTTGCCACTACTAGCGCGACACCGCTTTTACCCTTCATTTGCAGCGCATAGACTCCACCAGCCACTACCACTAATAGTGCACCCAGCAGATAAATCATTCGGTAGCCAGTATGTGCAACCATCATCCCCATCACACAGGCTCCCAGCGCCAGGCCTGCATCCATCGCATTGAAGAATAGGGAGTTTGCGACACCGATTTTATGCGGTTCCACTGAACTGATAATCTGCGTCTGAAAAACTGGCGTCACGGAACCATACCCGATACCAATCAACGCGCCAGAAACAACCATCATTATGCTTCCCTGGGTGTAGCCGAGAACCACCAGTCCAACCGTAAAGAACACAAGGCAAGGGTAAACCACATATTTCGGTCCTTTTTTGTCGCAGACATTGCCGGTAAAGGTACGGCAGATCATCAGGAAGATAGCGTAGCAAAGCAGGAAATTACTGGCTGCCGACATCAGGTTAAGTTCGCGTGCATAAAGCGCCAGAAAAGCAGAAACCCCGGCATACGAAAAGGTCATAAAAAAGGTGACCATCGCAAATGGCAACGCCGCGCGATCGAACATGGCGGCGAAGCCCATTTTCGGCTTTGAACCATCAGCATGGCTGATAACCGGCGGCACTGTCATAATCAGCGACAGAATAATCCCCACCGCTGCCACGCCGGTGCATAACCAGAAAGCCATATTAAAGGCCTCCCAGCGCGCCATATTCAGGCCAATCCACGGCCCGACCACCATTGCCAGCCCCATTGCCAGAGAGAAAAAACTGATGCCCTCCCCACGTCGGGAGGCCGGGATCAGCCGCGCGGAAATCGTTCCTTTTACCGTAGTAATAACCCCGAAGGTAATACCATGAAGCACCCGAATAAAAAGCAGTGATTCAATTGAGTGGCAAAAAGGATACAACGCAGTGACCAACAAAAAGGCCAGAGAAGAGAGCACCAGAATAGTTTTATTCGAATATTTACCCACCCATTGCCCGGCAAAGGGGCGAATAACAATGGCGGCAATTAAAAATAAAGTCACCAATAAACCGGCTTTATCAGGAGAGGCATGCAAGCGGTCAGAGATATAAATTGGCAACAATGTTAGTAAAACATAAAAGACGAAGAAAATAATAAAGCTGATGATGGTTATTGCCCAAAAATCCTTCGTCCATAACTTCTCTTTCATACCCTACCGCCTGTCAGGATGACGCACGCAGACAACACTCCCGTTACTGCGGTTGCGTCAAATTGTGATGTACTTTGCAGAACAGAAGTATAAATGGCGGCATGCTATTAGAGAAATTAATCGTTTTAATATTATTGATTAGCAAACTCTAATGACTCTTACCCAAATAAATTCTTTACTCGCCGTGCTGGATTACGGTGGCTTTACTGAAGCCAGCAAGCGATTGTTCATGACGCAGTCGGCGGTAAGTCAGGCAATTGCTGCCCTCGAACAAGAACTTGGTGTGAATATACTGTTACGCGATCGCCGTAAAGCTATACAACTGACCACAGCAGGTCATCGCATTGTGCATCATCTGCGCGCCATTAATCGGGAAGTTAACGCAGTAAAAGAGATAGCCGAGCAGGAAAAGCAGAACCCTCAAAGAACGCTGAGACTTGGTTGTTTCCCCAGCGTCTGCGCCTGTATCTTACCGGCTGTGATTCGCTACTTTGAAATTCATCATCCGAATATAAAAATTATTCCTTTTGAGGAAAATAGCACAGCGATTATTGATTCCCTTCAGAATGAATCCATTGATGCCGGTTTTGTTCATTTTCCGGTGAGCGGAATGTACTCCGTGCCCATTTATCAGGATAAATTCACCGTAGTGTTACCGCCCAACCATGCTCTGGCAAAAAACAGCACTATTACAGTGGAAGAGTTAATGGGTGAACCATTAATTATTAGTAAAGGACGCTATGAATTAAGCATTATGGCACTATTTAAAGAAAAGAATATTACCCCACAGATAAAATATGAATTTAATCACCCGGATACAGCGATCAGTTTTATTCGACAGGGATTAGGCATCGCCTTATTACCAGAGTTAACGCTGAAAACCATTGCAGATGAATTGTGTTCCGTTCCTCTCGAACCAACCTTCTATCGACAGATTTCGTTGCTGGCTAAAGAAAAGCCGGTAGAAGGCAGTCCACTGTTTTTACTACAAATGTGTACGGAACAACTCGTGGTGAGTGGAAAAATTTGATGTAAGACATGAGATTGATGACAAATGCAAGACTGCCTGATTCGCCACACTTAGTTGTACTATAGCCTTTACCAGGCGTAATAATTCGTTTTCACCTGATTTTGGCCCACTTTGTGAATTGGCGATATATATTTATCCAGTTGGGAGAAGTGACAATGACTCCAGGTAGAAACCGGTATGAAGCGCCCGACTCACTGTCAAAACCGATTGTTGAGAGTAATGACACTCCGGCGAACAGTACACAGTTTACTCTGGAGCCATTCTCAATCTTCAAGTGGGATACCTAATAACTTGTCAGGGAAGTTATCAATATCTGTTTGTTACTTATTACCGTATTTATTAACAATAATGATACTTTCTAACATGCGTAAAGGTCTTCGTAATAAAATGAGCTAAATTTGATAGTGAATATATTTTGCAAAGATTAGATTGTATCTTGTTAACTCACACTACAAGGAATCATTTATGCCAAATACATCTATTCACTTATCTCGCTGTAATATTTTACAAAATAATAAATTGCAACCAGCAGAAGTTTACAAAGAATCACAACAAACCGCGAAACTTGAGATTTTTTGCGATGAGTTTCTAAAAATATCTCAAAGTAGATACGGGTTATCAACCTCAGCAGACAGCATAGCTAATTTATTGGCTTTTTTCACGAAAGCCTCAGATGCAATTGATAGTATCAAGACCCAAAAAATTGACGTTCACAGTTATGGTTTCGTACCAATAAGACATTTTGTCGAACATGTCATAACGTATAAAAATGAATTTGCAGCGGATTATGAACCCTATACCCTTACCTTTACCCGAGGTGAAAACAACGAAGGTATTTTGAGTGTCGAAAGCAAAGAAGGGTTTATTTCACAAAGAACAATAAACTTAAATGAATATGAAACTGCAATTAACATCATCAATGAACATGTTATAAAAGAAAATATCCACAACACGGTCCAGTCACCGACAGAAAAAGACATTTCAAAAATAAACAGCTCTGATAAACCTTATAAAACCAGCAGTGAGGAAAGTATTAAAAGTCAACTTTACAGCGATCAAAAAAAATATACAGACCTGCTACTACATTCTGAGAAAAATACAGAATGGTACAAATACGCATCCTCCGTGGAACGCTATGATAAATTCAAGAATTCTTCTAAGGAAATTAAAAATACCTACAAGCAAATTGTACAAGCGCAGAAAAAATTGAACCAAATGAAATACATAAATAAATTAAGTGGTGAGCTTATCGATATCGCCGACAAAAAGTTAGCACCATTAATAAATGATAGTTTCAGCTATACACGAGATTTCTTTGCTTACTCAAAACAGGAAAATAACATCTTCACGTTTGATAATTCTAAGTTTGAAGATCCAAAGGAAAAAAAAGGTTTAATGGTACAACACAGCAATGGACAACTGGTTATTACTGGTGAATATTGTCCTGAAGGTGTGCAAACAGCATTCACTCAAGACCAATATGATAAATTAATAAGATACATTAATATTTTCTTTACTTTTCCGAAATGCGAATAATACTTTACAGTATAAACTGCAATACAATTTATTATTGAACCCAATTCATACTATTTAAGGAATAACAATGCCCAGTGTTAGCTTTCTTAACGAATGAGTTTTACGCAAATATGTTGGCATCTTTTTTAACAGGATGCACCGGTTAATGAATAGAACAACCGGGAGTAACATTATTTCTCTTTAGCAGAGGATGGCGCATGAACGCCATCCTGCAATAGCATTACTCTTTATTAAGGAATTTTACTGCCTTATCAGGGAAATCAGTAAACAGCCCATTTACACCCGCTTTGTTATACAGAGCATCATATAACTGATTCACATCAGTAGTGTATTCAGGCAGTTTATCTGACCGCACGGTATAAGGATGCACTACCAGCTTGTTCTGCTGAGCATCTTGCACCATGCCAGTGAGTTTGATATTACCCGGCTGCGATGTCTCCTCAATCAACATATGGTAATCCGGACCAATACCATCTGCATATTCCGCCACCTGTTTCATGGCTCCCGGCTTAAACATCCAGTCGTAGTTGTAATTAACCCAGCTTCCGTCCGGCTGTTTCTGCTGAGTTTCGTTCCAGTCGGTATAGGCAATCAGCTGTACCAGATTGAGGTCCATGCCCATTTTAGGTTCCAGCTCATTCTTAATACGCTTCAGTTCATCGGCATCAAAACATTGCAAATAAACTTTGTCGTCCTTACCGGTGTAACCATATTTCTTCAGCACTTCCAGCGTTTTTGCCGCAATATCCTTCCCTTCCTGATGATGGAACCACGGCGCTTTAATTTCTGGATAGATACCGATATTTTTCCCGGTAGAGTGATTTAACCCCTGAACAAATTCAATCTCTTCTTCGAAAGTGTGTACCCGGAAGTCAGATTTACCCATCGGGAAACGGCCCGGATAAGTCTGTACTTTCTTACCGTTTTCAATATCGAAACCTTCGGTAAATTTCAGTGACTTAATTTCATCGAGCGTGAAATCTATCGCGTAGTAACGACCGTCTTTGCGCGCCCGATCCGGGAAACGATCGGCAACATCAGTAACACGATCGAGATAATGGTCATGCAGGACAACCAGATGGTCGTCTTTGGTCATCACCAAATCTTGTTCCAGATAATCCGCTCCCTGCGCATACGCCATCGCTTTTGCTGGCAGCGTATGCTCCGGCAAATATCCACTGGCACCGCGATGGGCGATGACTATTTTTTCGTTGTTATCCGCCGCCATTGCACCGCTTCCCATGACCATAGTGCTCATCATGATCGCCATGCTAAGGTTTTTCAGCGTCAATTTCATGCCATTAGCCTCCGTTGCGTTTTTGCAGTAATTCCTGATGGCGACGTTTTTCGCCAATCATCACAACAATCAACAAGATAACCGCCAGAATGCTGCCGCCAATCATTACCATAAAGCCGCCATCCCAGCCGAAGAAGTCCACGGTGTAGCCAACAATCGCGCTCGCCGCCACCGAACCGCCCAGGTAACCAAACAGCCCGGTAAAGCCCGCTGCCGTACCTGCCGCTTTTTTCGGTGCCAGTTCCAGCGCATGCAGACCGATCAACATCACAGGACCGTAAATCAGGAAGCCGATAACAATCATACAGATCATATCGACGTTCGGATTGCCCGCCGGGTTCATCCAGTAAACGATAGTCGCGATGGTCACCAGTGTCATAAAGAAGACGCCGGTGGCCCCACGGTTACCGCGGAAGACTTTGTCCGACATCCAGCCGCACAGCAGGGTGCCCGGAATGCCCGCATACTCATAGAAGAAGTAGGCCCAGGAGGATTTATCCAGCGCGAAGTGTTTCACCTCTTTCAGATAAGTCGGTGACCAGTCGAGGATGCCGTAACGCAGCAGATAAACGAACACGTTGGCGATAGCGATGTACCACAGCAGTTTGTTCGGCAGCACGTACTGCATGAAGATTTGCTTCGCAGTCAGCTCCTGTTCCGCTTTTTCGTTATAGTCGTCCGGATAATCATTTTTGTACTCTTCGATCGGCGGCAGGCCACAGGATTGCGGGGTATCGCGCATCATCGCAAAGGCGAACAGTGCCACCAGAATGGCGCAGAATGCGGGCATATAGAGCGCGGCGTGCCAGTCATTGAACCAGGCCATCCCCAGCAGGAACAGCAGCGGCGGAATACCACCACCGACGTTGTGCGCACAGTTCCATACTGACACAATGCCGCCACGTTCTTTCTGCGACCACCAGTGCACCATAGTACGACCGCACGGCGGCCATCCCATCCCCTGGAACCAACCGCAGAGGAACAGCAGCACAAACATCACCGCAATGCTCGACGTCGCCCAGGGCACAAAGCCCATAAAAAGCATCACCGCCGCCGCCAGAATCAAACCTGCGGGCAGGAAAACGCGCGGATTCGAGCGATCCGACACCGAGCCCATGATGAATTTCGAAAATCCATAAGCAATCGAGATCCCCGAAAGGGCAAAACCTAAATCACCGCGTGAGAAGCCCTGCTCGACCAGATAAGGCATAGCGAGCGCAAAGTTCTTACGAACCAAATAGTAAGCAGCATAGCCAAAGAATATCCCCAGGAAAATTTGCCAGCGCAATCGACGATAAGTCGGATCGATCTCCGCGGCAGGTAAGCGCGCTTTGTGTGGCGCTGGTTTAAAAATACTCAACATTGATAGCCTCCGTGGCCCGTGGTCTTATTTATGATTAACAGCCTGATTCAGTGGGAGAACCTGCCGTTTCTTGAGTTGCCGCGATGTTAAGAAAACATTCATAAATTAAATGTGAATTACCGCACACATTATTAAATACGATGGGTTAAATGTTCAGAATGACGCATGAAATCACGTTTCACTTTCGAATTATGAGCGAATATGCGCGAAATCAAACAATTCATGTTTTTACTATGGCTAAATGGTAAAAAACGAACTTCAGAGGGATAACAATGAAAACTCGCGACTCGCAATCAAGTGACGTGATTATCATTGGCGGCGGCGCAACGGGAGCCGGGATTGCCCGCGACTGTGCCCTGCGCGGGCTGCGCGTGATTTTGGTAGAACGCCACGACATCGCAACCGGTGCCACCGGGCGTAACCACGGCCTGCTGCACAGCGGTGCGCGCTATGCGGTAACCGATTCGGAATCGGCCCGCGAATGTATTAGTGAAAACCAGATCCTGAAACGCATTGCGCGTCACTGCGTTGAACCGACCAACGGCCTGTTTATCACCCTGCCGGAAGATGATCTCTCCTTCCAGGCCACTTTTATCCGCGCCTGCGAAGAAGCAGGGATCAGCGCAGAAGCTATAGACCCGCAGCAAGCGCGCATTATCGAACCTGCCGTTAACCCGGCACTGATTGGCGCGGTGAAAGTTCCGGATGGCACCGTTGATCCATTTCGTCTGACCGCAGCAAACATGCTGGATGCCAAAGAACACGGTGCCGTTATCCTTACCGCTCATGAGGTCACGGGACTGATTCGTGAAGGCGCGACGGTGTGCGGCGTTCGTGTACGTAACCATCTCACCGGCGAAACTCAGGCCCTTCATGCGCCTGTCGTGGTTAATGCCGCTGGGATCTGGGGGCAACACATTGCCGAATATGCCGATCTCCGCATTCGCATGTTCCCGGCGAAAGGATCGCTGCTGATCATGGACCACCGCATTAATCAGCATGTGATCAACCGCTGCCGCAAACCGTCCGACGCCGATATTCTGGTGCCTGGCGATACCATTTCGCTGATTGGCACCACCTCTTTACGTATTGATTACAACGAGATTGACGATAATCGAGTGACGGCAGAAGAAGTTGATATTCTGCTGCGTGAAGGGGAAAAACTGGCCCCCGTGATGGCGAAAACGCGCATTTTGCGGGCCTACTCTGGCGTGCGTCCACTGGTTGCCAGCGATGACGACCCGAGCGGACGTAACGTCAGCCGTGGCATCGTGCTGCTCGATCATGCTGAACGCGATGGTCTGGACGGATTTATCACCATCACCGGTGGCAAACTGATGACCTATCGGCTGATGGCGGAATGGGCTACCGACGCGGTATGTCGCAAGCTGGGCAATACGCGCCCCTGTACCACTGCCGACACGCCGTTGCCTGGCTCACAGGAACCGGCAGAAGTCACGCTGCGCAAAGTGATCTCCCTGCCCGCTCCGCTGCGCGGTTCCGCAGTTTACCGGCACGGCGATCGCACACCAGCCTGGCTGAGCGAAGGCCGCCTGCACCGCAGCCTGGTATGTGAGTGCGAAGCGGTAACTGCGGGTGAAGTGCAGTACGCAGTAGAAAATTTAAATGTTAACAGCCTGCTGGATTTACGCCGTCGTACCCGTGTAGGGATGGGTACCTGCCAGGGCGAACTCTGCGCCTGCCGGGCTGCCGGACTGCTGCAACGTTTTAACGTCACGACGTCCGCGCAATCTATCGAGCAACTTTCCACCTTCCTTAACGAACGCTGGAAAGGCGTGCAACCCATCGCCTGGGGAGACGCACTGCGCGAAAGCGAATTTACCCGCTGGGTTTATCAGGGACTGTGTGGTCTGGAGAAGGAGCAGAAAGATGCGCTTTGATACTGTCATTATGGGCGGCGGCCTCGCCGGATTACTCTGTGGCCTGCAACTGCAAAAACACGGCCTGCGCTGTACCATTGTCACTCGTGGTCAAAGCGCGCTCCATTTCTCATCTGGATCGCTGGATTTGCTGAGCCATCTGCCGGATGGTCAACCGGTGACAGACATTCACAGTGGACTGGAATCTTTGCGTCAGCAGGCACCTGCCCATCCTTACAGCGTTCTCGGCCCACAGCGCGTGCTCGATCTCGCTTGCCAGGCGCAAGCATTAATCGCTGAAAGCGGTGCGCAATTACAGGGCAGCGTAGAACTGGCCCACCAGCGGATTACGCCACTCGGCACTCTGCGCTCAACCTGGCTAAGTTCGCCAGAAGTTCCTGTCTGGCCGTTGCCCGCGAAGAAAATATGTGTGGTCGGGATAAGCGGCCTGATGGATTTTCAGGCGCATCTTGCGGCGGCTTCATTGCGCGAATTGGATCTTAAAGTTGAAACCGCAGAAATTGAACTGCCGGAACTGGATGTGCTGCGCAACAACGCCACCGAGTTTCGCGCGGTGAATATCGCCCGTTTCCTTGATAACGAAGAGAACTGGTCGCTGTTACTTGATGCGCTTATTCCTGTCGCCAATACCTGCGAAATGATCCTGATGCCCGCCTGCTTCGGCCTGGCTGATGACAAACTCTGGCGTTGGTTGAACGAAAAACTACCTTGTTCATTGATGCTTTTGCCAACGCTGCCGCCTTCCGTGCTGGGCATTCGTCTGCAAAATCAGCTTCAACGTCAGTTTGTGCGCCAGGGTGGCGTGTGGATGCCAGGCGATGAAGTGAAAAAAGTGACCTGTAAAAATGGCGTAGTGAATGAAATCTGTACCCGCAATCACGCCGATATCCCGCTGCGCCCACGATTTGCGGTGCTTGCGAGCGGCAGTTTCTTTAGCGGCGGACTGGTGGCAGAACGTGACGGCATTCGCGAGCCGATTCTCGGCCTTGATGTGCTACAAACCGCCACGCGGGGTGAATGGTATAAGGGCGATTTTTTTGCGCCGCAACCGTGGCAGCAGTTCGGTGTAACCACTGATGAGGCACTACGCCCGTCGCAGGCAGGTCAAACCATTGAGAACCTGTTTGCCATCGGTTCGGTGCTGGGCGGATTTGATCCCATCGCCCAGGGATGCGGCGGCGGTGTTTGTGCCGTCAGTGCTTTACATGCCGCTCAACAGATTGCCCAACGCGCAGGAGGCCAACAATGAACGACACCAGCTTCGAAAACTGCATTAAGTGCACCGTCTGCACCACCGCCTGCCCGGTGAGCCGGGTGAATCCGGGATATCCGGGGCCAAAACAAGCCGGGCCGGATGGCGAGCGTCTGCGTTTGAAAGATGGCGCACTGTATGACGAGGCGCTGAAATATTGCATCAACTGCAAACGTTGCGAAGTCGCCTGCCCGTCCGATGTGAAGATTGGCGATATCATCCAGCGCGCGCGGGCGAAATATGACACCACACGCCCGTCGCTGCGCAATTTTGTGTTGAGTCATACCGACCTGATGGGTAGCGTTTCCACGCCGTTCGCACCAATCGTCAATACCGCTACCTCGCTGAAACCAGTGCGGCAGCTGCTTGATGCGGCGTTAAAAATCGATCATCGCCGCACGCTACCGAAATACTCCTTCGGTACGTTCCGTCGCTGGTATCACAGCGTGGCGGCCCAGCAGGCACAATATAAAGACCAGGTGGCTTTCTTTCACGGCTGCTTCGTTAACTACAACCATCCGCAGTTAGGCAAAGATTTAATTAAAGTGCTCAACGCAATGGGTACCGGTGTACAACTGCTCAGCAAAGAAAAATGCTGCGGCGTACCGCTGATCGCCAACGGCTTTACCGATAAAGCACGTAAACAGGCAATCACAAATGTAGAGTCGATCCGCGAAGCAGTGGGAGTAAAAGGTATTCCGGTGATTGCCACCTCCTCAACCTGTACCTTTGCCCTGCGCGACGAATACCCGGAAGTGCTGAATGTCGACAACAAAGGCTTGCGCGATCATATCGAACTGGCGACCCGCTGGCTGTGGCGCAAGCTGGACGAAGGCAAAACGTTACCGCTGAAACCGCTGCCGCTGAAAGTGGTTTATCACACTCCGTGCCATATGGAAAAAATGGGCTGGACGCTCTACACCCTGGAGCTGTTGCGTAAAATCCCGGGGCTTGAGTTAACGGTGCTGGATTCCCAGTGCTGCGGTATTGCGGGTACTTACGGTTTCAAAAAAGAGAACTACCCCACCTCACAAGCCATCGGCGCACCACTGTTCCGTCAGATAGAAGAAAGCGGCGCAGATCTGGTGGTTACCGACTGCGAAACCTGCAAATGGCAGATTGAGATGTCCACAAGTCTTCGCTGCGAACATCCGATTACGCTGCTGGCCCAGGCGCTGGCTTAAACTCCTTTCTGATGCCCGGTAAGCATGTTGTTACCGGGCATTTTTGCGTACACGATTCCGTGCCCAATGTATGCGTTGCAACGCAGTGAAAATTCCTCTGAAAACGTCTCGCAAAGGCTGAAACTGGCAGATGTCAAAGGCCTGGGATAACCGTAATGTCGCGTCATCATAAATATCAGGTGACGGACAACCATGACCGAATCAACAACCTCCTCCCCGCATGATGCGGTGTTTAAAACCTTTATGTTCACACCCGAAACCGCTCGGGATTTTCTGGAAATACATCTACCAGAGCCGCTGCGCAAGCTTTGCAACCTGCAAACTTTACGCCTGGAACCCACCAGCTTTATTGAAAAAAGTTTACGCGCTTACTACTCGGATGTTTTGTGGTCTGTGGAAACCAGCGACGGTGAAGGCTATATCTACTGCGTGATTGAACATCAAAGCTCTGCAGAAAAGAATATGGCTTTTCGGCTAATGCGCTATGCCACTGCCGCCATGCAGCGTCACCTGGATAAAGGCTATGACAGAGTTCCGCTGGTGGTGCCATTGCTGTTTTATCATGGCGAAACCTCGCCCTACCCGTACTCACTCAACTGGCTGGATGAGTTTGACGATCCGCAACTTGCCCGGCAGTTGTACACCGAAGCTTTTCCGTTGGTGGATATCACCATCGTACCTGACGATGAGATCATGCAACATCGGCGTATAGCTCTGCTGGAACTGATTCAAAAGCATATTCGCGACCGCGATTTAATCGGTATGGTCGACAGGATCACCACGCTTTTGGTTAGAGGCTTCACTAATGACAGCCAGCTACAAACGCTGTTTAATTATCTGCTGCAATGCGGCGATACCTCCCGTTTCACCCGCTTTATTCAGGAGATTGCCGAACGTTCACCACTACAAAAGGAGAGATTAATGACTATTGCTGAACGGCTGCGGCAGGAAGGACATCAAATTGGCTGGCAGGAAGGTAAAATTGAAGGTTGGCAGGAGGGGAAATTGGAGGGGTTGCAGAAAGGCAAAGTAGAAGGTATGCATGAACAAGCCATTAAAATTGCCTTGCGCATGCTGGAACAGGGCTTTGAACGTGAGATTGTGCTGGCGACAACCCAACTCACTGATGCTGATATTCCGAACGGTCATTAAAAGGAGAGATTAATGACTATTGCTGAACGGCTACGGCAGGAAGGACATCAAATTGGCTGGCAGGAGGGTAAATTAGAAGGTTTGCAGGAAGGCATGCATGAACAAGCCATTAAAATTGCTTTGCGCATGCTGGAACAGGGCATTGATCGTGACCTGGTGCTCGCGGCCACCCAGCTAAGCGAAGCCGATCTGGCAGCGAATAACCACTAATTAACACAGGCCCACAGCCGATCCCCATGGGCCTTTGATATCAATAACTACCTTTTATGCGTGGCCCATTTTTGCCTGATTTAAACATCGCCAGTCGTTGATCCAGGGCATCGCTGTAGAGCATCGTGTCAACGCCAACAGCGACAAAGTTCGCTCCCCACGCCAGGCATTGCTGCGCCATATCAGGAGCCACAGCCAGAAAACCAGCCGCTTTACCCGCAGCACGGATCCGCCGAATGCTGGTTTCAATAATTCGCTGCACTTCCGGGTGCCCGGCGTTATCCGGGTAGCCCAACGAGGCAGAAAGATCCGCAGGTCCAATAAACACGCCGTCAATCCCTTCGACGTCGAGGATTTCGTCCAGGTTATCCAGTGCTGTTTTACTTTCCACCTGCACCAACAGACAAAGCGAATCGTTGACTTGCGCCATGTAATTCTCAATGCGTCCCCAGCGCGCAGCCCGTGCCACACTGGCCCCGACACCACGCTCACCGTAGGGAGGATAGCGCGTGGCAGACACCACCTGACGTGCCTGATCGGCAGTATCGACCATCGGGATCAGTAGAGTTTGCGCGCCAATATCCAGGACTTGTTTAATCAGCGACTTACTGCCTTCCACCGGACGGATCACGGGTTGGCTGGCATAGGGCGCTACCGCCTGTAGCTGGTGATAAAGATCCTGAATGGTGTTTGGCGCGTGCTCCCCGTCAATCAGCAACCAGTCATAACCGGAGGTGGCGGCAATTTCTGCCATATAAGAAGTAGTCGAGCTTAACCACAGACCAATTTGCACTTCGCCCTTGCGTAAACGTTCTTTAAAGGGATTGGTTAATAATGCGTTCATGGTGTTCCTTAACCTATTAATGATGTGCCACGTCGGTCTGCGCAACAGTGCGATTTACACGCAGAGTGAAAATAATCAGCGAACCGATGACCGCCACCGCTGCCAGCGTCAGTAATCCCGCCGCATCGCTGGCAAACAACGTTTCTGCTTTCACGCGCAGGATCGGGGCAATAAACCCACCCACTGCACCAAACAGGTTTACAAAACCAATCCCCGCCGCCAGCGCCGTACCGGAAAGCAGTTGTGTCGGCATCGTCCAGAACACCGGCTGCACGGCAATAAACCCGATGGCTGCAACACACAGCGCTACGATCGCCAGTACTGGAGAAAGCAGCCCGGAGAGACCAATACCAATGCCTGCCGCCAGTAATGTCAGCGCCGCGACATTACGCCGTTCGCCGGTTTTATCGGAATAGCGCGGAATAAGCCAGGTCCCAAACAAGGCCGCGACCCACGGAATGGCGGTGACCACCGACGCCGTAAAGCCCACTTTTGTCCCCAACAATGCAGCAACCTGCGTCGGCAGGAAGAAAATTAATCCGTAAACCGCCACCTGAATGGTCAGGTAGATAATCGCCAGTTGCCAGACTCGCCCATTACGCAGCGCATCGCTCAGTCGAGAAGTCACTTTCTGTTGTTCTTCACTTGCCAGTTGGTTGATAAGCAACGTTTTTTCTTCTTTACTCAGAAAACGTGCCTGCTCCGGCGTGTCATCAAGCCAAAAGAATGTGAATACCCCAGCGCCGACTGCCAGCAATCCTTCAATCACAAACATCCAGAACCAGCCGGGATGCCCCATAAATCCATGCATCTCCAGCAGCGCGCCGGAAAGCGGTGATCCCAGTGTTAACGCCAACGGTGCGCCCATATAGAACAGCCCCATAATGCTGGCGCGATTACGCTGCGGAAACCATTGCGAGGTGAGATAAATCATACCAGGGAAGAACCCGGCCTCCGCAGCACCAAGCAGAGTGCGAACGATCAGAAATTTCGCTTCAGTATCGGCCCATGCCATGGCTGCCGAAAGAAATCCCCACAGCAGTGTTGTCGTACCAATCCAGGTTCTGGCCCCCAGTTTGCGCATCAAAAGATTCGCCGGAACACCCAGAAACGCATATACCACAAAGAAAATGCCTGCTCCCAGCGCATAAGCTTCATTACTCAGCCCGGTATCAATCTGGTAGGTTTGTTTGGCAAAACCGATATTCGAACGGTCGAGAAACGCCAGCACATACAGCGCCAACTTGACATCCTCCACGCCCTGAAGAACGTGGATCCCTGCTACGTTCAGGCTGTCGCCTGAATCATTTCGGTGGGTTCCTGCTTCAACGAGCGGCCTGACTGCACCATCTCTCCACAGGCAAGAACG
>ERZ827471.611-NODE-611-length-29209-cov-5.091891_pt1 | contig 29209 bp, 23 predicted proteins | sample MGYA00519772_ERZ827471 | MGnify/ENA primary metagenome ERZ827471 (study PRJEB31778, sample SAMEA3449315) | human gut metagenome | biome: human gut; feature: human-associated habitat; material: faeces | place: United Kingdom | collected 2010/2012 ...
GGAGAAATGGAGGCCGCCGGCAGGCATCCCCCCGGGGCGCTGCGCCCCGAGGCCGGTAAGAGCCTTGACCACCCGTAGGGTACCTACCACCGGGGGTGGGCCCCCGGCCCCACTCCGCGCCACACCCCCTGGGTGTGCACACCCATACACACACAAAGGAGAATCCATACCATGAATCGTTTCGAGAAAGCTGCGGAATACCATCACAAGGGCTTCAACTGCTGCCAGTCCGTCCTGGCGGCCTATGCTGACCTCACCGGCCTCACCGAGCAGGCCTGCTTCGACCTGGGGGGCGGCTTCGGCGCCGGGGCCCAGACCGGGGAGCTCTGCGGGGCCATCACCGGGGCGGTGATGACCCTGGGGATGCTCACCCCCGTGGACCCCAGCGACCCCGTGGGCAGCAAGCGCCGCACCGGCGCCCTGGCCAAGGACTTTCAGAACCGCTTCCGGGAGAAGTTCGGGGAGGTCCGCTGCCGCCCCCTGCTGAAGGCGGACATCCACGCCGACGACAACACCCCCGTGGCCCGGGACATGGGCCTGACCAACCGCTGTGATGTGATGATCATCACCGCCATGGAGATCGTGGAGGAGATCCGGGCCCAGCAGGCCTGATCCCCCACCCCAAGCATCCCAGAGAAGGGAGGGACCGCCAATGGCGTTCGTCCACCTGCACGTTCACTCCGAATACAGCCTCCTGGACGGGGCCTGCCGGATCCCCGACCTCATCGCCCGGGTGCAGGACCTGGGCCAGACCGCCGTGGCCGTCACCGACCACGGGGTGATGTATGGGGCGGTGGACTTCTACAAGGCCGCCAAGGCCGCCGGCATCAAGCCCATCATCGGCTGCGAGGTCTATGTGGCCCCCCGCACCCGGCTGGACAAGGTCCACGAGCTGGACGACCACCCCTACCACCTCATCCTCCTCTGCCGGAACGAGGTGGGCTACCGCAACCTCTCCGCCCTGGTCAGCCGGGGCTTCACCGAGGGGTTCTACAGCAAACCCCGGGTGGACTGGGAACTGCTGGAGCGCTACCACGAAGGGCTCATCGCCCTGTCGGCCTGCCTGGCCGGCCAGGTGCCCCGGCTGCTGCTGGGGGGCAACTACGAGGGGGCCAAGGCCCACGCCCTCCAGATGCGGGACCTCTTTGGGGCGGACAGCTACTACCTGGAGATCCAGGACCACAGCATCCCCCAGCAGAAAACCGTCCTCCAGGGCCTGCTCCGCCTCCACCAGGAGACGGGGATCCCCCTGGTGGCCACCAACGATGCCCACTACCTCACCCGGGAGGACGCCTCCATCCAAGACGTGCTCATGTGCATCCAGATGGGCAAAACCGTGGAGGACCCCCACCGGATGCGGTTTGAAACCCAGGAATTCTACCTAAAATCGGAGGCGGAGATGGCCGCCCTCTTCCCCGACTGGCCGGAGGCTTTGGAAAACACCGTCAAGATCGCCGAAGCCTGCAGCGTGGACTTCCAGTTTGGGGTCTACCACCTGCCAGAGTTCAAACTCCCCGAGGGCTACACCGACGGGGACGCCTATTTTGAAACCCTCTGCCGCCAGGGCTTTGCCAAGCGCTACCCCCAGGGCAGCCAGGCGTACCTCCAGCAGCTGGAGTACGAGATGGCCATGATCCGCCGGATGGGCTTTGTGGAGTACTTCCTCATCGTCTCCGACTTCATCGGCTACGCCAAGTCCCACGGCATCCCCGTGGGGCCGGGGCGGGGCTCCGCCGCCGGGTCCATGGTGGCCTACTGCCTGGAGATCACCGACGTGGACCCCATGAAGTACTCCCTCTACTTCGAGCGCTTCCTGAACCCCGAGCGGGTGTCCATGCCCGACATCGACGTGGACTTCTGCTACCGCCGCCGGGGGGAGGTCATCGACTACGTCAACCGCAAGTACGGCGCCGACCATGTGGCCCAGATCGTCACCTTCGGCACCATGGCCGCCAAGGGGGCCATCCGAGACGTGGGCCGGGCCCTGAACGTCCCCTACGCCGAGGTGGACGCCATCGCCAAGCAGGTGCCCAACTCCCTGCACATCACCCTCCAGTCCGCCCTGGCCCTGTCCAAGCCTCTGCGGGAGATGTACGAGAGCAACCCCACCGTCCAGAAAATCATCGACACCGCCAAAGGGCTGGAGGGGATGCCCCGCCACGCCTCCACCCACGCCGCCGGGGTGGTGATCACCCGCAACCCCGTGGACACCTACGTCCCCCTGGCCAAGAACGACGAGGCCGTGGTCACCCAGTACACCATGACCACCCTGGAGGAGCTGGGCCTGCTGAAAATGGACTTCCTGGCCCTGCGCAACCTCACGGTGCTGGACGACGCGGAGCAGATGGTCCGGGCCCACACCCCGGACTTCCGCCTGAAAGACATCCCCGACGACGACCCGGAGACCTTCCAGATGCTCTCCGACGGCCGCACCTGTGGGGTGTTCCAAATGGAATCGGCGGGGATGACCGGGGTGTGCGTGGGCCTCAAGCCCAAGGACATTGAGGACATCACCGCCATCATCGCCCTCTACCGGCCGGGGCCCATGGACTCCATCCCCCGGTTCATCACCTCCAAGCACAACCCGGAGTCGGTCACCTACAAGCACCCCTCCTTAGAGCCCATCCTGGCCAACACCTACGGCTGCATCGTCTACCAGGAGCAGGTCATCGAGATCTTCCGCCGCCTGGCCGGCTACTCCCTGGGCCAGGCCGACATGGTCCGCCGGGCCATGTCCAAGAAGAAGCTCAAAGACATCCAGCGGGAGCGGGAGGCCTTCCTCCACGGGGACCCGGAACGCAGCATCGCCGGCTGCACCGCCAACGGCATCCCCCAGGCCGTGGCGGAGAGCATCTATGACGAGATCACCGACTTCGCCAACTACGCCTTCAACAAAGCCCACGCCGTCTGCTACGCCATTGTGGCCTACCAGACCGCCTGGTTTAAGTGCCACTACCCCCGGGAGTACATGGCCGCCCTCCTCACCTCGGTGCTGGACTCCCAGGGGAAGATCGCGGAATACATCGCCGAATGCCGCTCCATGGGCATCCGCCTGCTGCCCCCGGACATCAACCAGTCCGGCCCCGACTTCACCGTGGCCGGCCAGGACATCCGCTTCGGCCTGGCCGCCCTGAAAGGGGTGGGCCGGGGCTTTACCAACGCGGTGCTGGCCCAGCGCCAGGCGGAGGGGCCCTTCCGCTCCTTCCCCGACTTCTGCCAGCGCCTGCAGGGGGAGGACCTGAACAAGCGGGTGGTGGAAAGCCTCATCCGCGCCGGGGCCTTTGACGCCATGGGGGTCTTCCGCTCCCAGCTGATGGCCGCCTACGAGCCCTTCCTGGACAGCCTGGCCCGGAACCGGCGGAAAAACCTGGAGGGGCAGTTCGACCTCTTCTCCCTGGGCCAGGACCAGCCGGAGCCGGTGGAACTGGTCCTGCCCAATCTTCCCGAGTACCCCCCCCAGGAGCGCATGGCCATGGAGAAGGACGTCACCGGCCTCTACCTCTCCGGCCACCCCATGGACGCCTATCGGGAGACCATCCAGGCCCACGGGGCGGTGCCCATCGCCTCGGTGCTGGAGGACGCGGCCCAGGAGGCCGGCCTCGCCCGGTTCCAGGACGGGCAGAAGGTGGTCCTGGCCGGGGTGGTGGCCGCCGCCAAGACCAAGACCACCCGGAACAACACCCTCATGGCCTACGTCACCCTGGAGGACGACACCGGCTCCCTGGAGCTCATGGCCTTCTCCCGGACGCTGGAGGAGAGCGGCAGCTACCTCCAGGTCAACGTGCCCATTCTGGTGGAGGGCAAACTCTCCCTCCGGGACGAAAAGCCCCCCCAGGTGCTGTGCGACCGGGTGTTCCCCCTGAACCAGGTGCCCCAGGCCCCTGCCACCCCCCGCACCGCCATCCCCGGCAAGCTCTACCTGCGCTTTGAACGGAGCGACGATCCCCTCCTCACCCGGGTGCGCAACCTCTTTGTCCTCTTCCCCGGCCAGCAGACGGTGGTGCTCTACCTGGCGGACACCCAGCGCCGGCTGGGGGCCAAGTGCCTCCTCCTGCCCCCCTTGCTCCAAGAACTCAAGGACCTGCTGGGGGAGGCCAACGTCGTTGTGGTTTCCTAACCCCCCCTGTCCCCGCGAAAGGAAGTCCTGCTATGTCCCAACCTGTGCACAGCGTGCTCTCCCCCCACCGCCAGCGGATGGCGCTGATCATCGCCAGCATTGTGGCCCAGTTTGCCCTCTATGTGGTGGTGCTGGTTCAGTTCACCCAGTACTTCGTCTACTTCTACTGGATCTGCGTGGGGGTCAGCCTGGCGGTGAGCCTGTTCATCTCCACCCTCACCTTTAAGATGGCCTATAAGATCGCCTGGATCATCCCCATCCTCCTGGTGCCCCTCATCGGCGGGGTGATGTACATCATCCTAGGGGGCAGCCGCAAGCCCCACTACCGCCGGGCAGAGACCCGCCGGGCCATGAAGCACTACCTGGTGCCCCAGCTGTCCACCACCGACTTCCTCCACTACGGGGCGGACGCCATGCAGCAGGCCTGGTACCTGGAGCACGCCGCCCTGTGCCCCGCCTACCGCAACACGGAGACCACCTACTACCCCACCGGGGCGGACTTTTTCCCCGTCTTTCTCCGGGAGCTGGCCCAGGCCAAGGAATATATCTTCCTGGAGTACTTCATCATCGCCGAGGGCTCCATGTGGTCGGACGTGCTGGACATTCTGACGGAAAAGGCCGCCGCCGGGGTGGAGGTGCGGGTGATCTACGACGGCGTGGGCTCCGCCCCCACCCTGCCTTCGGACTACCCCCAGCAGCTGGCCCAGAAGGGCATCCGCTGCCAGGAGTTCCAGCCCTTCCGCCCCCTGCTGTCCATCCACCAGAACAACCGGGACCACCGGAAGATCTGCGTCATCGACGGGGTCACCGGCTTCGTCAGCGGCCTGAACCTGGCCGACGAGTACGTGGACCGGAAGGAGCGCTTCGGCTACTGGAAGGACAATGCCCTCCGCCTCCGGGGGGAGGCCGTTTGGAGCCTGGCGGTCTTCTTCCTCACCATGTGGAACCACCAGAACCCCCACACCGACTTCTCCCCCTTCCGGCCCAAGGCCCTGCCCCCGGTGAACACCACCGGCGGCATCGTGGTGCCCTACGCCGACACCCCCGACCCCGCCGACACCGTGGGGGCCGACCTCCATTTGCAGATGATCACCAAGGCCAAGCGGTACCTCTACCTCACCACCCCCTACCTGGTCATCGACGAGACCATCTCCGCCGCCCTGTGCACCGCCGCCCGGTCGGGGGTGGATGTGCGCATCCTCACCCCCCACATTCCGGACAAGAAGGTGGTCTTTGCCGTCACCCAGTCCAACTACCCCGTGCTGCTGGAGGCGGGGGTGCGGATCTATGAGTTCACCCCCGGCTTCCTCCACAGCAAGACGGTGGTGGCCGACGACCTGTACGCCTCGGTGGGCAGCTGCAACCTGGACTACCGCAGCTTCTACCTCCAGTTTGAAAACGGCGTGTGGCTGTGCGGGGACCCGGCGGTGTTTGCCGTTCGGGACGACTTCCTCCTCACCCTGGAGGTCAGCCAGGAGATCACCCTGGACGACGGCCGCACCCTCCCCCTGTTCCAGCGGCTGCTGCGGAGCATTTACCGGCTGTTTTCCCCCCTGTTTTGAGGCCGGGGCGGAGAAATTTCCAAAACCCTCTTGCAATTTGCCGCCCGTTCCGATAGGATGAAGGCGTACCCTGCCCCGGGGGCCCGCCGCCCCCCGCCGGCCGTTTTTTTGAAAAAGGGGGCTTGACAAACCATGCTTCTCCGCAATATACTCAACGACAGACAGACAGACAGACAGACAGACAGACAGACAGACAGACAGACAGACAGACAGGATAAGTCTGTCCTTTTTTGCTGTGTAACGTTTGATCCCCACACCAGCGCAAAGGGCGCGTTCCGTCCACGGACCTTCCGTGGACGGGACGCGCCCTTTTTCTGTGCCCACCGCCCCGGCGGGGCGGGAAGGGGGGTGGAGCCATGACCCGGCGGTTTTTCATCGAGGGCCTTACCCTGGACCTCCCCCTGCGCCGGGACGGGGTCACGGGGCAGGCCATCCTGGACTACGGCCCGGTGATCGACCACCCCCCCTGCACCCCGGAAGGCCGGCCCATTCTGCTGACCATCGAGGACGCCTGCCCCCAGGCCGACCTGGAGGAGGGCGGGGTGGACTGCGGCGCCTGCCGCCACTTCCGCCCCGTCCCCGGCACCCTGCTGGGGGTGTGCAGGAACGAGAAGCGATGCGCCCCCGGGGCGCAGCCCAACCCGAACCCCGAGGAGGAGAGACCATGATGCGAAAGAAAATAGTAAGCCTGTGCATGGCCCTGGCCCTCTGCCTGGGCCTGCTGCCCGTCACGGCGCTGGCGGAAGGCGCTGCGCCTGATAACCTGTATGTGGGAGATCAGGTCCTTCCTGTCGGTCGAGATTCCTACTGGACCACGAGTACGGATGGGAAGCTGATAACATGCGAAGCAACCAATGATTGGAATGTCGCATACGATGCACGCTCCACCACTCTGACCCTAAAGAATGCGACCATTGAAGGAGTGCTTAATAATGTAAACACAGCTGGCACCGGGATCTACGCGGCGAGTAGTTCAGGTGCCGTATCACTGAATATCTTTTTGGAGGGAGAAAACAGGGTTTCCGGAGGGCATGGGATCAATGTTAGTAGTGGGAAAGCTGCTTCACTGAGCATCAGCGGCTCCGGCAGCTTGACTGTGTCTGCCACCGCTATGAATGGAGTAGGAATACTTGTGCAAGCCCAATATGACGCTAATTTGACGATCAATGGAGCAAATGTTAATGCGGTGGTTACTGAGACCAACGGTCGTGGTGTTGAGTTAAGCACAGGTCAGGTCGGCAATCCGAACCTCACCATTGAGGTCAAGGGCGGCAGTTTGCAGGCTAGCGGTCAGCCCAATGGAATCAAATTTTTTACGAGTGCGAATAATACCTATGCGAATGCCAATCTGAAGGTCAGCGGCAACGCCATGGTCAAGACTTCGGGCATCACAACAGATGCGGACGGTATCGGCAGCCAAGGCGCTGTTTTGACCACTGAGGCCGGCTCTTGTGAAACCGGCGGCATCGTCTTTGACGGCAACAAGGGCACCGTGTACGGCAAGGTGACCTTGCAGAAGGATTTGACCATCAAAAGCGGCCAGACCTTGGATATTCCCAGCGGGGCGAGCCTGACGATTGACAGCGGCGCAACGCTGACAGTGGACGGCGGCGAGCTGACAGGGGAAAATATCCCCACCGAGGGTGTAGTCTACAAGGTTACGGAAGTAAAGCTGGACAAGACCAACTTGGCCCTTGAAGTGGGCGGCACAGCAACCCTCACCGCCACAGTACAGCCGGCCGACGCCACCAACAAGACCGTGACATGGAAAAGCAGTGACACCAATATTGCCACGGTGGACACTGATGGCAACGTCACCGCGGTGGCTGAGGGCACCGCCACCATCACCGTCACCACGGTGGACCAGAGCAAGACCGCCACTTGTGAAGTCACCGTGGCCGCCGCCACAGTTCCCGTCACCGGCGTGACCCTCAGCCAGAACGAGGCGCACCTGTACTACAACCGCACCCCCAACACCCTGACCCTCACCGCCACGGTGGCCCCCGACAACGCCACCAACAAGGCGGTGACCTGGACCAGCAGTAACCCCAGCGTCGCCACAGTTGAAAATGGCGTGGTCACCGCCGCGGCCCGCGGCACCGCCGTCATCACCGCCACAGCGGCGGACGGCAGCGGGGCAAGCGCCTCCTGTACTGTCACCGTGTCCTCCTACCTGCCCCCCGCCAACCCCAACTACAGAATCACCTTGGAGGCCACCCAGGGCGGCACCGTGACGGCAGACCCCACCGCCGCCAAGGCCGGGGCCACCGTGACCCTCACCCCCGTTCCCCACCGGGGGTACCAGGTGGGGAGCGTGGCAGTCACCGACCGCTTCGGGGAGCCGGTGGCCGTCACAGAGCAGGCCGACGGCACCTATACCTTTACCATGCCCAACGGCCAGGTGACGGTGACCGTCACCTTTGCGGAAACTCCTCTTCCTTTCACCGACGTAACGGAAGGGGACTGGTTCTATGACGCCGTCCGCTATGCCTATGAAACCGGCCTCATGGACGGGGTGGGGGACAGCTTGTTTGCCCCCAACAGCCAGACCACAAGGGCCCAGCTGGTGACCATCCTCCACCGCCTGGCCGGGGAGCCGGAACCTGGCGGGGACAGCGGGTTCTCGGATGTGGCGGCCGGCACCTGGTACACCGACGCGGTGGCCTGGGCCGCGGAAAACGGCATCGTCAACGGCACCACCGACGCCACCTTCGCCCCCGGCGAGGACATCACCCGGGAGCAGCTGGTGACCGTTCTCTACCGCTACGCCGAGAGCAAGGGCTACGATGTTAGCGCCTCCGCCGACCTTTCCGGCTATCCCGACGCTGGCCAGGTCCAGGACTATGCCCAGCCCGCCATGGCTTGGGCGGTGGCCGAAGGCATCGTGGAAGGCGTGGACGGGACCCTGAACCCCGCAGGCAACGCCTCCCGGGCTCAGATTGCCACCATTTTGATGCGCTTCTGCGAGGGTGTGGCGAAGTAACGCAGTGACATACAACGGTAAGACCCATGTTTTGAAGAACAGCCCGAGCACCTGCATAGGTGCTCGGGCTGTTGCATGAAAAAGAGCGCTGCTATGGGCAGAGACCATCCACCCGATCCCCGGAAGCTCGATGCCGCCCATGGCGTCCACCCCAGCCCGGAACCCCCTTTTGCACCTGATTTTGGGCATAGAAAAACGGACACCAGCAGAAACGCGAATGCCCGTCAATCCATCGGCCCACAAGAGCCGCTATATTCTCTTGTCGTGCCCTGTGTTTTGCCTTAATTTTTCCCTCACGAACGTCTGTGAGGCCATACAAATGCGGTAACGTTCGAGAACAGTCCATAACGCCTTCCCATGGAAAATTGGCGTATTTTCAAGGGGTTCCGGGGGTTTCATAATACCCGAAATACCTTTTCAATACCCCGCCTTCCCCAGCTCATCCAGCATACTGCGCCGCCGGGGATAGGCTGTCCGCCACCGCCGAGCCAGCGCCGCATCCTTGCCGCCTGGGTATGTCCGGAGCTTTTTTAAATAGGAGATCGCGGCGGCATACTGTTTCCGGTCGCTGGCCAGACGCATTCGTGCATCCAGGCACTGTATGTAGGCGTCCCGCATCCGCTCCGGAAACTGGGGCCGGAGCACGTCCTCCCAGCGATCCAGAGTCTGGAGACTCTCCAGAGCGGACACCCGGTCCATCAGCCGCGCATAAAGCCCCTCTTGCGCCAGAAACGCTTCCCGCAGATCGCCAGGCAGCGTTTTCCCGGCGAGCAGCCGCTCTCTCAGTTCCGGCCACCGGCTCGTGGAAGTCTGTTCCTTGAGCTTTTTGACATAGGCCAGATCGTGCTGGCCGCACTGGAACACCTGAAATTGGAGCTCATCCAGCAGCTTTTCCGTCTGCCCGGTCTCCTCATACAGGCCGATCAGTTCCTGGCTGTAACCGGAGACCAGGCCGGGCCATTTCCGGTCCAGTTCCTTGCTCTCCCGGAGCAGAGACGCCGCCTCGCTGTACTGCTTTCCCTCCAATAACCGGGAAATCACCCGGCGGCGGACGTTGGGGAGATCCCTGTGCTCCCGCTCCACCTGCTGAAGCGCCTCCCGAGGGAGCCCCAGCTCCTCCATGCGTTCCAGCTTCTGGATGACGAGCTGAGGCAGCCGGCTGTATCCACGATCCGGTCTGGCCTGCTCCTCCCGGATCATTCGGTCTAGCTGGGCGATGTTAGACCGCAGAAACTCCGGGTCGTGAAACAATTCCTGCTGGGCTTCCCACGAAAGCTCCTGACACAGGTCGTCTGAGGTCCGGCAGACCTCCTGAAACCACTGGTACATCCTGCGTCGAAGATCCGGCGCGGCCGCTTCGATCTGGGCACGCCACAGGCCGAGGCAGGTCTCGGCTAGCATCGTCAGCCCTCCGTCTGAATCGTCCATGTCACACTGGGCCGCTGCCTGGAAGCCATAGCCGGTGAGAGAGAACGCCTCCCACACATACCCGGCCGCCAGAAGCTGACCGGTGGTGTCAGAGAGAAGATCGTCCAGCTCACACATCGTATCCCAGGCCCGGTCGTACTCGATATACCCATGCCCCTCGGCGGTCCGGCGCAGCAGTCGGGCGATCTGCCTTTTCCAGCGCTGGACCTGTTGTTTGGAGAGGGGCTCCGTGGCCGACCGGATCTGCTCGGCCACTGCGGTGTCCCGTTCCGCCAGCCGAAGCAGCAGGGCCTGTGCCTGCTCCGGATCCATACCCTCGATCAGCGCCCGGATAGATCTCTGCCCCTCCCGGGGGCCGGGCGCCTCCTTCCGATCGGCATCGTCCAACCCGTAAAAGACCGCCGCCATATGTTTGCAGGGAGTCCCTTCCGAAGCATAGGGGCAGTCGCAGGACCAGTCGGTGATCTCATCCCCCTTCAGGCCGATCTCTACCCGGTACCGTTCCCTGCCCAGTACGACAGCGTTGACAACATCGCCCTTCCGCGGGAGCATCTCCACCGCCCCCTCCCGGTAATAGGCCAGCCCCCGCTGCAAAATGCGGGGGGCAAACAGTTCCTTCCAATCCTTGCGATCCATAGGCCTCCCCCCTTGTCTCCCTCTGTATCTTCCGCCCCCTTCGCCAGTGCCGCTGCGTTCTCCACTGCGACGGTCACCAGATGCGGAAGGGTTCGGGCGTTCTGTGCTGTCACCACAGAGAAGTACCACTCCGCCTGCTCGGGTCCCATGCGGTGCGGATCTTCTGATCTTCAAAGCGCTGATTGTTTGATTTTTCCCGTTCATCCTATTCCCGGTTGAGCGGCTTCATTTTATCACACTTCGCCTCATAAAGCGAGGCGGAAATGCGCAGCGCTGTCTGGCATTTCTGGATTGCCTCAAAGAGCACCGGGGTTCCTGCCGGCAGGCTGCTGGCCCTGCCATGAGGGCAAGCAGCGCCATGCTCCCCTTGCACGGGTTCCGGCCTATCCCATCAGCCCTCTTGCTTCCTGCCCGGCGGCGTCTAGGAGAACGACCTTTCGGTTGAGCTGGGCGTTGGCCTCCACCTGCCGCCCGTCGGGCCCCAGGTCGTCGATGTGCCAGGGGTCCCGGTCGAACCCCAGCCCCAGGGTGGCCAGCTGAGCGGGGGAGACGCCCAGCTCGATCAGGGTGGCCTGGACCGTCTCTGCCCGGGCCTGGCTGAGGGCCTGGCAGGCGGCCTCCTGGCCGGGGAGGCTGGCGGTGGTGCCCACAATGAGAACTTGCTGTTCGGGATTGGCCCGGAGGGCTTCCGCCACCGGGGCCAAGGTCTCCTGGGCGGCGGCCTCGTCCAGGTAGGTGGCCTCGTCTCCCACGAACCGGAGGGGAGAGGTGTCATCCAACACCAGCCCGCCCTCCTGGGCCAGGAAGGACAGGGGCTCGTCCTGAAGCACAGGCACAGGGGTCACGGCGGGGGCGCCGGCGGGGGCCTGGCCGGTGGAGTACTCCCCGGGGAAGGTCACGCTGGCCGCCCCGCACCGGGTGAGGTAGGCCTGCCAGATGGCCTGGAGGTTCTCCTTGGCGGAGAGGGTGAGGGGGGCTTGCTCCCCCGCCACGTCCCCCAGCCCGGTGAGAACCACGTGGACCCCGGACAGGTCCACCAGGTTGCCTTGGGCTTCCAAGGCGTCTGCCACGGCTTCCGGGTCGGCCCGGAGGAGGTTCTGGGTGAAGTCCATGGGCCCGGCGGTGGACAGGCCGTTGAAGGCGGCGTAGAGCACCCGGTTGCCTGCCTGGCCCTGGAGGCCCCGGGCAGCCAGATCTAAGGCGGCCACGAAGTCCACCTCCGCCGTCTTGGGCACGGCGTTCTCCGTGAGGAAGGCGGCGGCCTGGGCGGCCTGGGCCTGGACGATCTGGTCCTGCTTGTTCCCGGTGAGGGAGGCGTCCGGGGCGGCCACCGCCTCGCTGTAGAGGAGGTAGGGGGCCCCGTCGGCCTCCACCAGGGTCAGATGGCCGCCCTGGCGGCACAGGGTGGTCAGGAGGGAGGAGAGGACCTCCCCGGTGTAGTCATGGGTGGGGCTGTTGGCGGCCTCCCCAGCCACCACCGCCAGGTGGACGGGCTGGTCGGGGGCGAGGGACAGGGTGCCTTCTGCAGCCTGGGGCAGGGCAGAGGCCGTCTCCCCGCCGCTGCAGCCGGCCAGTGTGAGGAGAAGGGACAGCGCAAGGGACAGGACGATTCCAAGGGGGCGTTTCATGGGACATTCTCCTTTCGTGGTTCCGTGGTGTGGGGGTAGGGGATGATCTCCCAGTGGGAGCCGGCGGGCTGGGCAGCTTGGGAGGCCGCCAGGCGGGACAGCTGCCGGGGGTCCGCTGCCAGCCGCTGGGCCAGGATGTGCCGGGCCAGCTCTTTCCACTCGGTTTCCAGGTGGTCCACATAGGACCGGGCTTGGCGGTGGCATTGGGTCAGCAGCTGGAGTTCCCGGGCGGGGTCATAGGCCTGGATCTCCGCTGCCGCAGCCTGGAGCTGGGCCACCGTCTCCTCCTGGCGGAGCAGTTCCAGTTCCAGGGCCTCCCGCTTCCGGCGGAGGGGGTTCTCGCAGAGGTAGCTCATCAGGAAGCTCACGGCCGAGGTGGCGAAGGGGACCAGGGCCAGCACCAGGGCCAAGGCAGCCCGGGTGCCGTCGTCGCCGGTTCCCACGGTGACGGTGGCCCCCATGCCGGCCAGCCCCTGGACGCTGGTGCTCAGGGAAGTGTCCCGGGAGACGAACCGGAAGAGGAGCAGGCCCAGCAGGAAGACCAGATCTACCCCTACCGTCCCCGCCAGGAGCTTCCGGGCCCGGCGGTCCCCTAACGTGACGGCCTCGTGGTACAGCCGCCCGGCCACCGAGGCCAGGAAGTTCTCGATGACGCAGGCCCCGGCGGTGGTGAGGGTGATGACCCATCGGCTGGCCACCATGGAGTTGTCAAAGAGGGAGGAGAGGGCGCCGTAGTCTACGGCGGCGAAGAAGAGGATCAGCAGGATCTCCACCGGCCCCCACATGTACCAGGTGCGGCTGGCCTTCTGGATCCGCTGCCGCCCCCGGGTGAGGTCCTCCCCCAGGGCCAGTTTGTCGGTGATGCCGTTTGCGCGGGTGCGTTTCATGGGAAATGCCTCCTTCCGTTACAGTGGGCTGCCGTCCAGCTGGCGCAGCCGTGCCAACTCCTCCTGGCAGCGGGCCAGTTCCTGCTGGGCCTGGGCCAGGGCGGTCTGTGCCCGGAGGACCCGGGCGGCCTGGCCCCGGGCCCGCTCCTGAATGGTGAAGGTCTTGTTGGCCAGCTGAAGGTCCAGGCTCCGGCGGAGTTGGTCGGCCCGAGCGGTGAGGAAGGCGTCCAGATAGTCCCCGTTGTATTCGTCGGGGTTGACCTGCTGGGCGTATTTCCTGGCCCGGCCCTCCACTTCCTTCTCAAAGGAGAAGGCCCACAGGGGCAGGCCAAAGCCGGAGACGGTTAAGTAGGCGTCGGGATCATAGTGGGCTGCCTCCTGGGTGGCCGTCAGGGCGGCGTCGATGGGCTGGCCCTTTCGCTTCCTTCCGAACATGTTCACAGCACTCCTTTCTCAGTGTCCTCTCGCCGGTGGAGGGGGAGCCACTGCTGGGGCAGGGGCCCTTCCACCAGGGAGACGGGGCGGCGGAGCCGGCGGCTGGCGCCGGCGCGGTAGGCGGCTTTCCTGGCCTGGGCGATGCCCCGGGCCCGGACGGCCCGTTCGGCCAAGATGGTCTCGGCCTGGGTGAGCAGTTCGGTCAGCTGGGCCCGCTGGACGGCCAGGGTTCCCAGTTGACTCTGCCGGGCGGCGGCCTCCCGATGGCTTCGGGCGGCCTCGGCCAGGCTGTCCGGGGCGGGGGACTGGGGAGCGGCCTGGAGCCGCTGGATCTCCCCCTCCACCCGGGCCAGCTCCTCCCGCAGCGGGGAGAAGAGGTGCTCAAACCGGATGGCCTCCCCGGCGCAGAAAGTCAGGTAGTGGCCGTCTACGGCGGCGGGGTAGGGGGGCGGCGTTGGGGCCTCCCGGCCCAGGGCCTGTCCCCCCAGGAAACCGGCCATCCAGGCCAAGGGGCGGGGCAGCCCGCCCAGGCGGACCTTCTTCCGGCCGAACCGGGCCAGGGCGCGTGGCGAAAAACGATGGTTCATGGGGTTCCCTCCTTCTTTGGTTTGGTTGGCTTTATCATAAACGGGAACCGAGGCAAACCCCAGTTCAATGTTCTCTCACAGTTCTCTCATCGCCCAAAAGAGCAACCGCCCCCTTCCCCGGGAACCCTGGGGAAGGGGGCGGTTGGATGGCAGGAAGCGGTGGGGGGCAGGAGGGGGAATCATCCCCTCCGCTTCTGGAGCAGCCGCATCAGGCTGTAAGCGGCGCCGGGCTCAAATGCGGCCTGGCGGAGGAAGGCCTCGCACACCGGCGGGGCCAGGGGGACAAAGAAGATGGTCTGTTCCCCGGCGGTGGGAGCCCGGTTGCGGCGGCACCGGCTGACTTGGGAGAGGGTGTAGTCCGTCTCCCAGAGGTAGGAGAACTGGAGGAGGTACCGCTCCGTGTCCACCCCCAGGCTGAGGAGGGTGAGTGCTTCCGGTTTGGGGGCGGGGAGACCCAGCTCCTCCTGGATCTCCCGGGCCATGGCCTGGGCGGGGGTGCCGTCGCTGCGGTCGTAGGAGCCAGAGGCCCCATACCCCAGCCGGCCGGCCACTTCCGCCACCTTTCGGGGGTTGCGCAGGGAGAGGATCACATAGGGGGAGCCGTTCCCGTCCCGGACCACCGGCCACACCCCACCGCCGCAGGAGGCCCAGGGGCACTGGCGCAGGCGGTGTTCGGCGTCCCCGCGGAGGCCGGCCAGGGTCTCCTGAAAGGCGGCCTGGGCGGCGGGGTTCCGAGCCATCTCCCGGCGATAGACCCGGTGGCCCAGGTAGTCCGAGGATCCCAGGTAGAGGGTGAGGTGGGCCTTGCCGGGGGCCTGGGTGTCCTCCAGATAGTCCAGGTGGTCCAGCCACAGCTTGGGGGGATGGTGGGTGTATCCCAAAGCCCGGGCGGCGGCCTCCTCCTCGGCCAGGGCAGCGGGATAGGAGAGAGCGGTCACCTGCTGCTCTAAGTGGGCGTCGGTGTCCACCAGGCGGCAGAGGAGGTTTTCCCCTTCTACGAACTCGGCCTCCCCCGGGGCTTCCCCGCCGAAGAGTTCTAGGTAGGGCAGGTCCAGGAAGGTTCCGTCGGCAAAGACCAGGGAACCGCTATAGGGCCCCACCAGGTCCCAGTTTTCCGGGGGCTGCCAGGGGAGAAAGGCCGGGTGGGGACGGTCCAGCCGGCGCCCCTCCAGCAGAGCTGCCGGCCGGTCCAGGTCCCCGTAGGGGGGATCGTCCTCGGCCCCTGGAGGCTGGCGGTAGGCGCTGTCCCAGCGGGAAGGGGCCGCCCCCGGCTGGCTGCCCTGCTGTTTGGCCAGCGTCTTTTGGGCCACGGCGTGGTTGGCGCTGGCCAGCTTGGCCTGGCGGATCATCTCGCCCACCCATTCCCGGGGGCCGCCTTTGGCGTGGAGGGCGGACACCGTCTGGCGGGGGACGCGGTACTTCCGGCAGACGCTTTCCACCACGTCCCAGGCATCCTCCGGAGCGCGCGCGGTCCAGGTTGCTGCGTTCCCTCTGTCCCCCTGGGCGGGGGACAGGGTGTGGGTGGCATACCACAGGAACTGGGCCGTCAGCATCTTCTCAAACTGCTGGCCGGGGTAGCGCCGGTCGTCTTCGGGCCACCAGGCGAAGTTGGTGCTGCCCTGGTCTGGGGACTTCTTGTTGTGGCCGTTGAAGAAACGGCCTTTGGTGGACTCACTGGTGCTGGGCTCCTGCTGCCGGGGCTGGCGGAGGATGGCCTCCCGCTGCGCCGGTGGGGCGGCGATGAGTTCCTCCAAGGTGTCCCATACCCGCCCCTGGTCCCGGTAAGGGGAGAGGAGGCGCAGGGCCTCCGCCAAGACGGTGTTGTCGATGCCGGTCATGTCTGTGCCCTCCATTCTGTGCCCTGGCCCCGGGGGGCCGGCGGTTGGTTTTCTCCATTATACCCCAGGAAACGGGCAGTGAACAGCCCAAAAATCCTTCAGGGTTTTCTCGGGGCGCGGCCCCGCCATCCGATGAGAAAACCTTGAGAGAGCCAACCCGCCTCCCATGTGGTAAGATACCCTTGCATCGCAGAAAGGAGGACCCCTATGGTTTTGTTTTCCCCTCCCTTCCGGGAGATTTCCATGTTCACCCGCCCCGGCGCCCGCTGGAACGAGGACGCTGTGGGGGGCGGCGGCAGCTTTCTCTACGTCCTAGACGGGGCCACCAGCCTGGACGCCGCCCCCGTCATGGACCCCGTCAGCGACGCGGCCTGGCTGGTCCGGGAGACCGCCCGGTGGCTGGACCGCCATCTGCCGGAGGCGTCCCGCCCCCTGGAGGACATCCTTGCCCAGGGGATGGCCCGGCTGCTGGACCAGTGGAGCGGTCCCCGGGCTGCCCTCCCCTCGGCGGGGGTGGCGATTTTCCGCCGGCGGGGCGAAGGGGTGGAGTACTTTGGCCTGGGGGACTGTGCCGCCAGCCTCCAGTTGACCGACGGCACCTTCCGCACCTGGGAGGAGACCGCCCTCTCCGCCCTGGACGGCCAAGCCCTGGAGGAGGCCTGTGCCCTGGCCCAAGCCCGGGGGTGCTCCCTCCGGGAGAGCCTGCCGGGGATCCAGGCCACCCTCCGCCGCCACCGGGCCCTGCGGAACACCCCGGGGGGCTACTGGATCCTGGACCCCACCGGGGTAGGGATCCCCCACGCCCGCCGGGAGACGGTCCCCCTGAGCCAGTGCCGGTCTCTCTTCCTGTGCACCGATGGGCTGGCCCAGTGCGTGGGCTTCGGCCTGGCGGCGGACGTGGCCGACCTCCATCGCCGGGCGGCAGAGGGGGGGATGGCCCCCTTGGCCGATCGGCTTTGGGCCTGCCAGGCGGCCGACCCAGATCTGGAGGCCCTGCCCCGTTTCAAGCGCCGGGACGACGCCACCGGGGCCCTCTGCCAGGTGGGGTGACGGCCTGGGCACAGGAACCACGGTACACTGGAAAAGCGAGGCCCGTGCCATTTGGCACGGGCCTCGCTTTCTGTTGTGTTGTGATTCGGTGGCGGGGGTTAGGCGGCCAGCAGGGCCTCCAGCCGGGCGCGGATGAGCTTCATCATCTTGCCGTTTTCCGGCATCTCCTTGAGCTCCTTGGGGTCGCAGAGCATGGCCAGGTCCTCGGAGAGGTAGCCCTCCTCGAACACGTCCAGCCCGGCCTGGTTCAGGCAGTCGGCGAAGTGGACCAGGGCGGCGTTGCCGTCCAGCTCGCCCCGCTTTTTCAGGGCGCCGGCCCAGGCGGCGATGGTGGCCAGGGGGTTGGAGGAGAGCTTCTCCCCCTTCTGGTGGCGGCGGTAGTGGTCGGTGATGGTGCCGTGGGCGGCCTCGTACTCGAAGTTGCCGTCGGGGCTCACCAGGACGCTGGTCATCATGGGCAGGGAGCCGGAGGCGGCGGCGATGAGGTCGCTCATCACGTCGCCGTCGTAGTTCTTGCAGGCCCAGATCATGCCCCCCTCGGAGCGGATGACCTTGGCGGCCACGTCGTCGATGAGGGCGTAGCGGTAGGTGAGGCCGGCCTTTTGGAACTTGTCGGCAAACTCCTCGTCATAGACCTTCTGGAACAGCAGCTTGAAGGTCTGGTCATAGTCCTTGGAGATGGTGTCCTTGGTGGAGAACCACACGTCCTGGCCCACCTCCAGGGCATAGGTAAAGCAGCACCGGGCGAAGGAGAGGATGGAGTCGTCTCGGTTGTGCATCCCCTGGATGACCCCGGGGCCCTGGAAGTCGAAGATGGTCTGGCGGGAGGTCTCCTTGCCGCTGGCATCGGTGAAGACCAGCTCGGCCTTCCCCGGGCCGGGGACCCGGTACTCCACGGCCTTGTAGATGTCCCCATAGGCGTGGCGGGCGATGGTGATGGGCTTCTTCCAGCAGGAGACCACCGGGCGCACCTTGGAGATGAGGATGGGGGCCCGGAACACCGTGCCGTCCAGGGCGGCCCGGATGGTGGCGTTGGGAGATTTCCACATCTTCTTCAGATTGTACTCCTCCATCCGCTGGAGGTTGGGGGTGATGGTGGCGCACTTCACCCCCACGTGCCAGCGCTTGATGGCCTCGGCGGCCTGGAGGGTGATCTGGTCGTCGGTGGCGTCCCGGTTGGGCAGGCACAGGTCGTAGTACTCGGTGTTCAGGTCCACAAAGGGGCGGATGAGTTCGTCCTTGATCATGGCCCAGAGGATCCGGGTCATCTCGTCCCCGTCGATCTCCACGATGGGGTTTTGCATTTTGATGGGTTCCATGGGTTCCTCCTCAGGCCTTGTTCTGGGCGGCGTAGTGGTTCATGAGGCAGCCGGTGAGCAGCAGCTCCCGCTCCTCGGCGGTGGTGTTTTTCAGGTAGAGGGTGAGGGGCTTGACTTCCCCTCCGGTGAGGGCCAGGGCGGGGAAGGTGTCCTCCCCAGCCAGGACCTTGGCCTTGACGTCGGGGACGAAGATGTAATCCCCGGGGGCGCAGGGGAAGTCCTCCCCCTCGGCCAGGGTGAAGGGGAGCATGCCCCAGTTGACGCAGTTGGAGCGGTACCGCTTGGTGGCGAACTCATAGCAGATGTTGGCGCACCCGCCCAGCACCCGCTGGCAGGAGGCGGCCTGCTCCCGGGCGGAGCCGTCGCCGGGCTTGTTGGCGAAGATGACGGAGCCGATCTGGTAGGCCTCGGGGGCCAGGTCCTTCTGGCCCAGCTGTTCCAGGACGGCCTGGACCTCCGGGGCGGGGGCGCCGGCCTGGCGGCCGGTGTCCAGGGCCTGGGTGGCCTGGGCCCGGGGGACGTAGTCGGGGTCCCGGCGGGACAGGGCGAAGGAGGCCAGCTTCAGGGGGTTGGAGCGGTAGGAAGAGGTCTCCCCGGAGGGGATGAGCTCGTCGGTGGTGGTGACGGGGTCCCGGAGGACGGAGGCCACCTGCATGAGCATGTTGTCCGCCAGGGCGGGGATGGGGGGCCACTCGGCGATGTTGGGGCCGAACTTCAGTTCTGCCTCCGGCTGGGGGTGGCCGAAGCCGAAGTACACCCGGCGGTCGTAGACCTTCTGGTCAAAGGTCCGCTTGCCCTGCTTGGGCTGGACATAGCTCACCTCGGTGGCGGGGGTGAGCACGCCGTGGTTCCGGGCGGTGGCGGCGATGGACCGGGCGTCCATCAGGACCACCCCGGACAGCTGCCCGTCGCCGGGCTTGGACCCCTCCCGGTTGGGGAAGTTCCGGGTGGTGTGGCGGATGGACAGGCCGTTGTTGGCGGGCACGTCCCCGGCGCCGAAGCAGGGGCCGCAGAAGCAGGGCTTAAAGAGGGCCCCGGCCTCCAGCAGGGACTGCTGCACCCCGTTGTGGATGAGCTCCAGGTTCACCGGCACAGAGGGGGGATAGATGGACAGGGAGAAGTACCCGCTGCCCACGTCGTGGCCGTCGAGAATGGCGGCGGCCTCGGCGATGTTGTCGTACATGCCTCCGGCGCAGCCGGCGATGATGCCCTGGTCCACCACGATCTTCCCGTCCACCAGTTTGTCGGTGAGGTTCAGGGTGACCTTGCCGCCGAACTGGTCGGCGGTGCGCTTCTCTACCTCCCGGAAGATATCCCCGGGGTTGGCCATGAGCTCCCGAATGGGGTAGGCCTCGGCGGGGTGGAAGGGGAGGGCGGCCATGGGCTCCACCTTAGACAGGTCGATGGTGATCAGGCTGTCATAGTACGCCCCCTCCTGGGGATGGAGGGACTCATAGGCCTCCGGCCGGCCGTGGATGGCCAGGTACTCCTCCACCGCCCCGTCGGTCTCCCAGATGGAGGAGAGGCAGGCGGTCTCGGTGGTCATCACGTCGATGCCGATGCGGTAGTCCATGGGCAGGTTCTTGATGCCGGGGCCGGCGAACTCCAGGACCTTGTTCTTCACAAAGCCGTTCTTGTACACCTGGCCGCACAGGGCGATGGCCACGTCGTGGGGGCCCACCCCCTGGGCCGGCTCCCCGGTGAGGTAGACCAGCACCACTTCCGGGGCGGCGATGTCATAGGTGTTCTTCAGCAGCTGCTTGACGATCTCCGGGCCGCCCTCGCCCACGCCCATGGTGCCGATGGCGCCGTAGCGGGTGTGGCTGTCCGACCCCAAGATCATCCGCCCGCAGCCGGACATCATCTCCCGGGCGTACTGGTGGATCACCGCCTGGTTGGCGGGGACGAAGTTGCCCCCGTACTTGATGGCGGCGGACAGGCCGAAGACGTGGTCGTCCTCGTTGATGGTGCCCCCTACAGCGCAGAGGCTGTTGTGGCAGTTGGTCATCACGTAGGGCACGGGGAACTCGGTCAGGCCGCTGGCCTTGGCGGTCTGGATGATGCCCACGTAGGTGATGTCGTGGGAGATGAGGCTGTCAAACTTCAGGTGGAGCTGACCGGCCTCCTCCCGCTGGTTGTGGCGGCGGAAGATCTGATAGGCCATGGTCTTCTCCCGGTCGGCGGGGGAGGCCACGGAGGCGGGGACGGGGGCCCCCTTCTGCCAGCGGACGCCGGCGGACTGTAAGGTAATCATACGGTAAATCGACACCCTTTCCTGGGAAAAATTATGCAGCCCATAGGGGAAAAATAATATTTTTGCGTAAAATATGGGTACCTAAAGTATAGCACAATCCGGCGGGGAAGCAAAGGAAATTGCGGGAAGTTTTGAACTTCTTGCAGGGTGACCTAAAATGCAGGGAATGGTGCGCCATATCCGACGAAATTTCCAAACACACCGAAAGAATGAGAATTTTTCCTTGCAGAATGGCGGGAAGTAGAGTATACTTAGTAAAAATCCACAGAAATCCCCCCGGCCGCCCAGGTTCGGGGAGGGAAATCACCGAAAGAAAGGGGAACCACTCCATGCAAACAAAAGAGACCGGGCTCCTGGAACAATATACCGGTTCCCTGAGCCAGCGCATCGAGCGGGAGTACTACATCAGCGAGAAGTATTACCGGGACGATGTGAAGCGGGGCCTGCGCAACAGCGACGGCACCGGCGTGCCCATTGGGGTCACCCGGGTGGGCTCCGTGCTGGGCTATATGATCGAGGACGGCGTCCGGGTCCCGGTGCCCGGGCAGCTGTATTACCGGGGCATCGAGCTCAACGAGATCGTGGAGGCCCACCGGAAGGCGGGCACCTTCGGCTTTGAGGAGGTGGCCTTCCTGCTGCTCATGGGCTTCCTCCCCTCCCAGTGGGAGTTGGACCGGTTCAAGGAGATCATGGACCGGGCCCGGAAGCTGCCCGCGGGCTTTACCGAGGACATGATCATGAAAAACCCCAGCCGGAACATCATGAACAAGCTGGCCCGCAGCGTCCTCTCCCTCTACTCCTACGACGAGAACCCCGACGACCTCTCCCTGGACAACGTGCTGCTCCAGTCGGTGAAGCTGGTGGGGGCCTTCCCCAGCATCGTGGCCAACGCCTACTCCGTCAAGCGCCACTACTTTGAAGGGGGCTCCCTGCACATCCACTTCCCCATCGAGGGCCTGTCCACCGCGGAGAACTTCCTGCGGATGATCCGCCCCAACACCAAGTACACCGAGGAGGAGGCCCGCCTGCTGGACATGATGCTCATGGTCCACGCCGAGCACGGCGGCGGCAACAACTCCACCTTCGTCTGCCGGGCCCTCTCCTCCAGCGGGACGGATACTTACAGCGCCATCGCCGGGGCGGTGGGCTCCCTGAAAGGCCCCCTCCACGGCGGCGCCAACGCCAAGGTCATGGAGCAGTTCCGCACGGTGAAGGCCAACGTGGACCCCAAGGACGACGCCTCCATCAAGGACTTCCTCTACAAGATCCTCAACAAGGAGGCAGGGGACAAGTCCGGGAAGATCTACGGCCTGGGCCACGCGGTGTACACCATCTCCGACCCCCGGGCGGTGCTGCTGAAGAAGTACGCCCGGCACATGGCGGAGATCAAGGGCTATGACGAGGACTTCCAGCTGCTGGAGAAGATCGAGGAGCTGGGCATCCCCATGATCCAGAACAAGACGGGGTCGGACATGCCCATGTGCGCCAACGTGGACATGTATTCCGGCCTGGTGTATACCATGCTGGGCATCCCGGAGGATGTGTTCACCCCCCTCTTTGCCTCGGCCCGTATCGCCGGCTGGTGCGCCAACCGAATCGAGGAGGTTCTCACCTGCCACCGGATCATGCGGCCGGCCTACCGGGCCATGGTCAAGCGGGTGCACTACGAGCCCATGTCCGCCCGGCCGGAGCACTATGCCCACACCAATCCGTAAGCCCCTACCCTCCCACAACCAACCACGCGCGCAGGCGTTGCCCTGCGCGCGTTTTGTCGTTTTTGGGGAGGATTTTTAGATTGGAAACTATAAAACATAAAGAAACTTTAGAAAGGTGTCACAAAACCCTGTGCTGAAACGTCTATATTAGTGAAAGGATGTTTTTGAGGGCGGGTGGAGCATAATAAATTCTTAATGAATTTTTAAGACCCTCTCCATAGACCCGGGGGAGGGGATGGGATATACTGAACCTATAAAAGACCGTCCGTGTGTTTGGAACCGTCTTGTGAAAACCCACAAAGAAAGGGGGCTTTTTCCGTGAACGACCAATTTGTCGCAACCGTTTTGCTCTACCTGGTGCCCTTGTTTGCGTTACTGGTGACTTGGAAAAAGCCCCTGTCGAAGGCCCTGGGGTGGATCGCGGCCAGCGAGATCCTGGGGCTGCTGCTGTTTCTCCCCCTGTATGCTCTGGTGGGCCTGCTGGGGTGGGAATGGTACAGCTGGGGGGGCGTCAGTTTGCAGGAGATCCTGGCCTATTGGCAGGAGAGCGGCTTGACCGCCCTGGCGTGGATCCTGCCCGGCTTGGGGGAGACGGCGCTGCTCTTCCTCCTGCGCTGGGGGCTGGATACCCTGCGCCAAACCATGGCCTTGCCCCAAAAGGAGAACGCGCCGTGAAGCAGGACTACATCGAAGCCCCCCGTCCACGGCGGGGGAAGGGGGACCGCTGGCCCCTGCGCCTGGCGGGGATGGCGGCAGCGGCGCTGCTGCTGGTGGCCCTGGCCTGGTTCCTTCTTCCGGCGCCCTTGGTGAACAACGCAGCCCAGACGGAGCTCCTCTCCATTCAGGTGGTGGGGGCGGGGCGAAAGACCCAGTGCTGGAAACCCCAGTCCATGGTGGACCGCCAGACGGCCCGGGCCATTGTAGACCGCATGGCCCACCTGCACAAACAGTACACCTTCCAAACCGCCAGCCAGGCGGTCCAGGGCCAGCCGGCCCTCACCCTCTTCTTCCGGACGGAGGAGCATTACCAGATGGTGGCCCTCTACCGGCAGGGGGGGCAATGGCAGGGCATCGCCTGTACCCAGGACAAGCCCAATCCCCTGACGGCCCAGGTCTCCCAACCGGGGGAGCTGCTGCGCTATGTGACGGATTTGCTCCCAAACCAGTTAGACGGAATGGGGGAGACTGGATGATTCCTGTGCAAAACGATGAAAAATCGGGGAAAAAGGGAAGATCTATTGACGAAATGTGGAAAACATGCTATCCTTACAAGAAATCCAACCCAAAGGAGGAACCAACCCATGTATCGGAAAAAGATCCTGGCCCTGTCCCTGGTTCTGGCCTTGTCCCTGGCCCTGTGTGCCTGTGGCGAAAGCGGCGGCAATGACACTGCCGACCAGGCCGGCCCCCTGTCCGGCGGCACCTGGACGGAGCAGCCAGACGGATCCACAGACCCCATGGAATATATGACCACCATTCTCCAGGACGACATCCCGGAGGACTGGACCCTACCGGAGGACGTCACCATCGGCAGCCAGACCCGGGTGGAGATCCAGGGGGATAAAATCCTCTACGGCGAGACCATCGACGGGGGCCTGATCCAGGACCTCACGGTGGCCCAGTATGCCGACGGCTCCCTCACCACCCTGTACCACTTTGACGGCGGCGTGGTGCGCAGCTGGCAGCAGTTCTTCAGCCCCGACGGCAGCAAGATCGTCCTGGCCTGGGCCCCCAGCGCCGAGGAGACCGACCAGTGGAACCTGTCCGTGGTGGACCTCTCCACCGGGGAGGCCTCCATGGTGGACCTGCCGGAGATGACCTTCCCGGTGACCATCACCAACGAGGAGACCGGCGAGACCAGCGAGGAGACCAAGAACGCCGAGCTGCTCCTGGTCAAGTGGCAGGATGACAGCAACCTGGTGGTGCTGGGCAGCCTGCAGAACTACAGCACCACCCAGGCGCCCTACATCTGGCTGTACACCCTGCCTTGAGGGTGCTGCCCCTGGACAACGTAAAAACGATGGGAAAACAAGCCCCCGGACCGAGGAACTCTCGGCCCGGGGGTTTTTGGCGGTTGGGGGGCGTGTCAGCCTTGGGCGGCATCTTTGGGGGCGTCTTGGGTGGCGCCTTGGGCATCCCAGGCGGCCAGGAGGGACGCCAGCTGGGGGTGGGGGTGTTTGGGGTCCAGCAGGGTCAGGGGCAGGAGGAGGGAGAGGTCAAACTCCGTGAGCAGGGTTTTCTTCACCAGGCGGTGGCTGGCCCCGGCCCCGTTGGCGGTGTCCAGGGTGTCCAGGGCGAACCGGTAGCCCAGGTAGAAGCCATAGCGGAGGAAGTTCCACAGCTGGTCCTCCCAGGCGTCGCAGCACTGGGTGAGGGCGGGGCGCAGATCCTCGGGCAGACACTGGGTCAGGGCATCGGCCTGGGCCTGGTCGTCCTCCAGGCGGGCGCGGAAGAGGGTCTTCCGCTTGGGGCTGGTGTATTGCAGCAGGGTGCCGTGGAGGAAGTCTTGGTAGGGGGTGTCTGAGGTGTCCCGCTGGAAGTACTGCTGGAACCCGGTGTACAGGCCGTTTTGGAAGGCCACGGTGGCGGCGTACTCCCCGGTCTCCTGGCACTGGCGGCGGAGCTGGTCCAGGCGGTCCTTTTGGTCTGGGGTCAGCCGGGGGTCCAGCTGGGCCTGGGCGCGGCGCCAGATGGCGTCCTTCCAGGTGAGCCCCCGCTCCCGCCGCCGCTGGGTGGAGGCCTCCCCCATGGCCTGGTACAGTTCGGGGGAGAAGAGACGGCCCTTCATGGCGGTGAGTTCGGCTTTGAAGTTCATAGGGTACCTCCTTTTTGTTTGCTCAAAACATGGAGTTTTCGATGTATAAATTCTACAACTGCTCAATATATTAGTCAATAGCTTAATGATAAAGACAGAAAAAGAAAGGGGAGTTTTGTACAATAGAAGGGACATAGGAAAGGGGGGGACGGCGTGAGCAAAAGCAAAGACGTTGCCTTCAAAAACCGGGATCGGTTCATTGAATTGGGTCTGAAAATTGCGGCACTTCGAAAGATGCAAGGGATGTCTCAAGAAGTGTTGGCCGAAAAGGCAGGGATAAGCCGGTCCCATTTGAGTTCCATTGAAGCGCCGAACATTGTCCGCCCCTTTTCTCTGGAAGTGCTTTACAATTTAGCGGATGCGCTAGGCGTGATGCCAGGGGAATTGTTGGATGCACCGTTCCCTTATGGGAAGCGGGATAAGAAATGAAAAAGCCATCGGTTTTTCACAAGTTTGGTGAAAGAACCGGTGGTTTTGTTTTTAGGAGGCAGAAATAATTTCCTTGCATTTTATGCGCATTGTGCGTATAATAAAGTGGTAAGGAGGGTAGCCTATGCGGCCGAGAGACGTAGAAAAAATCATTGTAGCGGATGGCTGGGTGTATAAGACCACAAAAGGGAGCCACAAGCATTTCGTTCACCCGACCAAACCTGGGAAAGTCACCATCCCGCAGCATCCTGGTGACACCATCGATGCTACCTTGCTGAAAAGAATTCTCAAACAGGCGGGCCTGCAATGACCTGCCGGAAAGGAGATCCCCGATGAAATTGGTATATCCTGCCTGTTTTTACCAAGACCCTGCCACCAAGGCTTACACGGTGGAGGTGCCGGACCTTCCAGGCTGCGTTACGGGGGGAGAGACCCTGGCCGATGCCATTCTCATGGCGGAGGATGCCGCCAGCGGCTGGGTGCTGGACGAGTTGGAGGACGGACGTCCCGCGCCGGCTGCCAGTGCCATGGCCGATGTGACCCCGGATGACGGCGGCTTTGTGAGCCTTCTGACCCTGGACATGGATGCCTATGCCGAGAAGTATGGCAGCAAAGCGGTGCGCAAAAACCTCACCATTCCTGCTTGGCTGAACACCTTTGCGGAGCAGAAGCACATCAACTTTTCCCAAGTGCTCACCGACGCGCTGACGGCGCTGTATCAGAAGAGCTCCTGACCGTCGGCATATCCCGCCCCGCCCCTGCATAGGGTAGGACCACCGACATTCACCAGGAGGTCCTGCCCATGAAGAAACTCTGCGCAACCCTGCTCTGCCTGGCCCTGTGTATGGGGGTCCTGCCCGTCCGGGCGGCGGGGCCGGAGGTCAACGCCCGGGCGGCCCTGCTCATGGAGAAGTCCACGGGGCAGGTTTTGTACGAGGCCAACGCCCACGCGCCCCTGGAGCTGGCCAGCGTCACCAAGGTGATGACCATGCTCCTTATCATGGAGGCCATGGACGCGGGGACCATCACCAAAGAGACCATGGTGCCCGTCTCCGCCACGGCGGCGGGGATGGGGGGCTCCCAGGTCTACATGGAGGAGGGGGAGGAATTCTCCGTCCACGACATGCTCAAGGCCATCGCCGTGGCCTCGGGCAACGACGCCTGCGTGGCCATGGCGGAGTACCTGGCCGGCAGCGAGAGCGCCTTTGTGGAGAGGATGAACGCCCGGGCGGCGGAGCTGGGGATGGAGGACACCGTGTTCTGCAACTGCACCGGCCTGCCTGCCGAGGGGCATCATTCCTCCGCCTATGACATCGCCCTGATGTCCCGGGAGCTGATCCTCCATCACCCGGACATCCGCACCTACACCACCATCTGGATGGACACCCTTCGGGACGGGGACTTCCAGCTGGCCAACACCAACAAGCTGGTGCGGTACTACGAGGGGGCCACGGGGCTGAAAACCGGGTCCACCGACGCGGCCCTCTACTGCCTGTCCGCCACGGCGGAGAAGGAGGGGATGGAGCTCATTGCCGTGATCCTAGGGGCCCCCACCTCCAACGACCGGTTTGAGGGGGCCAAGGCTTTGCTCAACTACGGCTTTGCCGCCTATGCCCTGGTGCCGGTGGCCCCGTCGGAGCCCCTGACCCCGGTGCCGGTGCCCCTGGGCACGGCGGCCAGCGTCCAGCCGGGGCTGGCCCAGGAGCGCCAGCTCCTGCTGCCCAAGGGGGAGGCGGGGAAGGTCACCACCACCGTAGACCTGCCCTCTGCCCTCTCCGCCCCGGTGGAGGCAGGGCAGGAGCTGGGCCACCTCACCGTCCTGGTGGACGGCCAGGCGGTGGAGGAGATCCCCCTGGTGGCCCAGGAGGCCGTGGGGAAACGCTCCCTGTGGCAGGTGTACGGCGGGCTGCTGGCCGCCCTGTTCTGCGGGGCCGGCGAAGCCGGTTTTTAATGGACGGGGTCGGTAGGCGGCTTTCTCTACCGGGGGTAGGGGACTCTGTCGCTGTATACTGGTTTCGTAGGCAAAACAGGGCCCCCGTCCAAAAGGACAGGGGCCCTGGCTGTAGAGGTTCGCTTGTAGGGGGGGGTTACGTCGTTGTGCCGTAAAAACTCTGGAGCCATTCCTGGGAGAAGAAGTCCTGTTCTGAGGAGGGCGGAAGGATGTGGTGGTTCAGCTCGTTGGGTTGTAGTTCTAACTGCAGAACTTCACCGGTGCGCATGGTAATGTCTGCAAAGTAGTAGAATCCCCCAGCGGGTTCGGGGTTGTACTGGGACGTATAGGTGAAGGCGTTGACCCGCTCCAGGAACCGAGCAATCTCTGCTGGGTCGGTGAGGGTCACCACTTCGCCCGTTCCGGCCCGGAGTTGGATTTGGGTGACGTCCTCTGCCGCGAACCGATACAGGGGGGCGGGGTTCCCCTCTACCAGGCAGTCATACTGCCGCAGCAGCTGGGTCATCTCCCCTCTGAGGATGGATGCCTGGGGTTGCAGGAGCCTTTCCCCGTTTTTGTTGGTTTCTCCCGTCAGGAAGAGGTCTCCCACTGCCCAGGTCATGGCTGGCAGGGCATAGGGGGCCACGGCCTGGTGGTCGGTGAAGTCCGCTATGGTGGTGATGTTGTTCTCTCCCACCTGCTCCGGCACGCCGTGGCGGTCTACACAGAGGCGGTAGAGAAGGGTGGCAAACTCTTGCCGGGAAATGGGGTCGTTGGGGCAAAACGTCTCCGCTGTTTTGCCGTTGGTCAGACCGGTTTCCACGGCCCAGGCCACGGCGTCGGCATAGTAGGCCTCTGCCGAAACGTCTGAGAAGGGATGGGAAGAATTTGCCTGAGGGGTACCTGCATAGCGATGAAGCACCGTCACTGCCATGGCCCGGGTGGCCTCCCCATCGGGGGTCAGCTGGTCCGGGCCGGTCCCCAGCAGGATTCCTTCCTCCTGGGCCCAGGCCAGGGAGAGGGCAATCCCGTGATCCTGGGCATCCTCCAGAGACGGAGACGCAGATACCGGGAGGCAAAGGGAACAGGCCAACGCGACACAAAGCAGCCAGCGCCATCTTCGATGTGCCATGGGAATCCTCCTTCCGTTGTTACGCACGGATAGAAATACGTTTTCAATGCGTCCTCTTTCCTTGTTGATTGGTAGTAGGCTTCGGCTTATTTAACATTTTCAAGTGAAAGTATCTTCATGTTGATGGTAGCAAAAAGCAATAAAATTGTCAAGAAAAATGAGTGATATTTGTGGAATTGGCGCTTATAGACACGCTGAGATAGGTTCCCATGCAACCAAGGAACGCAGAATGTCCCGGCATCTTTTAAACGAGTGAGCAGCGAGCGGAACTCAAACCCGGCCAACCATACCAGGGGCAGCACGGTGCTGTGTGCCCTATGGGCGGGCGGCTCCGGAGCCACCTTGGGGCGCAGCGCCCCGGGGGCCCCGCCGACGACCGCGGGGGAGCCCGACTTTCTTTGGAGAAAGTCGGAGGAAAGAACACCAGGGAGGAAGAGGTTCTTCCTCCCTGGACCCACCTTTTC
>ERZ827471.612-NODE-612-length-29180-cov-4.879142_pt1 | contig 29180 bp, 21 predicted proteins | sample MGYA00519772_ERZ827471 | MGnify/ENA primary metagenome ERZ827471 (study PRJEB31778, sample SAMEA3449315) | human gut metagenome | biome: human gut; feature: human-associated habitat; material: faeces | place: United Kingdom | collected 2010/2012 ...
CGATGGCGGTGTAGCCGGCCCGGTTGGCCATCTGGATGGCGTCCAGGGTCTCGGTGAGGGTGCCGATCTGGTTGACCTTGATGAGGATGGCGTTGGCCACCCCCTTCTGGATGCCGGTCTTCAGCCGCTGGGTGTTGGTGACGAACAGGTCGTCCCCCACCAGCTGGAGGCGGCTCCCCAGGGTCTTGGTGAGCAGGGCCCAGCCCTCCCAGTCGTTCTCCCCCATGCCGTCTTCCAGGGAGAGGATGGGGTAGTTGTCGGCGAACTTCTTCCACATATTCACCAGCTGCTGGCGGGTCATGGTCTTCTTGGCCTTGGGCAGGTCATAGCAGCCGGTTTCGGGGTTGTACCACTCGGAAGTGGCTGCGTCGATGGCGATCATGAAGTCGTCGTAGGGCTTGTAGCCGGCGGCTTCGATGGCGGCCACAATGGCTTTCAGGGCGTCCTCGTCCTTCTTCAGGTTGGGGGCATAGCCGCCCTCGTCCCCCACACCGGCGGCGGGGGTGCCGTTCTCCTTCAGGACGGTCTTCAGGGTGTGGAAGACCTCAGCGCACATCCGCAGGGCTTCCTTCCAGCTCTTGGCCCCCACGGGCATGATCATGAACTCTTGAATGTCCACGTTGTTGGTGGCGTGGGCACCGCCGTTGAGGATGTTCATCATCGGCACGGGGAGGGTCTTGGCATTGACGCCGCCCAGGTAAGCGTACAGAGGCAGCCCCAGGCTCTCGCTGGCGGCCTTGGCGCAGGCCAGGGAGGCCCCCAGAATGGCGTTGGCCCCCAGGCGGCTCTTGTTGGGGGTGCCGTCCAGTTCGATGAGGAGCTTGTCGATGTAGGTCTGATCCAGCACGTTCAGGCCGATGAGGGCCTCGGCGATGTCATGGTTGACATACTCCACGGCCTGGGTGGTACCCTTGCCCAGGTAACGGGCCGGGTCGCCATCCCGGAGCTCACAGGCCTCATACTCCCCGGTGGAGGCGCCGGAGGGCACAGCAGCCCGGCCTACGGTGCCGTCGTCCAGGGTGATTTCCACTTCCACCGTGGGGTTGCCCCGGGAGTCCAGGATTTCCCGGCCCAGAACGTCAACGATTTCAATCATCTGCTTCATGTTCATTTGCTCCTTTTGCTGTGATTCCCAAAAGCCGGGCCCGGAGGCCGGGCCGTTAGTTGAGGATAAGGGTCTTCCCGTCCATCTCCTCCGGCTGGTCCAGACCCATCAGGTCCAGCATGGTGGGGGCGATGTCGGCCAGGCGGCCGTCCCGCAGGCGCACATCGGCGCCCACAATGCAGAAGGGAACGGGGTTGGTGGTGTGGGCGGTAAAGGGCTGGCCGTCCTGGTCCAGCATCTGCTCGGCATTGCCGTGGTCGGCGGTGATGAGGACCACCCCGCCCATGTCCTGGGCCGCCCGGACCACCCGGGCCACGCAGTTGTCCACCGTCTCCACCGCCTCCACTGCGGCATCGTAGACCCCAGTGTGACCGACCATGTCACAGTTGGCAAAATTGAGGATGATCACGTCATACTTGCCGCTCTCCATCCGGTGGATCACTTCGTCGGTGATGGCGGGGGCACTCATCTCCGGTTGGAGATCGTAGGTGGCCACCTTGGGGGAGGGGATCAGGCACCGGTCCTCCCCGGGGAAGATTGCTTCCTGCCCGCCGTTGAAGAAGAAGGTGACGTGGGCGTATTTTTCCGTCTCGGCGATGCGCAGCTGGGTGAGGCCCAGCTGGCTGAGGTATTCCCCAAAGATGTTTTTCAGCTTCTCGTGGGGGAAGGCCACCGTCACGTTGGGCATGGTGGCATCGTACTCCGTGGTGCACACGAAATGGAGGGGGAAGCACCCCCGGGGCCGCTTGAGGCCGGCAAAGGCTGGGTCCACCAGGGCGCGGGTGAGTTCCCGGGCCCGGTCAGGGCGGAAGTTGAAGAAGATGACGCTGTCCCCCGCTTCCAAGTTTCCCCCGCGGGTACAGATCACCGGTTCCATGAACTCGTCGGTGACGCCGGCGTCGTAGGAGGCCTGAATGGCCTGGAGGGGATCGGAGAAGAAGGGGCCCTCTCCGTCGGCCACGGCGTTGTAGGCCCGCTGCAGGCGGTTCCAACGCTGGTCCCGGTCCATGGCATAGTAACGGCCCATGACGTCGGCGATCTGCCCCACCCCCAGGGTTTGGAGTTTGGCCTGAAGCTGGCGGACATATCCCAGCCCCGAAGTGGGGGAGACGTCCCGTCCGTCTAGGAAGACGTGGATGTACACCTGCTCCAATCCCTGGGCCTTGGCCAGGTCCAGCAGGGCGAAGAGGTGGTCAATGTGGCTGTGGACCCCGCCGTCAGAGAGCAGGCCCATCAGGTGGAGGGCACTGCCATTCTCCCGGCAGGCCTGGATGGCCTCGAGATAGGCGGGGTTTTGGAAGAAGGTGCCCTCCTCAATGGCCCGGCTGATCCGCGGGAGGTCCTGAAACACCACCCGGCCGGCGCCGATGTTGGTGTGGCCCACCTCACTGTTGCCCATCTGCCCCTCCGGGAGCCCCACGTCTAGGCCGGAGGCCTCCAGCTGGCAGAAGGGGTACTGGGAGAAGAGATAGTCCAACTGGGGGGTGGCGGCGGCCTGCACGGCGTTGCCGGGAATGTCCTCCCCCAGGGCGAAGCCATCTAGGATGATAAGGGTTGTGGGAGTTTTCATAGCACCTTTCCTCGGTTCCCGGGGCAGTTGCCCCGTCAGGGTTGCGGACCGTCTTGGTTGGCGGTCTGAATGATCTGCAAAAATTGTTCCACATCCAGGGCGGCCGTGCCGATGAGGCCGCCGTCCACGTCCTCCTGGTTGAGGAGGTCCTGGGCGTTGGCGGCGTTCATGGAGCCCCCATACTGGATGGTGGTGGACCGGGCGATCCGGGCGCCGTAGAGCTTCCGCAGCACCCCGCGGATGGCGGCACAGACCTCACCGGCCTGCTCCGGGGTGGCGGTGTTGCCGGTGCCAATGGCCCAGATGGGCTCATAGGCGATGACCACCCGGCGCATCTCTTCCGGGGTGACGCCGGCCAGGGCGGCTTTCAGCTGATAGGAGATAAACTCCAAGGTGACCCCCAGCTCCCGCTGCTCCAGGTCCTCCCCCACGCACAGGATGGGGCGCAGGCCTGCGTCCAGGGCGGCGTGAAGCTTTTTGTTGATGGTGAGGTCGGTCTCCCCAAACAGGGCCCGGCGTTCGCTGTGGCCGATGATGACGTATTTGACATCCAGGTCGGCCAGCATGGCGGCGGAGACTTCCCCCGTGTAGGGGCCGCTGGTTTCCCAGTGGAGGTTCTGGGCGCCCACGGCCACCCGGCTGTCCTTGAGGATCTTTACGGCGGCAGGGATATCCACATAGGGGACGCACAAGACGATGCTGCACCGCTTCACCCGGGGCAGGGCCCCTTTGAGACGCTCGGCAAAGAGCTTGGTCTCCGTGGCGGTTTTGTGCATCTTCCAGTTGCCAGCGACGATGGTTTTGCGATATTTTCTGTTCATCTGCGCCTCGCCCCCGGTTATTTATCTTCCAGACAAGCGATACCGGGGAGGGTGAGCCCTTCCAAAAATTCCAGGGAAGCACCGCCGCCGGTGGAAATGTGGGTGAACTGATCGGCCATGCCGCTCTGCTCCACGGCGGAGGCGGAGTCCCCGCCGCCTACGATGGTGATGGCGTCCTTCTGCTGGGCCATGGCGCCAGCGATGGCGTTGGTGCCTTTGGCAAAGGCGGGGAACTCAAAGACCCCCATGGGCCCGTTCCACACCACGGTGCCGGCCCCCTGGATGGCGGCGGTGAAGGCCTCGATGGTTTTGGGACCAATGTCCATCCCCATGAGATTCTCGGGGAACTGGTCCACCTCCACCAAAACCGGCTGGGCATCGGCGGAGAAGTCCTGGGTGGCCAGATTGTCCTGGGGCAGCAGGAGGGTGACCCCCATGTCCTTGGCCTTCTGGATCATGTCCCGGGCGTAGTTTACGTGGCCGGCATCCAGCAGGGAGGTGCCGATGCTCCGGCCCAAGGCCACCTGGAAGGTATAGGCCATGCCGCCGCCGATGAGGATGGTGTCGGCCTTTTGCAGGAGGTTGTTGATCACCCCGATCTTGTCAGAGACCTTGGACCCGCCCAGGATGGCCACCAGGGGGCGCTTGGGCTCCTCCAGGGCTTTGCCCATGAAGTTGAGCTCCTTCTCCACCAGGAACCCTGCCACCGAGGGCAGGTAGTGGGACACGCCCTCGGTGGAGGCGTGGGCCCGGTGGGCGGCACCGAAGGCATCAAAGACGAAGATGTCCGCCAGGGAGGCCAGCTCCCGGGCGAAGTCCGGGTCGTTTTGCTCCTCCTCGATGCGGAACCGGAGATTCTCCACCAGCACGGCCTGGCCGGGCTGCAGGGCGGCGCACTTGGCTTTGGTGTCCGGGCCCAGGACATCCTTGGTCAGGGGAATGGACAGGCCCAGCAGCTTTTCCAGGTGGTCCCGGGCGGAGAAGAGGGAGAGTTCCTTCTTCCACTCTCCGTGGGGACGGCCCATGTGGGAGAGGAGGATGACAGCGGCATTGTGCTCCAGCAGATAGCGAATGGTGGGCAGGGTGGAGACAATGCGGGTGTCGTCGTGGATGATCCCTGTGGCTTTGTCGTGGGGAACGTTGAAGTCACAGCGCAGGAGAATCTTTTTCCCGGACACGTCGATGTCCCGGATGGTCTTCTTATCATAGTTCATCAGAACAAGCCCCTTCTTTTCAATTTTGTCAGGCGGCGCCTCCAGATTCCCGGGGAATCTGCAAGAGCGGAGACGGCCGCCCCCTTCAGTCTCCCTCTCCGCGCAGCTGGGGAAAGTCCAGCTGCCGGAGCGCTTCGTAGGTCAAAATGGCGACAGAATTGGCCAGGTTGAGGCTTCGGGCATCTGGCCGCATAGGGATGCGCAAGCACCGGTCCGGGAAGGCCTCCCGGAATGGTTGCGGCAGGCCGGCGGTTTCCTTGCCGAAGAACAGCCAGCACCCGTCCCGGAACTGGGCTTGGGTATAGGGCCGGGGGGCCTTGGTGGTGGACAGCCAGAGGTCTGTGATCTCGTTTTGATGGAACAGGTCCTCTAAGCTATCATACACCCGCAGGTCTACCATGTGCCAATAGTCTAAGCCAGCCCGCTTCACCGCCCGGTCGCTGATGTCAAACCCCAGGGGTTTCACCAGGTGCAGCCGGCTGCGGGTGGCGGCGCAGGTGCGGGCAATGTTGCCGGTGTTCATGGGGATCTCCGGCTCCACCAGCACGATGTTCAGCATGATATCCTTCGCCTCGATCCGGAAAAACTGTCGTTATGATACAGCCTGCATTGTACTGCAAGACGGGGAAAAATTCAATATCCTCCGGGAAAAAGGTGAAAATTAAGCGGTTTCCTCAAAAAAAGCAGGACGGTTCTGTGAAATTCGGCTTGTCGTACAAAGCCGGGGGAGGCGAAAAATGCAGGAAATCTTTCCTTTTCGGGAAAATGACGGGGGCCCTCGCCGGGGGCGGGAGGCCCTTGTCTTTTCCGCCCGTTTCTACTATAATAGAGCAGACATGCCGGGGCGGCCGCCGCCCCGAGAGAAAGGACTGGACAATCACCATGAAACTGGGAATCGTGGGCCTGCCCAACGTGGGCAAGAGCACCCTGTTTAACGCCATCACCAACGCCGGGGCGGAATCCGCCAACTACCCCTTCTGCACCATCGACCCCAACGTGGGCATGGTCACCGTCCCCGACGAGCGGCTGGACAAGCTGGCCGAGATCTATCACCCCAAGAAAACCACCCCCGCGGTCATCGAGTTTGTGGACATCGCCGGCCTGGTGAAGGGGGCCTCCAAGGGGGAGGGCCTGGGCAACAAGTTTTTGGCCAACATCCGGGAGACCGATGCCATCGTCCACGTGGTGCGCTGCTTTGACGACACCAACATCATCCACGTGGAGGGCAGCTGCGACCCCGCCCGGGACATCGACATCATCGACCTGGAGCTGGTGATGGCCGACCTGGAGATGGTGGAGCGCCGCATCGAGAAGGACACCAAGGCCGGCAAGGGGGACAAGAAGTACCTCCACTCCGCCGAGGTGTTCAAGGGCCTGCGGGACTGGCTCAACGAGGGCAAGTCCGCCCGGAGCTACGTCTGCGACGAGGAGGAGCGGGAGATCCTGAACACCGCCGACCTGCTCACCCTGAAGCCGGTGATCTTCGCCGCCAACCTGGACGAGGCGGGGTTCAAGGACCACGACAACAACCCCTATTACCAGGCGGTGGTCCAGGCCGCGGAGAAGGAGGGGGCCCAGGTCATCCCCATCTGCGCCAACATCGAGGCCGACATCGCCCAGATGGACCCCGAGGACCGGGCCCTGTTCCTGGAGGACCTGGGGGTGGCCGAGTCCGGCCTGGACCGGCTCATCCGGGCCAGCTACACCCTGCTGGGGCTGATCTCCTACCTCACCTGCGGGGAGGACGAGTGCCGGGCCTGGACCATCCCCCAGGGGACCAAGGCCCCCAAGGCCGCCGGCAAGATCCACACCGACTTCGAGCGGGGCTTCATCCGGGCGGAGGTGGTCTCCTTCGCCGACCTGGAGGCCTGCGGCGGCTCCATGGCCGCCGCCAAGGAGAAGGGCCTGGTCCGCTCCGAGGGGAAGGACTACGTCATGAAGGACGGCGACGTGGTCCTCTTCCGGTTCAATGTCTGAGAGGAAAACCGTCCTCATCACCGGCTCCTCCCGGGGCATCGGGGCGGCGGCCGCCCGCCGCTTTGCCCAGGAGGGCTGGGGGGTGGGGCTCCACTGCCGCGCCCAGCTGGACCGGGCCCAGGCCCTGGGGGCGGAGCTCCGGGCCCTGGGGGTCCCGGTGGGGGTCTACCAGGGGGACGTATCCGACCGGGCCCAGGTGGACCGGGTGGTGGCCGATTTCCTCCGGGACTTCGGCCGCCTGGACGTGCTGGTGTGCAGCGCGGGCTTGGCCCGGCAGGAGTTGTTCACCGACGTCACCCAGGCCAGCTGGCGCCAGGTGCTGGGGGTGAACCTGGACGGGGTGTTCCACTGCTGCCAGGCGGTGCTGCCCCACATGCTCCACCGGAAGGCGGGGAAGCTCATCACCCTCTCCTCCATGTGGGGGCAGGTGGGGGCCTCCTGCGAGGTGGCCTACTCGGCGGCCAAGGCGGGGGTCATCGGCCTGACCCGCGCCCTGGCCAAGGAGGTGGGCCCCTCGGGGATCACGGTCAACTGCGTGGCCCCCGGGGTGATTGATACGGCCATGAACGGCGCCCTTTCCCCAGAAACCCGGGCCGCCCTGGCGGAGGAGACCCCCTTGGAGCGCCTGGGCACCCCGGAGGACGTGGCCCAAGCCATCTGGTTTTTGGCCAGCCCGGCGGGGGACTTCTTCACTGGCCAGGTGCTGGCGCCCAATGGGGGATTCATCATCTGAGTGGGGAAGTTCAAAAATTGTTCACATTTTATCGTAGAATCTTCCGGCCAAAAGGTGTATCCTATCCTTAGAAAGAAGGAGGCGGTGCCTATGGCCGATCACAACGCACACACGTACTTCGGTCTGCGGGTCCTGGAGCAGCTCCCGGCAGACCTCCGTACCCACGTTTCCGGCGATATGCCGGCCTTTCACCTGGGCCTGTATGGGCCGGACCCGTTGATTTTTTCCCTTCTGACCAAACACATTTCTGACCGGCTTCACAAGAACTGGCGGACAGAGTCCCTCCCCGGTCTGAGCAAAGCTCTCCAAAAGGGGAGCGCCACCGCCCGCAGCTTTGCCGGCGGTTACGTCCTGCACCAGCTGCTGGACGACACCGTGCACCCCCAGATCTACCAGTGGATGGAGGAGGGGTCCTCCCACTTCCGCCTGGAGATCGCCCTGGACCTCCTCCTGCTGGAGGAGAAGCGCCAGGCCAATTCCCCCAAGGTCCGCACCGAGGGGAAAGATCGCACCGCCCTGGCTGCAGCAGGGATGCTGGCCCCCTTGGGGGCACGGGCTTACCTCAGCGGTCTGTGGCGGATGGCCACCCTGAGCAATGTGTTCTGTGGCCCTGGCCGGCCCATGTCCGCCGGCGTTCGGGCCAAAGAAAAAGTGCAGGCCAAAGAACTCCGGGACCGGATGGAGGCGCAGATCGCCCCGGCGGCCCGGGAATTGGAAAAAATCCTGGTTCAGATTCCCAGCCAGGCAGACAGCCCCAGGCAAGAGCTGCTCCTGTCCCGCACCGGGCGGCGCCCGGCCGGACAACAGCGCCTGGCAGACCTTCGCCGTATGCCTGCGGCGGAGTGAGTCCAACACACCTCCCAACCACTGACCCGGCATGCAGGAGATTTCCTGGGTGCCGGGTATTTTTTTGTCCAGGCGGGCAGGACATGGGCCTTTCCGGCAGGACAAACAGAGGACAACGGGTGTAGTATAGCAGTGTTATATTACGGTGTTACAAAGGAGGCGCGCTGTGTCAACCCAACCGCTGACCACCCTGGAGCGCATCCACCAGGCGGCTCGGCAGGAGTTTTTGGCCAAAGGCTTTCAAAGGGCCTCCCTGCGGAAGATTGTCCAGTCCGTGGGGATGACCACTGGGGCCTTTTATGGCTACTACCGGAGCAAGGCAGACCTCTTTGCCGCCCTGGTGGGCCCGGCCTATGACTACATCCTGGGCCGCTTTCTCCAGGCCCAGCAGGCCTTTGCTGCCTTGCCGCCCCAGCGGCAAGTGGACCAGTTGAGCCAAGTTTCCGGCCGGTGTATGGAGGACATCCTCCACTATGCCTACGACCACCTGGAGGCTTGCCAGCTGCTGCTGTGCTGCGCCGAAGGCACCCGGTACGCCGATCTGGTGGATGAGATGGTGGCCGTGGAGATCCAGGCCACCCACAACTACCAGGACGTGCTGGGCAGCCTGGGGATGCCCTCCCCGCGGATTGACCCGCAGCTGGAGCATATCTTGGTCACAGGGATGTTCCGGGCTTTTTTCGAACTGGTGATCCACGCCATGCCGCTGCCGGCAGCGGAACGGTATCTCCAAGAGATGCGGGCCTTTTACACCGCAGGGTGGATGAAAATGATGGGGCAGATATAATGCCCCATCTTTTCCCCGCGATAGTTAGCTTTAGCTAACTATCGACGCAGTGCGTTTTTCTAAAACACAGAAAAAGGAGGAGATTCTTTCCCATGAAGAAGAAACCATCCAACCTCTCCCGCCTGTTGGGCTATGCAGAGGGGCACCGTTTTCTGCTCTACGCCTCCTGGGTGCTCTCGGCGGGCAGTGCCCTGCTGGCCCTGGTGCCCTTTTGGTACATCTGGAAGATTCTGGAGGAGGTGCTGGCCGTGGCCCCACACTTTGCCCAAGCCCAGCACCTGGTAGAATACGGCTGGCTGGCGGTGGGCAGCTCAGTGCTGGCGGTGCTGGTGTATATTGCAGGGCTGATGTGCTCCCACATGGGGGCCTTCCGGGTGGCCACGAACCTGCGTATCCAGGCCATGGAGCACATCGTCACCCTTCCCCTGGGCCTGGCGGAGGCCTTCGGCAGCGGAAAGCTGCGGAAAATTGTCAACGAGTCCAGCGGAGCCACAGAGACCTATCTGGCCCACCAGCTTCCCGACCGGGCAGGGGCCATTGCCACCCCTTGCGGGCTGCTGGTGCTCCTCTTCGTCTTTGACTGGCGGCTGGGGCTGCTGAGCCTGGTGCCGGTAGCCCTGGGCTTTCTCATCATGGTGCGGATGACCGGTGCAGGGATGCAGGAGAAGATGAAGGAGTACCAAAACGCCTTGGACGACATGGCCAACCAAGCGGTGGAGTATGTCCGAGGCATCCCGGTGGTGAAGACCTTCGGCCAAACCATCCACTCCTTCCGGCAGTTCAAGGATTCCATCGACCGGTACCGGGTGTGGGTCATCGCCTACACCAAGGAGCTCCGGGCCCCCATGCTGTGGTACACCACTGCCATCAACGGGGTGTTTGCCTTCCTCATCGCCGGCGGCCTGGCTTTGACCCAGGGCGGGGGAGACCAGGCCTTCCTGCTGGACCTGCTTTTCTACATCATCATCACGCCGGTGATTGCCCTCACCCTCACCCGAATCATGTTCCAGAGCGAGAACGCCATGATTGTGGATGACGCCCTTCAGCGGATCGACAGCGTGTTGCACCTGGCCCCGCTCCCAGAGCCTGCTCGGCCCAAAGCTCCGATGGACGGTTCCCTGGCCCTGGAACGGGTGCATTTCGCTTACGACGGGGAACACGAAGTGATTCGGGACCTCTCCCTCACCATCCCCGCCGGGCGAACGGTGGCCTTGGTGGGCCCTTCCGGGGGTGGAAAGAGCACCCTGGCCTATCTTATGGCCCGGTACTTTGACCCCCAAAAGGGAGTGGTGCGCATCGGTGGGGTAGACGCCCGGCAGATGGACAAGGAGACGCGGATGAACACCGTTTCCTTCGTCTTCCAGAACAGCCGCCTGCTGAAGGCCTCCATCCTGGAGAACGTCCGCCTAGGCCGGCCCTCGGCCACCCGGGAGGAGGTCCTCCGTGCCCTGGACCTGGCCCAGTGCCGGGACATCCTGGACAAGCTCCCCCAAGGAATGGACACGGTGATCGGTGCCGGGGGAACCTACCTCTCCGGCGGGGAGCAGCAGCGCATCGCCATCGCCCGGGTGATCCTGCAGGACGCGCCCATCGTTCTGATGGACGAGGCCACGGCCTTCGCGGACCCCGACAACGAGAGCAAGGTCCAAGCGGCCTTTGCCAACCTGGCTCAGGGGAAGACGGTGGTGATGATTGCCCACCGCCTGTCCACCGTGCGGAATGTGGACCGGATCTATGTGATCCGGGACGGCAGGGTGGCCGAACAGGGGACCTATCAGGACCTGATGGCCCAGAACGGCCTGTTCCGGCAGATGTGGGACAACTACCAGACCGCGGCCCAGTGGAAGGTGGCCAGAGAGGAGGTACAGGCATGATCGCATGGTTGCAGAAGAAGTATGCCCTGTCTCAACAGGGCGCGAAAGACTTGGTCAAGGGGTGTTTTGCCTGCCTGCTCCAAAACCTGTCCTTCATGGTGCCGGTGGGGCTGCTGTTCCTCTTTGTTCGGGACCTGATGGCCGGCGGTGTCACCGGAGGGGGCAGGGGGGCCTTTTACCTGGCGGGCTGCCTGGTGTGCCTGGTCCTGATCTTCCTGACCACCTGGTTCCAATACAACGCCACCTACTTTGCCACGTATGTGGAGAGCGGGGTGCGCCGGGTGACCCTGGCCGAGCGGCTGCGGCAGATCCCCCTGTCCTTCTTTGGAAAGAAGGACCTGTCCGACCTCACCAGTACCATCATGGCCGACTGCACCTTCCTGGAGCAGAGCTTTTCCCACTTCATCCCGGAGCTGGTGGGCTCCATCTGCTCCACGGTGCTGGTGGCAGTGGGCCTGCTCTTCGTGGACTGGCGGATGGCCTTAGCGGCGCTATGGGTGCTGCCGGTATCCTTCGCCATTGTGGGGGGATCGGCCAAAGTCCAGGAGCGGATGAACCAGAAAGCCATGGATGCCAAGATGGCTGCCGCCGATGGGATCCAAGAGTGCATGGAGACTCTCCGGGACCTGAAGGCCAGCAACGCCGAGAGGCGCTACCTGGCCGGGCTCACGGAGAAGATCCGCGCTGTGGAGCGGCGGTCCACCATCAACGAGTTCTCCCTGGCGGCCTTTGTGGTGAGCGCCTCCCTGATCCTGAAGCTGGGCATTGCCACAGTGGCGTTGGTGGGGGCGGTGCTGCTGGTCCAGGGGAGCCTGGACGTGCTCACCTTCTTCCTGTTCCTCTTGGCGGCCTCCCGGCTGTATGATCCCCTTCAGGCGGCGCTGCAGAACCTGGCGGCCGTCATCAGCACCCGCACCAACATCGCCCGGATGAAGGAGATCCTGGACCATCCCATCCAGCAGGGGGCCACCACCCTCACCAACCGAGGGTGCGACATCGTCTTCGATCACGTGGGCTTTGCCTACCACACGGGGGAGCAGGTCCTCCGGGACGTCTCCTTCACGGCCAAGCAGGGGGAGGTCACCGCCTTGGTGGGGCCCTCTGGCGGGGGAAAGACCACCGTCTCCCGGTTGGCCGCCCGGTTCTGGGATTTGGACCAGGGGAGGATCACCGTGGGGGGGATGGACATTGCCCAAGTGGACCCGGAGACCCTCCTGTCCCTGTATGCCATCGTCTTTCAGGACGTGACCCTCTTCGACAACACCATTTTGGAGAACATCCGCATCGGCCGGAAGGACGCCACCGACGAGGAGGTCCTGGCGGCAGCCCGACTGGCCAACTGCGACGAGTTTGCCGAGAAGCTCCCCGAGGGCTGGCACACCAGGATTGGGGAGAACGGCAGCCAGCTCTCCGGCGGGGAGCGGCAGCGGGTGTCCATTGCCAGGGCCTTTTTGAAGAACGCCCCCATCCTCCTTTTGGATGAGGCCACTGCCTCTCTGGACGTGGACAACGAGACCCTGATCCAGACTGCCCTCTCCCGGCTGATCCAGGACCGGACGGTGCTGGTCATCGCCCACCGGATGCGCACCGTGGCCGGGGCGGACAAGATCGTGGTCCTAGACGGCGGTGTGGTGGCCGAGGCGGGCAGCCCCCAAGACCTGCTCCGCCAGGGCGGAAAGTTTGCCCGCATGGTCCGCCAGCAGACCGCCAGCCAGACTTGGACGCTTCCCGGACAAGGCCGGGAAACGGCTCACCCCTAACCTCCACGCAAGGAAAGAACGGCCGGACCCTGTCAAAGGGTCCGGCCGTTCTTTTGGGAAAAGGAAGGGCGCCCTCCTACCGAGCCCTTGCATTGGCAGGTACACTGGGAGGAAAGGAATAAGGAGGAAATGCCCTATGAAACCACGCATCATCACCGGGGAAACCCTGGCCGCTTTCCGGCGGCATCTGCAAGAGGCGGAGCGCCGCCCGGCCACCGTGGCAAAATACCTGCGGGAGATCCAGGCCTTTGCCGGGAGCCTGCGCCCGGGACAGTTGGTCACCAAGGAGACGGTCTTGGCTTGGAAGGAGGCCCTGGCCCAGCGCTGCGCCCCCAGCACCGTCAACGGCAAGCTGGCGGCTCTGAACACCTTTTTCGCCTTCCTGGGCTGGGGGGAGTGCCGGGTGAAACCCCTCCGCCGCCAGCGGGAACTCTTCCGGGATCCGGGGCGGGAACTTGACAAGGGGGACTACTTGCGTCTGCTTGACGCAGCAAGGAAAACGGGAAATTGGCGCCTGTACTATCTCATGGAGACCTTGGCCTCTACAGGGGTGCGGGTGTCGGAGCTGCAATACGTCACCGTCCAGGCCCTGCACACCGGCCGGGCCTGGGTGGAGGGGAAAGGAAAGGGCCGCCTGGTCCTCCTCACCGCCAAACTGTGCCGGACGTTGGGGAAGTACTGCCGGAAGCGGGGCATTGTCTCCGGCCCGGTGTTTGTCACCCGGAGCGGCCGGCCGCTGGACCGGTCCAACATCTGGCGGGAGATGCGGGCCCTCTGTGCCCAGGCGGGGGTGGAGGCCAAGCGGGTCTTTCCCCACAACTTCCGCCACCTCTTCGCCCGGGCGTTTTACGCCCTGGAGAAGGACATCGCAAAGCTGGCGGACCTCTTGGGCCACGCCAGCGTGGAGACGACGAGAATCTATATCATGGAGAGCGGCGCGGAACACAAGCGCCAGGTGGAGCGATTGGGCCTGGTCCTCTGATCACAGAATTCTGATTTTGTGGTAACGTCTTTTTGAAATGGTCTTGCAAAAATATGAAGCACAAGATATTACGCTCATATTCTATCATATTTTAGCACAGACCCCCAGGGGAAATCAAGGAGAACCTGGTCAGACGGCACAGAAAGCCACTCCAATGGCATGGAAAACTTGGGAAAGGGTATGAAAATTTGCTGGAGCGGGCATTGCCACGTTCTCCAGCTTGTTTTCCTGCTCTTTTTTTGTGTTTTTTAGGGGGTGAACAGGGGGATGGAATCCCGTTTCCCAGCCGGCGCGGGTTCCCGTCTATACAGGCTACCACAAAATCAGAATTCTGTGGTAACCCCAACCGCGGCACAGCCTGCGTGAGGAAGGGGGGAATCAATGCGAGAAAGCTTGGCGGACTATTGCATCCGCTTTCAGCGGCAGGACCTGCTGTCCCAGTGGGACGGGCCGGGCAACGCCCCGCTGACCCCGGCCACCGTCTCCTACGGCAGCCGGCGGAAAGTCTGGTGGCAGTGTGACCACGGCCACCGGTGGCAGGCGGCGGTGTACACCCGCACCGGCGGGGAGAGCGGCTGCCCCTACTGCGCCGGCAAGCGCCCCTGGCCGGGGTTCAACGACTTGGCTTCCCAGTACCCCGACCTGGCCGCCCAGTGGCACCCCACCCGAAACGGGGACCTGACCCCGGACCAAGTCCTGTGCGGCAGCAACCGCCGGGTGTGGTGGCAGTGCCCCCAGGGCCACCAGTGGAGCGCCATCGTCAAGTCCCGGACGGAAGGGGCCGGCTGCCCCTACTGCGCCAGCCGGCAAGTCAGCGCCGGGTTCAACGACTTGGCCGCCCGCTTCCCCCACCTGGCCCAGGAGTGGCACCCGGAGAAGAACGGGCGCCTCACCCCCCGGGACGTGGTGCCCGGCAGCCGGCGGAAGGTCTGGTGGCAGTGCGCCAAGGGCCACGTGTGGCAGGCTGCCATCGCCTCTCGGGCGGTGGATGGGGCGGGCTGCCCGGTGTGCGCCGGCAAGCAGGTGGCGGCAGGGGAGAATGACCTGGCCACCCTCTTCCCCCACCTGGCCCAGCAGTGGGACCGGGCGCGCAACGGGGCCATGACCCCGGAAACCGTCTCCCCCTACAGCAACCGGAAGGCCTGGTGGGTCTGCGCCCTGGGCCACCGCTGGCAGGCAGCTGTCAGCGCCCGGGCCGGGGGAAGCGATTGCCCCTACTGCGCGGGCCGCAAGGTCCTAGCGGGGTTCAACGACCTGGCCACCAAAGACCCAACGGTGGCCGCGGAGTGGGATCCCACCCTCAACGGCGGCCTCACCCCCCAGATGGTGACGGCGGGCAGCCACAAGAAAGTGTGGTGGCGGTGCAGCGAGAACCACGTGTGGAAAGCCGTGGTCTATGCCCGCACCGGCGCCAAACACTGCGGCTGCCCGGTGTGTGCCGGGAAGGTGAGCCGGCGAAACCAGGTGCGGTACCCCACCCCCACGGGGAGCGGTGCCCGCACCGCAACAAGACAGAAAAAGGAGGAAAGTCTATGAAAGGCAAGGCAAGACGCCTGTTAAGTTGGGTATGCGTGCTTGCACTGTGCATGAGTCTGTTGCCGATGACGGCGTTGGCGGTACCGGGTGAAGGTACTTCCTACACAGACAAAGAAGCAGCAGAACAGGCCACTGGTGTGATCGCAAGTAAAACAGCAACCGAAAATGACGATGGTACCTATACCATTACCCTGTCTGTTCAGGGCTACTCGGACGAGACCACTACAACACAGGATCTCCCTGCAGATATCGTTCTGGTGGTAGACACATCTACTAGTATGGACGATACCGTATCGCATAGACTCTGTGGGTGCGAAGAGTTTTCGCATAAAAACGGCCCTTGGGGCACCTATTATGAGTGTCAGGAATGCGGACATTCCTACTACAACTCCAAGCCTGATTCCTGTTCGAACAGGGTTTCTGTCAACCGTTTGGATGTAGCAAAAGATGCTGCGAAGAATTTCGTCAATGGTTTGTTGGAAACCAGCAACGATATTCAGATTGGTTTGTATGATTTTTCTGGTTCCAATCGCACAAATCTCCCCTTAACAAAGAACCAAACTACACTAATCCAGGCAATCGACGGCCTCTACATGCCTGGGGGGTGGGGCGATGGTACCGACTATGGTGAGGGCCTTTCCGGTGCCGAAAATATATTGAAAAGCAGTAGCAAGGACCGTCAAAAATTCATTGTTTTTTTGTCTGATGGCGAGCCTCAGAGTGGAAATAACGGTATACAGACAGCAACCGCCTTAAAACAGGCTGGCGTCACAATTTTCACGGTTGGTATCGACACAAATAGCAGCGGTGACAATGCACTGAAAGCAATTTCTTCTCAAAATGTAGACAAGAACCCTTACTTTTACAAAGCTTCTACTGATGGTAACAGTGGAACTGCTCTGAATGATATTTTGGATCAAATCAAGAAAATCATTCCATCTCTTATCTATGCAGGTACCGACGCACAAATGAAGGATATCATCAACACTGCTTCGTTTGAGTTGGTCCAAAATTCTGCTTCAGAAGGGTTGACTGTCTCTCCAGAGGGAACTTTAACCTGGGATATTGGTGATATTACTGCAGAAAAGAAGACTGCCAGTTTTCAGATAAAACCAACAGAAAGCAATATGCAAACTGGAGCACTCTTCACAAACCAGGATGTCACTTTGACCTTTGAGAGCCAAAAGACGGATGGGAATGTTACCTTCCAGAAAGGAGCTATTGGCGACCCTACGGTAAACCTATATAGTGTAACCTATCAGGATGGTGTAAACAATACAGCCTTTTCGTCCCAGACAACTTACAATTTGAGACAGGGGGACACCACACCAGTCTTTGATGGAAACCCCACACGGGAAGGCTATACGTTTGTTGGCTGGAACGATGGAACAACAACATATGAAGCAAATGAACTACCTTCTGCCGTCTCTGGCAATGTAACATATACTGCTCAGTGGAAAAACAATATGACACCAACGGCACACGACATTACAATTCAGGTCGTGCTGGATGGAAACGAGACCCATAACGGCGCAGATGTAGACACCTATATCGACGTAAAGCCCTACCAGAACACCAGTGATTCTGACTCTGAAGGTTGGAATCCCGGCACCTACAAGGATGGCACCGTCACCTATTCCATCACCTACTACGACTGCAAGGACATCGGTTTTGCGGCTCAGGAGGGCTATGTGATCGAGGCCATTGGCGCCGACCTGGTCTATGGCCAGAGCGGGTGCCATGGGATTTATGACACAAGAACTCCACCGCAGGGCGTAAGCGACGACATGACTGCCTATGGCGATTACATGGCCGACAACGTCCAGGGTGGCTCTACCGTTACTGTGTATGTGCGGACACTTTACACCGTGGCATATTACTTAGACGGAACTCCTCTGACGGATAGCCCTTATAATGACACCACCCAATATGTGGCCGGGACTACCGAGTTGACTCCTACCACGGGTACGGCCCAGAATCCGAATGGTGATACTTATTATCATGTGGATTGCAGCTGTGCAGATAAAGATAACTGCAAACATGTAGGCTATACCGATGCAACCGGCGGTCAGCCTGAAACTAAGTATGTTGTAACATTCCCGCAGAAGACTCAAATCACCTTGCCTAACCCGCCCACCAAGGCTAACTATAGCGTCGATGGTTGGTATCTGGATGCGAATTGCACCGGTATTCAGTACCAGGCAGGCGGAGCGGTTTCTGTCAGTGATGTGAAGCCCGCAAGTGGAACTGTCATCAAGTTCTACTCCAAGAGCACCGTGAACACGGCCGCCTACACTGTGAAGTATGTCTTCCTTGATGGGAACGGAGATCCGATTCAAGGCACTGAGGACTGGACAAGCGATAACAGCTTCCCCAAGAGCGGCAGTGCAGCGATTGGCAGCACAGTCGATCTGACAGAAACTAATCCTTCGTTGCCCACAACTGTGACCAGAGACGATGGCAGCAACTACGCCTTAGTCGATGGAGACTACTCCTGCACGATTACTGCCGAAGGGCCTAACACCATCACCGTCACCTACGCCCTGGACAACTGGAATGATGAGGATGACACCGAAACCGGTGGCGATGGTACTCCCGACTATCAGCAGGCACTGATTAAGTATGTGGTGGCCGAAGACCAGGATGGCTATGGTTCTGTCTCCCCTGTCACCCAAGTGGAAACATTCACGGAAACAAACGGAGCTTATACTGGGGAAGTTACCGCCAGCTCCACTGCCACGGCCAGTAACGACTACGCCTTCGACTACTGGACGAAGGATAGCGACGACATTTGGAAGGATTGGGACACCGAGCTGAGCGACACGTTTACCGCTGAGGGCGGCAAGACCTATACCTACACCGCCAACTTTGCGGAAGATAAGAACGGCGATGGTACCCCCGACAAGTACCAGGTGTTTGTGAATTTTGCGTCGAAAGATGACAATCAGGGCACTGTGTCCACCAAGGCCGGTGCCACTGATAACACCGGCATCAAACAGGTGTATACACTGAAAGACGATGCCGGGAATTATGTCACCAACGGTAATGTCACCCCGAGCCTGGACGGTGTTGAAGTGACAGCCGAGGAAGATTTTGTCTTTACTAATTCCTGGACTAAGGATGATGAGGGAACCCAAGTTGACCCCACAGATACCTTGGAAAATGTCAATGGCGGCACCACCATCACCTTCTACGCCCACTTCACCGCAGTAGAAAAGATAACTATTGATAAAAAGCTGGTAATGGTTAATGATGAGGACTATAGCGGAACCGGCACTGTTACTTCCGGAGATGTCCTCACATACCAAATCACCGTCCAGAATACCGGAGGGGCAGATGCCAAAAACGATGGGCGTCCCTTTGTTCTCACAGATACTCTGTGGAAGGACGGTACCCCCGACAACTATCAAGTAACGTTTACAGATGCGCAAGGAAACAATACCAATTGTAACACCAATGGTGACTATGACGTCTCCGGTGGTTCTGTTTCCCTGTACCAAATCCCCGCTCATTCCAAATATGTCTTCACGTACACATACACCGTACAGCTATCGGATGAAGGCAAGGCTTTAGAGAATACGGCGGTCCTAGCATACAACGCAGACAAAACGATCGAGGATACCGTTACGGTCGACGTGGAGAAAACGCATTGTATCATCACCTACAAGTACGAATCGGGTACAGCTGACAAGGATCTGCCGGATGATTTCCCGGCTGCTCCCGGGCCTCAAACACTGAATGTCGGTGACGAGGTGCCGCTGCCTACGCCTGGCGAAACAAAGATACGTGTAGATGGTGGCATTTGGACCTTCCTTGGATGGCGCTCTGAAACCGGAGATAACCTGAATCCTCCGATCATTGCCCGTGTCGACATGACGATTATCGGCCTTTGGACCTTCAGCGAAGCTTACACCCTCACTTATGATGCCAATGGCGGTAACGCTGACAGTGTCCCAACGGATTCTACTGCGTACACAGAAGGGCAAACAACAACGCTGACGACAGAACCCAAACCCACCCATGCCCAAGCTGAAACGCCGGAGGGCAGTGTCATCACAGATGAGAAACTCGTTGACGTGGTATTCATCGGCTGGAGTACAACGCAGACCAATAAGATTTTTGCGGCAGGTGAGGACTACGGAGACGTTGTCTCTCAGGTGACCTTTAAGGATCAGGATATCACCGTCTACGCCGTCTGGGGTTATGATGAAAATGGCGATGGCATCGCCGATGCGCAGCAGATTGTCATTACCCCTGCGGACATCACCATCTACACCGGTGGCCAGTCCTACGATGGTATTGTGGAGGGTGAATATGGCGAAATCGCAGAAAACAACGGTATGCCAGAACCTGGTTTCTACTTTATCCTGCCGTACGAGTTGGACAACGAGCTGGGCGGACGTGGTAATACTGAAGATCTGACCGGCAAATTACGTTTGCACTATGAGAATGGCGATGATATCCGTACCTGGGATTTAGCGCTGTATAATGAGGAGGCAGGTACAGCAAACAAGGTTTATGGAAAGTACTATATCTATCGTTTGAAGCCTGTAAATAATAATGACCTCGTTGTGCGTGTAGAAATTCAGGATGGAGATCGTCTTGTCACCAGCGATCAGTTCGACATCAGTCTGAACGGGGAACTGTACAAAGAGTATACTATGACCCTGTATACCAACTCTGTGGAACAAAATCTAGTCACGGCGCAGACCAATGTGGATGGAACCGGAACAGACTGGACACCCAGGGATACTCAGGGTATCGCTTTGGGTACTGGGACATTGACCATTCGAGGCACTAACGATGAAGCTCCTGTTTCTCCGATTCAGGGCGACGTGATTGCTCCCGTTGAAGAAATCACCGCAAAGGCAGCGGAGGGCACTGAATACACCATCAATGACAGCAATCTGCCGGTGGTTAATCAGGATGCGGTTCAGCTATTGAACGACTCCCTGGTTGAGGGCTCTACCGATGCACTGAAGGACGCAATCGTAGACGAGGCTGCAACCGATGACAGTGTAACCATCACCGAAGACTATCAGTTTGATTTCTGCTATTTGGACCTGGTGGACACCAGCAACGGCAATGCCTACGCAACAACCAATCAGCCTTTGGAGATCTACTGGCCCTATCCTGACGGAACGAATCAGGACACCACGTTCTACATTGCACACTTTGATGGATTGGACCGGGAGTTTGATCCCAACAATCTGGAGAACGAGTTGAATGGCGCCGAACTTAAAATTTACTCTGCCAATACAGACAATTCTGATTTGAAACTGGAAAATACAGAGCAGGGTATTAAGATTTCGACGAGTACCTTCTCCCCCTTCGTTCTGGTCTACAACCAGAAAGACGCTGCTGCCCCCAGCCTGACCGTGGACAAGGAACTGACTGCGGTCAACGGCAAAACTCCTGGTTCCAGCGTCTCCGTGGGTGACACCCTCACCTACACCATCACGGTGAAGAACGGCGAGGTTGCACTGAACAATGTTACCATCACCGATACCTTCAACGGTAAGGGCGATCTGGTCTTCGATGGTTATACAGCGACCGAGAATCCGGCTGGCACTTACACCATCAACCTGGGTAACCTTACCGCAGGACAGGAAGTCACCATTACCGCCACCTACAAGGTTCTCCGCGGTGACGCAAACGGTACGCTGACCAATGCAGTGTCTGTGACCGGCACGCCCACCGATGGTGGTGAACCTACGACAGGTGGAGACACCGAGAAAACCCCCGTCAATCCCTACCATCCCCCCATCCGTCCTCCCGAGGACCCCGATAAGCCCGAGCTGAACACCGAGGACCACTATGCCTACATCGTGGGCTACGAGGACGGCAGCGTCCAGCCTGAGGGCGACATCACCCGTGCAGAAGTGGCCACCATCTTCTTCCGCCTCCTCACCGACGAGAGCCGGAATGAGTATTGGAGCCAGACCAACCCCTACAGCGACGTGAGCGCCGACGACTGGTTCAACAATGCCGTCTCCACCCTCACCAACGCCGGGGTGCTGGACGGCTACGAGGACGGTACCTTCAAGCCCAACGGGAACATCACCCGTGCCGAGTTTGCCACCATTACGGCTCGCTTCTTCGAGGCCACCTATGACGGCGAAAACCTCTTCCCGGACATTGAAGGCCACTGGGCCCAGGATTACATCAACGAGGCCGCCAACGCCGGCATCGTGAATGGGTATGAGGACGGCACCTTCCGGCCCCAGCAGTACATTACCCGTGCCGAGGCAGTGACCATGGTCAACCGCACCATCGACCGGCACCCTGACGCCGATCACCTGCTGGACGACATGATCACCTGGCCGGACAACCTGGAGACCGCCTGGTACTACGAGCAGGTCCAGGAGGCCACCAACTCCCACGCGTACACCATGCACACCGATGACGAGCAGAATCCTTACGAGATCTGGACCGAACTCCTCCCCAACCGGGACTGGTCTGAATTGGAGAAGGCGTGGTCGGACGCCAACGACGGCGCCGGTTCTGGGGAAGTGGTGTAACCCCGTTTCTCTCCAAAACCAACCATCTCGTTTTGAAAACCCAAAGAGGCGGGGCCTGTTCCCCGCCTCTGCTTTTCTAGTCTCCTGGTCCGGACAAAACCTAGGTGGAATGGCAGGGGAGGGGCTCCTAGGAAGCAGTACAAATTCTACGAAGATCGGCCAGGAGATTTGTTGTCTTCGCATCTACCAGTAGATGGAAAGTTGTGCTATACTGTCTCAATATCAGGCGAAAGTTCTGGAACTGCAGCCATATGCCCAGGTGAGCCCAGCAAGCCAGCGCGGCGTATTTGCCCAGAGGAACCTCGCGATGATACCCGATCCAAGAGCCGGGAACCATAACCACAGTGGGTTCCGGCTTTTCCTTTTGCCTCAGTTTGCCGGCCATTCAAAGGAGGAACCCATGAAACCCTATCAGCACACGGTGCAGTACTATGAGACCGATCGAATGGGCATTACCCACCACAGCAATTATATCCGTTGGATGGAGGAAGCCCGGGTGGACTTTTTGGCCCAATTGGGCTGGAATTTAGAGCGGCTTGAGGCGATGGGGGCGGTGTCTCCCGTCACGGCCCTGGATGTGAAGTACCGGCACGACACCAAGTTTCCGGAGGTCATTTCCATCCAGGTGTCCCTCACCAAGTTCACAGGGATTCGCCTGAGACTGCACTATGTGATGCGCAATCCAGCGGGCGTGGTGGTGTTCGAGGGAAACTCGGAGCACTGCTTCCTAGACCAGGAGGGGCACATCCTGCGTCTGCCTAAGGCGTTTCCAGCCTTTGCCCAGGCCCTGTCGCAGATGGTGGAGGCGTAACCCCTGGCAGGTGGATTGGCTTTCCCATCCCCTTTGTGCTATGCGCCGGAGAAACATGGAACAGGGGGCCTGCCTTAGGCTGCATCGTTTGAGCGGCCGCGGCATAGAACGGACATACCAGGTTTTCGGAAAAAGGAGGTAGCGGTTGCATGATGGATCATGTCATAGAACTGATCAAAGTGATCTTTCTGGGAATTGTAGAAGGGATTACGGAATGGCTCCCCATCAGCAGTACGGGGCACATGCTGCTGGTGGATGAGTTCATCCAAATGAACATCACCCAGGAGTTTAAGGATATGTTTCTGGTGGTCATCCAGTTGGGCGCCATCCTGGCTGTGGTGATCCTCTTTTGGGAGAAAATGTGGCCCTTCCAGCGGAAAACAGCCACCCAGCCTGCCGTGCGCTGGGATACCATTCAAATGTGGCTGAAAGTGGTGGTGGCCTGCATCCCCGGGGCCGTGGTCACCATCCTGTTTGATGATTATATCGAGGCCCACCTCCATACCCCGGTGGTCATTGCGGCAGCCCTCATTGTGTACGGTATTGCCTTTATCCTCATTGAAAACTGGAATAAGAAGCGCACCCCAAAGGTCAACACTTTGGGGGAGATCACCTACCGCACCGCCTTTCTCATCGGCCTGTTCCAGGTGCTGTCCATTATCCCTGGTACCTCCCGGTCGGGATCTACCATCATTGGGGCGCTGCTCATCGGCGTGTCCCGGGTGGCGGCGGCGGAGTTTACCTTCTTCCTGGCCGTGCCGGTGATGTTCGGCTTGAGTTTGTTTAAGCTGCTGCAGTTTGGGTTCGCCTTTACCAGTGCGGAACTGGTCACCCTGATTGTGGGGAGTTTGGTGGCCTTTTTGGTCTCCCTGGTGGTCATCAAATTCCTGATGGGATATATTAAGAAGCATGACTTTAAGGTGTTCGGATGGTACCGCATCGCGTTGGGTGCTGTGGTGCTCCTTTACTTCACCTTGCGGTAAAGAAAACCCCGCTGGCAGTCTTTTGGGGACTGCCGGCGGGGTTTGCTATCTTCTGCCATGGTTTTCACCAAAGCGACAGGGGCGGCATAGAATGGACCGATCCCAAAGAAAGCTATGGTGAATGCAATGAAACGAAATTGGATACTACGGATTGGCGCGGTCCTTCTTCTCCTGGCCCTGACTGCTTTGCCAGTGGGGGCCCAGGCGGCCACATACCGGGGGTTGGATGTCAGCGTCTGGCAAGGGGCCATCGACTTTGCCCAAGTAAGAGCCTCAGGAAAAGAGGTCGTGTATATTCGGGCAGGGTATGGACACGCGGAAGACACACGTTTCCGCGAAAACGCTGCCAACGCCCGCCAAGCGGGCATGAAAACAGGGTTCTATTTCTATGTGACAGCGACGAATACCGCCCAGGCACGTCAGCAGGCAGCCTATTTTGCCGAACTGATCCGGGAAGTCCCGTATGACTGCCGCCCAGCGGTAGACTTTGAGCAGTATGGCAACCTCTCCAAGGCGGAGCTGAACGCCATTGCACTGGCCTTTGCGGAAACGTTGGAGTCCCGCACCGGCATCACGCCGGTGTTCTATACCAACGCTTACAGTGCAGCCTCCATCTGGGAGGCAGAACTCACCCGCTACCCCTTGTGGATTGCAGACTACGGGCCCAGTGAGCCGGCGTCCATTGGTCACTGGCGCAGCTGGGTTGGGTTTCAGTATGCGGACAACGGGCGGGTCCCCGGCATCTCTGGGAATGTAGACCTGGATCGGTTTACCGACGGGGTGTTTGTAGAGGAGACCAACCGACCCTTTGTGGATGTCTCCCCCCAGGCCTGGTATGGCCCGGCAGTGGGGGACCTCTATCAAAAGAATCTGATACAAGGGGTGACCTCGGACCGGTTTGCCCCAGACCGCCCTGCTCAGCGGGCTGAGGTGGTAACCCTCCTCTACCGCATGGCGGGAGAGCCGGCGGTGACGGGGGCCTCCGGATTTGTGGATGTCCCGGCGGATGCCTGGTATGCTTCCGCCGTCCGTTGGGCGGAGGAGAAAGGCATTGCCCAGGGGGTCGGGGCGTCGTATTTTGCGCCCACCCAGGCGGTGACCCGCCAGGAGATGGCGGTGTTCCTCTATCGCTATGGGCAGGAGGCAGGGTATGATGTCAGCGGGCAGGCCTCTCTGAGCCGGTATGCAGACCGGGGGGCCGTGGCGCCCTGGGCCCAGGAAGCGGTCCAATGGGCCGTGGCAGAGGGCATCCTGCAGGGCACGGCCTCGGACACCTTGGCCCCCAACGCGATGGCGGACCGGGCCCAAATGGCGGTGATGGCGGACCGTTTCCTGCTGAAATATCCCTCTGCCGCATGAAAACATGCCGCCCTGTGCGCAGATGCACACAGGGCGGCTCATATTACAGCGTGGAGCGCTCAGGATCTTTTGTTATAGGCCTCGATACCCTTGGCCAGCAGGTCCATGGCCCGTTCCAGGTCGGCCTGCTTCAGGACGTAGGCGATGCGGACCTCGTTCTTTCCCTTGCCAGGGGTGGCATAGAAGGGCTCGCCGGGGGCGAACATCACAGTGTCGCCGTTGTCCTCGAATTCCTCCAACAGCCATTGCTGGAACTTGTCGGCATCGTCCACCGGCAGGGCAGCCATGAGGTAGAAGGCGCCCTTGGGGCACTCACAGATGACGCCGGGGATCTGAGCCAGCTTGGCCACCACGGTATCCCGGCGGCGCTTGTACTCCTCGCGCACGGCGGCAAAGTACTCCGGACCCACTTGATACAGGGCAGCGGAAGCCACCTGGTCCAGGGTTGCCACGGAGAGGCGGGCCTGGCAGTATTTCATGGCCTCGCCCAGCAGCTCATGGTTGCGGCTGAGGATGCAGCCCACTCGGGCGCCGCAGGCGGAGAACCGCTTGGAGACGGTGTCGATGACGATGATGTTTTCCGCAGCGTCGGCATACTCCCCGAAGGACTGCAGGGGCTCGCCGGCGTAGACGAACTCCCGGTAAGCCTCGTCCCCGATGAGGAAGAGGTTGTGCTCCTTGGCGATGTCGCACATCAGGCGCTGCTCCTCAGGGGTGAGGACCACGCCGGTGGGGTTGCCGGGATTGGTGCACACAATGGCCCGGGTGTGTTCGTTGATCTGGGCCTCGATCTTCGCCCGGTCGGCATACCGGTATCCCTCTTCCGGAGAGGTGGGGATGGGGTGGATGCTGGCGCCGGTGGTGTACACCATGGTGCTGTAGTTGGGGTAGAAGGGCTCGGGGATCAGAACCTCGTCCCCGTCATCCAAGATGCACTGGAAGACGATGGACAGTGCCTCCGAACCACCGGTGGTGATGAGGATCTCATCCTTTTCAAAGTGCATGTTCAGTTTATCATAATAGGACTGGATGGCGTCGATCAGTTCCGGTACCCCAGGGGAAGGGGCGTACTCCAGGACAGGGGCCTGGAAGTTACGCACTGCCTCAAAGAACTGAGGCGGGGTCTCCACGTCGGGCTGGCCGATGTTCAGATGATAGATCTTGCGGCCCTTGGCTTCCGCTGCGACTGCGTAGGGGTGGAACTTCCGCATAGGGGACAGACCGCACTTCTTTACTTTGCTAGAAAACTTCATGTCCATACCTCCGGTTTTTCCTATTTGCGCGTAGAGTCGGGGATTGCGTTGACACTATTGTACGTCTGTATGGACGAAAAGTCAATTGCTATCCAAGATAAGAACGGAGAGGATTTCAGAGGAACGAGCATACCGCGGGGAAAGGGAGGGAAACCTTTATGGTAACTTGGCGTCAGCGGTTGCGTGATCTGCTCTGTGTCAAAAGCATTGTTACCATCCTTTTGACGATGGTGTTTGTGGCCCTTACCTTGGCAGGGCGTGTCTCCAGCCAGGAATTTTTGACCATCTTTTCCGTGGTCATTGCGTTTTATTTTGGTTCTCAAAGTGAGCGGGCAAAACACAGGGAGTGCGGGAAACCGAGCCCTTCCAGTCCGTCGCCCAAAGAAGATCAAAAGGAAGGGAGGCATCCAGGTGACTTTGTCACAGCGTCGAGGGAGGATCCCTGATAGAATCAAAGCAACCCATAAGACAGGAGGCAACCCAGAATGGACGTAAAAATCAATAATCCGGAGCAGATTCCCGAACAGATTGTGCGGGCCGCCATCGCCATGATGGAACAGGAGGAAGGACGCACGGTCCAAGAAATCTCCATCCGCCGCACAGGAAAGCCAGATGAGTATGGCATCCTGCCTGTGTTTGTCCCTGTGCCCTTCCAGCGCATCCGCCGGATCACCGGCTATCTGGTGGGAACGCTAGACCGCTTCAACAATGCCAAACGGGCAGAAGAACAGGATCGCGTGAAACACGGGATGTAACGCCGTTTTGCCGGCGCCTTCCGTGGCCTCAGACAGGGCCTCGGAGGGCGCTTTTTGCTGCGAGCCCTTTCTTTTTCTGGCTGCCTGTGGTATGCTCTGGATAACAGCGTGCCCAAAAGGGGGAAGAAGATGGTTACCGTTCACATGACCGCCGTATTGCCAGGGGATGTCCAACAGGTTTGGACCGTGGTGACAGGGGTAGAGGATTACAGCTGGCGAAGTGACTTGTCCCGGACAGAGGTCCTCTCGGCGGAACAATTTGTGGAACACACGCAGACGGGTGCGCAGACTTTGTTTACCATCACCGCCGCAGAACCTGGGCGGCGATGGGAGCTGGATATGGAGAACCGTCGGATGCGCGGTCACTGGGTGGGTCTGTTCTCGGGGAAGGGAGCGGAGACAGCCATCCAGTTCACAGAGACGTTGCACGTGAAGAACCCTCTGCTGCGGCCCTTTGTCAAACGATATCTGCGTAAGCAGCAGGCACGGTTCGTGGCGGACCTGCGGAATGCATTGCAAGCCCGTACCTACGAGGACGGCTAGGCAGAGTTAGAAGGTTACATTAGCATATTAACGGCGAAAATTAAAACGCCACTCCCAGAGAGATGGAGGGATGCCGCTTCTTTCTGAAGCGGCATCCCTCCATTAAGGGGCTGGAATCAGGATTTTCAGACGATAGGTTCGTTCTTTCGGCTGGAAGCTGCACTGACCGCCATATTTTTCCACAGCTTTTTTGATGTTAGGAATACCAAAGCCATGCACAAAGCGGTCTTTCTTGGTGGTTCCCTCTGTGAGGTGGTTCCCCGGCGGCGTATTGTTTTCTATGGTGATAAGCAGCATATCCCGGACACGCTCGGCCTTAACCGTAATCAAGCGCTGGTACTCCGGCAGATGTTCGCTGGCCTCTATCGCGTTGTCAATGGCGTTGCCGAAAATGGTGCTGATGTCCAGCGGTTCCATGAAGTCGATCCCGTGAAAGTCAACCATAGCGGAAAAATCAATCTGTTTTTCGCGGGCCTTTGCCGCCTTATCTTTCAGAATGATGTCCAAAAATTCATTTCCCGTATGGACATAGTCCTCGTAGTCCGCAATTTGGGAGCGCAGCGTTTCCGCCATCTGGCGTGTGTCTTCTGTGTTCTGCCTGCTTTCCATGACAAGCAAGTGGTTTTTCAGGTCGTGGTAGATGGAGCGAACCCGTTCTTCATCTTTCATTTTTTCCTGATAGTATGCAAACTGTTGTTGAAGCTGGGCAATCTGCATTTTGTCCCGCTGTTCCTGATCCCGGAGATAGGACACATTTCTGGAATACAGAAATTGCACAATGAAAACTACACCGAGTACAGACGTAATCAAATCCAATAATGATGTATCGGACGTTTCTAAATTCAAATACCCATAAGTGCTTGCGAATGATACAACGAAAACCAAAAGAAAACTAATAGATACAATAGCTACATCTTTTGCCCGAATATCATATTTGAAATTCTTTAATAAGCGGTAGGCAATGATCAAAAACAATAACCTTAGAAACATGATAAAAACATATATCTGCCATTTAATAATAGCTGTTCCATCCACTTGTGTCATTACATTGCCGTGATAAATAACACCCATAATGGAAAGTCCAACTGACTCTGTGAGTGGTGCAATAAGCAGATATGCCAATTCCATAACAATGAATGCGCTATGGATGGAGACTTTATAGCAAATCAATATAAACACAATCATCAAAGCAAAAATGACAAAAATTCGATATGCTCCTATATCCACAAAAAAGGTCATAACAATAACCGCCATTGTATAAACAACAGGCGGGGCAATTCTGCTGATGACTGTTTGAAATCGACAAGTCTTACAGAAACACAAAGTCATTATATAAAAAATAGTTGTCTCTGTTATGGTTGCCATGATGTCTAACAAGTTATAAAGCCACATTACAGCCTATCCTCTCAGTAGTCAGCCAAACACCAGCTATTTTTGCAGCACCGGAAATATGGTTCTCCACACAGCAATCATTGACTTAACGGGACGAAACGCCCTATTTCCAGCGTGCCTGTTTGCGTGCGATAGCATCCATGCTTGCACCCAGACAACATGTTTTATTATATTCATTTGCGCAAAGAACACAAGGTAGAAGATTTGCATCAGATAGACAGGATGGAAAAGGTCGTTTGTTGGTATCAGTCTTTTTAAATTGATCACCAGACATTGCAGTGCAGGAATGGATTCTTTGCAGTAAATCAAAACCACTAGTAAACTAGTGGTTTGCTCAACCCCCAGAGGGGTCAGTACT
>ERZ827471.618-NODE-618-length-28958-cov-3.412760_pt1 | contig 28958 bp, 22 predicted proteins | sample MGYA00519772_ERZ827471 | MGnify/ENA primary metagenome ERZ827471 (study PRJEB31778, sample SAMEA3449315) | human gut metagenome | biome: human gut; feature: human-associated habitat; material: faeces | place: United Kingdom | collected 2010/2012 ...
CGGGCTCTCCATAAAAGACAAACCTCTTGGACCTAACCGTTCAAGAGGTTTTGTTTTTTCTGTGATTTTTGCTAACTACGCCGCTTTTATGGTCGATCTCAACGACAAATAATAAGTAAAAACCCTTAATGAAGGCGGATGAACTAAAAATTTTCTTATCAATAAAAATATTTATAATCAAATAGATAAAATCAGTCTAAAAATTAGGCTATTTTACTTATCAGTAAAAACCCTAATAAACTTTATAAAGTATCGACGCAGAATTGAATTTAGCGTATCTTCTTATCCGCAAATTTACAAACTTATACAAAGGAGATACGAATGGCTCAAGCCCCTGAGTTCAAATATGCACCGATGTTCCAAGTCGGGGAAGATACCACAGAGTATTATCACCTCACCTCCGAACATGTCTCTCTCGGTAATTTTGAAGGCAAAGAAATCCTGAAGGTTACGCCGGAAGCATTGACGATGCTTATCGAACGCGCCTTTACGGACGTCAACTTTATGCTTCGCCGTTCTCATAACGAATGCGTAGCAAAGATCCTGAAAGATCCGGAAGCTTCTGACAATGATAAATACGTTGCTTTGACAATGCTTCGCAACGCCGAAATCTCTGCCAAAGGCATTCTGCCGATTTGTCAGGATACCGGTACAGCCATTATTCATGGTGAAAAGGGCCAGAGAGTCTGGACCGACTTCTCTGATGAAGAAGCTATCAGCCGCGGTGTATACAACACTTACACCAAGAACGCTCTCCGTTATTCTCAGAACGCTCCCTTAACACTCTATAAAGAAGTCAATACTCGCTGCAACCTTCCTGCACAAATTGATATCGAAGCCACAGAAGGTGAAGAATATCGCTTCCTTTGCGTTGTTAAGGGCGGCGGCTCTGCCAATAAGTCTTATCTCTTCCAGAAGACTAAGGCAATCCTGAACCCGAAAGCTTTAATCCCCTTCCTTTATGAACAGATCAAGGGCTTGGGAACTGCCGCTTGCCCGCCTTATCACATTGCAGTAGTCATCGGCGGAACCTCTGCTGAAAAGACTATGCTGACGGTAAAACTGGCTTCTACGAAGTACTACGACAATTTACCGACAACCGGTGATGAAACCGGACGCGCTTTCCGCGATGTAGAACTCGAAAACAAACTTCTTGAACTGGCCAACAACATCGGCTTGGGCGCACAGTTCGGCGGCAAGTATCTTGCTCACGACGTTCGCGTGATTCGTCTGCCTCGTCACGGCGCCAGCTGCCCGATCGGTATCGGCGTCAGCTGCTCTGCAGACAGAAACGTTAAGTGCAAGATCAACCGCGAAGGTCTGTGGATCGAAAAACTCGACGACAAACCTGCTGAACTGATTCCAGAAGAATTCAGAAATATGGAAGAAGGCGAAACCGTTAAGATCGACCTGAACCAGCCGATGGAAAAGATCCGCGCTGAGCTGTCTAAACATCCGGTTTCTACACGTGTTTCTTTGACCGGCAAGATCATCGTTGCTCGTGACATCGCTCACGCTAAGCTTCAGGAACGTCTCGATAAGGGTGAACCGCTTCCGCAGTACATCAAAGACCATCCTGTCCTATACGCAGGTCCTGCTAAGACTCCGGAAGGCTACGCCTGCGGTTCTATGGGCCCGACAACTGCCAACCGTATGGACCCGTATGCCGATCCGTTCATGGCTGCCGGCGGCTCTCACGTCATGATCGCCAAAGGCAACCGTACAGACGTCGTTACCGAAGCCTGCAAGAAACACGGCGGCTTCTACCTCGGCACGATCGGCGGTGTTGCTGCCGACCTGTCCGCTGAGTCCATCCGCAGCATCAAGTGCATTGAGTATCCTGAGCTCGGTATGGAAGCTGTTTACGAAATTGACGTTGTTGACTTCCCTGCATTCATCCTGGTTGATGACAAGGGCAATGACTTCTTTAAACAGCTGAAGCCCCGTTTCCCTGTGAATCTTGAAGCTTAATACTTAACGCAGTAAGTTTGGAAAACCCGGTGTCAAGCATCGGGTTTTCTTTTTCCCGAGCGAAAATCCAATACACTACTACCCATAAGAAATCGTCTCTTTCCTCAAAACTACATTAGAGAGACGGAGCTAAGAGTAAATAATTTTATGGGCCGCAGCCTGCGGTCCGGAGTCCCAGGATGAATTCGGTTTTCCTAGTTGTCATTGCAGCGATGATTCTCATCGTTGTACTTCTTCGTTTTAAAGTTCTTATCGGCCCCGCGATTCTGAGCGGCGGTCTATTAATTTGGCTCTTTGAGTCAAGATCCTTCGAAAAGCTTTGGGTTGCTTTCACTGAGACATTAACAATGCAGCGAACTTGGGATTTGCTGCTTTGTTTGTACTTTGTGATGTGTCTTGAGGTTGAACTTCGCAAAAGCGGCTCCCTTCACGGTATGGTGGTGACGCTGAGAAATATCTTCTCCAGCAACAAAGTTACTTTGGCGTTTATGCCGGCGTTCTTGGGTCTTCTTCCTTCCTTGGGAGGAGCTCGATTTTCCGCTCCGATCGTACAGGAAGCTAGTGAAGGAATTGCCGTTGACGATGAACAAAAGAGTGCGATCAACCTTTGGTTCCGCCATATTTTCGAGTTTTCAAACCCCTTGATGCCGGGCGTCATTCTTGCCTGCGGTATCGCGAACGTTTCGATCGGAGATTTGATTGATCAGGTCGGCTGGGTCACCATTCTTTGCTTTGTTCTCGGCTGGATCTTTTTAATTGTTCCTTTAAAGATTACGGATCCGGAAAAGGCTACGAATACCCAGCATGATCGCACCATTGACTGGAAGAGTCTCATTCTGGCTTTCGGTCCGATCGTCACGAGCTTCCTTTTAATCGTTGCTTTTGATGTTCAGGCAGCTTTAGCCATGGGCCTTGTAGTCGTGGCATTTATTCCGCTTTATTTCTGGTTCAAGCGTCCGATCTCCGTCAAGAGTGTTTTTACAGAAAGCCTGGATAAAAAATTATTTTTCAATGTCGTCTGTATTCTGTACTTCATCCAGCTTCTGACGGTAATCGGTACGTTGGATGAAATCGTCAACGTCTTTAATAATTCCGCGCTGCCTCAGGCAGTGATCATTGCCTGCCTTTCCTTTATTTTCGGAGTGATGACAGGCATGGGACAAGGCTATATTGCGATCGTGATGCCGATTGTAGCTCTTATGGCTCCGGGCAACATTGTTCTAGTCGGTATTGCAATGGTTTACGGTATGGCCGGACAGATGGTGACCCCGACGCATCTTTGTATTTTGGTTACAGTGGAATACTTTAAGAGCCGTCTTTGGAAAACAATCGGTAAGTGCGGTGTGCTCTCACTGTTGATGATTTTAATTTTCTCAGCTTGGACATATTGGCGTTATTACCTTTAGCTTTCAGAGGTTAAACGAGGCCTTTTCTAATTTCATGGCTTTCGGTAAAAATCATAAAATGAGGTTATGGACCTCAAAGAAGAATTAGATTCAACCGTTGCCATGAAGTTAGATAAGGACAATCTCGCCAAAATTCTTTCGCTTTGGCTTCACGTCGAAGCGTTAACGCCGTTTGACCTCGACAAGAATGATCTTATCGAACAGATGCCGGGGAGCTTGAATCAGCCCCGGTCCTCTCTTTTTACATGGGATAACGAAGATAAAACGCAGCGGGACAGTTTGGAAATCAAACTCCAGAAGCTTCCTAAAGAAGAAGACAGGACAGACTTTTTTCGGATGTTTACAGTTTGCATAGGTATCGTTAACCGCAATGAATTCATTGACCGGGCAGAACACCTTCTGAGATCTAATCTGTTGGATATATCTCAAGACCTCTCAGACTTCAGCGCCGAAGAGCAAAGAACCGATGACCTCATCTGCTTAGGAGTCCTGCGCGCGAACCATTTCGGCAAAATCAGTATGGGTACGGTAGAGCCGTCCTATGCGTTGTGCGAACTGGTTAACCTGACAAATAAGCAGAAGGGTGCCGAGAGCTTTGAGTTCCTGACCGATGTAGCTCAGATTCTTCATACCTCGGCTGTTCGCCAGCTTTCGTTGGACTCGGAAACTACCGCCCAAAAAATCAGCGAAAAGGACCGACAGTTTTATGGAATGCTCATCCATAATCTGAACAAGAAGGAATTAAAGCCGGATGAAACAAGGGGATATAAACTCATTAAAGATTTGAATCCTCCTCAAAACTTTCTCAATCCCAGAAAAATAGATGAGCTTTGTAAGAACTGGCTGGAGAAAGCCGGTCTTGGTCCTTCTTACCGTATTTGGGTGGTCGTTAACTACTACGAGCGTCCGAAGCCCCTCTACTTCGATTTTATGAATTCTCCGTACATCGAATTTTTGGAGAAGATCAAAAAGCGTATTCAGACCGAGCCGCCTTCAAGAGTGCTGAGTCCGGTTTCCGAGAGATTCTTTTCCCTTGCCTACGACAACCCCGAGCGAACTGACCTTTTGGCAAATCCTAAGAAGTTTCTGGAGATGGCCAATCCGGAAAGGATGATTTTCGGGCGCTGGCCGAGTGATATAAAAAATTATCTTGTCCCTTGTCAGCAGGTCGCTCTTTCAACCATGATTTGGGCGCCTCCTGTAGATCCTATCATTTCTGTAAACGGGCCCCCTGGAACCGGAAAAACGATGCTCTTAAAGGAGCTGCTCACCGAGATTGTGATTAATCGGGCTGCAGTGCTCGCTAACATAGAAGATATCGGAACGGCACCTTTATTTGAAGTCAAGGCCGGCTGGAAAGGGGAGCAGGTTCCTGTCCTTCTCAAAGAATACGTGGAGGACTACCCAATTATCGTTGCTTCGAATAATAATAATGCGGTGGAAAATATCACGAAGGAACTTCCGTTCGACTATGGATTCGAAGAGCCGTTCGATTACTTCTCTGGCCTTGCCAATAAGTTAAATAGAAGTAAAGAGGCTTGGGGACTGATTTCCGCACCGCTGGGAAAAGCAGAAAATTGGACGCGTCTTTGGAAGACGCTTTTCAGTAATCACAAAACGCCCAAAGGGACGATCCCTTACTTTCAGCATGTCTTAGAAGAAGAGATTCGAAAGGAAGGCGGCATTGCCGAAATTCGAGCCAATTGGAAAAAGGAGACGCTGCGTTTCAAGGAACTTTATTGTGAGGTTCATGAGCGCATCACGTCAAAAATGTCTGACTACAAGGCCGATATAAAGAAGTTTGCACAAACTTATGAAGAAAAGCCTGTCACAGCCCGTTCTTTCAGGGAGTCAGTGCTTCGTGCTTTCGGTTCCAAGAAAGGAGAATTTGAAGAAAATCCTTTTGATTTTTCCGGAAGCTCAAAGGAGAAAAATCACGGGAGGCGTCTTTATACAGACGAGGAACTGGACAGAGCAAGAACGCTCTTGTTCCTTTCTGCTTTGAAGCTGCATCGTTTGGCGGTTTTAGCCAAGAAAAAGGATTTTATCGACGGTATCCGTGGTTCGATTACCGCCAATATGTACGACTTGGTTTCTCCGCATCGATTGCCCTTCCTGGGAACGCTGTCTTTTCTGATACCGATTATTTCGACGACGTTTGCTTCGGCGGCATTTAGATTTAATAATTTTCTTTCATCTTCACTGCCTTGGGTCATTGTGGACGAGGCATCTCAAGCTACCCCTCAGTCCGCATTGCTGCTCATGCAGAAAGCCAAGCGATTTTTGGTGGTAGGAGATCCTTTACAGCTGACGCCGGTTGTGACTTTGCCGGAATCTCTTTCCGAACTTCTTTGCGGAAAAGACGAGCTTCTGAGGAAATGGTCACCGCACCTACATAGTCTTCAGCAGCTCGCGGACGGTGCCAATCCTTTCGGTGCATTTGTCGGACCTGAAGAACATAAAATTTGGTCCGGGCTGCCTTTGAGACTCCAAAGAAGAAGTTATCCTCCGATGTTCAATATCTGCAATCGAATTGCGTATTCCGGACAGATGGTGCTGCCCCCGGAGATGAAAGTAAATAAGACACCGGAAAGATTTATCGAGAGCTATTGGGTGGATGTTGTTCCGCCAAGACCGAGCCTCTCCAACTGTGTCTCCGAAGAGGTTGATGCGGCTGAGGACGTGCTTAATCATATCGACGCGCAAGTTGCCATGAAACATCTTCAGGGCGAAGTTTTTGAAAAGAAATCCGTCCTGATTTGCACGCCGTTCCGCACTGCTGCGGCAACGCTTCGAAAGAGAATTAAGAAGACGGGCAATTGGCTTGAAGTTGAACGCATCGGGACAGTACATACGCTTCAGGGGCGCCAAAGCGATATTGTGATTGTAGTTTTAGGTTCAAAGACGAATAAGGATGGGTTCGGAGCAAGAAATTGGGCGACATCTACGCCTAACTTACTCAACGTCGCTGTCAGCCGAGCAAAAGAAACCGTGATTTTTATCGGAAATTACGAAGACTGGAAAGAACACAATTACGTTCCGACGATCATGGCAGAGTTAGAAGATTACGGCAAAGGGCGCCTTAAGCTAGCATAATTCGGAAAGTAAAAACTAAAAGGATTTTTATGAATAAAGGCGTGATTTCCGTTTTAGTTGCATATTTGATTTGGGGGCTTTATCCGTTTTACTTTCATGCGATGCAGCATGTTGCGCCTGCGGAGATTGTGATTCATCGTGTACTTTGGACGTTTGCGCTCCTGGCTGTTTATTTATTTTGCTCAAGGCGCTGGCGATGGATACAGAAGGCGGTGACGGACAAACGAACGGTCGCAGTATTTTTAGTGTCCTCGGCGCTCATCACTGCTAACTGGTCAACCTATACCTATGCGATTGTTACGAACCAGACGCTGGAGGCTTCGCTCGGATACTTTATGAATCCGCTGGTCTCGGTGCTTCTGGGAACGGTATTTTTAAAAGAGAAACTGAATAAGGCTCAGACGCTTGCAATTCTTTTTGCTTGTGCAGGCGTGATGTGGGTGACGTTTAAACAAGGAGAATTTCCGGCTCTTGGCCTTACGCTGGCATTAAGTTTCGGGTTTTACGGTCTGGTACGCAAAATGGCGCCTCTCGGCAGCCTTGAGGGACTGACGCTGGAAACAGCTTTTGCCTTCCCCGTCGCACTGTTGGCGACATTTTATTTTGCGGGACAAGGAGACTTGACCTTCGTTAACGGAACCTGCTGGGATAAGTTCTGGCTGATTATGGCCGGACCGATAACCACGATCCCGCTGATCTTGTTTGCCTATGGCTTAAAGCAGGTGCCTTATTCGACCGTAGGCTTTATTCAATATCTGAGCCCGACGATGGTGTTTTTCATCGGATTATTCTTTTTCGGCGAAGAATTGCAAGTTGACCGTCTAATTGGATTTATCCTTATATGGGCCGGCGTGCTAATTTTTGTCGGCGAGAATTTTTTCCGCAGCCGCCCGGGATATCGTTCTGAACTCAACTAATTGTCAAAATGACTCTTTCTGACTGCTTTGCGCTTTTTGTGAAGTTCTTCTTCCTGCTGACACCGCCTTTTGTGATGTCGGCTTTCCTGTCGGTGACTAAAGACAACACGATTCAAGAAAGAAACACGCTGGCGATCTGGATCACATTGTGGATTCTGATTATCAGCGGTGTGCTTCTCTTCTTCGGCGGATTCATTTTTAAGATTTTCGGAATCACGCTGGACGCATTTCGAATCGGTACGGGCGCGCTGCTGTTTCTAACAGCTGTTTCGCTGGTCAGAGGAGACTCCATTCGCGTTCCGTCCGGAGACTCCGTCCAGTCTTTAGCGGTTGTGCCGATGGCAATTCCCATTACGCTGGGACCGGCCTCTATCGGTGTACTGATGGTGTACGGCGGCGAAATTAAAACCGGTTTGGGATTCTTCCTGGCTTATCTTTCCATCAGTGCAGCCGTGATTTGCGTCGGTGCGCTGCTGCTGGTTTCAAATTACATTCAGAAAGCCATCGGAAAGAACGGATTGGTGGTCCTGAGCAAACTTACCGGCTTGATTCTGGCGGCGTTGTCAGCCCAAATGATTTTTGAAGGTGCGGATGCCTTCTTGCTGCAAACATTAGAGAAGCTGAAGTAGAGAGCGGAAAGAGGTAAGGCCTGATGTTCCGTATATCTCGGCGCTTTCCTATTCTCTTCAAATAGAAAAACGGTCGTGTTTCAATCAGGAACACGACCGTTTGGTCTAACTCAAAATTGAGATATTAGATGGATTCAGCTTCCATCTTGATTGCACCGCAGGGGCATTCGCTGGAGCAAACACCGCAGCCCTTGCAGTAGTCGTAATTGAAGATGTAGGGGACCTTGTCGTCTCCGGTCTTAATCACGGCGTTGTCAGGGCATACACCGTAGCAGTTGTCGCACTGCAGGCAGTTGCCGCAGGACATGCAGCGGCGAGCTTCAAACAAAGCGTTTTCTTCAGTTAAGCCGTGCTGAACTTCGTCGAAAGTGCTCTGGCGACGAACGAGGTCGAGCATGGGACGAACGGTTTTAGGCGCGTCGGAGTAGTACCAGGTATTGAGGCTTTCGAAGGTAGCAATTTCTTTCTTCGGATGATCAACCGGTTCTTGGCCTTTCAGGTAGCAGTCGATGCCGTAAGCCGCTTTATAACCGTGGCCGATGGCAACGGTAACGTTTCTGTCTCCCGGAACCATGTCGCCGCCGGCGTAGATGCCGGGGACACCGGTTCTCATGAAGCGGTCAACTTTAACGACGCCTTTTTCGATATCGAGTCCGGGAATCTTGTCGATCAGGCTCTGGTCGACGTTTTGTCCAAGGGCCAGAACAACGGTATCAGCCTCGACGGTTTCGAATTCGCCGGTGGGCTGAGGATTGCCGTTTTCATCGAGTTTCATTTTCTCGATGCGGATTTCCTTCGGATTTTCTGCTTCCGTAATGGTAGAGAGCCATTTTACGGAAACGCCTTCCTGCAGGGCTTCTTCAACTTCGAAGTCATGAGCGGGCATCTTTTCGCGGGTACGGCGGTAGATGATCAGAGGTTCAGCACCCATACGTTTCGCGGAGCGGGCAACGTCGATGGCTGTGTTGCCTCCGCCGTAAACCACAACTTTACGGCCGAGCAGAGGCTCTTCTTCACCTTCCATGGTGCGGAGAACGGAAACAGCGTCAAGCATGTGTTTGGCGTCTCCGCCCGGGATATAGGCGTTCTTGGCCATTCCGGCGCCGACTGCGAGGAAGACGGCATCATATCCGTTTGTATTCTTTTCTTCTTCGATGTCTTTGACGGTTGTATTCAGTTCGAGTTTGACGCCGAGATCAAGGATTCGTGCGATTTCCTGATCCAGTACACGGCGGGGGAGACGGTATTTTGGGATACCGTAGCGCATCATGCCGCCGGCTTCCGGGCTGCCTTCTTTGATCGTGACATCGTGGCCTTTGAGGGCGAGCTGATAAGCCGCGGACAGGCCGGCAGGACCTGAACCCACGATCAGGACTTGCTTGCCTGTCTTCTTTTCGGGCCTCTGGAATTTATAACCGTTTTCCAGAGCGTTATCCCCGAGGAAGCGTTCGACGGAGTTAATGCCGACAGAGGCATCGAGTTTGCTGCGGTTGCAGGCGCCTTCACAAGTGTGATAACAAACACGTCCCATGCAGGAGGGAAGCGGATTGCGCCTGGTTAAATGACGCCAGGCTTTTTCATAGTTGCCGCTTTCGGCATAGAACAACCAACCCTGAATATCTTCACCGGCAGGGCACTGATGGTTGCAGGGAGGAAGCTTGTGGACATAAGTCGGTCGAAGCGTTCTCCACGAGCCGGTACGGTTTTCCAAGGATGTACCGACATCTAATGTGATAGCAAAAGGTTTTTTCATGGGATTTAATCCTTAAACTTTGTCGGCTCGTTCGTCAGCCTGAACAGACGGCGGAATGATTTCAGGTTCTTCTTCGCCGAGAAGGCCGAATCTTCTGATATTTCTTTGAGCGATTGCTTGAATACGAGCGAAGGCATCGGCGTCTCCCTTCGGTCCGAAGAGGTGAGCGTAGCGCTTCTGAAGTTTCATATAGTTTTCAACCGGCTGCAGCTGACGAATCTTAGTGACTTTAGTGATTTCGCCGTATTCGGATTCGAATACCGGGAAAAGACCCGTTTCAACAGCGAGACGAGCCAATTTGACGGTGTCAGCCGATTTAGCTCCCCAGCCAAGCGGGCAAGGAACGAGAATGTGAATATAACGAGCACCGTGGAAAGTCATTGCCTTAGCGACTTTTCTTTCCAGGTCTCTCAAGTCGGCAATGGTCGCGGTGGCAACGTAAGGAATGCCGTGGGCCATAGCGATCAGAGGAACGTCTTTACCTTGGCCGAAGGCGTTGCCGGGATGTTTGCCGACAATCTGGGTGGTTGCCGTACGGACAGCCGGAGGCGTGGCCGACGAGCGCTGAACACCGGTGTTCATATAGCCTTCGTTGTCATAGCAGATGTAAAGCACGTCGTCGTTTCTTTCGAACATGCCGGACAAGCAGCCGAAACCGATGTCGGTTGTACCGCCGTCGCCGCCCTGAGCGATCACTCGAACCAACGGTTTACCGGACTTCTTAGCCTTGACGCGTGCAACCGCTGCCATACCGGATCCGACAGCAGCCGTGTTGCCGAAAAGAGAATGGAACCAGGGCAGCTGCCAGCTGGTTTCCGGATAAGGGGTGGAGAATACTTCCAAACAGCCGGTGGCGTTGGCGGCAATTAAGCGGCCTTCAGTGGCGCGCATTGCAGCGTCAACCGCATAGCGGGCGCCCAAAGCTTCACCGCAACCTTGACAGGCTCTGTGGCCGGAGTTCAAGGAGTTGTATCTTTCGATATTGGCCTGCCCGCTTCTTTGATCGGGCTGAAGAAGACGGTTGCCGACCGTGAAAGTACCGGTCTGATAAAACTTAATCTGATGTTCGCTCATGGCTTAGAGATCTCCTTTGTGAAGGTCGGCAACGGCCTTAACAATGGCTTCGGCCATCGGGCCGGAGTGACGTTCTTCTTGTTCGTGCTTCAGCTGGTCCTGAACGACTTTCTTATCGAGATCCAGAAATGTGAGTTCAGGCAGCTCGCCTTTAAGAGCAGCGTCAAAAGCTTTGTGCAGGCTGCGCTTGGTGATAGCGCGGCCGCCGAGGCCGGAGATGACGCAGCAGATGTCGAGGTCGGAGAGTTTACGAGTCGAACGAATCACGTCGTCAGTGACGACACCGCCGATACCGACCTGGAGAGAACGGTCAATCACAACCGCGGTCTTAGCGCCTTCAAGGGCGGCAAAAACTTAGGCAGCAGGGAAAGGACGATAGGACTTGATGCCGAGAAGACCGACTTTTTTGCCGTCTTCGCGCATTTCGTCAATAACATCTTTGATCGTACCGATGACAGAACCCAAAGCGACAACCATGACTTCGGCATCCTCTGCACGATAAAGGTCAACCAAACCGCCGCTTTTGCGGCCGATGATTTCTTCGTATTCCTTGGCGACTCTGTCGATCACGCCGAGCGCCTGAAGGTGATGGGCATGGGCGAGATAACGAACTTCGGTAAAGGCTTCGGGGCCGACCATCGCGCCGATAGAAACCGGCTGTTCAGGATCCAAGCTCTGGCGGGGATCGTACGGAGGAAGGAATTGGTCCACTTGCTCCTGAGACGGAATGTCCATTCTTTCGAAGGCGTGGGTCAGGACGAAACCGTCCATACAGACCATGACCGGAAGAGAAAGCTCTTCGGCGATCTTGAAAGCCTGGATATGGAGGTCAACGGCTTCCTGGTTGTCTTCGGCAAAGAGCTGAATCCAGCCGCAGTCACGCTGACTCATGGAGTCGGAGTGATCATTCCAAATGTTAATCGGCGCACCGATGGCGCGGGAGGCAACCGTCATGACGATCGGAAGACCGAGACCGGAGGCGTTGTAAACCGCTTCAGCCATATAAAGCAGACCCTGGGAAGCGGTAGCAGTGTAGGCACGGCCGCCGGCGACGGAACCGCCGATAGCCACGCTCATGGCTGCGAATTCACTTTCAACGTTTAAGAATTCGCAGTCTTCAAGCGATCCTTTTTTGACCATAGCGCCGAGGTTTTCGACGATATGGGTCTGAGGAGAGATCGGGTAGGCGCAGATGATTTCGGGGCGGCAAAGAGCCACAGCCTCAGCAACGCCTAAAGAGCCTTCAATTTGTTTGAGCATTGGAGCGATCCTTATAAACGATTCTTAGCTTCTAAAACAAAGGAATAAGCATCAGCTGCAACGTCGGCGTTGGCCTGGGCAACTTTTCCTTTGTAGCGAGTTTGGAAAGCCTGTTGGACGCTTTCGAGTTTGAGTTTGCCGGTCAGCGCGGCGAAGCCTGCGAGCATAGCGGCACCGGGAAGGGGGCGTCCGATTCGGGCAAGGGCGAATTTTGTCGCGGGCAGCGTAATGACGTGTCCCTTCAGCAGGCGGTTGACCAAGTCTTCCAGACCGAGTTCTTCGGGTGACTGGGAGCTGTTCAGAAGAACATAAGCATTTTCCGTCAGACCGGAAAAGACGTTTACGCTTTCGAGCAGTGTGCGGTCCTGAATAAGGACGGCACCCGGCTCCATGATCGGTTCACGAAGACGAATCGGTTTGTCGCTGACGCGGGCGAAAGCGACAACCGGTGCTCCGGTACGTTCACTGCCGAAACTTGGGAAAGCTTGAGCGTAATGGCCTTCGGTAAAGGCGGCGAGCGACAGCATTTCAGCTGAAGTCACAACACCCTGACCGCCGCGGCCGTGTAATCTGATTTGGAACACTTGTTATCTTCCTTTTATAAATTGTTAGGCGATTGACAAAGCAACGAGCGCTTCTGTCGCATTAAATTTGATTCTTCCATCGACTGCGATCGGCTCACCGTCCTTATCGCTAATCATTAACGGGTTGATATCGAGTTCGTCGATGAATGCAAAGTCTTCAACGAGCTGAGACAAACGAAGTAATGTCTCCTCAACTTTATTTATCTGTGCGGGAGTTGCCCCGCGGGCGCCGGCGAGAAGTTTATAGGCTTTTACGGAATGAATCATGTCGGAAGCGTCCTCGACGGTGAGAGGCGCAAGACGGAATGTCACGTCCTTCATGACTTCGACAAACACGCCGCCTAGTCCGAACATCATCATCTGACCGTACTGGGGATCCTTGGCGCATCCGCAGACCATTTCACGGTCGCTCTTGACCATTTCCTGGATGATGACGCCTTCAAACCCGTCCATGAGACCTTTCTCTGTGAGCTTAGTGACGAGGTCGGCAAATTCAGTGCGGAGCTGGGCGGCATCTTTGATGCCGACACGAACACCGCCGATGTCAGTCTTGTGAGAGATCTTCTTGGAGTTGAGCTTCATTACCACCGGATATCCGATCTTGTCGGCTAAAGCGACGGCTTCATCAGCATCTTTGGCCTCACCGTCTCGGCAGACTCGGATCCCGTAAGCAGTCAGGACCTGGAGCGATTCTCCGGTTGTGAGCTGTTCGCGATTGTCAGCAGCAGCCTGTTTGAAGACAGCTTCAACAGCTTCGGTATCTACGGAGTAGCGAGGCGCCGGTGTGTCGGTGCGTTTACGCCACAAGCGCTGCTGATTTAAGCGAGCGAGACCTTCAACAGCCTGTTCGGCAAACATGAAGAAAGGAACATTGACTTGGGTTTCAGACAAGTGTGCAAAGAACTCGTTCTTTGTCATGAAGACGCCGACGATCGGTTTGTCCGGATGGGCGGCGCGGATTTCCATGACAGCTTTGGCAACATCAATATCTTTAAGGCCGAGGAAGGGCAGGTAAATGACGACGACCATATCGACGCCGTCGTCAGCGAGCACCGTTTCCAAAGTCTTTTTATAGTGTTCCAGCGGAGCGGAGGCGATCATGTCGACCGGATTCTTAACGGAGGCCGCCGCCGGCAGGAAAGAGCGCAGAGCTTCTTTGGTCTGATCGGAGAGCTGAGCCATTTCCATTCCGTGTTCGCAAACCGCATCGGTTGCCATAATGCCGGGACCGCCGGAGTTGGTCACGATCGCAACGCGATTGCCTTTGGGAATCGGGCAGTGGCTGAACACTTTTGCTGTGTTAAAGAGATCCTGAAGAGAAAACTCGCGGATCACTCCGGACTGCTTCAGTAATGCATCGGCGGCTTTGTCGGCGCCGGCCAGGGAACCTGTATGAGAAGAGGCGGCAGAGGCACCGGCTGCACTGCGGCCTGCTTTCAAAGCAAGGATCGGTTTTTTCTTAGTCGTGCGGGAAGCCAATGTGCGGAAACGTTTCGGATCGGCGATGGATTCCATATAAAGAAGAATCTGTTTAACGTCGTCAACGTTTTCCCAATACTCGATCGCGGAGTCGGCGTTGACGTCAGCCTGGTTGCCGATGGAAATGAATTGAGCAAAACCTAAATTTAAATCCTGCAGGATATTCAGGATACCGCCGCCCAAAGCGCCGGACTGGGAGACGAAGCCGATATCGCCGCGGACGGGCAGAGACTCGGCAAAGCAGGCATCGAGTCTGAATTTCGGATCTGTGTTGACAACGCCGAGGCAGTTCGGGCCGACGCAAGTCATACCGTATTCACGGACTTTATTGACAAGCTGAGCTTCGAGTTCGGCGCCGGCGGCTCCGGTCTCTTTGAAACCGGCGCTGATGACGACGATGCCTTTGATTCCTTTCCGGTGGCACTGATCTACGGCGGAAAGCACGTATTTGGCGTTAATAACGATCACCGCCATATCGATCTCTTCCGGGACTTCCAAGACGGAGGGGTAGGCTTTCATGCCTTGAATTTCAGAGTCTTTAGGATTAATCGGGAAAATCTTACCGGTGAAGCCGTACTCAACGAGGCGCTTCATAATGTCGGAACCGATAGTGTGTTCTTTATTAGATGCACCAATCACAGCGAGGCTGTGAGGACACATGATTTTATCCAGATATGACATAAATTCTTTTCCTTAGTAATCCTTGGGAGTCTCTAAAATTTGACTGTATCCGCCATTTTATTGAAAATAATCCGTGGGTTCAGTAAGTTTTCATATTGTGCAATAGTCATTCACTCAATGAGATATGTACTTTTAAAATTCTTGTTCGTCGTCTAACTATTTGAATAAAAACAACTAAATACAGAAAATTCACCATCCGATATTTGCATATAGCGAAATATCTTAAAAATTCAATTAGTTAGATATTCCTCGCCTTATTTCCGTCATTAACAATTTTTTTCCTAAAAACTTTTGTTAATACGGAGAAAGCAGACGCGAAGTCTCTGTCTCGAAAGTTAAGACTTGAGAAGTTTAGGAGCTTCGGAAGTCGGGTGTTGAAGGCCGCAGTTCAAGTTACAAATTAGTTTTTGTCGGCTTATTCGAGATCTCAGTAAAAAGCGGGAAAATATTCCGTTTTTCCGACCTTCTATGGGATTTCATAACTTTCGGATTTTTAAAGAAAAAATAGTATCCCAAACATAAGTTATTTTGTGTAAAAGCGGCTTGCGTTTCCCAGAAGTTATCGGTATATTGCTCGCACTTCTTTAGGAGGGTAAAAATGGAAAAAGGAAAAAGAGAGCAGAAAGATAAAGCAAAGATCATCGCTGTGTCCTCCGTTATGTCTATCATCGGAAGCGGCGCGATTCTTTTGGCTGCTCAGTTCTTCAGTTAATTGAGAGGAGGGGTCCGAAAAGCCCCTCTTTGAACAAAAAATCCTCGGTCGAGCCGAGGATTTTTTGTTAGCGCTCTATGTGCCCTTTATGACAGACAGAGCAGGGAACTTCAGCAGTTTTCAATGCGGAGTGCTGAGGATTTGAAGCAGCCAGCCGCTCCTTTCCTCCGTGGCAGGCGATGCATTTGCTGTAATCGGCCATCGGCATGGTTGTGTGACAGCCTTCGCAATTAAGACCTTTGACTTGATGGTTTTGAGCTATCGTGGCTGAGAAAGCGACCGAACTAAACAAAGTCAAAAGGCAGATGAAAGACAGATAGAGAGCTTTCATAGGGTTCAAGCCTTATAGTCGGGGATCACAACCATAGAGCGGTTGATGTCTTTGACGGTCTGAGCTCCGGTCAGGACCATAGCGACCGCCAGTTCGTTTTTCATCTTATTAGCAAACAAGGCCACGCCGTCAGCCAATCCGCCGTGAGCCGCGCGAACAAAATGGCGCCCGGCCAGCGTGCAGTTAGCGCCCATGGCGACATACTTTTCTACATCCGTGCCTCGTGCCAGAGTTCCGTCTACCATAACGAAGCAGCGTCCGTTGACTTTATCGACGATCCGAGGAAGTACAGCAGCCGTTCCCGGGGTGTCGGCAAGCGTTCTGCCGCCGTGGTTGGAGACCACGATACCGGCAGCGCCGGCGTTAATGCAGAGTTCTGCTTCATCCGGCGTCATGATGCCTTTGAAAAGAAGAGGAAGCTTGGAGGCTTTGACTAATTCTTTCAGCTGTTCAAAAGTCTTCGGTTCAACTGTCTGACCTTTTGTTGCTCTCGCTGCGCGGCCGGCGCTGTCCAAGTCAATGGTGAGCGCGATGATTCCGGCTTCTTCGGCCAGACGCATTCTTTCAATGATGTCTTTCTGCAGTCTGGGCTTCAGTCCGACGATCGCCTTGTATCCGTGTTCTTTCAAGGTCTGAAGACGTTTTTCATAAACGAGCAGCGGGTCTCCGATACCGTCGGCAACGGCACCTAAGGTTCCGGCTTTGTTGCAGCCGCCGCAAATCGCATTGACAAACTCTTCTTCGGTCAATTTGCCGCCCATGTTATAGGTCGTGCCGCCTGTCGGGGCCGCAATCACAGGCATAGAAATTTTTGTTCCGAAGAAATCGATGGACGTATCCGGAACATGAACGCTGTGTACTACTCTGGAGTTCAGCTGCACGGCAGCTAAAGAATCGTAGTTAGCTTGGAAACCGCGGGAAGCACCCATGCCGCCGAAACCCGGTACTTGACCGACGCAGGGACCGCGTCCGTTGCATTCCGGACAAACATAGCAGCGCGGAATCATCATTTCACGAGCGCGATTCCTGACTTCTTCATAAGTCATCTTTCCGGTTAAAGGACGGATTGTGGGAGCAGAAGACTGCTGTGCAAAAGCTGTGGAGGATGAACCGAGCGCGGTAGCGGCCAGGGAAGCCGCTGAACCTTTGAGAAGATTGCGCCGAGAGAAAAACATTTTTCTTGTTTCCATAATGATCTCCTTGGTATGAACATGGAAATAACTAAGACAAAATAAATTATATACAAAAGTTCATAATTAAATTTGTTTTTAATGGATTTGTAGTAATAACACTGAGGATAATCATATGTTTTTAGTATTAATTTGGCTTGGTTTGCCCTAATGTTTGGGCCAATCCTTCATAGCTAAAGCCATGCAGAAGTAAAATAAATACATAACGAGGCGAGAGAAATATGAAATCCAGGTTATTTAATATTCGGTTGAGTTTTGAAATCACAGAAAATAAGTCAGAAGGTTTTTTTCTACTTAAAAATGACCTCATCAGTCTTCTTGATGCAATTCAGAGGACCGGTTCAATCAAGGCGGCAGCTGAGGAACTCGGTTATTCCTTCCGACATATCTGGAATGAATTAAATAAATGGGAAGAAGAACTCGGCCAGTCTCTAGTGAACCGGTCTCGAGGAAAGAATGCAGAGCTTTCGCCTTTGGCAGAGCAGCTTTTGTGGACCAATAAAGAAGTTCAGGCGAAGTACAAAGAGCAGATCATTGAACTTCAATCCGGTATTTCGTACTCGTTCAGAAAAGCGTTCAATTCTGCTTGGGATCCGATTGTGATTGAGGGCTGCGCGGATTCAGCACTTAATCTTTTAAGAAGGACAACCGACTGTGAAATTGAACTGAACTTCACTATCAGTCGAAAAGGCCTGGAAGCATTGCGCGAAGGAAAATGTGAACTGGCAGGCTTTAATTTTCCTAAGTCATCAACAAACAACAGCAAAGCTTTCGGGACCTTCGGACATCTTCTCACGAAGAACAACGGGCTTATTTTCTTTGCCACCAGACTTCAAGGACTTGCCGTTGCACCGGGTAATCCGAAGAAAATCTATTCAATATTAGACATTGCCTCGCGCAAAGCAAAGTTCATAAATCGAAGGGAAGGGACGGGAACTCGAATTCTTTTTGATCAAATGTTAGATGTGCTTGCTGTAAAGCCGGAAGAGATCGAGGGCTATAACGACATTTCGGATACCCAGTTTTTTACTGCAGTTCAAATCGCTTCCGGCAAAGTCGATGTGGGTCTATGTACAGCCAATGTTGCTAAGGAAAACGGTCTGGACTTTATTCCTCTGGCAAAAGAGGTTTATTACCTAGCCGCTGATGAAAAATTTTTAGAGACGGCAAAAGCAAAGAAATTCATCCAATTTCTCCGCAGCTATGATTGGGCAGAATTTAAGGACCAGCTCGAGGGGTACGACTTTACGGGGACCGGGGAAGTTTTCAAGGTCTCTGACGTTTTCACTGCAGACGCAAGCTGAGAATTCAAAGAGAAGCCTTTCTTCTCCGATGACATGAAAACCTAATTTCGATTAGAATTTCGTGCGTCGGCCCCATAGTTGAATGGATACAACGCGGTCCTCCTAAGACTGAGGTACAGGTTCGATTCCTGTTGGGGCCGCCACTCATCTTCTAATCGATGTCCTAAACCCCACTACAACTTAAATTCTTCTCATTGTTTATTTGGGATAATTTGTCGTTATTCTGAATTGAACTAAAAACAAAACTCGATTTGAGATCTCTTTTCTCCTTCTTTTTTGAATATAGTTCGGCGACGAACTATAATTTCGTCCATGGAAAATTATGAGATTGTTTATCTTTCATCGCTTTTGAACGAGAAGGCCGGCTACTTCATTCAGGAGGAACTGAAGAAGTATGGCTATGCAGAGCTGAAAATGGCGCACGGAGACATTTTTCATACGCTGTTTGAAGCAGGGGAGCTGAGTGCAAAGGAAATTGCCGAACGCACTCGTCGTTCTAAGTCCACTGTGTCGGAACTTGTGGATAGGCTGGTAAAGCTCGGTTATGTTTGCAAGAAACCGGACCCGGTGGATGCCAGGGGCGTGAAAGTCTCCCTTACCGAAAAAGGCGTTGCTTTTGAGGCGGTTTTTAGAAAAATTTCTGAAGACCTTTCAAAAAAGATCCTATCGGCATTGGGACACGAAGAATTAAAAACCGCGGAAAAGATAATGAGGAAACTCACTTCGAATTTCTAGGAGAGCTTTGATTTTTAATTAAATAGTTCGGTTGCGAACTAAATTTTAATTAAGGAGTTTGAGATGGAAAATTTTAAGATGGTTGATGTAAAGGACGCACCGCGTGTCGAACTGCATAATCAGCTTGGCCTGACCGGCTGCGAAATTTCTATTAATGAACTTCCGCCGAAGGCTGCAGTTCCTTTCGTCCATGCCCATAAGCAGAATGAAGAAGTTTATGGCGTTTTGGGCGGCAAGGGCCAGCTCTACATTGACGGCCAGGTTGTTGATATCAAAGCAGGTGACTGGTTTGTGATTCGTCCCAACGGACATCGCGCCATTCATGCATCTGAAGATGAAGGCATTCAATTCATTTGCATCCAGACAAAGAGCGGAAGCCTGCAGGAATTTACCGCCGGAGACGCCATCATTCTTGAAGAAAAAGCTCCTTGGTTGAAATAATCTGAAGTCTTCTCCATAACCGGAGTTCCTGCTTTCGGAAATAAAGAACCGCAGCGGGAATTTTTGTTTCCAGTCTGGTATATCCTGTTACAAAAACACACATAAGGATTCATCGTGGATAAAAAAATCTTAGCTGCTGGGATGCAGAAAGGCTTCGTTGGTGTGGTTGTTGCCTATTTCTTGGCAATTGCTCTCGGCATTTTGGCCGGAATCTGGGAGAACCATTATTTAATGATCGTCGTGCAGTTCACAAGCACGGTCTTCATTAGATTATTTAAGTTCTTAAGTATTCCTATTATCTGTGTGTCAATTATTGTTTCCCTCTCGACTCTTTCGCAGAGCAACGAGTCAGGAAGGATCTTTAAACACACTATTTTTTATACGCTTTCGACAACGATTCTTGCCGCCTGCGTAGCCGCTTCCCTGTATGTACTCTTCACTCCGGCGAATGTGGCTGTTACCGGCTCGGCTCCTGATGTCTCTAATAAATCAGGAAGCCATTCTTATTTGGATTACGTGGAAAGCATTGTCCCTGACAATTTCATTACACCTTTCCAAACCGCGAACGTTCTTTCCGTTCTTTTGATCGCGGCAGCCGTCGGTATTGCCATTGCGAAGATGCCGAGAGGATCAAAGAATCAGGATCTCATGATCACTTTCTTTAAGGCCTCCCAAGACGTTCTCTTTACACTTGTGAATTGGCTCATCGTTGTTTTGCCGATCGGTATTTTTGCTTTCGTCGCTTCTTTGGCTCAGGAAGTCAGCCACGGTGTCAGCTTAGGCGGTTTAGGCACTTACTTCACATTAGTGATTGCAGCGAACTTAATTCAAATGTTCATTGTGCTTCCGGCCTTCTTAATGATTAAAGGGTTCAATCCAATCAAGGTTGCCAAAGGGATGCTTCCTGCTTTGGCTTTAGCTTTCTTCTCTAAATCCTCGGCTGCGACGCTCCCTGTTACGATGAGATTCGCACAGCAAAATCTAAAGGAAGAGCCGCAGGTTGCTCAGTTTGTTCTTCCGATGTGCACAACCATCAATATGAACGGCTGCGCTGCTTTCATTTTCTTAACCGTTATCTATCTGATGCAGAACGCCGGTCTTGATATTCATCCTGGTGTCATTGTGGCCTGGATTTTTATTGCGACGCTGGCAGCCATCGGTAATGCAGGTGTGCCTATGGGTTGCTTCTTCTTGTCCGCAAGCTTGCTTGCCAGCATGAATGTTCCGATTCTGCTGATGGGTGTCATTCTTCCTTTCTATGCCGTAGTAGATATGATCGAAACCAGCCTCAACGTTTGGTCTGACAGTACGGTTTCTGTGATGGTAGACAAAGACATGAAGAAATTAGAGGCGGTTGCAGAAAGTAAATAGTTAAGACTTGCTTGTAGTTGTCTAACTTAGCTTCTCTTTTTTCCTCTCGGCCTCCTATCCGGAGGCTGAGCTCGTTTCTGGAGGACTCACAACTCAGCAAATGTAGGGAAATAGGTGGTGATGAAATCTCGCTTAGTGATCACCCGCAGAGGTGTCAAAAAATGTAAGCAGGCGTAAAGCAACCTTGGTTAGAATGGAAGTATTCCTTTTTTCTAGTCTTTTTGAGCTTTCAGGTTGCTTATGTTTATTAACGATATTTGGTCTTATGGTGTCACGACAAATACCAAGAAAATCGTAGCTGAGGCACAGAAGGACGGCTATTTGCTGAATTTTTTACAGCTGGATTTGGATGAAGACGGACTTCCTAACTGGAAGACGATCAACTCCTTCGTAGAGCTGGTCAGGACATCGACACAAAACAATCCTCCCGACGGAGAAATGAATACTCCCAGAGAAAAGCTCGATCGCCTGATGAACGCAATCTTTTTGAAGACGTTCAATCTTAGAAATTACGAAGAGGACCCACTTTCTGCCGGAGAGATCCTTCTCTTCACCAAACTCGAATCTATTGATCGCAGAGATCAGTTTGCTACAAGGGCGCTTTACTTGGCGGCCCCGACGATTCTTAAATTAAGAGGCTTGAAGGGCGGCTACGATGTGAGAAGGATTTTTTCCTTAGCTGCCTACAAAGCCATGGAAGGCGGTACCGCAAAGAGCAAGGAAATAAAAATTCTCATCGGCGACCTTTTCGAAGAGGAAAACTTGAGAAATGCCGTTCATCGAATTTGGTACGTATTTAAGGATGCGAGAGGAAATCCTGAGAGATGCGCCAAAGGACTTCGAGAGCTGGCCGATGGAATTTATCTTCAGGCGAACAAGGCTGCACAGAGCCAGAAAGCCTCCTGAGACTCTGAAAAATTAGTCGTAAAAAACGCTTTTTTAGATAGTTTCCGACTTTTAAAAGTAAGAAGTCGGTCTAGATCAATTTGTTAAAATAGCCTTTTGCATCTTTTCTTTGTCGCTGGATTGGCGCCCGTATGTCTCTTGAGCAAGATAATAAAGTCAACGATTACTCCGAAAAATCGATTCGTATTTTGAAAGGTCTTCAGCCGGTTAAACAACGACCCGGCATGTATACCTTGACGGATTGTCCTTTGCACATTATTCAGGAGGTCATTGACAACGCCACGGATGAAGTTTTAGCGAATTTCGCAAACCGAATCATCCTGACTGAGCACGCAGACGGATCAATTTCCGTAGAAGACAACGGACGCGGCATTCCTGTCGGTATTCATCCGGAAGAGAAGGTCCCTGTCGTTGAAATTGTTTTCACGCGTCTGCATGCCGGCGGTAAGTTCGACAAGGGAGCGGGCGGCGCCTATTCATTCTCAGGCGGTCTGCACGGCGTCGGTGTATCTGTCACCAATGCGCTGTCTACTCGTCTGGAAGTGACGGTTTGGCGTGACGGACTTGAAAGTTCTATTACTTTCGAGGACGGTTTTGTCACGGTGCCATTGAACAGTGTTAAATCTCCTCGCCCAAAGAAAGCGACCGGGACGAGAGTTCGCTGCTGGCCGGACGGAAAATATTTCGACACGCTCACGATTCCTAAGAATCAATTGATTCGCCTCTTGAGAAGTAAGGCAGTATTGCTTCCGGGCTGCGAAGTCATCTATCGCAATGAAAAAGACAACATCGAACAAGTCTGGAAGTATGAGGGCGGCCTCAAAGAATACCTGACTGAGCAGCTGGATCGTCCTCCCTTGGTTCAGCCCTTTGAAGCCCAGGGCTTTGCAGGAGCTGACGACGACACATTTTCTCAAGGCGAAGGCGCCGGGTGGGTCGTTTGCTGGACAGAGGAGGGTACGCTGGAACGCGAAAGCTACGTGAACCTGATTCCGACTCCGCTCGGCGGAACTCATGAAGCCGGTTTGCGTGACGGTGTCTTCCAAGCCATGAGAAGTTTCATGGAAACCCATGGTCTGGGCGCCAAAGGCATCAAGATGATCGTGGATGACGTATTTGCGCGTGCCAGTTTCGTTTTAAATGCAAAAGTACTGGACCCTCAGTTCCAGGGACAGACTAAAGAAAAATTGATCAGCCGAGATGCGCTGAAGCTGGTTTCCAGCTTTGTGCGTCCGCAGATGGAGTTCTGGCTCAACAGCCACGTTGAAGAGGGCCGTAAGCTGGCAGAGATGTTTATTAAACAAGCTCAGGCGCGCCAGCATTCCGCTCAGAAAATCGAAAAGAGAAAAGGCTCTTCCGTTGCCGTTCTCCCGGGCAAGCTTACAGACTGCACGAGCGGAGATATTTCCCGCAACGAACTCTTCCTGGTGGAAGGTGACTCTGCCGGCGGCTCAGCAAAGAAGGGACGCGATAAAGAATATCAAGCCATTCTTCCTCTTCGCGGCAAGGTGCTGAACACATGGGAAGTGGACCAGAACCTTCTTTTCGGTAATAAAGAAATTCACGATATTTCGGTATCGATCGGCGTGGATCCACATAAGATCGGTGAGAAACCCGATATTTCGAATCTTCGTTACGGCAAGATCTGCATCATGGCCGATGCCGACGTGGACGGCTCTCACATTGAAGTTCTGCTGCTGACGCTTTTCTACAAGCACTTTTCCTACCTGATGGAGACGGGGCACATCTACATTTCAATGCCGCCGCTCTTTAAGGTTTCCGTTCCGAACAAAGGTAAGAAGAAAGAACGCCGAATTTACTGTCTGAATGAAGAAGAGCTGAAGAAGACAGTCGAGAAACTCAAAAAAGAAAAATTCACCGACGCTCAGATCGTGATCTCACGATTTAAAGGTCTAGGTGAAATGGATTGGGAAGAGCTGAAAGAAACTTCTTTGGATCCTGAAACCCGCAGACTTCTGCCGGTAAAAGTCGGACTTCCGGGTGATGACTTAACCGGAAAAGCCATGCAGATTCTCATGGGTAATAAAGAAGCCGACGCGCGTAAACAGTGGATTGAGCGCCACGGTGATCAGTTCGAACCCGATATTTAATTGAGCGCGATAAATGCCTAAGAAACCAAGACGCAAATTAACGGAAGCGGATCAGACCGAACTTTTCGAAGAAATCGACGGAAAGGCGGTCTTGCCCTCTGCCGAAGACGAAGAAGTCCAAGAGAAAAAGGGAAAAGCTAAAAAAGCGCAACCGGAACCTGAAGAAGATATCGGTAAAGGAACCGGCTTCCTCTTTGATATGTTGGAAGAAGAGCCCGAGCCAACTCCTGAGGCAGAAAAGTCCTCTTCGAAGGAAGAGGATCAGACGAGCGATCAAGAAGAAAAAGTCTCGGCAGAGACGGAAGAGCCTGATTCTGAGCCTAAGAATGAAGTTTCTTTAGAAGAAGCGGAGCAGGTTGCTCAAAACCTGATGCGTGAAGATGTTTCCGATATGAAGGAAGAACTTCAGGAAGTTGAGGACGAAGTCGAAGAAGCCGAATTGGTCCCTGCGGCAGCTCAGCCGCGAGGTTCTGACATTGTTGAAGAAGCTCTGAAGCATGCCGAGACAGACTGCGATGAATTGACGCTGGCTTATTTTGCCAGCCGTGCCTATCTCGAATATGCCATTTCCGTGGTGAAAGGCCGCGCATTGCCCGACGTCTGCGACGGTATGAAGCCCGTTCAGAGAAGAATTCTCTATGCAATGAAACGGCTCGGCCTTAATCCGGATGTCAAAACGGTTAAGAGTGCTCGAGTCGTCGGTGAGGTCTTAGGTAAATATCATCCGCACGGTGACTCTGCCGCTTACGATGCGATGGTTCGTTTAGCGCAGGACTTCACGATGCGCTATCCCTTGGTTCAAGGTCAAGGAAACTTCGGTTCGGCCGACGGCGACGGCGCTGCGGCGATGCGTTACACAGAAGTGCGTCTCTCGAAGTACGCCGATCTTCTGCTCGGAGAGCTCGACAAAGGAACCGTCAAATTTATTCCGAACTACGACGGAACCCATAAAGAACCGGTCTTGCTGCCTGCTCGTCTGCCGGTACTGTTATTAAACGGCTCCAGCGGTATTGCGGTTGGTATGGCCACTGAAATTCCGTCTCATAACCTGACGGAAGTCGGAGAAGCTGCTATCGAAGTGATCCGTAATCCCGAGATTACGACGGACGAACTGCTTGAAATTGTCAAAGGTCCGGATTTCCCGGGCGGCGCTCAGGTCATTTCTTCCGCATCGGATATTAAGAATGTTTATCAAAGCGGGTACGGCAATCTCCAAGTTCGTGCGACTTATCACTTTGAAGAGCTTTCAAGAGGTCAGTGGCAATTAGTATTTGACAGCGTTCCTTATAAAGTTTCCGTCATGAAAGTCATGTCGGAGCTTGAAGCGCTCACCAATCCTAAGGCACCGCAGGGCAAGAAGTCTTTGACCGCAAAACAGCAACAGGACAAGCAGCTGATCATGAATGTCATGAGCGGCATGAGAGATGAGTCGAGTGCCGAGGCACCTGTTCGCTTGGTCATCGATCCGAAATCGAAATCCATTGATCGAGAAGAACTTGTCAGCACGATTCTCAGCAAGACAAGTCTAGAAACTTCCTGCAAGTTCAATCTTGTGGTGATTGGAATTGACGGCAAGCCTCGCCAGAAAGGCTTGAAAGACATTCTGTCTGAATGGGTCAGTTTCAGACTGCGTACCGTGCGTGCCCGTTCCCAGACTTCCTTGGATGAAGCCGAAGCTCGTATCCACACACTGGAAGGCCGTCTCATTGTCCTCGTTGATATTGAGGAAGTGATTCGCATCATCCGCGGTGCGGATGATCCTAAGAAAGAGCTGATGACGCATTTCGGCCTTTCGGATAGCCAAGCTGAAGACATCCTTGAAATCAAACTGCGTCAATTAGCCTCTCTCGATGAAGTTAAGCTCCGTAAAGAGCTGGAGAAACTTCGCAATGAAGCTGAGCGTCTGCGCGGCTTGCTGACCGATGAAAAGAAACTGAGAAGAGAAGTCACCAAGGAGATCCGTCAGGATATCGATACCTACGGTGATGAAAGACGCACGCTGATTGAAGAAGCCAAGGGTGCTTCGATTGCGAAACAAGTCATTGATGAACCTGTGACCGTGATCGTAAGTGAAAAGGGCTTCCTGCGTTCAAGACAAGGTCACGGCTTTGATGCCCGCGCCATGAACTTCAAGCTGGGCGACAAATACCGCTGCTCGATGGAATGCCGCAGTGTCGACAATCTCTACATATTGTCGAATACCGGCCGTATTTACAGCATTCCGGTTTCTTCTCTTCCGAGCGCCAGAGGAGAGGGCACCCACGTGAGTGCGTTCGTTCAATTCCAGGACGGCGATGTTCCGTTTGACTATATTTGCGGCGCCCCGGATACCGTATTGCTGTTCACTTCTGACGCGGCCATGGGCTTCTTCTGCAAGATGTCTGATTTGGCGGTCCGTCAGAGAGGCGGCAAATCCTTCTTTATCTTGGACGGCGCCAAACCGCTTCCGGTTCAGGTCTCAACACCGCTGACCGGATGGATCGCCGCCTTGTCTTCGAGCGGTCGTTTGGTGGTCTTTACGACAGACGAACTCCGTGCGCTTTCAAGCGGCGGCAAGGGCACCACGATCATGGCGCTTCAGGATAATGAGAAACTCGTCGCAGCCGTGCCGATTTCTCCGAACGGTGTCGTTGTGGTCGGAAAAGGCCGCGGCGGCAAGATTCAGGAACTCTTAGTCGGCCCTCGCTCCATTGAGGATTACCGGACACGAAGAGGCCGCAAGGGTCGGTTCGTCGAAGCCAAATGGGAGTTCTTAGGCTTAAAGCCTTATAAGCTTGAGAATGCCAATAAGGGCGATGAAAGCGAAGAGGTCGAAGAAAGTACGATCATCTAAGAACTTCAAACTGGAAAGAAAGGCGCTTGTTCTGCATGGAACGGCGCCTTTTCCTAAAAGGGGGCACCGAAAAAAGTTTCTTGGAACACGGCCCCTAAAATGCTTACAGGTAACACGTGCATCGGAGGACGAGATGCTTTGGAAAGACAGAGAAGGCAGCAGCAACGTAGAAGACCGCCGAGGTGAAGGCGGAGGATTCGGCGGTGGCGGCCCTAGATTTCCCTTGCCGCGCGGCAAGATGGGACTAGCTGTCTTAGCGGTGGTTTTGGTTGCCGGTTATTACGGAATTGACTTGACGCCGCTCCTTGGCTTGGATTCACCAATGGCTCCGACGCAAACAAGCTCATCTTACCAGCCGAGCGCCCAAGAGCAGGAATTGGCAAAGTTTTCTTCTGTGGCACTGAGAACAACGGAAGAAACATGGGACAGAATTTTTGCTCAGTCCGGTAAAAGATACATTCCTCCGAAAATGGTGCTTTATTCCGGAAGCACACGAACTGCCTGCGGCTATGGACAAGCAGCAATGGGGCCATTCTATTCCCGTCAGACCATAAGCTTTATGTAGACCTCTCTTTTTATAAAGACATGCAGAGAAAATTAGGAGGCGGCGGTGACTTTGCTTTGGGTTACGTTTTGGCTCACGAAGTCGGTCACCATGTTCAAACGCTTCTCGGCATTTCTTCTCAGGTTCAGAAACTGCAGTCTCAAGTCAGCCCTAAAGAAGCCAATCGACTTTCCGTCAAGCTGGAACTCCAAGCCGACTGCCTAGCAGGCGTTTGGGGACATGATATGCAGAGGCAAGGTATTCTTGAGAAGGGAGACTTACAAGAAGCCTTAAGGACAGCAACGGCAATCGGAGACGACAGACTGCAGCGTGAAGCTCAGGGAAGAGTGGTGCCGGATAGTTTTACGCATGGAACCTCCGAGCAACGTTATTACTGGTTTAAGACCGGGTTCGACACAGGTAATCCGGAGATGTGCAATACGTTTAAAGACGGCGCCGGTCCGCAATAGGCCTAAAAACAAAAAGTCCGACGGATTTTTCGTATGGAGCTAACGAGATATTATTCGTCGGTGCCAACCATAACGTTGGAAGCCTTGATGACGGCATAGACTTTCTTGCCGACTTCGAACTCTTTGCATTTGATTCGAAAAAAAATAAGAGGGGTAATTCATTAGAATTAACCCTTAGCGAGCTACTAGAAACTCTTTACATCGTCAGAGTGCGGAACTATAGTTCACCGCAGAAAAAGAAAAATAGAGCCAAGAACAAAACACTATATCTGACGGGGCACCCGATCCTATTGGGTTCCTTTTTAAAGCTTCCGGTCTCACCGTCCTCCTATGGATATTTGTTGGTGAGATTTTCCCAGGAATAAATCGAAGTCAATCGGCAAAAAGAGGGATTTTTGCTCTGGTTGTCTTTGAACTAAGGAGAAATATCCATGAAATTATCTTTACTTGCCACCTCGGTTCTGCTCGCTGCTGTTTCTGCAGGTGCATATGCCTATACTCCCGGCACTTACACGGCCGCTATTGCAGGCCAGAACGGACCGGTCAAAGTAGAAGTCACAACTTCTGCCGACAAGATTCTTTCCGTCAAGATCATTGATCAAAAAGAAACGGAAGGCATCGGCTCTAAGGCTGTTGCCGCACTTCCTTCTGAAATTGTTAAAGCACAGTCCGCTGACGTTCAAGGCATTGCAGGAGCATCCGTTTCTTCTGCCGCTATTAAGAAGGCCGTTCAAGAATGCCTAAATCAAGCTCAGGGCAAGAAGGCTGCTCCGCTTGCTCTGAAGAACGGTACTTTTGAAGGCAAAGCCTATGGCAACAACGGTTGGCTTACGGTAGAAGTCAACATCAAAGACAACAAGATTACTGACATCAAAACACCGGGCCAGAGAGAAACGAAATATTTAGGCGACACAGCCATCCGCGAAATCGGTAAGGACGTTCTTCAATACCAGACACTCAATGTGGATAACATCGCCGGTGCAACTGTCACCAGTACAGCTCTGAAAACAGCAATCGCTCAGGCGATTGAAAAAGCCGGCGGCGACATCGCTGCTTTCCAGAAACCGGTTCCCGAAAAAATTAAGAAAGTTGCAGGTATTACTAAAGGCAGCGCAGACTTGATCATCGTCGGTGCTGGCGGCGCCGGCCTTTCTGCCGCG
>ERZ827471.631-NODE-631-length-28576-cov-5.252305_pt1 | contig 28576 bp, 22 predicted proteins | sample MGYA00519772_ERZ827471 | MGnify/ENA primary metagenome ERZ827471 (study PRJEB31778, sample SAMEA3449315) | human gut metagenome | biome: human gut; feature: human-associated habitat; material: faeces | place: United Kingdom | collected 2010/2012 ...
TAAAGAAAAATTATAGGTATTAGAATTTTGTAAAGTAATTTTAAACTAAAAGAGATATTTGTTTATTTCTTTTTGCATAATATTTAGAGAGAAATATTATGGAGGAGTTAAATAATATGCAAATTACTTCTAATGAAATTTATAATACAAAATATATGCAAATTTATTTAACTAAAGAAGAATTAAAAATTCAAGAAATACAAGATAAGATAAAAGAATATAAGAAGCAAAAGTATAAAATAGGAATATTTGTAACAGGAAAAGAAAACTATCCCGAAGTTCTTAAAAAAATAGTTATGAAACAAGTGGAAGTAGAGCACAATGTATGCTAACATAGACCAAGAGCAATATCAGGCAAAAGGAGGAAAAATGACAGTTGCACGGATATTGTAGATTGTCTAGAGATGAAGATAAAGAAAACTACTCAAGCATAGAGGAACAAAAAAGAATGATTAAAGAATATGCTTTTTCTCGTAATTGGATTATCAACGATAAAGACTTCTACATAGATGACAATGTTTCGGGATATACCTTTAATAGGCCTGAATTTACAAAGATGATGGAAAAAGTCAAAGGAGGAAAAATTGATGTAGTTATAGCAAAAGACTTATCAAGGATAGGGAGAAACAACGGAAAAGTTTTGGTACTTATAGATGAATTTAAAAATATGCAAAAGAACTTAATACTAGTATCTGAAATGGGTGGAAGTTATGATGTACTAAATGATAGAGATGACACAATTGGAATAACTACTTGGTTTAATGAAAGATATGTAAAAGACTGTTCAAGAAAAACACGAGACCATATGTATTCTAAACAAAAAACAGCAAGGCTTATTATGGGAAACTACTATGGCTATGAAAAAGTTTTTAAAGATGATATACCTATGCTTTATGTTATAGAAGAATTGAGACCTGTAATTGAAACCATATTCAAATTGTATCTTGAAAAAGGAATGGGATTTCAGAAAATTAGTCAAGAGTTAAATACAAAATATAAATATCCTACTCCATCTGAATACTATAAACATAAACATTTAGAACGAGGACGAGTATATAAACATAAAGTTCAGGCATCTTGGACTAAAGATATGGTAAGCAATATATTGAAAAATGAAATATACACAGGAACTTTAATAACACATAAAAAGCGAACAGTAAATATTAGAGGAAAAGCTGTAAAATTATCTAAAGAAGAACAATTTGTATTTAGAAATCATCATGAGGCTATTATCTCAAAAGAAATATTTGATTTAGCGCAAGAGATACGAACTAAAAAATCCAAACAAAACACATCAGGAGCAAATACAAAGAGAGAGTATTACTTTTCAGGAATGTGTGAGTGTCAAGAATGTGGCTCCGGAATGTCAGGTATAGTAATAAGAAGAAAAGTAAAAGAAAAAGGATATGATTGTTCAAAGTATAGACAATTTGGAACGAAAGCTTGTAATTGCCATGAAGTAAAAGAAAAAGATATTTTAATTAATTTAAAAGAGTTTTTAAAATTTACAAAACAGAAATATTTAGAAGAAATAAAAAATATAAAAATTGAAGTAAAACAAGATAAAACAGAAAATAATAAATATAAATTGCAAAACAAATTAAATATTTTAAATGAAGAGTATAAATTGTTAGTATCGCAAAAAATAAAAGAGATAGCAACTGCAAACAATGAAATGGCAAGAAAAATTATTGAGAATACATATAAAGAGTTAGAAGAAGAAAAGATGAAAAATATATCATACATACAGACATTATTAGAAAAAAATGAGAAGAAAAATTTAGAAGAAAAGATAAATAAGCTAAAAACTTCAATAGATTATTTTGACGATGTTATAAATTCAGAAGTACCAAACAAAATGATATTACAAATGGTTATTGATAAAATATATATTAATAGAGATAAAACTATTATATTTAAGTTAAAAGCTGATATAAATAGAATGATTTAAAAATACAAATAAATTTGTTGCAAAATTTACAATGTTAAAAAATACACCCAAAGATGTGTATTTTACCCCCGTATGCACAACAGAAATGATAGCATTTACAAGAGCACATACATATTTTAAAGAATTAAATACTGAATTACTAGGATTAAGTATTGATAGTAATGCATCACATCTAGCATGGGTATATGATATATATTGCAAAACAGGAATACAAATATCATTTCCAATAATAGCAGATAGAAATGGAGAAATAGCAAGAAAATATGGAATGATATCAAATGATATAAGCAATACAGAAACAGTAAGAAATGTATATATAATAGACGATAAAGGTATAATCAGGGCTATATTTGTATATCCAATGAATATAGGAAGATTTATACCAGAAATAATAAGAACAATACAAGCACTGCAAGTATCAGAATGTAGTAAAGGAATGACTGCTGCAAATTGGATTCCAAATCAACCAGTGATAATGCCAATGCCAAAAACATATTGTGAGTTACAGGAAAGAGCGAATCAAATGAGAGAAGATAGAAATGGAATAAGTTGGTATTTAGGTTTTAAAAATATAGAAGAAAAATGCAAAAAGGAAATAGATTAGCTGAAAACTATCTTTGAAATTTTAAATTCAAAGATAGTTTTTTGATTAGTTATAAAATAAAAAGAATAATATAGTAATGTTATTATCAAAAATATTAATATATCATAAAATAAAATTATAAAATCTATAATTGTGTTAATACTAAGTATAGTAAAATATTAGAAAGGACACGATTATGAGAAAATCTATATGGCAAGATAAAATAAACGATAATAGAAATAATTTAGAAAACAATCAAAAAGATAAAATAAAGCAAGAATATGAAAATACAAAAGAAACTAAAAAAGAAGTAGATGTATGTATAATAGGAGCAGGAATAACGGGAATCACTTGTGGTTATGAATTATCAAAATTAGGCTATACTGTTTCTATAATAGAAAAAAATGAAATTGGCTCAGGAACAACCGGTAGAACAACGGGAAAAATAACAAGTCAACATGACAGCTTTTACAATTACTTAGAAGAATCATTTAGCATTGATACAGCAAAAAAATATTTAGAAGCGAATGAAAATGCAATTAATAAAATTGAAAATAGAATAAAAAATGAAAATATAGAATGTGATTTTGAAAGACTAAATAGTTACATTTATACTACTAAAAAAGAAGAAATAGAACAGCTTGAAAAAGAATGGACGAAATATCCGGTACTGCATTTGGATTTGAACACAAGCAAATACGATGAAAAGAACAGCCTTATCAATGTATTGAACGATACCCTCTGCCAGTGGGAAAACATCTACGGAACTGTCCCCAGCGAAGTCAACCCCGAACTGCGTTTCAAGGGAATCATCCGCCGCGCCTACGAGCAGACCGGCCAGCGCGTGGTCATCCTCGTGGACGAATACGACAAACCCATGCTCCAAGCCATTGGTGACGAAGAGCTGCAAAATGAATATCGCAACACACTCAAAGCCTTCTACTCCGTAATGAAAACGCAGGACCGGTATATCCGTTTCGGCTTCCTGACGGGAGTGACGAAATTCGGAAAAGTCAGTGTGTTCAGCGACCTGAACAACCTGATAGACCTCTCCATGGACCGACAGTTCCAGACGCTCTGCGGAATGACCGACAAGGAGATACACACCTATTTTGAAGAACCGCTGCACCAGATAGCCGAAAACTACGGTATCACCTACGATGAAGTCTGCCTGCGACTGAAAGAACGGTACGACGGCTACCGCTTCCGCCAGAACGGAACCAATCTGTATAACCCCTTCAGCCTGCTGAATACCTTCCGTTCCCTGGAGTTCGGCAGCTACTGGTTCGAGACCGGCACCCCCACCTACCTTGTGAAACTGCTGAAAGACAACAACTTCTGTCTGCCCGACCTTACGAGTGAAGGAGTGACTGCAGAGACACTGACAGACGTGGAGTCGTTCAAGGATAATCCCATTGCCGTGATTTACCAAAGCGGCTACCTCACGATAAAGGAATATGACGAAGAATTCAACATCTATCGGCTGGGATTCCCTAACAAGGAAGTGGCCGAAGGATTCATCAAATACCTGGTTTCCTACTACATGCCGATAAAGGACAGTGAATCCGTCTATTTTGTATCAAACTTCATAGCAGACGTACGCAAGGGTAATCCGGAGCAGTTCATGACCCGCCTGGCCACCATGTTTTCTGATACGGACTATAAGATTGTAGGCGATGCCGAACTCTATTTTCAGAATGCTTTCTTCATCGTGATGCGCATGATGGGATTCTATACCAAAGTGGAGCGTCCTACCAGTGAAAGCCGTATGGATATGGTGATAGAGACTAAGGATTACGTCTACATCGTAGAGTTTAAACTGGATGGTACACCCGAGGAAGCCTTGCAACAGATAGAAGACAAAGGATATGCCAAACCCTTCGCAATGGACCACCGGAAACTGTATCGCATCGGCGTAAACTTCTCGTTGGAGAAGAGGAGTATTGACGGATGGAAGATTGAGTGAATGAACAACAATGCCACTTGCTAAAAATGAAGCCAGCGCTTCACCTTATCCTTCAGATTTATATTGACCATGAAGCCAACCAACCACTTTTTAGCGGCCATAGGCATCATATAGAACAGAAGAAAAGGAAGCAGCTTCATCAAATTTTTATCCAAATGCCAATGTGACGGATAAGAAAAATGGCGGGATAAAAGATTTTCCAGATATTGCCGCTTCTTCTCCGGCGAAATACATGCAGAAGCATATACCCGGTTGGCATGATAAAGGCTCATTTTCATGATGTCCAACATCAGTCCGTTATAGAAAGACTCGCCGGTCAAAGAGTGTATATACCCAGACTTCAACAACTGCGTACCAATATATTGTTCTGTCAAAAACTCTGAATACCCTTGCAGCTCTTTCAAACTGGTGACCGATTGAGGATTATAAGTAAAGAACAGTGTACAATCCGGCAACAAGCGGCAAGAACGGGCCCGCAATATCACTTGATACGTAAACCAAGGGTCATCAATCAGATAATGAGGAATACAACGAACCTCATTTTTGCGCAGAAAATCCGTCCGATAAAGCTTGTTCCAAGTAGCTACAAAGATATTCTGCCCCCGTCCGTAACGATATTTAGCCACTGCATAATCTCCATCAGTAATTAGAGTATCCTCGTACTGGCATCCACCGGGATACACTTTTCCTTCCAAATCACGCCGGACGAAGGATGCCGCCACAAAATCCACTGGATGTTCCTGCATCTTATTATACAGCAATTCAATGCACTCCGGTATAAGCACATCGTCGCAATCCATTGTAAACAGATATTCCCCCGTCGCCTTCTCGACAATGGTATTACGTGCCGCCCCCGTACCCTGATTGACCACTTGGTCGATAATACGGACAGCACTTCCGCGTGGATGTTCCCCGGCTACCCTGCGAACTATATCCATACTATCCCCTTTATCATCGACAAAAATAAATTCAATGTTCGGATACGTTTGGTTAAGGGCAGACAATAATGTACGCTCTATAAGACCCGCAGCATTATAAATAGGTATGCCCAGCGTTATAAGCGGAAGAGTATTCATCTTTTTATCCATCGTTTCATTGTACGTAAAAAACGTTGCACATCCAGTATCAACAGAGGGGAAAGCGAAGCCAGACATAAGACAGCATAATCAATGGACAACCGGAAAGGCAATCGCTCTAACGCCGACCTTAGAGCCAATCTCTCCCGGCCAATGAACTCGCCTTTCTCTTTTCTATTATCACAAGCTGTATCCAGCCAAATGTGTACCCGTCGTATATCGTGTACACAAACCCTCATCCAGAAATCAGGGGCCGGATGTTCTTTCACATAGTCACTGTGGTTTTCGAGCCCTTCCAATAAAGACTCTATAATTCTTTTCTGATTATCAACATGATGAGACACCGACTGACTACGCATCCGATAATAATAAGCATCGACCGGAAGTGAACAGACAGCATTGGCATGATAAAAACAAAGAGGATTCAGCACACAATCCTCTGCCTTATTCCCTGGAATATAACGCAAACGGTGCTTTATCAGCAGGTCACGGAGTATCAAGCGATTGGTCAGTACCGGATTGTAATAGAAATCCTGATAGAGCTCTATCCCCGTCTTTATCGGTGATTCAGGTACGTCAAATCCGACAAAACGCCTGCATTTGCCGTCTTCAAAAGCCACATTATTGAATATCAGCATGTCCAAATGGCTTTCGCGGGTCTTCTCATAAAAACGAGACAACAAGCCGGGAGCAATGAAATCATCGCTGTCAACAAACCAGATGTATTTGCCGACCGCCTTTTCAATGGCTTCATTCCGAGTTTCAGCCGCTCCGGAATTAAGATGGGTAAAAACACGGATATTAGCATAATCAGCCCCATATTTCTGTGCTATCCGCAGACTTCCGTCAGTAGACCCGTCATCATAGAGTATTATCTCATATAGCTCTGACGGAACATCCTGATTCAACAAGCTATCTACACATTCAGACAGATAATCTTCCACATTGTATACCGGAACAATAAAACTCAGCCATTTCTCCATAAATTCATTATTCAACCATTTACCTACAAAAATACACAAAAAAAGGGAGCATACTATTTTTTTGTGTACTTTTGCTGGTAATAACAAAAAACTTATGCCTCAGGAGTCACGCCTTAAAAAATCATTGCTCAATGCGCGGGTTAATCTCATTTTTTATTTCCTGAGTTTAGCCCTATCATTTTTTTCCAGAAAAATCTTTCTGGATGCATTGGGCGCAGACTTTATGGGGCTGATAGGTACACTGAACAATCTCTTGGGTTTTCTGAACCTTGCAGAATTGGGTATCAGCACAGCCATCGGCTACGTTCTGTATAAACCCCTCTTTGAACACGATGAAAAGAAAATCAATGAAATAATTTCCGTTTTCGGTTTCATCTACCGCCGTATCGGTTTTATCATTCTAAGTGCAGGATGTGCCTTGGCATGCTTCCTGCCCTTGATATTCCCCAATAATGTCTTTGATTTAGGCGTCATCTATTTTGCATTTTTCTCGTATCTGACCACTTCACTAATAGGATATTTTGCCAATTACAAGCAAACCCTTTTGGGAGCAGACCAGAAGAACTATGTAGTGACAGCCTATTTTCAAAGTGCCGTACTGATAAAGACTTGTCTGCAAATGGGATTAGTCTATTATACGGGCAACTATTACCTATGGATTAGCCTGGAACTTCTGCTGGGCATTGTCTATTCCATTATCCTGAACTGGAAAGTCAACCAGGTATACCCTTGGCTGAAAAGCGAAGTGAAACAAGGAAAGCTGCTTTTCAAGAAATATCCGGAAGTAACCCGGTATACCAAACAGCTCTTTGTCCATAAACTGGGCAGTTTCGTACAGTTCCAAACCACTCCCTTTCTGGTATATGCCTTCGTCTCACTCAAAACTGTGGCTTACTATGGGAACTATACGCTCATTATTGATAAGATAAGTATATTTATCAGCAACCTATTAGGGAGTACCAATGCAGGAGTAGGTAACCTGATAGCCGAAGGTGATTCCAAACGTATCCAGCAAGTATTCTGGGAGTTGATGGGTATCCGTTTCTTGATAGCCGGAACCATTTCATTTGCCCTGATTCGACTGACCGGCGCTTTTATTTCATTATGGCTAGGAAGTGAATACGTATTGCCCCAACATATTCTGTATCTGATTATCATCAACTCGTTCATCAGCTACACCCGAGGTGCCATAGACCAATTTACCTATGGGTATGGTTTATTTCAAGATACTTGGGCTCCCATTGCGGAAGTAATCATCAACCTGACTGTTGCCATCATTGCCGGACATTTTTGGGGACTGCCGGGAATTTTGATGGGCAACATAACCAGTCTATTTCTCATCATAGTCATTTGGAAACCTTACTTTCTTTATTCGCAAGGATTCAAAATACCCGTTCTTCACTATTGGATGGGCTACATCAAGCATCTGCTGATTATACTGCTGCCGGGAATAGTATGCTACCATCTCTATCCAAGCAATGACTTTACACCGGAAAGCTCTTTTACACATTGGATTCTCTATGGAATGATTCTGATTTCCACTTATGGGATATTGACCTGCTCGTTGCTCTATCTTTTCACTCCGGGCATACGTGCATTCGCTCACCGGATACTGAAAAGGCATCATTGACGAGCTGTTGATTTCAGTCGGTCAAAGGCATTTTCCCACTCGTCCGCCACATTCTGTATGTCAAAGCGCCTCACATACTGCACACAATTTTTTGACATCTCCCTGCGCAGTTCTTCATCTTTCATCAATGAGCCCAACTTCCGGGCAAACTCCTTATGCGAGAACGGAGGAACCAACAATCCGTTCTTCCCATCATCAATAATATCTGTGATAGCTGCATACGAATTGAACGCCACCGGAACCGCCCCGAATGTCATGGCTTCGGTCAATACCATTCCCCACCCTTCAAAGTCACTCGTCAGACATAGGATGCTTGCATCCCGGTAAAATGGTTCAGGGTCTTGCCAACCGGTGAAAACAACCCGTTCCATCTTTAAGGCTTTCTGTTCCAATGTCTGCCTTATCGGCCCGTCTCCCACAATGACCAACTCCCAATCGGGAAATTTTTTATATATACGCTTCCAGATATCAATCAGCCGTCCTACACGCTTCTGGCGCCACTCTATCCGGCCTACATACAATATCTGCTTCTTCTTGAGAAAATCTGTATTTTCTTGAGCAGGATATGTATTCGGATTGGGGATGGCAATCACCCGGCTCAAATCTTTTGAATATATCTGCCACAAATCAGGAAGAAATTTCAAGGAAAGTAAACATAATGCATCTGTATATCGAAAAATGCCTCCATAATCTGATTGTAATGTACGCTTGTAATCATACTTAAGCATGGGAATTTTGAGGATACGGGCCACCTTTCTGATTTTTCCCATGATTGTGTTTTTTCCTGATACCCACATTACGAACTCTCCCAAATGATGATATATGCCAAGAGGATTATAATGTATCACGGAAATAATATACACGTCCCGCAAGGTTTTAGAGAAGGAATATAATGTATAATAAGTCTGCGGGTCCTGGTCTATGACCATATCAATACGGTGCTCTTGCAGGAAACTACGGAAAAACAACCCGTTCTTTTCTACTTCCCGAACCTGATATGGGAAAAAATAAGAGGATGCAGGATATGCATAATCCATGCGGCTTTCATCCCGCACACTATGTAAACAAAGAACATGGTGTCCCCGTCTTATGAATTCACGGCACAAAAGGTCACTTACTCTTTCAATCCCTCCCCGTTGGGGATGGAACATGACAGGATGTATAAACAAGATATTCATAATGCCCTCCGTTATTTCGCTCCAAACATTTTCTTGAATTTTATACCTGACAAGAAACGCATCCACCCATCAAAAGCCGATGCCCCCACCCTGCAAAGCAAGAATTTGCCCAACACATCCGCTTTATACTGTGGAAGAAAAAATCGTCTTATCCATTCTTTGTCTGATAAAAGGACTTGATGTAAAAAAGACAACCGTTCCTGCCGGGTATACTTATGCTCTGGTTTATAGATGGCCAAAATCACTTTATGGAAAAAGACAGTCAATGAATTCCATGTTCTATCCAGTGAGCTATCCTCCAAATTAAATTTCTTTTGATACACATAGACCCTTTCCAAAAAATTGGAGAATGCTGCATATTCTGCCGGAAAGCTGTTTATACGCACAGACAACACATCTACAGAATACCCTACTCTATAAACGTAATTATTGTAATCACGAATAACCATAAAATCCGCATACATCAGGTAGTCCAACATAAACAGCATATCTTCCAGTCCGGAAACAAAAGGAACAAAGCCCACCCGGTATTGCTTGATAATCCGATGGTCGTATAGCTTGCTGCCTGCGTACGCAACACGCTTGTCTATCAAGTCTGTCAATATAAGATACATCTGTTCCGAAGCTATATCTTGTTCGGGAACGTGAAACGTTTGAAAGTCCCCATTTGGCAGATACGCATCAAGAGAACCGACTATTACTCCCTCCTTCGTTTTATCGGCAGGCAATGCACCGTACAGCCTTTCAAGATAACAAGGCTTTACATAATCATCTGAATCAATAAAGGTTACATATCTTCCACGAGCATTCATCAAACCAGTATTCCGGGCACAGCTCAATCCTGCATTAGCCTGATGGAACACCCGTATCCTCGTATCCTTCCCGGCATACTCTTCACAAATCTCCCCACAACGGTCAGGGCTCCCGTCATCTACCAGCAACAGCTCAAAATCCGTAAAGGTCTGTGCAAGAATACTGTCAATGCACTGGGGCAAGTACTCTTCTACCTTATAAACGGGTACTATAACGGATATTTCCGGAAGATTATTCATATTCGCTCATTTTGCATGAAACACTGCCTTCATTTTTATAGACAACACCAACAAATAGTAGGCTGACTTTACAAAAGCCTTAAAATACAGATAGCCGGCATACGTAGGAAGCACATAATGGATGTTCTGCAGCATCAGCTTCCATTCGGGACGCAGGCCCGTCATCTCCAACAAAGACGCATACTTTTTGTTCCTGAATACCAAATAACTCTGATAATGAAAGGATGTGTCTTTCGTGAAATACAGAATACGGTCAAAATATTTTGCCTTCAGAGTCTCAAAAAATATATATATATGCCGGTTATCCTGCAAACACCGGGAAGACCGGATAAAATCGTAGATATAACCCAGCACCAGCACACGACATTCCAAATTACGCATAGACGGCGCCCGCATGATGGAGTCTGGCTGCATGGAATAATAGTAAGTGGTCTCACCGACAACATACATACTTTGAGCCATACATGCCAACTTAAATGACCATAAATCATCCTCGTGTACAATTCCCTCCTGGAAGTAGAGTTTATGCTGCAAAACGAGGGGACGACTCACCAGCTTGTTCCATGCCATGACATACCATTTTCCCTGCACATAAGTGGAAAGTACAAAAGCATTCCCTTCATAAAACCCGGTGCCTAATGATAAAGGAGGAGCCCAACGTCTGGCACCGGTCACCTCGTAATTGCCTATCACAAAATCCGGTCGCTTCTGCACCGCTGCATCCGCCAAAAGCTCTATTGCATTCGCAGAAATATAGTCGTCGCTATCCAAGAAGTACAGATAATCGCCAACAGACGCTAAAATACCGGTGTTTCTTGCAGCAGAAAGCCCTCTGTTCTCTTCATGTTCCAGACATCTCACCACCGCTCCGCGCGGATGCGAAGCCACCACCCGTCTGACTATCTCCATAGAGTTATCCGGAGTGCAGTCATTCACAAGAATGACTTCCAAATCCTGCCAAGTCTGGTCCAACACGGACAACAAACACCGTTCTATGTACTTGGCAACATTATAAACCGGAACAATAATGGAAACTTTCATGCTTTCAATCATATTTTCAGAATTTCACCTCATGGCCTTCCACAAACTCTTCCCACCACACAACAAGCGTCAACAGATTGAAATATTGCAAAGCCTTGTTCTGCCTATGCCAGAACCAACCACCCTCCTTCTCTGCAACTTGTTCATAATCTGTAAGAAACTTCTCCACTGCATCACGACGCAGATAGTTGTCCATAATGCCGGAAGCAAGAATAAATTCCTTAAAGAAAGCACGTCGGGCCCTATCACGGAAGAACAGTGGCATAGGTGCAAAACCGCCCTGCTTCTTCTTCAAGGTAATGGCCTCGGGAAGTAAAGGTTTATAATGGCGCTTTAACAGATATTTAGAAACGGAACGGCCCCGCGCAATGTCCAGTACACTGTTGCCCCTGCACTTCAACCCTACCGGCAGCTCCTGCAGGAAATGGAAAAGCTCCAGGTCCATAAAAGGATACGTCAGATTGTTACCGAACATGCGTGCCATGCTGGAAGCCTTGAAAAGAATGATACGGTTGATTACAGTCTCCAAATCGGAAAGAATGGCATGCTGCGCGTAAAGATGTTCGAAACTGTGGATATCGGGCCGTAGTGATTTTACCGGCTCAAAATCTTCTTTCGGATTTTGCAGAAGGGCACACAAGGCAGAATCGGAGAAGCCGAAACGCTCCCCTTCCAGAATATGAAGTATCTTATCCAAATGGAAATTGATGCGGGAAAGCTTTCCACCGGTATCAAAGGTTTCATGCTCCAGCAGACGGCTGATGCCACGTAGCAAGGGACGCAATCCTATGCGGGCGGATAGATAATGCAACGCCACTTCGCGACCGGAAGTACCGAAATACTGGTCACTGCCGTCACCTCCCAGAATCACGTCGGGCTTGTCATCGCCTATCATGCGCATGGCACAATAGTTTACCATCAGCCCGCCTTCCATAAAAGGCTCACCCAGAAAACGGACAATGTCGGGCAAGGCACTGGTTTCCGTACCGTCAATCTCGTACTCGTGGTGGCGGGTACCAAAGGTTTCAGACATCAGACGGGCCATGGGCAGCTCCGTCCAGGCATCTCCTTTAAAGCCCACGGAATAGGAGTCAATCTGGCCGTCGTAAATGCTGCGCAGCGCAGCAAGGTTTGAACCGGAATCATAGCCGCCACTCAGCAGGATACCTACCCTGCGGCTATGGCCGATACGCCGGCGGATGGCTTGCGCATGCAATTCTCCATAACGGCGGGAGTAGGTTTCTACATCCGGATTCCGTTCAGTCGCCACCTTGGGTTCATGCTCAAAAACGCTGTCGCGCTTCAGACAATAAATGTCATCTGCCACCTTTTCATATAAGCTGGGATTTCTTTCCTTCAGCGAATCAAACATGGAATGTACTTTCGCTTGTGTCTCTAACTTTACAGAAGCCCAAACCGGCATCAGATAACCAAGCTCTGTCAACATGTAGAACTTTTCGCCGGCACCTAAAGAATGAACATCGAATAGGGCGAAATTATTCTTCTTCAAAATGCCACGCTGAAGGAATGTACTCAATGAAACCAGATTAGGCTCGAAATTTTCTTCCAGTTGGTCCTCTAAAAATTGCCAGGAAGTGGCAAAATTACCATCAATGTGACAATAGACGGGATAATGCGTGCCATGATGGTCGCGCACCACTCCGCATTCATTTTCTGAATAATATACTATGGTGAACGAACCGTCCAGGCGTGAAAAGCCATATGCCGGATCGGATAGAAACGCATCGGCAGCAAGCTTGGCATTGGTATCATCCGGAGTTGCCTGCAAGGTGTCCCGATTATACAAAGTTCCGAAAAAGAAAAGTCTCAGATTATAACTTTCAAAAGAAGATTCCGGCTCTTCTCCCTCTACACAGACTGTACGCCAATCTTCTAAAGTGATTTTTCCGTATATCATTTGTTTGCTTATAGACTTGTTTATTGTGTATCCCTTTCTATTTTTCCACCACCCCATGCCTGGTATGTATAAAGGTCTTGTTTGCCCCCCTCAGCTTGAAGATGTTTCCTGCCATCAGCAGGAATGTATAGGGTATCTTTTGCAGGGCCATTGCCAGGCGGCTGGTGCAGAACCTTTTGGGAACGGCAACGAGCAGTGCGACAGCGAGCAACACCAAGAGCAGCCACCACTTCAGCCCCCATGTCCAGCGATAAACCGTAAACAACACGGAGAAGAGGAACGTGAAGCCCATCAACAGCAGGCGGGGAATGGAAAGCTGCTGGAAAAGCTTGTCGCAGAAGTCCCAGTTACGCGCAACAAGCGCCTTCCACAGAAACTTGGCGAAAGTCTGGCAGTAGTGCCATTGTGCCGACAGCCAGCGGCGGCGCTGACGGGAGAAATCGCCGGTGTTCTGTATCTTCTCATCGAACACAAAGGTTTCGGGCAGATAATAAAAACGCTTGCCGCGATAGAGCAGGGTCAGCTCCAATTCACGGTCGAAACCGCCCACAGCCTTGATATCCGCCATCGTATCACGAAACAAGTCATAACGGAACGCCATACCGGAACCGATAAGGGCAGCCGACAAGCCCAGCTTGGCATGCCCCAGACGGAAAATGGTATTGTTGATTTCCTCACTGATGGCATCGAGCAGGGCCATGTCATTGTTCAGGTTCTTGGCACTCCGGTGGGTCTGCACAATCTCGACTTCCGGATTGGCGAAGAGGTCGTTAATATCACTCAGATAATCGTAAGGGATGACATTGTCCGCATCGAGCACCAAAGCGATGTCATAGTCATTGCCGATGGCAGCCATGGCGGCATTCAGAGATTTGGACTTGGTGCTTTTCTCAAAATGCACTTCAACCAGGCGGACAGGAAGCACAGCGAGGGAAGCGTTGGTTTCGGGCTGCATACGGTCCGAAATGACAACCGTATCAAAACAGTCGGCGGGATAATCCTGCTCCAGACATGAATGGACGCACTCGTGTATCACGGCATCTTCGCGGTAGGCAGGAATCAGTATGGCAAAACGCTTGTGTTCCTTGGCTGGAGGGGGCAGAGGCAGGTCACGCCGGCGTGACGCCAGACTGTAAACCAATAGATACAGTATGTTTATTGCAAACCATATGTATAAAAGCCAATCGAATATATTCAATATATGTTCCAAATTCAGAGCTATTTAAGCTTTAGAGTTGCTGCTTGTTTTTAATGGGTATCCGACACAAAGATAACAAAAAGAAGTAGAGTCCGGACAAAATATACAAAAAATGCGAAGAATATAGGAATAAAAAAACGAGCAAGCTCTCACGAACCCCTCGCCCCTGTAAGAAAAGCCTTAAAGGCTTTTCTTTTAAACTGCGTCAATGTTACCTAAAAATCAATCTTTCTCTTTACCTGAAAAATAAAACTTCAATTACCTATTCTGAAAACTTCAAAATCCAATTTTTACCTTTACCTAATTTACCTATTTATTCAAAACATTTAGCTTATGAAAAAAATCTATTTTCAATCCTTTTACCTAACAACTAATATCCTTTATTGAAAACTGTTTTTATTATTTATCAAATCCAAATGCAGTTTCCCAACTGCACTGCAAAGGTAAGTGTTTTCTCCGCGCACGCAAAATACCGGCACATTTTTCGCATGTTTTATAACATTGTTTTAGAGTTTAAGGGTGTAGTTTACACTTATAAACAGTTTGTTGTTCATCGGGAGTATACTTTCCAGTAAAAAACAAGCCACCGAAGCGCCGAAACGCTTCGATAGCTGTCCCCTTTAAACACCTTTAAACAAAATGAATTTCTTATTTATTTTCTTGCTTCGGCAATATACCCCAAAGCTTCTTTACATTTTTCTGTAACGTAAGTCCAGTCTTCGGCAGCGACCTTATCCTTCGGGAAGAGTTTGGAACCCATACCTACGCAGAACACACCCGCCTTAATCCAGGAGGTCAGGTTTTCCTGAGTCGGCTCCACCCCACCGGTCACCATCAGCTTGGACCAGGGCATCGGAGCCAGCAGACTTTTCACGAGTTTGGCACCAAGCACGTCGCCCGGGAATATCTTGCAGAGGTCGCACCCTGCTTCTTGCGCGAAACCTACCTCTGAAACGCTTCCGCATCCCGGAGTATAGGCTACCAGGCGACGGTTACAAATCTTGGCAATCTCCGGGTTGAACAACGGGCCTACAACGAAACATGCACCCAACTGCAAGTACAGCGCCGCAGTAGCAGGGTCAACGATGGAACCTACACCCATAGCCATCTCCGGGCACTCTTTTGCCGCAAACTTCACAACTTCCGCAAACACCTCGTGGGCAAAGTCACCACGGTTCGTGAACTCGAACGCACGAACACCTCCATCGTAACAAGCCTTTACAACTTTCTTTGCAACTTCTGCATCCTTATGATAAAAGACGGGCACCATTCCGGTAGAACCAATCTTATTCAATACTGCGATTTTATCAAATTTACTCATCTTTTTATTTACGATTTGACGATTTACGATTTACGATTAATATTACTTTACTTTATATCTATTCTTTTTATTTACGATTTGACGATTCAAACTTCCTTTGCTAACCGATTTCTTGTAGTGACAATAGAACTCACTATTATTTTATACAATTCATGCGCCTCTTGTTGCAACCCAAGCAGTTTATTAGCAGGAATCATCTCACTTTCAGCAATAATTTCCAACCAGTGTATAGTTTCATCCAGTTCTTCCTCTACCATTTTCAGTTTATTCAGAAAATCCTTATCAGACTTTCCCAAACAAGCTGCCCTATAATTGGCAGCAGGTGAAGTCCCTGAACGCACTATTTGTTTAGCTATAGCCATTGACGAAATCCGATTAGGCATACAATCTACCATCTTGATTATTCTCAAAGAGAACACATTCAATCGTATTTTCAATTCCTCCGAGTTCACTGTAGAAGTAATTTCAATCGTACATCGTAAATCGTCAAATCGTAAATGAGCTTAGCGTTGTACTCGTCCGCTTGCATCCCCTCCTGCCAGCGCTTCTACCTCTTCTGTGGAAACAAGGTTGAAGTCACCGTTGATAGTGTGCTTCAAGGCGGAAGCGGCTACTGCAAATTCGAGGGCGGCACCCTGGTTGGGTTTTGTCAGCAGGCCGTGGATGATACCACCTGAGAAAGAGTCGCCGCCACCTACGCGGTCGACGATAGGATTGATGTCGTAACGCTTTGACTCGTAGAATTCCTCGCCGTTGTAAATCATTGCTTTCCAGCCGTTGTGGGTAGCGGAGAAAGACTCGCGCAACGTAGAGATTACGTATTTGAAGCCGAATTCCTTCGCCATCGCCTTGAAGATTCCCTTGTAGCCTTCAGCGTCCGTCTTGCCGCCTTCCACGTCTGCATCGGGCTTGAAGCCCAGACAGAGTTCAGCATCCTCTTCATTGCCGATACAGACATCCACATACTGCATCAAAGGCTTCATGATGGACTGGGCTTTTTCTTTGGTCCAGAGTTTTTTACGGAAATTGAGGTCTACCGACACCGTAACGCCGTGACGTTTGGCAGCCTCGCAAGCCAGGCGGGTCAACTCGGCGGCCTTGTCGGAGATGGCGGGAGTGATACCTGACCAGTGGAACCAGTCTGCACCTTCCATGATGGCATCGAAATCAAAGTCTGCCGCATCTGCCTCGGCAATGGCAGAGTGTGCACGGTCATAGATTACCTTACTGGGACGCATGGAAGCACCGGTCTCAAGATAGTAGATACCTACACGGTCACCACCACGCGCAATGAAATCCGTCTTTACGCCATACTTGCGCAATGCGTTGACAGCCGACTGGCCTATTTCATGTTTCGGCAACTTGGTTACAAAATAAGCATCATGCCCGTAGTTGGCACAGCTGACAGCCACGTTGGCCTCGCCGCCGCCATATACCACATCAAAAGAGTCGGACTGCACAAAACGGGTGTTTCCCGGAGTAGACAGCCTCAGCATGATTTCACCTAATGTAACTACTTTCTTTCCCATAATCTTTCTATGTTTTATTTTAATATGAAATTAATTTGTTTCCTTTCAATTTATCATTTCGAGGTATAAACAGAACCTAAACACCTGAAACTATGGAGAGTAAATCAAAATAATATTCGTTCTTCATAGTCTTCGTGTACGGGCACAAAGATACAACAATTTTTGAAATACAAAAAATTATCATATATTTGTATCGAAAATATTAAGATTATAATTGTGTGCGAGCACAAGAAGATGTACGATGGGACGATTTACGATTAGACGATTGAGATTACATTGTAGAATCGTAGCCAAAGCAACATCAATCGTACATCGTAAATCGTTAAATCGTAAATATACAGATGGAAAGAGTCAGAATAAAGGATATCGCCAAGATGGCCGATGTATCCGTGGGAACCGTCGACCGTGTGATTCACGGGCGTAGCGGTGTGTCCGAGTCCAGCCGGAAGCGGGTGGAAGAAATCCTGAAACAACTGGATTACCAGCCCAATATGTATGCCAGCGCACTGGCTTCGAACAAGAAGTACGCATTTGCCTGCCTGCTGCCGCAGCACGAGAAAGGCGAATACTGGACAGACGTGGAGACGGGCATACACAACGCCGTAGAGACTTACTCTGACTTCAACGTCGCCGTGCACCTCTCCTACTATGACCCGTATGACTATCATTCATTCGCGGAAGCCTCCGGACAGATTCTGGCACTGGAGCCGGACGGAGTGATGTTTGCCCCCACCGTTCCGCAATACACCAAGCCCTTCACGGATGAGCTGACGCAACATAATATACCTTATATATATATAGACTCCAACATAAAGGAAGAGCCCGCCCTCTCCTTCTACGGGCAGAACTCGCACCAGAGCGGATATTTTGCCGCCCGCATGCTGATGCTGCTTGCCGGAGAAGACGCGCAGGAAATCGTCATCTTCCGCAAGATAAATGAAGGCATCGTGGGGTCGAACCAGCAGGAACGCCGCGAAATAGGTTTCCGCGAATACATGCAGGAGCATCATCCCGCCTGCCGCATCTGGGAACTGGACCTGCATGCCAAGCGCGACAGCGAGGACACACTGATGCTGGACGAGTTCTTCCAAGAGCATCCTACCGTAAAGAACGGAATCACCTTCAACTCCAAAGCATACATCATCGGGGAATACCTGCTGAAGAAAGAGAAAAAGGGCTTCAACCTGATGGGCTATGACCTGCTGCAACGCAACGTAGACTGCCTGAAGCAGGGAAGCATCTTCTTCCTCATAGCACAGCAGCCCACCCTGCAAGGATTCGACGGCATCAAGGCCTTGTGCGAATACCTGATTCTGAAGAAGGAAATCACAAGGGAGAACTTCATGCCGATTGACTTGCTGACGAAGGAAAATATAGAATTCTATTACAATAAATAATAAGGATGTACGATTGGACGATTTACGATGTACGATTGAAAATGCCATGCCCGCAAGAAAAAGCAACTATCGCAACCGTAAAACAAAGCAAACTTCAATCGTACATCGTAAATAGCTAAATCGTAAATAACATGATGGAAACAAAGTACCTGAAAATCAATCCCGCCGACAATGTTGCAGTGGCTATCACAGCACTCCCGGCCGGTGAAAAACTCACGGTGGACGGAAAGGGAATCACCCTGAACGAGGATGTTCCTGCCGGACACAAATTCGCACTGAAAGATTTTGCGGAAGGCGAAAACGTCATTAAATACGGATATCCCATCGGCCACGCCCGGAAAGCGCAGAAGCAGGGGGATTGGATGAATGAAAACAATATCAAGACCAACTTGTCCGGGTTGCTGGAATACACATACAACCCCGTCAACGTAGACCTCAATACTACGGTCCTAAACCTCAATACTGGCGCGCCAAACCTGACCTTTAGAGGGTACAAACGTAAGAACGGCGACGTAGGTGTGCGCAACGAGATATGGATTATTCCGACAGTGGGCTGCGTGAACGGAATCATCAACCAGCTTGCCGAAGGCCTGCGCCGCGAAACGGGCGGAAAGGGCGTGGATGCCATCATGGCTTATCCCCATAACTACGGCTGCTCCCAGTTGGGCGACGACCACGAGAATACAAAGAAAATCCTCCGCGACATGGTGCTGCATCCCAATGCGGGAGCCGTACTCGTGGTAGGCTTGGGGTGCGAGAATAATCAGCCGGATGTATTCCGCGAGTTCCTGGGAGACTATGACCAGGAGCGCGTAAAGTTTATGGTGACCCAGAAAGTGGGTGATGAATACGAAGAAGGAATGGAACTGCTGCGCGAACTTTATGCCAAAGCCATCCAGGACCAGCGCGAGGATATTCCCTTAAGCGAACTGCGCGTAGGCCTGAAGTGTGGCGGTTCGGACGGTTTCTCCGGTATCACCGCCAATCCGCTACTGGGCATGTTCTCCGACTTCCTCGTAGCACAAGGCGGTACCAGCGTACTGACGGAAGTGCCGGAAATGTTCGGTGCAGAAACCATCCTGATGAACCGCTGCCGCACCAAAGAGCTGTTTGAGGACACGGTGAAGCTGATTAATGACTTCAAGGAATATTTCCTTTCACACGGTGAACCGGTAGGTGAAAACCCGTCTCCGGGAAATAAGGCGGGAGGCATCTCGACATTGGAGGACAAAGCCTTGGGATGCACACAGAAATGCGGCACAAGCTACGTGGAAGGGGTACTTCCATATGGCGAACGCCTGAATGTAAAGGGACTGAACCTGCTGTCTGCTCCGGGAAACGACCTTGTAGCCGCCACTGCCCTTGCCTCTTGCGGATGCCACATGGTGCTGTTCACCACAGGACGCGGAACGCCCTTCGGAACCTATGTGCCGACCATGAAGATTTCCACCAACTCCACTCTGGCAAAGAACAAGCCGGGCTGGATAGACTTCAACGCCGGAGTTATCGTCGAGAACGAACCGATGGAGAAAACCTGCGAACGCTTCATCGAGTATATTATCAAAGTAGCAAGCGGCGAATTCGTGAACAACGAAAAGAAAGGCTACAAGGAAATAGCCATCTTCAAGACCGGAGTAACTTTGTAAGGTGAAAATTGAAAGGTGAAAGGTGAAAATTAAAGGCTGATATATGGAGGGCGGGACAAAACCATTTTGTCCCGCCCTTTGTTTTTTATACCTTTGCAGCAAAATTGGCTTATATATTTACGATTTGACGATTTACGATGTACGATTGAAGTTTGTATTGTACAACAACCATTCTACGATTTCAAGAGTTATATCAATCGTACATCGTAAATCGTCAAATCGTAAATCCCCAATCGTAAATCGTAAATTATGTCAGCAACAACCGATACAATCTCCAAACCCAAAGGCGGCTGGTGGGCACTCAGCCCGTTGGCGGTGTTCCTTTGCCTCTACCTGGTGACCTCGCTCCTGGTGAACGACTTCTATAAAGTCCCCATCACGGTAGCCTTCCTCGCCTCATCCTGCTATGCCATCGCCATCACGCGCGGCCTGAATCTGGAACAGCGCATCTACCAGTTCTCCGTGGGCGCCAGCAACAAGAACATCATGCTGATGGTATGGATATTCATCCTTGCAGGAGCATTCGCCCAAAGCGCCAAGCAGATGGGCGCCATTGATGCGACCGTAAATCTGACCTTACATATACTGCCGGACAACCTGCTACTGGCGGGCATCTTCATTGCCGCCTGCTTCATCTCCCTCTCAATAGGAACAAGCGTAGGAACTATCGTCGCACTGACTCCCGTAGCCGTGGGACTGGCGGAAAAGACGGGCATCGACCTGCCCTACATGGTCGCCATCGTGGTGGGAGGCTCGTTCTTCGGAGACAATCTTTCCTTCATATCCGACACCACCATTGCATCGACCAAGACGCAGGACTGCGTGATGAGGGACAAGTTCCGCGTCAACTTCATGATTGTAGTCCCCGCAGCGCTTGTCGTGCTGGGCATCTACATCTTTCAAGGACTGTCCGTCTCTGCCCCGCCCCAAGTGCAGACCATCGAGTGGATAAAAGTAATCCCCTACCTCATCGTGCTGGGCACGGCCGTAGCAGGTGTCAACGTCATGCTGGTACTGCTGCTGGGCATCCTCTCTACTGGAATTATCGGTATCTATACCGGCACCGCCTTCTTCGACTGGTTCGGAGCCATGGGAACGGGCATCACCGGCATGGGCGAGCTCATCATCATCACCCTGCTGGCCGGAGGCATGCTCGAGACCATCCGCTACAACGGCGGCATCGACTTCATCATCTCCCGGCTGACCCGCCACGTCAGCGGCAAGCGGGGAGCCGAATTCAGCATCGCCGCCCTGGTCGGCATCGCCAATCTGTGTACCGCCAACAACACCATTGCCATCATCACCACCGGCCCCATAGCCAAGGACATCGCCCTCCGCTTCCACCTGGACCGCCGGAAAACAGCCAGCATACTGGACACCTTCTCATGCCTCGTGCAAGGAATCATCCCCTACGGAGCGCAAATGCTGATAGCCTCCGGACTTGCCGGCATTTCACCCATCAGCATCATCGGAAACCTGTATTACCCCTTCTGCATGGGAGCATGCGCCATACTCGCCATTCTGCTGAGCTACCCCAGGAAATACTCGGGAGAAGGATGAGTTATGGGTGACAAGTGATGAGTTATGGGTGACGTTGTGTGAACATTTAAAAAAACACCCCTCGTGCCAACAAATAACTCATAACTCATAACTCAAAACTCAAAATCTTTTCTTACCTTTGCACTCGCTATTACGAGATAGTAGCATAATTCAAATCATTAACTAAAAACATTTTAATTAAATGGCAACAAAAATCAGATTGCAAAGACATGGACGTAAGAGCTACGCTTTCTACTCTATCGTTATTGCAGACGTAAGAGCACCACGTGATGGTAAATTTATTGAGAAGATTGGTACTTACAATCCTAACACCAATCCTGCCACAGTAGATTTGAAGTTCGACCGCGCACTTGACTGGGTGTTGAAGGGTGCACAACCTACTGACACAGTTCGTAACATCCTCTCTCGCGAAGGTGTTTACATGAAGAAGCACTTGCTGGGCGGTGTAGCGAAAGGCGCATTCGGCGAAGCTGAAGCTGATGCAAAGTTCGAAGCCTGGAAGAACAACAAACAAAGCGGTTTGGCTGCTCTGAAGGCTAAGGAAGACGAAGCTAAGAAAGCTGAAGCAAAAGCACGTCTGGAAGCTGAAAAGAAGATAAACGAAGAAAAAGCAAAAGCACTGGCTGAAAAGAAAGCTGCTGAAGCTGCTGCAAAAGCCGCTGCCGAAGCACCGGCCGAAGAGGCTCCTGCCGAAGAAGCCCCTGCTGCTGAAGAAGCTGCTGCCGAATAATAGTAAGCACAGCGTTATCGCTAAAAATGGGATTAAAACTATAAAAATCCTCTCCGGTTCATATCGGAGGGGATTTTTTATTACTATATTTGCAGCTATAATCATTCATTAAAAAAACAAACAATGAAAAAGTTTACTTATCTGCTCGCTGTAGCCGCTGTATTTACAGCTTGTAACAGTGGAAACAACGGTTACACCGTAACCGGAACTGTAGAGGGTGCAGCCGACGGCGACACCGTATATCTGGAAACCGTGGAAGGACGCCAATTCGTAAAATTGGACTCTGCTGTCATCAAAGATGGAACATTTACCTTCAAGGGTACACAAGATACTGCTGTCAACCGCTACATCTCCTACAAAGCCGAAGGAAAAGACGGCGCAGCCATCGACTTCTTCCTGGAAAACGGCAAGATTAAAATCAACTTGTCGCAGGAAAACAACTCTGCCACCGGTACTGCCAACAATGATGCCTACCAGGAAATCAGAGCCCAAATCAACGGTCTGAACAAACAAATGATGAGCATCTACGAATCCATGTCGGACACCACCCTGACCGACGAACAGCGCGAAGCCAAAGGCAAAGAGATGGAAAATCTGGAAAACAGCATGATATCCGCCATCAAAGCCGGCATCAACAAGAACATCACCAACCCGGTGGGTGTACTCCTGCTGAAGCAGAACTACTACTACATGGATGTGGCAGACCTCGACCCGCTGATGCCCCAAATCCCTGCAGCTTACGACAACGACGAAGCTATCGTCAAGATAAAAAGCAACGTTGAGAAGATGAAAGCCACTGCCGTAGGCCAGAAGTTTACAGACTTCGAGATGCAGACGCCGGAAGGAAAAACGGTAAAACTGTCCGACTACGTAGGCAAGGGCAAAGTTGTCCTCGTTGACTTCTGGGCAAGCTGGTGCGGTCCCTGCCGTCGCGAAATGCCCAACCTGGTGGAAGCTTACGCCAAATACAAGAACAAGAACTTCGAGATTGTAGGCGTATCTCTGGACCAGAGTGCCGACGCATGGAAAGAAGCCATCAAGAAGCTGAACATCACTTGGCCGCAAATGTCCGACCTGAAATACTGGAACTGCGAAGGCGCACAGCTTTATGCCGTAAGCAGCATCCCCCACACTGTGTTGATTGACGGTGAAGGAACTATCCTTGCACGCGGACTGCACGGTGACGAGCTTCAGGAAAAGATAGCCGAAGCTGTCAAATAATAAAACCGGACACACCGGAAACTAAAAGAAGAGTACCACACTTCGTCAATCGAAATGCCACACTTCACGAGGCCTAATCAATGGCATTTGCCTCTGTGAAGTGTGGCATTTCCCTTGCTGAAATGTGGCATTCGGAATGATGGAATGCGGCGTTTTTCAAGAGAAGATACGCGCAGCCATTTCCATCCCCAACCTTACGGTTTCCCACTGTTTCTCCTCATCGGCCTCCGAAGGCGAAAGAAGCGCATTGGCATCCGGCAGACATAAAGTGAAACGTTTCAAAGGAATATAGTTCAATACACTTTCGGTTTTTGCCTGCAATTCATCCAACTCGTCCTCCTGAGGATAATGGGACAGCACGAAACCGAACACCGCTTCCTTCTCGTGTATGAACCAGAGCAGACGGTTACGGTCGCACGCGCCACAGTCGTAATTCAGGAAATAAGCATCGGCCCCATGCAGTTGCACCAGCATGTCCGTCGGTGCATGGAATGCAACATACATCCCTGCAGGACGCTCGCGCAAAACCCGGTTGTTGAGCCGGATGGTATCTTCCATTATCACCGAATGTACCCCGTCGAACTGGACGTAGCGGCAGCCTGCATCATAAAGTTTGGTAAGCAAAAATTTGTAGCAGGAAGCAATATCATCCGTCAAAAGCCGGATGTCGGAGTAAACGGTTTCTATCTGAGTCCGCTCCACACGTTGAATAATCTGGGTCATAACCTCTGCCGGCGAAGGGATATGCTGTTTTTTCATCACCCCTCCGTCCACAATGGAATCAAGAAATGCGAATTCTTCCAGAATAGGATGCCGTAGCAAACTGAGCCGTCCTGTAATCTCCAAAGGAGAGCCTTCGGAGAAAGGCCGGCCGTCTTTGGAACAAATACCCTCCCAGCTTTCCAAAAAATCGCGACTTCGGAAACCACCATCGGAAACAACTTTCATGCCTCCCAGCTCCAGCCGTTCCACCAGACTGCGCACTTCCGCATCTTCAACAGCCTGCAATATCTGCCGGCTCACCTGCCCGTTCTGATATTGCTCGCGGACATCCTTCAATGCACGAGGTACACAAAAAGCCCCAGCTATATCAATTTTAAACGGAGGAAATACATTTGCCATGTTCATCCTTTCTTTGATTATTATAATAATGATACTTTTGCCCCAATACCATGAGCAGCAAAGCAATACAATCGAATGGCAACAAGAAGTATTATCAAGGACTAAAAACCTTAAATAAACCAATTCGTTGCAAATATAACTAAAAAAATCGAAGATTCACAATCTGCCCAAAAGATTTATCTTCATTTGACACTTCGAAATCAGATGATGCTTATGCATGCAATAATAATCAGTAATGAATAACTTTAAAAGTTATTTTTCATTAGAAGTTTTCCACTTTAAACAATTACATCATTAATAATCAATAGATTAACACTTTTTAAATCACAAAAAGTTTTCCAAAAAGCAAAACCTATCAATAACTACAATATCTTTGTTTCCGCAATTAAACTAAAAAAGACAGTCACATTTAAGCATAAAAGGTTATGATACAGACAGTACTCAAGCGCGACGGGCGCGTCGTCGGATTCAACGAAGAAAAAATAGCAACGGCCATCCGCAAAGCCATGTTGCATACAGACAAGGGGGAAGACCTGCAACTGATACACCAGATTACGGACCGCATCTCTTTCAAGGGAGATTCGCAGATGACGGTGGAAGCCATCCAGGATTTGGTGGAAGTGGAGCTGATGAAGAGCAGCCGCAAGGACGTTGCCCAGAAATACATCGCTTACCGCAACCAGCGAAGCATTGCCCGCAAAGCAAAGACGCGCGACATGTTCCTGGAAATCATTAACATCAAGTCCAACGACATCACACGCGAAAATGCCAACATGAATGCCGATACCCCGGCGGGCATGATGATGAAGTTTGCCAGCGAAACCACCAAGCCTTTTGTGGACGACTATCTGCTGAGTGAAGAAGTTCTGGATGCCGTCACCCAGAACTATCTGCACATCCATGACAAGGATTATTATCCCACCAAAAGCTTGACGTGCGTACAACATCCGCTTGACCACATCCTGAAGCACGGTTTCTCTGCCGGACACGGGGAGTCCCGTCCTGCCAAACGTATCGAGACGGCCAGTATTTTGGCCTGTATTTCTATGGAAACGGCACAGAATGAGATGCACGGCGGCCAAGCTATTCCTGCGCTTGATTTTTATCTGGCTCCTTTCGTGCGTGCCAGTTTCATCGAAGAAGTGAAGGTCTTGGAGGAGTTGAATGCCGAAGACTACTCTCATTTATATCATAAGGAAGTGGACGACTTTGTCACTCGTCCTTTGGACGGCCTGACCGGCGACGCACGTATCCTCCAACATGCGATGAACAAGACTGTGGCCCGGGTGCATCAGGCTATGGAAGCCTTTATCCACAATATGAATACCATCCATTCCCGTGGCGGGAACCAAGTGGTGTTCAGTTCCGTGAACTACGGTACGGATACCTCGGCCGAGGGGCGTTGCATCATCCGCGAAATCCTGCGTAGTACTTACGAAGGGGTGGGCAACGGCGAAACGGCTATCTTCCCGATTCAAATCTGGAAAAAGAAGCGGGGGGTGAGCTATTTGCCTACCGACCGCAACTACGACCTTTACCAATATGCCTGCAAGGTGACGGCCCGTCGTTTTTTCCCGAATTTCATTAATCTGGATGCCACGTTCAATCGGCATGAACTGTGGCGTGCCGACGACCCGAAACGTTACCTGTATGAAACGGCTACAATGGGTTGCCGCACCCGCGTCTTTGAAAACCGTTTCGGGCCGAAGACCTCTATCGGACGGGGAAATATTTCTTTTTCAACCATCAATATCGTGCGTCTGGCTATCGAGTGCATGGAGATTGCGGATGAAGAAGAACGTATCGCCTGTTTCTTTGCCAAGCTCGACCACATGCTGGAGATCACGGCCCGTCAGTTGCATGAGCGCATGGAGTTCCAGAAGACAGCCTTTGCCAAGCAATTCCCGTTGGTGATGAGCGCGCTTTGGTTGGGATGCGAGAAGTTGAAGCCCAACGATACGATAGCTCCGGTGATTAACCAAGGGACGTTGGGCATCGGTTTCATCGGTTTGGCCGAATGCTTGGTCGCTTTGACCGGCAAGCATCATGGAGAGTCGGAAGAGGCACAGCAGCTCGGCCTGAAGATAGTGACCTACATGCGTGACCGTGCCAACGAGTTCTCAGAACTCTACCAGCATAATTACAGCGTGTTGGCCACTCCGGCTGAAGGGTTGGCCGGAAGGTTTACCCGAGGCGACCGCAAACAGTTCGGTGTCTTGCCGGGTATTACCGACCGTGAGTATTATACCAATTCCAACCATGTACCGGTGTATTACAAGTGCAGTGCCCGTCATAAGGCCGAAGTTGAGGCGCCGTATCACGACCTGACGCGGGGCGGCCATATCTTCTACGTGGAAATCGACGGGGATGCCACTCACAATCCGGAAGTCATCATGCGCGTGGTGGACATGATGGACAAGTACAATATCGGTTACGGCTCGGTGAACCACAACCGTAACCGTTGCATGGCTTGCGGATACGAAAATGCCGAACCAGAGATGAAAGTGTGTCCCAAATGCGGCAGTGAGCATATCGACCGTCTGCAACGCATTACCGGTTACTTGGTCGGGACGACCGACCGTTGGAACAAGGCCAAGCTGGCCGAGTTGAACGACCGTGTGGTACATGAAAACCGATAAACGACGATGATTTCGGTCATAAAGATTGTTGAGGACACGACGGTGGACGGACCGGGGTTTCGCACGACGGTGTATGCCGCCGGTTGCCCCAATGCCTGTCCCGGCTGCCATAATCCGCAGTCGTGGGACATCGAGTCCGGAACCCTGATGACGACGGAAGAAATCATGCAGGTCATCCGGGCCGATGAGTTTGCGGACGTGACGTTCAGCGGCGGCGACCCGATGTTCCAGCCCGAAGGGTTTGCCGAACTGGCGGAAGCCGTGAAACGGGAGACCGGGAAAAACATCTGGTGTTATACCGGTTATAAGTTCGAACGGTTGCGGCATGACAGGCGGCAGGCTGAACTGTTGCAATACATCGACGTGTTGGTGGACGGGCCATACGTGGAATCCTTACGCGACCGTGACGTGTTGTTCCGCGGTAGCCGCAACCAACGTCTGATTGACGTGCAGGCTTCTTTACGCGAGGGCGAAGTCGTTTTGTACGCGCAATGAGATAATAATAGGGCTGCATTCTAATACGCATCCCGCCACGCTCTTATCGGAAGCGTGGCGGGATGTGGTTGTTTATAGATGGGTATGAGAACAGTTGTTTACTTTATCAGTACTTTGTTTCCTTTGATGACGTACATGCCTTTTTTCAGTCCTTTCAGAGCTTGGGATGCTTGCACGTTTTGGCGTACGAGTTGTCCATTAAGGGTGTATACGTCTACCAGGGAGTCACCTGTGGCGGTAATGTTCGGGATGCCGCTGCCGGAGGTCGTGTTCACGTAGAGGGACACCGGTTGTTGTCCGCTTTTGTAGCAAGCGAAACGGGGCGATGAGGCATTGTATT
>ERZ827471.643-NODE-643-length-28256-cov-4.094394_pt1 | contig 28256 bp, 20 predicted proteins | sample MGYA00519772_ERZ827471 | MGnify/ENA primary metagenome ERZ827471 (study PRJEB31778, sample SAMEA3449315) | human gut metagenome | biome: human gut; feature: human-associated habitat; material: faeces | place: United Kingdom | collected 2010/2012 ...
ATAATTGCCAAACCGCCCGCAGCCTTCACTTCCGGACTTAACTTGATGTCGGTACCACGACCAGCCATATTGGTAGCAATGGTTACTGTTCCGCTTAAACCGGCGGTAGCAACGATGTCCGCTTCTTTCTGGTGCAGTTTGGCGTTCAATACCTTGTGCTCAATCTTACGCATGGTAAGCATCTTGCTCAACATTTCGGAGATTTCTACCGAAGTAGTACCCACCAATACCGGACGTCCTGCTTGAACCAATTTTTCGATTTCCTCGATAACAGCTTTATACTTTTCGCGTTTCGTCTTGTAAACGCGGTCGTTCATATCCTTTCTTGCAATCGGACGGTTGGTCGGGATCACGACTACGTCCAATTTGTAGATATCCCAAAGTTCGCCTGCTTCCGTTTCAGCAGTACCGGTCATACCGGACAGTTTGTGATACATACGGAAGTAGTTTTGCAAAGTAATTGTTGCAAAGGTCTGCGTAGCAGCTTCCACTTTCACACGTTCCTTGGCTTCGATAGCCTGGTGCAATCCGTCAGAGTAGCGGCGACCTTCCATGATACGGCCTGTCTGCTCGTCTACGATCTTCACCTGTCCGTCGATCACTACATATTCATCATCTTTCTCGAACATGGTGTAAGCCTTCAACAGCTGGTTGATGGTGTGTACACGTTCCGATTTGATGGCATAGTTTGTCAGAAGTTCATCTTTCTTTTCAAGCAGTTGTTCGTTGGTTAGATTCAGGTTTTCCAATTCCGAAAGTTGTCCGGCGATGTCCGGAAGCACGAATAATGTCGGGTCTTCAGAGTTACCGGTAATCAGGTCTACACCCTTATCTGTCAGGTCTACGCTATTCAGTTTTTCGTCGATTACGAAGTACAGCGGATCAGTCACTTCATGCATACGCTTGTTGTTCTGTTCCATGTAGATCTCTTCCGTCTTGAGCATACCTGCCTTGATACCCTGTTCACTAAGGAACTTAATCAAAGCCTTGTTTTTCGGCAATGCCTTGTGGCTGCGGTATAAAGCGAGGAATCCTTCTTCCACCTCTTTCTTATCGTTGGATGCGATCAGTTTTTTTGCTTCGGAAAGATATTTGGTAGCCAGTACCTTTTGTGCCTCTACCAGACGTTCCACTAGCGGACGGAGTTGCTCGAACAACTGGTCATCGCCTTTGGGTACAGGACCGGAGATAATCAACGGAGTACGTGCGTCGTCAATCAATACCGAGTCGACCTCATCGACGATGGCATAATTGTGCTGACGTTGTACAAGGTCTTTCGGGCTGATAGCCATGTTGTCACGCAGGTAGTCGAAACCGAATTCATTGTTTGTACCAAAAGTGATATCTGCCAGATATGCCTGACGACGTGCGTCGGAGTTCGGCTGATGACGGTCGATACAATCTACGCTCAAACCGTGGAACATATAAAGAGGACCCATCCATTCGGAGTCACGTTTGGCGAGGTAATCATTCACGGTAACCACGTGCACACCGTTTCCGGTTAGTGCGTTGAGGAATACCGGGAGTGTAGCCACCAATGTTTTACCTTCACCGGTTGCCATTTCCGCAATCTTACCTTTATGCAGAACGACACCACCAAAGAGCTGTACATCGTAGTGAACCATGTTCCACAATGTGTCGTTACCACCGGCTACCCAGTGATTCTGATAGATGGCCTTGTCGCCTTCGATGCGTACGAAATCTTTTGTAGCAGCCAGTTGACGGTCGAAGTCGGTAGCAGTTACAACGATTTCTTCATTTTCTGTAAAACGTTTGGCAGTAGCCTTTACGATAGAAAAAGCAACAGGCAGTACTTCGTCCAGTGCTTTTTCATATTTTTCCAGAATTTCTTTTTCTGTCTTATCGATTTGTGCGAAGACTTCTTCGCGGTCTTCCAGTTCGAGAGTTTCAATGCTTGCCTTCAACTCTTCCACCTTCGCACGTTCAGCAGTAGCCGATTCATGGATATATTTTTTGAGTTCTTCCGTTTTGGCACGGAGGGCGTCGTTGTCTAGTTTTTCAATCTCCGGGTAAGCAGCTTTGATCTTTTCCACCCAGGGCTTGATTTCTTTCATGTCTCGTGTGGATTTGTTTCCGAAAACCGAGCTTAAAAATTCATTAAATCCCATGTTATATTATTTAGTTTATTATTTATCTTTTTCTTATTGCAGGTCACATTCATCCGGATAGATTTTCTCATTCCTCACACAGATTCAAGAAAGAAATCTGTGTGAATCGATCGATTATGTGACGAATAATCTCCGCAAAGTTACATTAAAATGCTGATTTATTTATGTTTTGCTCCCTGTTTTTGTGAGTAAATTTTTACCGCAGGTCGGTAATAGGAGCAGAAGTACAGGCGTTGGGAGCCCGGATGCGCATAAAATGTGCCAGTGTAGGCGCAATATGGTCGATGGTTACAGGTGTCTGGATAATGGCCGGTTTCACGGAATGTCCCATGAAAATCAGCGGTGAGGGAATATAGGAATGACGTACCACCTTGTTGTCGCCACCGTTTTCGTTGACGATAGTCCATCCGGGGAGGACATCGATTACGAGGTCACCCGAACGTTTGCGGTGGTAGCCGTTACGTATTTTGTAGATTTCCGGAGTCCATGAACCCAGCAATAGCCGGTTAGCCGAATAGGCTTCGTTCACTCCGCTGAACTGCATCAGGAATTCTGCTGACTTTTGTTGGATCTCTGCCAGATTCAGTTCTTTCTTTTCCAATAACTTATGATTCAGATAAATCTGCTGGTTATGGTGAGCTTCCACATACTTTCCTTCGCCATACGTAGCCATCAGGTACATATTCAATAGAGCCGCACAACGGTTGAGGTAAAACTCTCCGCCGGGCACTTTGTACAATCCCGAATCAGGCGATTCGCTGTCTATATATCCGGTGGAAGTGACGAAAATAAGCACATTTTGCAGTCCTACTTTCTTATCAAGAACTTCGAGCAGGTCGGCAATGCTGCGGTCAAGACGCACGTAGGTGTCTTGTATTTCCATGGCACATTCCTGTACGGATTTGTGCGCATAGTTCCCAGCATAGTAAGTGAGTGCCAATAAGTCAGTAATGTCATCCATGCCGATGGAGCTTTTGTTCAATGCTTCTTCGGCAAGCGCATTCACTTCATCATTCACAAAAGGGCTGGCGATGAAGCGGCGGTATTTATTACTGCGGTCATCATCGAATTTATATTTGAAGAGCATATCCCGCCAATCTGGCAGGAAAGTGTACATGCCCCGCGGAAATATGGGTTCCCATGTCATACCGGCAATACGGAAATCAATCGCTTGACGGTCGTTGTATTGGCTTGCCCACCACGGAAACTCTCCATAATAGGTGGTTCCACTCCATTTTCCGGTGTTGGGATTGAGCCAGAAAGCTGCATTTCCGGCATGTCCGGCTGCAAAAAGTGCGGCATCGCAATCAGGTGCAATGGCATATACGAGTCCTTTGCCTTGTGTCGCTATTTTAAGCTCGTCGGCAATGGTTGAAGTCAGTAGTTTGGTGGGGGCGACAGTCTGGTCGGTGTAATACCCCATAAATGCCGTGTCGTCTGTGCTGTTGACGGGGCGAAGGGTAGAGGCATCCATCCAGCGTTGAGAAATAATTCCGTTCATGGAAGGCGTCGTACCGCTATAAATAGCCGCTATGGCAGAAGCGCGGTCTATACCGCAGAAGGTATATTCGGCGTTATGGAACACTCTTCCCTCTTTCCAAAGACGTTTGAAGCCTTTCTCGCCGTAGAGTGACGAAAATGCTTCCAGATAGTCCGTACGTAATTGGTCAATCGTCAGCCCTACCACTAATTTAGGGGCGGCAGGCAGTGACTGGGCTTGTAGCCCGGTGAAAGTCAGTACGGTGATGAGGGAAGTTAGTAGTCCTTTCATTATTTCTTTTTAGATGTCACAATCAGATTGCTCGCTGAACGTATCAGCAAAACGAGTGCCAAAGGTACAACAGCAAAGTCAAATCTTTGCGGAATTACAGGAAAAAGCACTATAAAAAGTGTTAAAACTACCAGATTCAGGGTTAAATACCAACATTTCTTCCCTTTTCGGACACAATATATAATGTATGGCAAGAAAAGAAGTTGTCCCGGATGGAATACCAATAATAGGAAATTGGAGCTGACTGCCGGGTGTTGGGAGAAGAGCGCGAGAAATGCAAGGACACATCCCACAATACCTGCTATCCCAAAAAGGAAGAGGTCGATTCCCCATAATCCGGTTCTCCGGCGGATTCCATAGATGGTGGCGGCGGTTGTCAATATAAATAAGAGTAAGGTGCATTGAAGCGGAGTGGCATCGACTACCAGCTCGTTGGCCGTTATGAGTGGACGCTGGATAGAATCGCTTTTAATTTGTGCACCGTCGAAAGCATCCATCAGGTAGAAAGGGGCAAACATCATCTGACGTTGTGTGATGGGCTGGTCGGCTTCACTTCCGATACAGAGATCAATGCCGAAACGTGCCCATGGATGTCCTTTGCAATACTGATGTACAATGTCGCGGAAAGTGAGGGAGCCATCCTGTGGTTCTGCGGGATAAATCACTTTTCCTGCAATGCTTTCTTCTATCTTGTCCCGGGGGCGGGTAGCACAATTGTCGTAAAAGAAATTATAACGGTATACCCGGTTTTCCGGACGATAATTTTCTTGTAATAACCGGATTAGTTCTGTCTTTTCTTCATCGGTCAGATTCAGCGTTTGCTGCCATACGCTGCGTCCGAAAAATGCGTATTCAGCTGCAAAACGTTCATAATCCGTTGCTCCCAGTTGGTAGTCTGTTTCTCCGAGCGAGAAGCGGAAGATGAAGTTGGGAGTGTTGAAACTGAACAGTCCGTAGTTGAATACAATGTCAATCCCTTGTGAAGGATTTTCGTAACGGATGGCAGTGTGTCCGAATAGGGAATATATTTCCTCTCCGGGGGCACAAGTCAACAGACTCAAACGGATGGAGTCGTTGTTGTTGGCAGATGCTTGTCCGGTGGGCAGAAGCAACAGGAAGAAGGAGAGGATGGTGTATGAGAAAAACCGTTTCATTAGCTGGTTCGTTTTATTTCGGTGGCAAATATAGAAAGAATAGTTGGATTCGGGAAAACGGAGCCTCTATTTTATCAGAATAAAGGCTCTATATGGCTTAAACAGAGGCGCTGTTTTCTTTAAATGGAGCCTCTGTTTGGGTGAAATAATGTTTCTGCTTGAACGGAAAATCGGTTACAAAATAGTGGAACACTTTTTGGAACGCTGTTTTTCTCTTGTAATCTGTTGCTTATTAGTTGTTTATGATGTAATAAAAAAAGACTGCCGAACGCAAAGTGGAATACATAATAAACAATAAAAGATAATTGATCTATTTAAAAATAGATAGTTCGATTTTTTTGTTTTTGGGGATTTCTAAAATGAAAAAAGAAGATAATTCCTCTTCTATGCTTCAACTTTTCTTTTTTTACTTTACCTTTGCGCCCGCTAAAGAACCAAAAGATTTGAATTTAATAATCGACATAGGAAATACAAAGGCAAAGATTGCTTTCTTCGACGGCGGAGAAATCGTGGATATAGTAGCTGAATCCAATCAATCGCTGGGTTGCTTGAAGGCTTTTTGTTCCAAATATCCGGTTGAACAGGGGATTGTGGCTACTGTCATTGATTTAAGCGAAAAGGTATTAGCTGATTTGGCAGCTTTGCCGTTTCCTTTGCTCTGGCTCAATCATCAGACTCCGCTTCCGGTTGTCAACCTGTACGAAACTCCCGAAACATTGGGATATGATCGTATGGCTGCCGTAGTGGGTGCTAATGAGCAGTTTCCTCATCGGGATATATTGGTGATTGATGCGGGAACTTGCATTACTTATGAGTTTATTGACTCAAAAGGTCAGTATCATGGTGGTAATATTTCTCCCGGTATGCAGATGCGTTTCAAAGCACTTCATCAGTTTACAGGACGTTTGCCTCTGGTAGACACCAACGGGCGCAAACTCCCGATGGGACGGGACACCGAAACGGCTATACGTGCCGGAGTGATGAAAGGGATGGAATACGAAATTTCAGGTTATATTGAGTCTATGAAGCATAAATATCCTGAACTTTTGGTTTTTTTAACGGGTGGAGATGATTTTTCTTTTGATAGCAGCGTAAAAAGTATCATCTTTGCAGATAGATTTTTAGTGTTGAAAGGATTAAATAGAATTTTAAACTATAATAATGGTAGGATTTAAATACACACTTTGTGCGCTTTTGCTCACGATGGTTACCGGAACGGCAATCGCTCAAAATAATACAAACTCTCCTTATACACGATATGGCTATGGCGACTTGTCCGATCAGAGTTTCGGTAACAGCAGGGCGATGGGGGGAATTGCTTTTGGACTTCGGGATGGAGCACAGATCAATCCGCTGAATCCTGCTTCGTATACAGCCATTGACTCATTGACATTCCTCTTTGAAGGAGGTGTCAGTCTGCAAAATATGAATATTAGCGGTAGCGGTGTGAAACTGAACGCTAAAAACTCCAGTTTTGACTATCTGGCTATGCAATTTCGTTTGCATCCGAGGATAGCGATGAGTATCGGATTATTGCCGTTCTCCAATGTGGGATATTCAGTGTCGGATACACAGGCTGCAACAGATCCTACTACCGGTAATACGGCTGATTATGCCAGAAGCTATACCGGAGATGGAGGTTTGCATCAATTATATGCCGGAGTGGGAGTGAAAGTGCTCAAAAACCTTTCGGTAGGTGTGAATGCTTCTTATTTCTGGGGAGATATTAATCGGACACGTGTCCTTTATTTCCCAAGTGTATCAGGTGCTTATAATTATAATCACCAGTCGGTTGCGTCAGTGTCGAGCTATAAACTTGATTTTGGGGCACAATATACATTCGATATTAATAAAAAACATTCAGTGACAATTGGAGCTATATATTCTCCGAAGTTGAAACTGGGTAATGACTATAGTGTAACGACACAAATGGTTTCAAATTCTACGGGTACAGCGGTTTCTACTACAACATTGAAACCGGATGCAACGTTTGAAGTTCCTAATACATTTGGCGCCGGATTTACATATAACTATGACAAACGCCTGACTGTTGGTCTGGATTATAGTTTGCAACAATGGTCAAAAACGAAATTTGACGTAAATACATCAGATGAAGCTGTACGTGAAGATTTCAATGAAACATACACGTATTGCAACCGTCATAAAGTATCAGTGGGTGCGGAATACATTCCTAATTTGATGGGACGTTCCTATTTATCCCATATTAAATACCGTCTGGGAGCTTATTATACGACTCCGTATTATAAGATCGGCGGCAAAGAGGCTACCCGTGAATATGGCGTAACTGCCGGTTTCGGTCTGCCTGTGCCTCGTTCCCGTTCCATTCTTAGCATCAGCGGACAATTTGTCCGTATCAGTGGACAGGAATCGGCTTTTGTAAATGAAAACATCTTCCGCGTGAGCATCGGATTGACGTTCAACGAACGTTGGTTCTTCAAACGCAGAGTGGAGTAATGAGATGAATGTAAGAAAGAATAGACGACTATATAATAACAACTAAAATTTAGATACAATGAAAATTAAAACGCTTGTGGCTATGTTGTTCCTTTCGGCAGGAGCAACCACTGTGGTAGCACAGGATGCGTCTAACTGTAACTCGAACAGTAGTATCTCGCATGAAGCTGTGCGTGCTGGTAATTTTAAAGATGCGTATACTCCTTGGAAAGCTGTGTTGGAAAACTGTCCGACGCTTCGTTTCTATACCTTTACTGACGGATATAAGATTCTGAAAGGCTTGATGGGACAAATCAAGGATCGGAATAATGCAGATTATCAGAAATATTTTAATGAACTGATGAATACGCATGACTTGCGTATTAAATACACAGATGAGTTTCTAGCTAAAGGTACAAAAGTGTCTTCTGCCGACGAAGCTCTGGGTATCAAAGCAGTAGATTATATCGCTTTTGCTCCGAAGATTGATGTGAACCAGGCTTATCAATGGTTGAGTCAGTCTGTAAATGCAGTGAAAGGCGAATCGGCAGGTGCGACTATCTTCTATTTCCTGCAAATGTCTTTGGATAAACTGAAAACGGATCCGAATCATAAAGAACAGTTCATTCAGGACTATCTGGCTGCTTCTGAATATGTAGACGCTGCTATTGCTGCTGAAGCCAGCGAAGCAAAGAAGAAACCTTTGCTGGGTATCAAGGATAACTTAGTGGCTTTGTTTGTAAACAGTGGAACAGCTGATTGCGAATCACTGCAAAACATCTATGGACCGAAAGTAGAAGCTAGCCAGACTGACTTGGCTTACTTGAAGAAAGTTATCGACATCATGAAAATGATGAAATGTACTGAAAGCGAAGCTTATTTGCAAGCATCTTACTATGCTTACAAGATGGAACCGACAGCAGAAGCTGCTACCGGATGTGCTTATCAGGCATTTAAGAAAGGTGATATTGACGGTGCTGTGAAATTCTTTGACGAAGCAGTGAACCTGGAAACAGACAATGTGAAGAAAGCTGAAAAAGCATACGCTGCCGCAGCAGTATTGGCTTCTGCCAAAAAGCTGTCTCAAGCAAGAGCATATTGCCAGAAAGCAATTGGTTTTAACGAAAACTACGGTGCTCCATACATCCTGATTGCTAATCTTTATGCAATGAGTCCCAACTGGAGCGACGAACCTGCTTTGAACAAATGTACTTACTTTGCAGTGATTGACAAACTGCAACGTGCAAAACAAGTGGATCCGAGCGTAGCTGAAGAAGCTAACAAATTGATCGGTAGATATTCTGGTCATACTCCGCAAGCTAAAGACCTATTTATGTTAGGTTACAAGCAAGGCGACCGCATCACTATCGGCGGTTGGATAGGAGAGACTACAACGATTAGATAAATGTATGTTGCGAAAACGAAGAAACCGTTTATTGCATAAAAGCATGAGCATAACAATTACCTCCGGGGTGATTGTTATGCTTCTTTTATTATCTTCCTGTGGCGGAAAGAAGAAAGCTATGGGTGAGGCTATCACGGAACGTGATTCCCTTCCGATGATGACAACATTGGGAGTCACCACCCTTATCTCCGATTCCGGAGTGACACGCTACAGAGTGAATACGGAAGAATGGTCGGTGTACGACCGTAAGAAACCATCCTATTGGGCCTTTGAGAAGGGCGTATATCTCGAACAGTTCGACTCTATCTTTCATATAGAAGCCAGTATCAAAGCGGATACTGCCTACTATTATGACAAAGAAAGGCTTTGGAAGCTGATAGGGAACGTAGATATACAGAACCGGAAAGGAGAGCGTTTTAATACGGAACTGCTGTACTGGAACGAAGCTACCCAAAAGGTATATTCCGACAAGTTTATACGTATTCAACAACCGGACAGAATTATTACAGGGCATGGATTCGACTCGAACCAGCAAATGACCATATATACCATCCATAATATCGAAGGTATTTTCTATGTGGATGAGGAAGCAGGTGGTCCGCCCCAACCGGAAACAAAAGCGCTGCCGGATTCAGTGCGAAAAGATTCTGTGAAATAAACTATGAATATTTATATCTCTCTAATTATCACCATGGTCTTCTCCGCCTTCTTTTCAGGAATGGAGATTGCCTTTGTGTCGGTAGACAAACTGCGTTTTGAGATGGAACGCAAGGGGGGAATTACATCCCGCATTCTTTCCATCTTCTTCAAGAACCCGAATGAATTTATCTCTACCATGTTGGTGGGGAATAATATCGCCCTGGTCATCTATGGTATCCTGATGGCACAGATTATCGGCGACAATCTGCTGGCGGGATTCATTGATAATCATTTTCTGATGGTGTTGGCGCAGACCGTTATTTCTACCCTTATTATTCTGGTGACCGGAGAGTTTCTGCCGAAAACAATCTTCAAAATCAATCCCAATCTGGTCTTGAATGTTTTTGCCATTCCACTGATTATTTGTTACGTCATTCTATATCCTATTTCTAAACTGGCTTCCGGTTTGTCTTGTTTATTCCTTCGTGTCTTTGGAATGAAGATTAACAAGGATGCATCCGACAGAGCGTTTGGAAAAGTCGACTTGGACTACTTCGTGCAAAGCAGTATTGATAATGCCGAGAATGAGGAGGAACTGGATACGGAAGTGAAAATCTTTCAGAATGCTTTGGATTTTTCGAACATAAAAATCCGCGACTGTATCGTTCCGCGTACCGAAGTGGTGGCTGTTGATCTGACAACTTCGCTGGACGAGTTGAAAAGCCGCTTCATCGAATCCGGAATTTCCAAGATCATTGTGTACGATGGAAATATCGACAATGTGGTGGGTTATATTCATTCGTCGGAAATGTTTCGTGCTCCGAAAAACTGGCATGAGAATGTGAAGCAAGTGCCGATTGTGCCCGAAACCATGTCCGCCAATAAACTGATGAAGCTCTTTATGCAGCAAAAGAAAACGATTGCCGTAGTGGTGGATGAGTTTGGCGGTACGTCCGGTATTGTATCTCTGGAAGATCTGGTAGAAGAAATATTTGGAGATATAGAAGATGAGCACGATAATACTTCCTATATTAGCAAGCAAATCGACGAACGCGAGTATGTGTTGTCCGCCCGCCTGGAGATAGAAAAAGTCAATGAGACGTACGGACTCGACTTGCCCGAGTCGGATGATTATCTGACAGTAGGAGGGTTGATCCTGAACCAATATCAGAGCTTCCCGAAGTTGCATGAAGTGGTCCGGGTAGGACGTTATCAATTCAAGATAATTAAGGTCACAGCGACAAAAATAGAACTCGTGCGATTAAAAGTCTTGGAATAATGACGATAATCAAGAAATTTTTAGCCAATAAATAGATGCATATTAGCATTTTTTGTATCTTCGTGCGCTAAAACGACAAAAGAAAGAAATAATAATAAACATAAATCGTATTAATCAAAATGGCAACGTTACAAAACATTAGGTCGAAAGGACCTCTATTGGTGATTGTTATCGGCTTGGCGCTGTTTGCTTTCATTGCGGGTGACGCATGGAAGGTGATGCAGCCGCATCAGGCACATGACGTAGGTGAGGTGAACGGAGACGCTCTTTCCGCTCAAGAGTATCAGAATTTGGTAGAAGAATATACCGAAGTGGTGAAACTCATGCGTGGGGTGACCGCCTTGAATGACGAACAAACCAATCAGGTGCGCGATGAAGTATGGCGTTCCTACGTAAACAATAAACTGATCGAAAAAGAAGCAAAAGCACTGGGACTGACTGTTTCTGCTGCTGAAATCCAGGACATCCTGAAAGCAGGCGTTCATCCTTTGTTGAGACAAACTCCTTTCCAGAATCCGCAAACAGGAAACTTCGACAAGGATATGTTGAACAAGTTCCTCGTGGAATATGCCAAGATGAGCGAATCACAAATGCCGGCACAGTATGCTGAACAATACAATAACATGTATAAATACTGGTCTTTCATTCAGAAAACTCTGATCGAGAGCCGTCTGGCAGAAAAGTATCAGGCATTGGTGTCTAAAGCTCTTCTTTCCAATCCGGTGGAAGCACAGGACGCTTTCGACGCAAGAGTGAACCAGTACAACGTGTTGATGGCTGGTATTCCTTACTCTTCTGTAGTGGACTCTACAATCGTAGTGAAAGAATCGGAACTGAAAGACTTGTATAACAAGAAGAAAGAACAATTCAAGCAATATCAGGAAACTCGTGACATCAAGTACATCGATGTACAAGTGACTGCAAGTGCTGAAGATAGAGCTGCTATCCAGAAAGAAGTGGACGAAGCTACTGAACAGTTGGCTACTACTACGGAAGATTATACTTCTTTCATCCGCTCGACTGGCTCGGAAGCTCCTTATGTAGACTTGTTCTATAACAAAACAGCTTTCCCGTCAGATGTAGTTGCCCGTTTGGACTCTGCTTCGGTAGGTACTATTTATGGCCCTTACTATAACGGTGCCGACAATACAATCAACTCTTTCAAAATTGTAGCTAAAGCTGCTGCTGCCGACTCTGTCGAATTCCGTCAGATTCAGGTATACGCAGAAGATGCTGTGAAGACAAAGACATTGGCTGATAGTATCTACAACGCGATCAAAGGTGGCGCTAACTTTGCTGATCTGGCAAAGAAATATGGTCAGACTGGTGATGCAAACTGGCTAACTTCTGCACAGTACGAAGGTGCACAGATAGACGGCGATAACCTGAAATTCATCTCTGCTATCAACAATACAGGTGTGAACGAATTGGTAAACTTGCCGATGGGACAAGCAAACGTAATTCTTCAGGTAACGAACAAGAAATCTGTAAAAGACAAATATAAAGTAGCTGTTATCAAACGTGAAGTAGAGTTCAGCAAAGAAACTTACAACCGTGCTTATAATGATTTCAGCCAGTTTATCGCAGCTAATCCTAGTGTAGAAAAGATGGTAGCTAACGCTGAAGAAGCCGGTTACAGATTGCTCGACAGAATGGATTTGAGCAGCTCTGAACACAATATCGGTGGTGTAAGAGGTACAAAAGAAGCGTTGAGATGGACATTTGATAAAGCAAAACCGGGTGATGTTTCCGGCTTGTACGAATGTGGCGAAAGCGATCACATGATGGTAGTAGGTCTGGTAGGCATTAAGCCGGAGGGATATCGTCCGTTGAAAGCAGTACAGGATCAGTTGAGAGCTGAAATCGTAAAAGATAAGAAAGCTGAAAAGATTATGGCTGATATGAAAGCTGCCAATGCAACCTCATTCAACCAGTACAAAGAGATGACTAATGCAGTCAGCGACTCTTTGAAGATGGTTACTTTTGCAGCTCCTGCATACGTATCAGCATTGCGCAGCAGCGAACCGCTGGTAGGTGCTTATGCTTCTGCAGCTGAAGTAAATCAGTTGAGCACTCCTATCAAAGGTAATGCCGGAGTATTTGTATTGCAGGTATACGGTAAGGACAAATTGAACGAAACATTCGACGCAAAAGCAGAAGAAGCTACGCTGACTAACATGCACGCACGTTTTGCCAGCCGTCTGATGAATGATTTGTATCTGAAAGCAAACGTAAAAGATACACGCTTCTTGTTCTTCTAAACAAGTAGCAAGTAATAGATAGTAGGCACGGATTACACGGATTTACGCGGTTTAAACTTATGAGGGAACCGCGAAACCCGTGTAATCCGTGCCTTTTTTGTGCTCGTTTTTTTTGTTTATGGTCTTTGTTATCTGATTAAATTTCCATATCTTGCCAATCTTTATCAATTGGCTTTGTGAAATACTTCATTAACTAATACGAATCTATATTATGACTAAACAACTAGCCCAGTATTCAGTTCCCGCTGAAAATTCACGTGTTATCCGTGTATTCCTTTCGTCAACGTTCAGAGACATGGAAATGGAACGCTCTGCATTAGTCAAACTCTTTAAGGGTTTGCAAGTGAAGGCTGCCAGCCGTGGTGCCACCATTTCATTGGTTGATTTGCGTTGGGGGATCACAGAAGAAGATGCGAAAAGCGGCAAGGTTGTTGAAATATGCCTGAAAGAGATCGTTAACTCCCGGCCTTTCTTCATTGGTATGGTAGGCGACCGCTATGGATGGTGTCCCAGTTATGAAGATTTATCTCAAACTCTCAATGACAGCTTGGAATATCGTTGGATAGAAGATGACTTGAATCACCATTTGAGTGTGACGGAAATTGAAATGCAGTTTGGTGTACTGCGCAATCCCAATCCGTTACATGCCTATTTCTATATAAAACAGTCGGCAGATGATGAACTGTCTTGCCCTGAAGAGGAGGCTCTTAAACTGAAACGTCTGAAAGAGAGTATTTTGCAGCAGGATCGTTATCCTGTGCAGGAGTATGATTCGCCCGAGCAATTGTGTGACTTTGTAGGGCGTGCTTTCATAAGATTGATTGAACGGGAGTTTCCTGAAATACTGACTGTTGAAGATAATCAGGAGTTGCAAGAACAACTGGCACGCAATGAACTCTTATTCAATTATCACTCAATATCTGAAGCAGATCAGGCATTTGCTGACTTTTTGGCGGCGGATGAGCAACGGTGTCTGGTAGTGACGGGCGATTGTGGTCTTGGCAAGAGTGCTTTATTGGCTCATTGGAGCGATTTAGTGAATAATGATATGCCGATAATTCCCATCTATCATCGGTTAGATAGTACTGCTCTGTCTTCTTATCCGGCAACGTTGGTGAGAATGTTAGCCTCAAAGTGCCAGAATGCATTCAAACATCAATCTTTAGGTGAAGAAAAGTTGTTTGCGGCTGAAGTTTCTAAAGAGCCGGACTCGTCTCAAAGTTCCGCCAAATCAATCATGGATATTGTGCAAAATTCGATTGCACTTGGGAATAATATATTGGGTGCTTTTTCGGGAAACACGCTTCGAAATCTCAAGGAGATTGAAGAAGATTTGAATTCTATTCAGAAGTTTGCTCAATTGTGGAGTGTATTAGGCGCATCAAGGTATCCTGTCATTCTGTTGATTGATGACATTAGTTATTTAAATCCGACTGAAGTATCATTGTTCTCTTTATTCGCATCTATCCCTTCAAACGTGAAGGTTGTGTTGAGCTTTTCTGCATCATCTACTGCCTATCTGCCTTTTATTCAGAATGGGTACGTTCATTTCCAGTTGAATGGTTTTTCACAAGTGGATGCTAAGGAGTTCTCAAAACAATATTTGTCTGCTTACTCCAAGACCTTGTCTGCACAGCAGGAAGATATTCTTGGTTCGTGGGTGCTGGCTAAACAACCGCGCTGTTTAAGTGTATTGCTCAATGAGCTGGTTTCGTTCGGTCAGTACGATGCTCTCTATGAATATATGAGTGGATATTGCCGGCTCAATGAGGTTGAGCAATTTTATGACAGTGTGCTTCGGCGTTTGTCGGCTGATTATGGTTTCGAAGAGATTGGAAGAACGCTTCTGATGCTTTCACTTACTTTAGAAGGATTTACCGAAGATGAAGTAAAGAGCATGGCAGGCATAAATCAGATGCTTTGGTCACAGTTGAAAGTGGAAATGAGTAGCTGGCTCACCAACAAAGGAGGGCGATATTGTATTTGTGACACACAAATGGTAGAGGCGATTAAACGATGCTTCGCTCAAGGCGATATGTGCATCGATAAGTGTCGTCATAAAATAATAACCTCTCTTCTGGACAATGAAGATATCCTTTCGCACCAACTGACTTTTGCTGATTATAGCTATCGTATGAAACAGTTCTGCTACCATGATTCTTATCGCTATAAAGTGGAAATTACTTATCAAGGTTATAAGATGCAGGAGCGGAATTTCTTGAGAAAGTGGATTTGTGATGTAGAACTCTTCGAAATTCTGTATCGTACGAATTATTCTTTGTTGGAAGATTGCTGGAAGGCACTTATGAGCGACGACTCTTCTTTTATGCCTGATGTCTATGCCGAATCGGACTTTGGTCAGGTTGATTCTTTTTTGATTCCTGTCATTGCTAATGATATAGCTACTTTCTTAAGTCGTTCTTTTCACCTGACAAAGGTAGCAAATGTTGTGAGTGAGAAATGTATGGAAGGAGCTGCCATACCGCCAATTGCCAGATCAGTGCTGAAAATGAACGAGGGATGTCGCTATGCCCGTGACGAAGAATATGAAATGGCATGTGATTGTTTCCTGAAAGCATTGATGATGCAGGAAAATATAGTACCGATTCCGGTACCCCAGATTACTGATACATGTAGGAATTTGGGGATGGCATGTTATTATAATGGGCAATATAATGAAGCGGTGACTTATCTAAATAGAGCGCTTGGCTATCATGCGGCTTCTACTGACGAGAATAATATGGCAGAAATCATTGAACTTTACGAACTGCTGGCTTATTGCGATTATTATAAGAAAAACGAAGAGAGTGCGGCCGAACAATTCCGGAAAGTAGCTAAAATGCACGAATCTTTGAATGGTAGATTGTCAAGTGGAGTGGCTAAATGCATGCGTATGCAAGGTAGATGTCTTTATTGTGTTAAGCAATACGATGAAGCGTGGAATCTGATGAATCGGGCATTGGATATTTCTATGCAGATAGATAATAGAAAGCAGATAGTCGCTTGTCATAAACAGTTGTATTATCTATGCATAGAATTCAAACGCATAATGAATGAGCGTAACGATGAGCAGGCCGCTACTTTATTCTTCCATGAGTCTCTTCTGCATGAAGTGTTTTTCAGCGAAAAGCCTCGTTTGGCAGAATTGACTATCCGTTACGAGGCATTAAGATGTGATATTATGCAGCAATATTACATGAATAAAGATTATGATAATGTGATTCGTATAGCAACCTCCCTGGATATTCATGATGATGGTGACCCCGATTCTTCCTGTCTGGTATATTACTACAAAGCACTGGCTTATACGAAAAAGAAGGATTATCCAATGGCGAAAGCGGCTTTCTTCAAAGAGTTTGAACTGCGAAAGAAGCATCAGGGATGGGAGAATGAAGATACGATTGTGGCTTGTCAAAACTTAGGGGTTTTACACAAATATTGTTATGAACGGAAAGATGCGCTGGCTTGTTTCCGTGAGGCGTATGGTCACGAAGTGAAACGGAATGGCGAGGACTCTGAATTGGCGCGAACGCTACTTCAATATATCAGCTTTGTTAAATAATAACTTGGGTATACTTCCCTTTTTTGTTAACTTTTACATTCCTGCTATACGGAAATCGACTTTATTTCCTTACATTTGCAGATATAAACTATCAACAGAAAGAAGAATGTCTAAATATCCCCTTTTAGGAATGACTCTTGTAGAGCTTCAATCATTGACAAAAAGACTGGGTATGCCCGGCTTTGCTGCCAAGCAGATTGCATCCTGGCTTTACGAAAAGAAGGTAGCCTCGATTGATGATATGACTAATTTGTCATTGAAACACCGGGAGTTGCTCAAGCAGAACTATGAGGTGGGAGCGGAAGCTCCGGTAGATGAAATGCGCTCTGTAGATGGTACGGTGAAGTATCTTTATAAAGTGGGTGAGAACCATTTTGTAGAGTCGGTTTATATACCGGATGATGACCGGGCAACGTTGTGCGTGTCGTCACAAGTAGGTTGCAAGATGAACTGTAAGTTCTGTATGACCGGCAAACAGGGGTATACGGCTAACCTGACCGCCAGCCAGATCATAAACCAGATTCATTCGCTGCCGGAACGGGACAAACTGACTAATGTCGTAATGATGGGAATGGGCGAGCCGCTCGATAACCTGGATGAGGTATTGAAGGCATTGGAACTACTGACCGCTACCTACGGTTACGCATGGAGTCCGAAGCGTATCACGCTTTCTACAGTCGGGCTACGGAAAGGATTGCAGCGTTTTATTGAAGAAAATGACTGCCACCTTGCCATCAGCCTTCACTCTCCGCTGACCGTTCAGCGTGCTGAATTAATGCCGGCGGAAAAGGCGTTTTCAATCACCGAAATGGTGGAACTGTTAAAAAACTATGATTTTAGTAAACAACGTCGACTTTCGTTTGAATATATTGTTTTTAAAGGGCTCAATGATTCGCAGGTCTATGCCAAAGAGTTGCTGAAACTTCTTCGCGGGCTGGATTGCAGGGTGAATCTGATTCGTTTTCATGCCATACCGGGGGTAGACCTCGAGGGGGCGGACATGGATACGATGACCCGTTTTCGTGATTATCTGACGTCACACGGACTTTTCACCACTATCCGTTCATCCAGGGGCGAAGATATTTTTGCCGCTTGCGGTATGCTGTCGACAGCGAAACAGGAGAAAAATAATGAAAGTTAATATATAAAACCGAACATCATGAAAAAGTACTCTTTTATTTTATGCATCGCTTTGGTAGCCTTTGTCGTTGCATCTTGTGGTCTGAAAGGAAATCACACCTCTAGTGGTCGTGCTTACGAGCTTTTGGTTGTAGTAGATCACGGTGTTTGGGATCGTGCTGCCGGAAGGGCTTTACATGATGCGCTCGATGCTGATATGCCCGGTTTGCCGCAGTCGGAACCTTCTTTCCGGATTATGTATACTTCGCCGAAAGATTATGATTCTACGCTGAAGTTGATACGTAACATTATTATTGTAGATATACAGGATATATATACGAAAGCCTCGTTCAAATATGCGAAGGACGTGTATGCCAATCCGCAGATGATATTGACTATCCAGGCTCCGAACGAAGAAGAGTTCGAGAAGTTTGTGGAAGAGAACAAAAAGACGATTGTCGACTTCTTTACCCGTGCGGAAATGAACCGTCAGATTACATTCCTGGAAGGGAAACACAGTAATTTCATTTCGCAGAAAGTGGACAGTTTGTTCGGATGCGACATCTGGGTGGATGCCGAACTGGCTAATTCAAAGACCGGGGATGATTTCTTCTGGGCTTCTACCAACACAGGTACTGCCGACCGTAACTTTGTGATGTACTCTTATCCGTACACTGACAAGGATACGTTTACCAAAGAATATTTTGTGCACAAACGTGACTCTGTGATGAAAGCCAATATCCCCGGATTCAAGGAAGGAGTTTATATGTCGACCGATAGTTTACTGACCGATGTCCGTCCGATCAATGTACAGAACAGCTACACAATGGAAGCACGTGGTCTGTGGCGTATGAAGGGCGACTTTATGGGTGGTCCGTATGTATCTCATACTCGTCTGGACGAGAAGAACCAACGAATTATTACTGCAGAAATATTTGTTTATTCACCTGATAAAATGAAACGCAACCTAGTACGCCAGATGGAAGCATCTCTGTATACACTGAAACTTCCGAATGAAGTTCAGCAGAAGCAGATTCCATTGGGAGAAGCATCTAAGGAAGCGGAACAAACTAATAAATAAAAACATGGAAGATAACAAGATAAGGATAGGTATCACCCAAGGAGATATTAACGGGGTGGGCTATGAGGTGATTCTTAAGACATTTTCCGACCCTACGATGTTGGAACTATGTACTCCGATCATTTATGGCTCACCGAAAGTAGCGGCTTATCATCGCAAAGCACTGGATATACAGGCCAATTTCAGCATTGTCAACTCTGCTACCGAAGCGGGGTACAACCGTTTGAGCGTGGTGAACTGTACGGATGATGAGGTGAAAGTGGAATTTTCCAAACCCGACCCCGAAGCCGGTAAAGCTGCGCTGGGGGCTTTGGAACGTGCCATCGAAGAATATCGCGAAGGGTTGATAGACGTTATCGTAACAGCTCCGATCAACAAACATACGATTCAGTCGGAAGAGTTCTCCTTCCCCGGACATACGGAATATATCGAAGAACGTCTGGGCAATGGTGATAAGTCATTGATGATTTTGATGAAGAATGACTTCCGGGTGGCTTTGGTGACGACACATATCCCTGTTAGAGAGATTGCGACTACGATTACCAAAGAATTGATTCAGGAGAAACTGATGATATTCCATCGTTGTCTGAAACAGGATTTCGGTATCGGCGCTCCGCGTATTGCGGTGCTCTCTCTCAATCCTCATGCCGGAGACGGTGGTTTGTTGGGAATGGAAGAGCAGGAAGTGATTATCCCTGCCATGAAAGAAATGGAAGAGAAAGGAATCCTTTGCTACGGTCCTTATGCGGCCGACGGCTTTATGGGTTCGGGCAATTATACTCATTTTGACGGTATCCTGGCGATGTATCACGATCAAGGGCTGGCTCCGTTCAAGGCCTTGGCTATGGAAGACGGGGTGAACTATACGGCAGGACTGCCGGTAGTACGTACTTCTCCGGCTCATGGAACGGCATACGATATTGCAGGCAAGGGAGTGGCTTGTGAAGATTCTTTCCGTCAGGCAATCTATGTTGCCATCGACGTGTTCCGTAATCGTCAGCGGGAAAAAGTGGCTCGTGCCAATCCGTTGCGTAAACAGTATTACGAGAAACGTGACGATAGTGATAAACTGAAGCTGGATACAGTAGACGAAGATTAAAAACGAGTGATGACGAAAGCAGAGATACAACAAGTGAAACAGCGTTTCGGTATTATTGGAAATACTGAAGCATTGTCGCGCGCCATAGATGTTGCCATTCAGGTAGCTCCTACCGATTTGTCTGTGCTGATTACCGGAGAAAGTGGAGTCGGAAAAGAAAGTTTTCCGCAGATTATTCATCAATATAGCCGGAGGAAGCACGGACAGTATATTGCTGTCAACTGTGGCGCTATTCCGGAAGGTACGATTGATTCCGAACTGTTCGGACATGAGAAAGGTGCGTTTACCGGTGCGATTGGCGAACGGAAAGGGTACTTTGGCGAAGCTGACGGTGGTACTATTTTTCTTGATGAAGTAGGGGAGTTGCCGATGTCTACCCAGGCACGTTTGCTCCGTGTACTGGAGAGTGGCGAGTTTATGAAAGTAGGTTCGTCCAAAGTACAAAAAACGGATGTGCGTGTGGTGGCGGCTACCAACGTCAATCTTACACAAGCGATTGCAGAAGGACGTTTCCGTGAAGATTTATATTACCGGTTGAATACGGTGCCTATCCAGATACCGCCTTTGCGTGAACGTGGTGACGATGTACTTTTGTTGTTTCGTAAGTTTTCCGCAGACTTTGCAGAGAAATACCGGATGCCCGCTATTCAGTTGACGGAGGATGCGAAGAAAGAGTTGTTGGCTTACCCGTGGCCCGGAAACGTGCGTCAGTTGAAGAACATCACCGAGCAAATATCTATCATTGAAACCAATAGGGAGATCTCTGCTGCTATCTTGCAGAATTATCTTCCTGCACAAAATACGCAACGTCTTCCCGCGTTGATGGGAACGCGTGAGAGTAAAGGCTTTGAGAGCGAACGGGAGATTCTTTATTCTGTTCTGTTCGATATGCGCCAGGAAGTGGCGGAGCTGAAGAAGATGGTGCACAACCTGATGGCGGAACGTGCCGGACAGGTGGGGCAGGTAGGACAAATGGGAACGGTGGTTACTACTCCGGTAGTGACGGCGCATCAACCTTCGGTACCTGCTATCATTCACACCATGCAGCCTACGGTTTGCAAGGATGATGATGACATACAAGACACGGAAGAATATGTAGAAGAATCCCCTTTGTCACTGGACGAAGTGGAGAAAGAAATGATACGCAAGGCACTTGAGAGGCATCATGGAAAGCGGAAGAGTGCGGCCAAGGACTTGAATATTTCCGAGCGTACACTTTATAGAAAAATAAAAGAATATGAATTGGATTAAGAAAATAATACGCCCTTTGTTACTGTTCGGCTTGCCGTTGGTAGTCATTGCGTGCACTGTTTCCTATAAGTTTAACGGATCGTCTATCAATTATGATAAGGTAAAGACCATTTCGATAGCCGACTTCCCGATCAAGTCGGAGTATGTATATGCTCCGTTAGCAACCAAATTCAATGAGGACCTGAAAGATATCTTCATCCGGCAGACCCGTCTGCAACTGCTCAAGCCGAATCAGAATGCGGACTTGCAGATTGACGGAGAAATCACAGGATACAATCAGTACAACCAGGCAGTATCTGCCGACGGTTACTCTTCGGAGACGAAGTTGACTATTACCGTCAATGTACGTTTTGTCAACAACACCAATCATGCCGAAGACTTTGAACAACAGTTTTCTGCGTTCCGTACCTACGACTCTAGCCAGTTGCTGACTGCCGTACAGGACGGATTGATTGCTGAAATGTCTAAAGAGATCACCGACCAAATTTTTAATGCAACTGTAGCAAACTGGTAATATAAATGACTTCTGTTAACTTTCAACAATGGATTCAGCATCCCGAGACGCTGAATAGGGATACTTTGTACGAACTGCGCAATCTTCTTGCGAGGTATCCGTATTTTCAGTCACTTCGTCTGCTGTATCTGAAGAATCTGTATATTCTCCATGATATTAGTTTCGGTGGAGAACTGCGGAAAGCAGTTCTTTACATTGCAGACAGACGGCAGTTGTTCCGGTTGATTGAAGGTGACCGCTATGATGTGCAGGCACGGAAAAAGGGAGTACCTCTCACGGAGGTGCTGAAAGACGAACCGTCCGTAGACCGCACATTAGCATTGATCGACGCTTTCTTGTCCACAGTACCCGAAGAGGTGACTGCCCGCACCAGCTTCGACTATTCGATGGATTACACCTCTTATCTTTTGGAGGAGACTCCGGCCACGGAACAGTCGGCCGAAGAAACGCCCAAACTCAAAGGCTACGAACTGATTGACGACTTTATAGAAAAGAGCGAGAGCGACTCTCCCCTCTGCAAGAAACCTTTAAGAGAAGAAATGCCATCTTCGCCAACCTCTTCGGACGAACTTACCGAAGAAGAAACGATGAAGGAAGAAGAGGAAGATGACAGCTGTTTTACGGAAACTTTGGCAAAAATCTATGTTAAACAGCAACGATATTCAAAAGCTCTTGAAATAATTAAAAAATTAAGCTTGAAATATCCAAAAAAAAATGCTTACTTTGCAGACCAAATCAGATTTTTGGAGAAATTGATTATTAACGCTAATTCAAAATAACTAAAAATGTACTTATTATTCGTTATCTTAATGGTTATTGCAGCCTTGTTGATGTGTTTCATCGTGCTGATTCAGAACTCAAAAGGAGGCGGACTTGCTTCTGGTTTCTCTTCATCTAACGCCATCATGGGCGTGCGCAAGACTACAGATTTTCTGGAAAAAGCAACATGGGGCTTAGCTATCTTCATGGTGGTAATGAGCATTGCTACTGCTTATGTAGTTTCTCGCTCTGCTGTTGCTAAAGACGCAGTGTTGGAACAGGCACAGAAAGAACAACAGACTAACCCGTATAACTTACCCGCAGGTACGGCTGCGCCGCAAACTGAAGCTCCTGCTACCAATGCACCTGCTACAGAAACTCCGGCACCTGCTACTGAAACTCCTGCTCCTGCAGCAGAGTAATTCACTCCGTTGTCAGGTAAGACTTTGGGGTAAAACCATTAATGGGAAGGTGCAGACGGATGCTGCATTTCTTTGATATTTAAGTGCGGATTACGCAGATTACACGGATTTTCAATCTTCCGCGTGGTCAGTGTAATCCGCACTTAACTTTTTCTTGTAAAAACAATCTCTTTTTGATAGAAACAAACGAGATTTAACTACCTTTGTTGGTCGTATGAAGATTATTAACTACTTTTTTAAATATAACAATGACAGAACATTTGAAACAGAAATTGAATGACTCCGCCGTACTCCGATGGAGTGTTCTAGCATTGGTCGCATTTACTATGCTATGCGGCTATTTCCTCACCGACGTAATGTCTCCTCTAAAACCCATGCTTGAGAAAGAACTACTATGGGACAGTCTTGATTATGGTTTCTTCACAAGCGCTTACGGGTGGTTTAATGTATTCCTATTGATGCTGATTTTCGGTGGTATCATTTTGGATAAGATGGGAGTTCGTTTCACCGGAATGGGGGCTTGCTTATTGATGGTGTTTGGTTGTGGATTGAAATACTATGCGATTTCTACTACTTTTCCGGAAGGTGCCATGCTCTTTGGATTCAAAACACAGGTAACCCTGGCCGCATTGGGGTATGCTATCTTCGGTGTAGGTGTGGAAATTGCCGGTATCACAGTTTCCAAAATTATCGTAAAATGGTTCAAGGGTAAGGAAATGGCATTGGCTATGGGACTTGAAATGGCTACGGCACGTATCGGAACAACTCTGGCAATGGTGCTCACGGTTCCTTTGGCCGACTTTTTCGGATCTACGGATGAGAGTGGCACATTCCATACCAATATTCCTGCTCCGATTTTGTTTTGTCTGATTATGTTGTGCGTGGGTACGATTGCTTTCTTCCTTTATACTTTCTATGATAAGAAGTTGGATGCTTCTTTGGATGCAGAGGGATTGGAGCCGGAAGAGCCGTTCCGTATGAAAGATATTGTGTATATCATTACGAATAAGGGATTCTGGCTGATTGCATTACTATGTGTATTGTTCTACTCGGCTGTATTCCCCTTTATCAAGTATGCTGCCGACTTGATGGTGCAGAAGTATAATGTAGATCCGAAGTTGGCGGGAACGATTCCCGGATTGTTGCCGATTGGTGCGATTATTCTGACTCCGTTGTTCGGCTCGCTTTATGACCGTATTGGTAAGGGAGCCACATTGATGATAATCGGATCAGTGATGCTTATTTTTGTGCATACGATGTTTGCTCTGCCTATACTGAATATATGGTGGTTTGCTACTATTATCATGATTATATTGGGATTTGCCTTCTCGTTGGTGCCTTCAGCTATGTGGCCGTCTGTTCCGAAGATTATTCCGGAAAAACAGTTGGGTACCGCATACGCATTGATTTTCTGGGTACAGAACTGGGGATTGATGGGTGTTCCTTTGTTGATCGGATGGGTGTTGAATACTTATTGCAAAGGTCCGGTAGTAGACGGTGCACAGACTTATGACTACACGTTGCCGATGACTATTTTTGCTCTTTTTGGTGTACTTGCTCTGATTGTGGCTTTGATGTTAAAGGCAGAGAACAAGAAGAAGGGATACGGTCTGGAAGAGGCGAATATTCAAAAGTAACTGGGAAATTCAATACCTAAAGTAACAAAGGAATTTTGTATCAAGGTGTAAACAAAAGGGTATCAGTATGAATACTCTGAAATAAAAAATAAGAAGTATGGCTGCCAAAGAGAAAATCAACCTGTTAGAGGTCATTCCCTGTCGCAGTGAACATATTACAGCAGAAAGGGAAGGGGAGACAATTGTGCTCTCCTTTCCCCGTTTTAAATATCCGTGGATGCAACGCTTCCTTGTGCCGAAAGGAATGTCGAAAGAACTTCATGTGAAATTGGAAGAACACGGTACGGCTGTATGGGAACTGATAGATGGAAAACGCAATGTTCGTGAGATTATAGAAAAACTCGCAGACCACTTTCAAAATGAAGAGGGCTACGAGTCGCGTGTATCGGCTTATCTTTCTCAAATGCAGAAAGATGGATTTATAAAACTGGTGATACCAGTTGCATAAATAGGAATTTATTATTATTTATTTGATAAATACAGCCCAAAGTATGACGGCAATTGCTATCAGGACCCCCATGATAATAAGCGTTCCCCAAACAAAATAATTGCTGTCTTTCTCTTTCTTTTTCTCCGAGTCGTGGATGATACGTTCCATTTCTTCGGGGGTGGTGTTGGGTAGTGGATAAGGTTCGTTTGCACGGTTTAGATGCTTCAACTTATCGTTAGCACGTTCACGACGTAGGCGGGAAGCTTCCCGTCCCTCTTTTATTCGGCGTATCATGTCGAATGCATGTCCTTCACCAACCATATTCTTTGTTTTTTAGAAGTTCACTTCCTTCGTTTTTCTATTTCCCTTCTTCTCTGTCCACTTTGAGCAATCCTCCCGTATTCGGATCAAAATAAACTTTGATGGTAGAATTCTTATTGAACAAAACCGGAGCTAGATATTCTATCACACCGAATTGAGTAATAGGAAGCTCACCTTCATAAAGTTTCTTTTTACCGTCGGTCAGTGTAACCATAGCTTGTCCGGGTACGTTGTAGGCGATTCCATCCAAATCTTTCTTCTTCTTACCATCTTCCTGTGGCATCTTGACCGATTTCAGGTCTTTCAGACTGATATAAAACGGAGTTCCTGCCAAATCATTGTTGGCAACTACACCTAACTTCTTCGAGAAGCGGAAGGCAACTTCATTGTTGAGTTCTTTGTCAGGAGTAAGGCGGACAGTGAATGTTCTCTCTTCTTTGTTGCAGGTGCCGGAGAACATTTGCGTCATGGCTTCTTCCTGTGCATTCAGATTGTCGAGCATAATCTTAAGCTGTGCTCCGTCTGAAGGCATATTATCAGCCTGTCCGCGCAATAAGGCATTTTTGCTTTCGCGGATGTTATAGATCTCTTTAGCCACCAGCTCGGCCATCTTGGCGGTAGAACTAGCCATCAGAATCTCTTCGGTCAGGAATTCGCGAGGATTCGCTTTCTTTTGGAGGACTGCGGGGGCGGGAGCAACTTTTTTGCTTACACTGCTGTTGCTGTAAGGAACATTGATCGTTTTCACAATGCCATCCTCTGTCAGTTCCATGAGCGGTGCTACTGTCTTATCCTTCAATTTTACGAAATACGTAGTTTCGCTGTTGGGCACACCTACGGATTTCACTTTTACGCTAGCCAGTTCCCAGTACTCTTCAGGGTCGGCGGAGACGTTGGTCAGTCGTAGGTAACGATCAGCATATTTGCTGAATTCTCCGGGAGTATAGTTGACTTTGTTGGCTTTTATTTCAAGTTCTATTTGGGTTTTGGGAAGACTGTAAACCACTCCATAGTCTTTTCCTCGGGTAACCCCCGTCAGTACTTCGGTTTGTGCATAGGCGGACGTTGTCATAAGTAGTCCTGCTGCTATAATCAACTTTTTCATATTCGGTTCTTTTTAACTGGTTTTGAAAACAAAGTTAATGAAGTTATTGAAAAAAGGGTAAGTTCTTAACTTTTATTCGCTTACAAGTCGCCATGCTGTCGGCAGACAGGTGATAATATCGCTTGCGATCATTCCGATCATTCCTTGCTTCTTTTGAGCGACATCGCCCGCCAGTCCGTGAATGTAAGTGCCGATTTTAGCGGCTTCCTCGGTGGGGTAACCTTGGGCAAGCAGTGCCAGGATTACTCCGGTCAGTACGTCACCGCTACCTCCGGTTGCCATTCCCGGATTTCCGGTTGGGTTGAAGAAACATTTACCTTCGGGGGTGATAATGGCGGAGTAGGCTCCTTTTAAAATAATGTGAACATGGGCGGCACGGGCCAGTTCGCAAGCCTTCATCAGACGTTCGTAAGAGTCCTGGCATTTGCCGGTCAGACGTTCCAGTTCTTTCGGATGCGGGGTGAGGATGGAACCCTTCGGCAGGTGGGTAAGGGCATGGCGGTGGTTGGCAAGGATATTAAGTGCGTCGGCATCCACCACAACAGGAGTCTGGCAGTGTTCCAGTTGTTCCAACAAGGCAGCTTCCGTTTCCTCGTTTCGTCCCAGTCCCGGACCGATGCCGACTGCTTGATAGTCGTCCGTGTCGGTAGGTACGGCAAAACAGGTTTCGTTGATGTCGGTTTCTACGATTGCTTCGGGTATGGAGGTTTGCAAGATGTCGTTGTTGCACATTGGTGCATGAACAGTCAGTAATCCTACTCCCGAACGGAGGCAGGCGCGGGCAGCGAGAACAGAGGCTCCTGCCATTCCTTTTGAACCGGCAATCAATAGTGCATGGCCGAAGTTCCCCTTGTGGGCAAACTGTTTGCGTGGCTTGATGAGTGAACGGATTTGCTCTATTTCCAACATTTCGTAGTTAGTCTCCATTTCTTCAATACCGTCTTCGCTCAATTGGATATCCAGCACTTCCCATTCTCCGACAAATTCCGTGTTCTCTGCGAAAAGAAAGGCGAGCTTCGGCAGTTGAAGACTGAAAGTTACGTCGGCACGGATAATATTAGCTTTTACGTTGAATGTGTTTTCTTCTCCCATCAGTCCGGAAGGAATGTCGATGGCTACTACCATGGCAGGGGAGGAATTGATGTATTTCACTACGGCAGCGAATCCGCCGCTCAACGGTTTGTTCAGGCCTGAACCGAATAATCCGTCGATTACCAGATGGTCGGGCGTCAGGGCGGGAGGTACGAATTGGGTACTGATCTCGTGGAATTTTACTTCTTCCATCATTTCTACCAGTTCTTTATTGGTCTGGCAGTCGGGTGAAAGTTCTCCTTTCGTGTTGAAGAGAAATACCTCGATTTTATATCCTTTTTCAGCCATCATGCGGGCTACGGCGAGAGCGTCTCCGCCATTATTCCCCGGTCCGGCAAAGATAGTGACCGGCGTTTCCGTATTCCATCTGTCTGTGATGGCTTTTGTTAATACGGTTGCTGCACGTTCCATCAGATCGATTGATGCAATAGGTTCGTTCTCAATGGTATAAGCGTCCAATTTCTTGATACTGCTGCTTGGAAATATTTTCATTGCGATGTTCTTTTAGTTTTCGGATTACAAATGTACATGATTCTTCTGACTTTTCCCGTTTGTTGTGGGAAGAAAACCATAATTGCAACTTTTAATTCATCATTAGTTCTATCTTTGGGTCAGAGAAATATCTGCTTTTGAACTATTAAGTGTTAGAATAACTCCGCCAAAAAATAATTCAATGCAGCACCATTATGAACTTACTTTTATTTCTCCTGAAAAAGATTTCTGGTTCTTCGTCAAATTTGGTGGTAATCTCTTTTTTATTTCGACGGTTTCC
>ERZ827471.654-NODE-654-length-27943-cov-3.859330_pt1 | contig 27943 bp, 26 predicted proteins | sample MGYA00519772_ERZ827471 | MGnify/ENA primary metagenome ERZ827471 (study PRJEB31778, sample SAMEA3449315) | human gut metagenome | biome: human gut; feature: human-associated habitat; material: faeces | place: United Kingdom | collected 2010/2012 ...
CTCTCGTATGCGTTTTTGCATCGCTCATACGAAGTGCATTGTCCGGTGCGGGTCTCCATGGAGCCCGGTCGTCTCCTTGTGTCGTTTCCCCGCGAACAGGCTTCGGTGTGTTTCGACAGGGTTTCTTTTCGTCCTGACGAGGGGTCTTTTGAGAGAGGACCCTCTGGCGTCGCGGCGTGTGCGGGCTTTTTCTCGAGCGACAATGCGCTCCTGGTCCAGAATGCGTATCGGTTCGGTTTTCTCGGCGACGGCCCTCTCGATCGATCGCTTCTTGCTCGGGAGTGCTGCGAATGGGGCTTTTCGCTCGACGTGCAAGACGGTACCCGCGAGACTGGCTTGCTTCTGACGCGCCGTGCAACACGCATTTCGTAACGGCTCGGTACTAACAAGCCTGCCGGGAACGAGCCGTTTCGTAAAATGGGCTATTCTTGTCTTTCATGCTAGGAAAGGCGGTTTCAGTGGCGAATCATCGGTATTGCTCGGAAGATTTCGGTCTTTCTCGAAATCAAGGCCGTCCTTTGCAGGGAGGGGAGGATGCTTCGGAGGAGGAAATCGGCATGCAGGGGGAAGCGCCTTCTTTCGAAAAGAGGGAATGTGTCGAAGAATCTCTTTGTGCCGAAGCTTGCGTTCCTACGATTTTTGTCATGCATGCATCCGTTGGATCGGGCCACAGGAGCGCGGCGCTTGCCGTCGCGGAGGCTTTCGAGAGGCTCGTCCAGGAAGGCGATGCGAGAATTCCCGCCAATACTCGTATCGAGGTACTGGATATTCTCGATTATGGACGCGTTCCTCTCGACGGAGACAAAGCCGCTTCAATGTTCACGGGTCCTACTCGCCCTATATACGATATTACCTGGCGATTCACGTTCACGGGGCGCCTTCTGTGGGGAGGGGGTACGTCCTGGGCTCGTGTCATGTTCAAAAAACTGACCGATTACGTCGAGCAGCGCAAACCGATAGCCGTTGTCTGCACGCACATAACCGCCGCGAATGCCGTGGCGGGGGCACGAATGCTGACCAAGCAGAGATTTCCCATCGTCTGCGTTCCCACCGATTACGAGATCGAAGGGCTGTGGCCTCATAAAGACGCCGATATGTTCTGCGTTGCGACGGAGGCGATGGCCGAGACGCTTCGTCCGCGCAAGGTTCCCGAAACGCGCATGCAGATTACGGGAATTCCTGTTCGAGGAGGGCTTGGAGAAGAATTCGACATCGCTGCCATTCGCGAAGAGATGGGACTTCCTCGGGATAAAATCGTCGTCCTGGTCATGGCGGGCGCCCATTTGCCCCAGCCGTATGTGAGGTTTCGGGCGACCATGGACGAAACCATGGCATACCTTAAGGGGCTGTCGGGCATGCACTTCGTCTTTCTTCCTGGCAGAGATGAAGAATATGCCCTCCGTCTAGAACGTCAGAGGCAGGCCATGGCGATCGACAATATGACGGTCATGGGATACGTAGATAATATGCCCGCCTTGATGGCTGCGAGCGACCTTGCCATCTGCAAATCGGGAGGCCTTACGGTGACGGAATGCCTATGCTCGAGGCTTCCCATGGTGCTTCTGGGCAGGTCGTACGGTCAGGAGAAGGCGAATACGCTTATGCTCACGTCGCTCGGCGTTGGGATGCATGTGACAACCGCCAGAGAGCTGCTGGGGGCGCTGCGGCACTTGCACGCAAACCCCTCCAGTTTGCAGGCCATGCTTACAAACGGGGAGATTCTTAGACGGCCGAACGCAGCGGCTGACATCGCGGACGTCGCCTTGTCGCTCATCGGAACGGTGGAGGAGCCGAAGAAGCATTTCATCGAGTTGTATTGGGGCGGCAAGCCTGCTCATACGCGGTAATGCGAATGTGTCCATCGACGTCTTTCGAAAACCCTTGTATGGTGGTGGCCGACAACAACGTATTGCTTCGATTTTGCTAGAACCAGCGAAAGGTGTGGTCCGAATGTTCTACGAGCGTATTGGTGCAAGATTCGTCGAAATCGATGAGAATCATGCTGTTTTGTTGACCCCCGTGGTGGAGGATATGCTCCAGCCCGATGGAATTCTTCACGGCGGCATGAGCGCTTATTTGGCCGAGACGACGGCGAACAACGCCGCGAAGCACAAGGCTCCCGAAGGTGTGCGCGTGGTCGGATTGGAGCTTACAAGCACGCATCTTCTTCCGGTTGAACTGGGGGATACCATTCGCAGCGTCGCCACTCCTGTCCGACGGGGCGGCAAGATCCAGGTTTGGAAGGTCGAGCAGTATCGTGAAAGCGACGGTCAGCTTTTCAATGTCTCTCAGCTGACCACGTATACAAAACGGATGGCTTAGGTGCTGCAGCTTGCGATTGTCTCCTATGCGAATTCTCTCGTTCGTCATCTGGCTTTGCGGTCGCTCTTTGCTCTGCCCCGTTTACCGAGCCTCGACGCCGAACGGTGAGCAATTAAGTCCCAATTGCCCTTCCGACGATCCGCTCTGATAAAGTGACAGCGGCGAGGTGACTCGCCGCTTTATTTTTTATCGGTAGCAAGGGAGAAAAAGGGAGGAACGATGGAGATAATTGTTTCCCTAGTTGTGGTGCCTTGTATTGCGGCTCTACTCATGCTTGCAATACGCGCCGACAAAGTTCGAGATATCCTGGCGGTCGGCTTTGCCGTCGCTATCGGTGTTCTCTCTATTGTCTTTTCCGTCATGTATCTTGGCTCCGGCCCGGTGTATTTCGAGCTTCCCGCTGAATGGTCGGGCGTCTTGAGCATGGTGAACTTCGCCATAGAGATGGCGGTAGGCGCCTTCATCCTTGCGTATGCAATTCGCTACAAGCGCATCCTGCCCCTCGTCCTCGCCCTAGTTCAGATTATCATTGCCATCTGGCTTGAAACTTCCGTGATGCACGAGGCGGGCTTCTCCACGCAGCTTCGCATCGACGAGCTCTCCATTGTAATGGCGCTTATCATCGGAACCGTCGGTTCCGGCATTTGTGTATACGCACTCGGCTACATGAAGGATTTCCAGAGCCATCATGCGGATCAGAAGGATCGTCGCCCGTGGTTCTTTGCCCTCATGTTCGCCTTCCTTGCGGCCATGTACAACATCGTGTTTTCCGACAACATGTCGTGGATCTACACGGCTTGGGAAGTCACCACGCTGTGCTCGTTCCTGCTCATTGGCTTCACGAAGACCGAGGAGGCTATCAACAACGCATTCCGCCAGATCGTCATGAACATGCTCGGCGGCGTCGCCTTCCAGATCGCCATTGCGTTCACGGCCCTCAACGGGCTTCCCCTCGTTTTCAGCGAATTCCTCATGGCTGGTGCGCAGTCCGCGGGCACGACGGCCGCTGCGCTGTTCGCAGTTCCTGTTGTCTTGCTGGCGTTCGCCGGCATGACCAAGGCTGCCCAGATGCCGTTTCACACGTGGCTGCTCGGCGCCATGGTCGCTCCTACGCCTACCAGCGCGCTTCTGCACTCGTCCACCATGGTTAAGGCCGGCGTCTTTTTGCTCATCAAGCTCTCGCCTTTGTTCCTTGCGTTCCCCATCGCATCCGGCATGGTCGTGCTCGTAGGCGGATTCACGTTCCTGTTCTGCTCGTTCCTTGCTATTTCCCAGTCCAACGCCAAGCGCGTGCTGGCATACTCCACTATCGCTAATCTCGGCCTGATCACCGCCTGCGCCGGCGTCGGCACCCCCGAAGCGGTATGGGCTGCGATCTTCCTGGTCATCTTCCATGCCGTCGCAAAAAGCCTCCTGTTCCTCTGCGTCGGTACGGCCGAGCATCATATCGGCAGCCGCAACATCGAAGATATGGATGAGCTCTTCGAGCGCATGCCGCGTCTCGCTCGCTTCATGATGCTCGGTATCATGTGCATGTTCATCGCCCCGTTCGGCATGCTGGTCTCCAAGTGGGCGACGCTCGTCTCCTTTGCGACCACGGGTCAGGTCGTTCTTCTTGTCCTGCTCGCTTTTGGCAGCGCCGCGACGTTCATGTTCTGGGCGAAGTGGCTCGGAAAGCTCGCAGGCATCGCCGCTCATCGCGAAAACGTGGAGACTACGGTATATAAGAGTGAATGGTCCGCAATCGTGCTAATGGCCATTTTGGTCGTTGCCGCTTGCATCAACATGCCTGTTCTTTCCGCATATTTTGTTGAGCCGTACCTGTTGAGTACCTACGGGGCGTATGGTGCTTCGATTGGCCTTGACAACATGGTCATCATGGCTGTCATCGTCGCCTTTATTGCGGTCGTTTTGTTCGGAACCCTGGGCAACTCCAAGGCGCGCACCGTTCCGGTGTACATGGCAGGCATCACGGTCGATTCCGCCAAGCGCGTTTTCCGCGGGTCTCTCGGAGACAGTCGTGAGGCAACGTCTCGCAATTGGTATCTCGAGGGCATTTTCGGAGAAGCGCGTCTCGACAAACCTGCGACCGTGCTGACCGCGGCCATCATCGTCATATGCATTGTCGCCACGCTTTTTGCAGGCAGCTATTTCGTCGGTTCTTTCTCTTTGCCCATGTACTTCCAGGCGATGTCTTTCAACGAGGGCATATTCTCAACCCTCATCGGCATGGTCGCCTTCGTGGTGCTCGGCCCGGTCGTCGGCTGCCTGCTCGCCGGCATCGATCGCAAAATCAGCGCTCGTATGCAGGGTCGTGTCGGTCCTCCGCTTCTGCAGCCGTACTATGACGTCCGCAAGCTCATCGCGAAAGACAACGTGAGCGTCAACAGCGTCGAAGGCACCTATATCACCTGCGCTCTGATCTTCACCCTTATCGCGGGAGGCGTGTTCTTCGGCGGTGGCAATTTCCTGATGTGCGTATTCCTCGTGACGCTTTCTGCGCTGTTCTTCATCCTTGCTGCGTACTCTTCTCGTTCTCCCTACGCCGAAATCGGCGCTGATCGCGAGACGCTTCAGGTCATGGCCTACGAGCCGATGATTCTCTTCGTCGCTATCGGCATGGTTCTTAGCGTCGGTACGTTCGACGTCGCAGGGCTGATGGCCTCGCCCGTTCCGATTATCGTGGCAACGTGGCCGATCTTCCTCGGCCTGCTTTTCGTCCTCACCATCAAGCTGAGGAAGTCTCCGTTCGACCTTTCCTACTCGCACCATGCGCACCAGGAGCTCGTCAAGGGCGTGACCACCGAAATGAGCGGCCGTACGCTCGCGAAGGTCGAAGTCATGCACTGGTGTGAAAACGTTCTTTTCCTCGGCTGGGTGGCGCTCTTCTTCGTCTGGAGCAATCCCGTTTCGATCTTGTTGGCCATAGCTGTGGCGTTGGCGATTTATTTCTTCGAAATCTGGATCGACAACAACTTCGCCCGCGTGAAATGGCAGTCGTGCTTGAAGTGGGCTTGGATCGTCTCGCTCGTTGCCGGTCTTGTCAACATCATCGGACTCGTAGTCCTCATCGTTCTGTAGGAGTTTCGTTATGAGCAGTGTTTCCAAATCACCCTGGGTCATTCATTACGACGGCAGCAGCTGCAACGGTTGCGATATCGAGGTGCTTGCCGCTTTGACTCCGCTTTACGACGTCGAGCGTTTCGGCATTATCAATACGGGCAATCCTAAGCATGCCGATATTTTCCTAGTCACCGGCTCGGTCAACGAGCAGAACATCGGCGTAGTACAGGAGATATACGATCAGATGGTCGAGCCGAAAGTTGTCGTGGCGTGCGGAATTTGCGCCTGCTCGGCGGGTATCTTCCACGATTGCTACAACATCATAGGAGGGGTTGACAAAGCCATTCCTGTCGATGTGTATGTGCCAGGATGCGCCGTTCGCCCCGAGGCGATCATTGACGGCGTCGTGCAAGGCCTTGCTATTCTCGAAGAGAAGGCGAAGGCTCTTGCCGAAGCGAAGAAGAAGGGGGAGTAGCGCCATGGCTCTGTATACCACGTTTGCCGAAGTGCACGCCGACGAGCTCGTAGAGCTCGCCGAGGCGAAGAAAAATGACGGGTATCGCTTTGTGCAGATGCTTTGCGTCAACACCGAGGAAGGAATCGACGCCTTGTATTCCTTCATGAAGGGCGACAGCTTGGAGAACTACACGATCAAGGGGATAGATGCCGCCACCCAGAGCGTGCCGTCTGTCACAGGGTCGTTTCTTGCGGCGTTTCCCTTCGAGAACGAGGCGCACGATCTATTCGGCTTGAATGTGACGAACATCGCTATCGATTTCAAGGGCGGTTTCTACAAGGTTGCTATGGACAAGCCGATGACGGTTATCTCTCCTGCGCAGAAGGCGGCACGCGAGAAAGCGGCGAAAATCGCGGCTGCTAAGGCTGCCAAGGCCTCTTCCGCGAAACCTTCTGAAGAGGATTTGGAGAAAAAGCTCGCGGGCATGGACCCGGAGAAGGCCGCCAAGGTCCGCGCCGCCATGGAGGCAAAAGCGAAGAGGGAGGCTGAAAAGGCCCAGGCAGAAAAGCAGGCGCAGCTTGAAGAGAAGCTCGCGGGAATGGATCCGGAAAAAGCAGCCAAATTCCGTGCCGCCATGGAGGCGAAGGTAGCACGCGAATCGGCCCAGAAAGGCGGCGAATAATCATGGGAAAAGCGACAGTTATACCTTTCGGGCCGCAGCATCCCGTCTTGCCCGAGCCTCTTCATCTCGACCTGGTCGTTGAAGACGAGCACGTCATCGAGGCTATACCCCAGATAGGCTTTATCCACCGCGGCCTCGAGAAGCTGGTCGAAACCCGCGACATCCATCAGTTCATCTACGTTGCAGAGCGTATTTGCGGCATCTGCAGCTTCGGCCATTCGCTCGGCTACGCCGAAACGGTCGAAGACCTCATGGGCGTCGAGGTTCCCAAGCGCGCCCAGTTTATCCGCGTTATCCTGCACGAGCTCTCTCGTATGCATTCCCATCTGCTCTGGATGGGCCTTGCGGCGGATGCCTTCGGCTTCGAGAGCCTGTTCATGCACTGCTGGCGTTTGCGCGAGCGCGTGCTCGATATTTTCGAAGCCACCACGGGCGGTCGCGTTATCCTGTCTGCCGTGTGTATCGGTGGCGTGAACCGCGATATCGAGAATACCGAGCTGAAAGCTATCGTCGATAAGCTCAACAGCATCAAAGACGAGTACCGTGAAATAACGAACACCTTCCTGAAAGACACTTCGGTCAAAAGCCGCCTTGTCGACGTTGGTCACCTGAGCAAAGAACAGGCCGAGGATTTATGCATGGTCGGGCCTTTCGCGCGCGCTTCCAATGTGGCATACGACTGCCGCATGCTTGGTCGCGGCGCCTATGGGGACCTCGAGGGATTCGAGCCCATTCTCTCAGACGAAGGCGACTGCTACGCTCGATGCAAGGTCCGTGCCTTGGAGGTCAGCCAGTCGATCGACATCATCGAGGAGCTTGTCTCCAAGATTCCCGACGACGGCATCGGATCGAAGAGCAAGCTGACTCCGCCGGAGGGAGCCCAGGCTTCAAGCGTGCTCGAACAGCCTCGTGGCGAATGCTACTACTACGCCCGCGGCAACGGCACGAAAAACCTCGACCGTATGCGCATGCGCACGCCAACCAGCCAGAATCTTGCCGGCATGGTCAAAGCGCTCGAAGGATGCGACCTGGCCGACGTGCCCATGATTATCCTGACCATCGATCCGTGCATCAGCTGTTCTGAAAGGTAGGGGCGCAATGGGAAGCTTCAAATTGGGGAAGATGACCCTGCGTTCGCTGTTCAGCAAGCCTGAGACCGTCATGTACCCGGCTCAGACGCGCTTTCAGCCCGAAGGCCTCAAGGGGAAAATCCTTAACGATATCGACACGTGCATCCTCTGCGGTATCTGCGAAAAACGCTGCCCGACTGCAGCCATCAGCGTCGTGAAGAAAGAGGGGAAGTGGTCTATCGACCGTTTCCGGTGCGTTCAATGCGGCACCTGCGTGCGCGAATGCCCGAAAACCTGCTTGACCATGGACCCGGACTATCCTCTTCCGTCGGGCGTAAAGAGCGTGGATGCGCTCTATAAGCCGGAACCTTCCGAAGAGGAGAAGGCTGCCAAGGAGGCGGAGAAAGCGGCTCGGATCAAGGCCGCGATGGAGGCGAAGGCGGCACGCGAGGCGCAGACGGAAAGCTGACATGCGGCATATTGCCGTCAAGAAAGAATCAAGCCTTTCTAACGATTGCGTGACGGCTCGATGACGGTGTCGCGAATATCCCGATATAAAACGAAGCGGGCGAGGAAAGCTGTTACAATCTTTCCTCGCCCATCGCATGCTTGGGCGTTTGCAGGTTTACCGAAAAGGGAAGTCATGGCTCAGCAGGAACAAGTAACGAACAAGATATGCACTCTCGCGAATCTCGTCTCGGCGGTTCGTCTCTGCATGGTTCCCGCGTATCTCGTGCTCCTTCTTGACGGGCATGACGTTCTCGCCGCCTTCATGTTCGCGCTTGCCGCTTCGACGGATTTCGTTGACGGGCAGCTTGCTCGCAGAACGCATACGGTTTCTCGACTCGGCCAGTTGCTCGATCCGGCCGTCGACAGACTCCTGATGATCGCGGGCGTTTTAGGCCTTCTCCTCGTGGGGCGGCTTCCTCTGTGGATCATAGTCGTCGTCATCGTGCGCGACCTGTTTCTGCTGTGCGGAGCGGCGTACCTGCTTCGTTTTCAGAAGCGTGTGGCCGTCATCTATCTTGGCAAGGTGGCCACGACTTTCCTTTTTGTCGGCTTCGCCGGGCTCCTTCTCAACCTCCCGCTCATTCCCGGCCTCGGCGTATGCGATTTCGCATGGCTTCCCGGCTTTAACGGAGAGCCGGTTTCGTGGGGCATTTGGTTCGTGTACGTCGGCCTTGCGCTTGCTCTCGTCACGACGGCGGTCTATGTCTCCCACGGCGTCGCCGCGCTTAAAGAGGCGCGCCGCGAGCGCAGTGCGATTTCCTGTGACTGATGCGATTTTTTCTGTATTTATCTCTTCACGAATCCACTCTACTAGACTAAAGTATTACAGCGTCAAGGGCGAGGTTTGCCCTTGACGCTGTGTTGTAGAGAAAGGAAATCGCCGATGTACTATCAGGAGGAAATTGAGTGCATGCCTCGCGCTGAACTCGAGGCCTTGCAGGTGGAGCGCTTGCGATGGGCTGTCAAGCATGCGTACGAAAACGTCCCTCTGTACAAGCAACGATTCGACGAGGCGGGCCTTGATCCATACTCCATCGAATCCCTGGAAGACATCAAGCGATTTCCCTTTATCGTCAAGCAAGACATGCGCGACGCGTATCCGTTCGGACTGTTCGCGGTCGACCGCTCCGAGGTCAAGCGTCTCCATGCCTCCTCGGGTACGACCGGGCAGGCCACCGTTGTGGGCTATACGGAAAACGACTTGAAGAACTGGGGTGATTGCTTCGCTCGCGGCATTGCCATGGTCGGCGGCAGCGCCGAATCCACGATGCAGGTCTCGTACGGCTATGGTCTGTTCACGGGCGGTCTCGGAGCTCATATGGGCGGCGAGGTGGCCGGCTGCACCGTCGTTCCCATGTCCACGGGCAATACGAAGCGTCAGATTCAGATCATGAAGGATTTCGGAACCGACATCCTCTGCGCCACGCCTTCGTATGCGCTTCTCATCGCCGATACGGCGATCGAGATGGGCTATGACCCTGCGAAGGATTTCCCGATTTCCGGCGTCATCTTGGGCGCAGAGCCCGCATCCGAGCATATGCGCGAAGAAATCCGTCAGAAATTCGGCGTGAAATACTGCGACGTCTACGGCCTTTCCGAAATCATGGGTCCCGGCGTCGCTATGGAATGCTCCGAAAGCCACGGTTTGCATGTCGCCGAAGACCAGTTCCTCGTCGAGATCGTCGACCCCGAGACGCTTGAACCCGTGCCCGACGGACAGCTCGGCGAGCTTGTGATCACGACGCTCACACGCGAGTGCAGCCCTCTCATCCGCTACCGCACGCGCGACCTCACCCGCATCATAGACGAACCCTGCGCTTGTGGGCGCACCCATCGCAAGATCGACCGTATTGTGGGACGTACCGACGACATGCTCATCATTCGCGGCGTCAACGTGTTCCCGTCCCAGATCGAGCAGGTCATCACCGGGTTCCCCGAAATCGTTCCGCATTATCAGATCGTCCTCACCACCAAGGGCACGCTCGATCATGTGGAGCTTCGCGTAGAGACCGCGCCCGATTTCTCCTTCGACGAGATTCGCGCCCTGGAAGATTTGCGCCGTCGTCTTGCGGCGGAGCTGAAGAGCAATCTTCAGATCGCGGTCGACATCAAGATTGTCGAGCCGAAGACCATCGAGCGCAGCGAAGGCAAGGCGAAACGCGTCATAGACCTGCGTAACAAAGACTAATCGCGCACGACGCGCTCCGTGAAGCGCGCATCTTCGAACAAGGAGACACCATGATTGAGCAGCTTACCGTTCTTCTCGAGAACGAGAAGGGACGTCTTTCCACCCTTTGCAGAGACCTTGCGAACGCAGGGGTCAACATGCATGACCTCTTTGTCGCCGACACGTCGGACTTCGGTATTGTCCGCATTTTCTGCGACACCCCGAAACGCGCCGCCCGCGTCCTCGAAGAGACAGGATATCGTGCCCGCGTCGTCGAGGTTCTCGCGGTCCGCGTTCCCAACGTCGCAGGCGGCCTGGCCTCTCTTCTCGAGGCCATCGACGAGTGCGGTTCCAATGTCGAATACGGCTACTGTTTTTCTCGGGGAGAAGAAACGGCCATTGACGTTTTGAAGGTGGCCGACGCCTCCATCGAGGCTACACTGTCTGAGAAAGGTTTCGATATCGTAAAGGCAGAGGAAGTCTACGCGCTCGATGAATAAAACAGGAATTGACAACGGTCTTTTCAACGCAGGACGGAACTCTGAAACGGGGTTCCGTCCTTCTGGTGCAGGAGATTCGCGTTCGTCTGCCAGTGCAACGCACTGGCCACGGCGCGCGACTTCGCAAACGATTGCAGGGTTTTTTGCGAAAAGCGCCCTCTGCGCGCTCGTTCTTTCCGTCTCGTTCGGCCTGCCAGCTTATGCGGACGTGCGTCCTACCGACGAGGTTGTCTCCGAGCCCATCTCGTCGTCGGGCATAGCCGAGACGCTTTGTCCCGATATTCAGGCGGAAAACGCTCTGCTTATATCCGAGGACGGAACCGTGTATTTCTCGCGCGATGCCTCGGAGCCGGTGAAGATCGCTTCTATCACCAAAGTCATGACGGCCATCGTAGCGCTTGAGAACGCGTCGCTTGACACCGTGGTCACCGTGGACGAAGAGGCGGCGACGGTGGGCGAGTCGTCTGCGGGGCTTCTGCAGGGCGATTCCATGGATCTGCAGGCCGCCCTTTACGCGTTGATGGTGCCGTCGGGAAACGACGCCGCCGTCGCTATCGCGAAGTGTGTCGGACCTCTTCTTCCTTCCTACGATGGAACGAACGCTCTGGAGGCTTTCGTCGCCGCCATGAACGAGAAGGCCGAAGAACTGGGCTGTTCCGATACGCTGTATTCCAATCCCCATGGACTTGATGCGGACGGTTACGAGAGCGACGCCCATTCTACCGCCGCCGATGTAGGCATTGTCGTGAGCTACGCCATGGAAAACGATCTTTTTCGAGAAATCGTCGATGCGGGAGACTCGTCGATTTACGTGCAGGACGCGCAGGGTCAAGATCGAGAAATCGATCTCGTGTCTACCGACGAACTCATCGGCGTCTATGAAGGAATCTGCGGAGTGAAGACGGGAACCACCGTGGAGGCTGGATATTGCTTCGCAGGCGCGGTTTCCCGCGATGAAGGGGAGTTCTACAGCGTTGTTCTCGGGAGTCCCGACAGCGAAGCTCGTTTCGCCGACACCGTGGCCCTCTTCGACTGGATGTATGGCAACATCGTCGAGCAAAGGCTTATCAACTCCGATTCGTTCGTCGACTATCAGGGAGCTCAAACGCCCCTTGTTGCGAACGTCGCTCATGCCGAATGGGTGGATTGCCTCGTGCCGGCAACGGTTTCCGACCCCGATATCTCCGCACGGATCTTCGCCCTTGCCGGAGACATCGAACAAAACGTCACGTATCGGGACCTGCGGGGAGACGTGTCTGCAGGCGATATAGTCGGCTCGATCGAATTCGTGCAGAACGGAACGGCTGTCGCCAGCTGCGACTTGATCGCGACGTCCGACGTGGCGGCTCCCAATGTCTTTCAACGAATTGGCGTGTGGTTCGATAGGGCCGTTCGAGAATTCCAGAACCAGCCCCTCCAGGCAACGTCCGTCTGCCTGAACGCCCCTTCGCCCGTTTCTGACCGATAGTCCTCACGCGTCTTACGAAAGACGCCGTTGCGAGAAAGGAAATGACCATGGCTACCGTGTGCCCCGTCTGCAATGCGCCGCTCGGCGAATCCGACTCCGCATGTCCTGTTTGCGGTTTTAAGCTTCTTGGACGTACACAGGCGTTTTCTCCCATCTCCGCCGTGCAATCCGCGGAGAATACCGCTTCCGCCTCCATTCTCGAGGAGGCGACCTTGCGCATTGTGAAGGGCCCCCAGGTTGGAAACGTCTTCCGTCTTTCTTGCGAGCAGATAACCGTCGGGCGAAGCCCCCAGTGCGATATCTTCCTCAACGATATGACCGTCTCCCGTATGCACGCAACCCTCGATCGCGTTCCTGGGGGCTATAAGATCGTCGACGCCGATTCTTTCAACGGGCTTTGGGTCAACAATCTCAATGTGAAAGAGGCCGTTCTCAACGACGGGGATGTCGTTCAGATCGGCACATTCTGCCTTTTGTACCAGTCCACCCCTCGCGTGTAGCGCTCGGTATCGCAAAGTAAGGATAGTTCTATGGAGTTGATTTCTGGAAACGAAGCCATCGCCCGCGGCGCCTGGGAGGCCGGCGCGGCAATCGGCGTCGCGTATCCGGGCACGCCTTCTACCGAAACCATGGAGGCGTTTTCGAAGCTGCCTGACGTGTATGCGGAATGGTGCCCCAACGAGAAGGTCGCCGTCGAGGTCGGGCTTGGCGCGTCTGCTGCCGGGAAGCGCGTCCTTTCCACCATGAAGCACGTCGGCGTCAATGTGGCCGCCGACCCTTTGTTCACCGCCGCCTATACTGGCGTCGGAGGAGGCATGGTCGTTCTTGCGGCCGACGACCCGGGAATGCATTCGTCTCAAAACGAGCAGGATTCTCATTATTACGCGGCGGCTGCGCACATCCCCATGCTTGACCCCGCAGACAGCGCCGAGGCGCTGGCTTTCACGCGCGAAGCCTTCGAGCTCTCGGAGCGCTTTGACGTGCCCGTGTTCATTCGCTCGACTGTGCGCATCTCTCATACGAAATGCCCGGTAGAGCTTGGAGAGAGGGCTTTCGTCGATCGAAGGCCCTATGAAAAAGACCAGGCCAAATGGGTTATGATGCCGCTTTACGCAAAAGAGCGCAGACTTTCGCTCGATGAGCGCATCGAGCGCGTGCGCGCCTTTGCGGAGTCCTCTCCTCTGAATCGCATCGAAGAAAGATCCTCCGAGATCGGAATCGTTTGCCTGGGCGCGACGTATCAGCACGTGCGCGAGGCGTTACCCGAGGCGAGCGTTCTCAAGCTCGGCATCTCCTGGCCTCTTCCTCCTAAATTGCTCGAGACGTTTGCGAGCTCGGTCGAGAAGGTTTATGTGGTCGAAGAGGCCTCTACGTACCTTTCGGACCAGGTGAAAGCCGCAGGCGTTGCGCTGGAGACCCCCGTGGGAGAAATCCCGCCATATGGAGAGCTTACGCCCGGTGTGATTGCGCAGGCTTTCGGTGCTGAGGCCGCAAGCTGCCACGAGGTCCCCGACGGCATTCCTCCTCGTCCTCCCGCGCTATGCCCCGGATGTCCTCATCGTCTAGTTTTTCGCGAGCTCGCTCGCATGAAAGCTATCGTTACCGGTGATATCGGGTGCTATACGCTCGGTGCCATGGCGCCGCTTTCGGCTATCGACACGTGCGTGGACATGGGCGCTTCCATCTCTATGGCCCATGGGTTCGAGCTCGGCCTTAAAGACATCGACCATAAGCCCGTCGTTGCCGTTATCGGCGACTCCACGTTCGCCCATTCGGGAATCACCTCGCTGCTCAACACTGTTTACAACTGTGGTGCGGGCACGGTATGCATCCTCGACAACCGCACTACCGCGATGACCGGCCATCAGGGCAACCCTGTAAATGGCATTACGCTTCAGCATCGTCCTAGCCGCGAACTCGATCTGCCTGCACTCGTGCGCGCCCTTGGCGTAGACGATGTTCGAACGGTCGACCCCATGGACATGAAGGAGACGCGTCGCGCTCTTAAGGAGGCTGTCGCCTCCGATTGCCTGAGCGTCATCGTGTTCCAGTCTCCGTGCGTGCTTCTGACCAAGGATCGCGCTGCGGCGTATGAGGTGAGAAGCGACTGTCGTGCATGCGGGACGTGCTCGCTGCTTGGCTGCCCCGCTATATCGTGCGACCCTGAAACGAAGACGGCTTCCATCGATGCTTCTCTGTGCGTCGGGTGCTCCCAGTGCGCCCAGGCGTGTCCTTACGGATGCATCGAGCAGACGGGAGGTTCCCATGAGTAATACCACCACGGTCCTTCTGTGCGGAGTGGGAGGCCAAGGAGCACTCCTTGCTGCCGATATCCTCGCACGGTGTGCAATGGCATGCGGCGACGACGTGAAACTTTCGGAAATCCATGGAATGGCGCAACGAGGCGGGGCCGTCACGACGGTGGTGCGCCTGGGGAAGAATGTGCGTTCCATGCGTGCCGACAAGGGCGGGGTCGACTATCTCGTTTCCTTCGAAACCACCGAAGCGCTGCGCAATCTCGACTATGTGAAACGTGACGGCGTGCTTATCACCAACGACGAATCAATCAAGCCGCTTCCTGTGCTGACGGGCAAAATTGAGATGCCGCGTGCCGCTCGTAAAACTCTGTCATCCTATGGCGCCAAGGTCATTCCGGCCGAACTTCTCGCCAAGCAGGCCGGGAGCACGAAGGCCGTCAACATCGTTTTGCTCGGTGCTCTTTCTGCATATCTGGACTATCCTGAAGAGGTGTGGGAGAGCGTAATCGAGCAACGCGTTCCGGCTCGATTCAAAGATATCAACCTTAAGGCATTCGCCATGGCACGCGCTTATGTGCGCGAGCGCGCCGAATAGGAGGCTTAGGATATGGGCGTTTCTCAGATCAGCGTATTCATCGAAAGTCGTCCGGGGCATATGTCCCGCGTGCTCGATTCGTTCAATGAAGCCTGTATCAGCGTGCGCGGGTACAGTGCGTCCGATACGGGGGATTACGGCATCGTCCGCTTCATCGTTGACGATCCCGACAAGGCGCTTTCGGTCCTGGAGCAGATGGGTGCGGCGGCCGCTAAGACGGAAGTGCTGTGCTTGCGTCTTGCCGACAAGCCCGGCGAGCTCGCCCGCATTATGGGAATCATGGCGCGGAACAACATCAACGTGGTATACAGCTATTCTCTCATCTCGACCTACATTGCCATTTCGGTCAAAGATTTGAAGGCGGCGGAGGACGTCCTTCGCGGCGAGCCCGTGGAACTGATAGATCAGAGCGACCTCGTGGGGTATTTCGATTCCGTCGAAGCTCAGGAAAATACTCCGGAGGAAGGCAGGTAGTCTGGTGGATATCACGAAAAAAGGCGCAGCGCTTAAGGCCGCTGCAGCGGGCCGCTTCGACGAGCTGCCTATTCACAATCCCTCGATTGAGTGCGCAAGCCGCGAGCGTATCCGCGCCATTCAACTCGCACGCCTTATCGATCAGGTCGAATGGACTTACGGTCATGTGTCGTGGTACCGCGAGCGCATGGACGAAATGGGTGTGAAGCCATCCGACATCAAAACACTCGATGACGTGCGAAAACTCCCCTTTACAGACAAAGCGGTTCTGCGCGATACGTTTCCGTATGGATTGTTCGCCGTGCCGTTGGATGAAGTTGTGGAGCTTCATGCCTCTTCTGGCACGACGGGCAAGCCCATTGTTGTCGGCTATAACAAAGAAGACATGGACCTATGGGCCGATTGCATCATGCGTCTCGTTCAGATGGCGGGCGTGGTGCCGAGCGACCGTGTCCAGATGGCTTTCGGCTACGGCATGTTTACCGGCGGATTCGGCCTTCATTACGGCCTTCAGCGTCTGGGCTGTATGATGATTCCCGCTGGGTCGGGCAATACGGAGCGGCAAATTCAGATGATTCAAGATTACGGATCGACCGTCTTTGTTTCAACGCCGTCGTATGCATTGCATGTATGCGAGGTCGGCGAGAAGATGGGCTTCGATTGGGAGAAGAGCACGCTTCGCGTCGGCCTGTTCGGCGGCGAGCCGTGTACGCCCGCTTTGAAGGCGGAGATCGAACGTCGCATGCATATCGTATGCACCGACAACTACGGTTTGACCGAGGTCATGGGCCCCGGGGTTTCGGGGGAATGCCTCGCCGAGCGCGACATGCAGCATATCGCCGAAGATCATTTTCTCTGGGAGGTCGTAGACCCTGAAACCGACGAGCCCGTTGCCGAGGGCGAGATGGGCGAGCTCATCCTGACTCCTCTCGGCAAACATGCCATCCCGGTGCTTCGTTACCGCACCCATGATTTAACACGCGTTGTGACCGAGCCTTGTGCATGCGGACGCACAACCGCGCGTATGCAGAAGGTGCGTTCGCGCTCCGACGACATGCTCATCATCCGTGGAACGAACGTCTTTCCCAGCCAGGTCGAGGACGTTCTCTCGGGAATCGCGGGCGTCACGCCTCATTACCGCATTGTCGTCGACAACGAGACGGGTCTTGACCGCATGACCGTACATGTGGAGTTGCGTCCCGAAGCGTTCTCTGATTCCTTCGAGGAAATGGATGCATTCCGCCGCCATATCGAGGAAAAGCTCAAGGGCGTTTTGCTCGTGGGGTCTAAGGTGAAGCTGGTGGAGCCTGGCGGTATCGAGCGCAGCATCGGCAAGACGAAGCATGTCGAGGATCGCCGCGTGAAATAGAACGGCTGCATTGTCGTGCTGCTACGGTGCAGCGATTTTTGGATTATGAACATGAGCCTTATCAAAACACATACCTGCAAGACGAATCAGGGCGAGCTTCCCGTGAAAGGGAGGTTCGCCCCTTCTCCAACGGGGCGCATGCATGCGGGAAATATTTTCTCTGCCCTCGTTGCCTGGTTGATTGCGAAATCGCAGGGCGGCAAAATCGTTTTGCGTATTGAAGACCTTGATGCGCAGCGTTCAAAGCAGCGTTATATCGATGCGGTGATGGGGGATTTCGAAGCCTTGGGGCTGTTTTGGGACGAAGGGCCCTTTTTCCAGCACGGCAGGGAAGAGGTCTACGAAAACGCGTACAAAAAGCTCGAAGAGAAGGGGCTGATATACCCGTGCTTTTGCACGCGGGCCGATTTGCACGCAGCCTCTGCTCCGCATGCGGGGGAGCGTTTTGTCTATCCAGGCACGTGCCGTAACCTCGATTCGTCGCAACGTCTCGAGAAAAGCCTTGTCCGAACGCCCGCCAAGAGGCTCATCGTTCCCGACGCAATCGTCGAATTCGACGATTGCGTCCAGGGGCGCGTTTGCCAGAACCTTTCAAGGGAATGCGGGGATTTCGTCGTGCGTCGCTCCGATGGCGCCTATGCATACCAGCTCGCTGTGGTGGTGGACGATGCCGAACAGGGGGTCACTTCGGTCACGCGCGGCGTCGATTTGCTTTCTTCTACCCCTCAGCAGATTCATCTACAAGAACTCCTGGGGCTTCCGCATCCACAATACGCCCACGTCCCTCTTATCACGGCGCATGACGGCAGGCGTCTTTCCAAGAGGGATAAAGATGCGGAGCTTGATCGGCTGATTGCACGCTTCGGATCGCCTCGAGCAGTTATCGGACATATTGCGGGAATAACGGGGCTCGCGCCCTCATGCGACCCGTCAACTCCCGAAGAGTTGCTCGATTGCTTCGATCTGCGCTCATTGCCCGAATCGTTCGTCGACAGAAAGTCGATCGAGTGGAAGTGAAGCCGGACCGCAATCGAAAAGGCTATCCTGATGACATCTTGAGGAATGGACGCATGCGATTCCGTCTCGCGTTGAAATGCGAGGCAGGTTTGAAAGAATCAATAACGATTCTGGCCGAAGGCGCAAGCCGTGCGGCAAGATAGCCTCGACACGCGTCTTTTGGAACGCCAAGGGAGTGTTGTAAGTTGCCGTACTGTCTTGTTGAGCATGGCTACGATCCCGGAAAACTGAACACGGCGACATAGACATGCTCTACGTGCATAAAGACCGCCAGGGCCAGGGGGCAGCCGGCCGCATCCTCTTTGAGCTCGAGATTGCGGCTGCGGCCTTTGGAAAGGCTGTGGTCTGCGCCGACGTCTCTCTCACGGCGCGGCCTTTTTTCGAGCATATGGGATATGAAACCGTTTGCAGCAAGGCGGTAATGCGTCGTGGAGTTGAGCTTGCGAACTTTCGGATGGTAAAGCGGATCTTTTGACGGCATGATGCCGAACGACAATGCGCCGCGTCGTTTTGGCTAGAGGACGAACGCGGCTGTGCTGTTCGCCATAATTGCAGCGGCGTAGAACGCACCAAGGGCGATATTCACGTTGCAGATTTGAGCCATGGCGCCGATGCGCGAAGCAGGAACCAGGGGGTTCGCGAAAAGCGCTTTGAGCAAAGGATACGATGCGAGCAGCATGAACGGTATGATGATTAGCCCTCGACCGAAGAAGAGCGCGCATAGCGCCGCTATGGCGCAAACCCACACGACGAGGGCCGCATGGTACAGCTTCAGAGCGCGGTTTCGCCCCAGAAGGCAGGGAAGCGTTTTGCGGCCCGATTCGACATCTTTCTCTCTGTCGCATGTATTGTTCGTCAGCATGATGAGCCCGACGCCGATCATCTCGGGTGCGGCCCAGAGCAAAACGGCGAAGTCGAGACGGCCGGTAAGAACCTGATAGCAAGCGAGCGGAATAAGACCGCCCATGACAATGCCGCTTACCGCCTCCCCTAGAGGCAGGTAGGATATGGGCGTTTTCCCTGCGGAATACACAACAACAAAGAATGCGCCGATTATGCCGATTACCAGCGGAATCCATCCTGCGTAGTATATGACATAAACGCCCAGGACGAATGCTGCGGCAAGGAAGCCAAGGGCGAGGTTGCGTGCGGTGCGGGGGTTTACGTTGTTGTACACCAGCGTGGCGTCGGATTTTTCGACGTTGTCGTCGAGCGAATCGGTGCCTTTGACAAAGTCATAGTAGTCGTTGAAGGTATTGACCGCAGATTGCATCAAGATGCAGATGGCGAGGAGGACGATCGCGAGCGATATGCTGACGGCTTCGGAGAAAACCGAGGCGGCGCACACGGCGATAAGGCAGGGGAGGATGGCGGCTGGCCATGTGTGCGGAGCGGCAAGCTGAATCGCCATGCGTACCGTGAACGCGTCGAAACGTTCTTGCCTTGACTCCATTTCGGTCATGGGATAGGTTCCTTTCTTTTCGCCGCCTTGATTAAGGCGGCGTATGCTGTGCATCTCTTCTCCGTGCGTCTTGCTGCGGCTGCGGGGCAAATTCCTCGATTATTCAGGCTGCGGCTTCGGATTACGATTGATTATCGCCCAATCCAGCGGCCGCGCGCATTCTTTCGATAAAACTACCGAACCGTTCGCGTACCGAGGCGCTTGCGACGCTTCCGAAGTTGCGAATGGTATGCAGGATGATTTCCTTGGTTTCGTGATCGAGATTCTTTCCATCGCGCAAAACGCCGGCGACATTCGGCAGCCATGCGCCGTTGAACTCTTGCCAGCTTGTAGCATCGCTCGAGATGATGAGCTCGTATATGGTATCGATGAAGGTTTCTCGCTGCTCCGGCGTGCAGCTTTTCAGCCAGCGGTCGAGCGTCTGGTCGAAGAAAGCCGCCGACGGGTTGAGCGATTCCTGGTATAAGAAATCGTCATTGCAGGTGAGCCACGAGAACGGATTGTGCTGGAAGATGCCCGTAGCCTGGGACTGGACAACGGAGAAGTCGTCTCGATGCTCGAGCGTCATTCCGAAGATAGATGATTCTGGCACCGTCTTGTCCAGCTTGTCCTTGAAATGCTGCTCCTCGAAACGGGGAGAGGGAGAATTGAGGAAGCTCGGTCCGTCGTGGTTGAAGATGCGTTCGATCCTTCCGTAGCCCGTCTCATCGACCGTGGCTGCGGCGAATTCGGCGAGGTTTCCTCCTTTGGAGTGGCCGCCTACCATGATACGCGCATCGGGCGGCAATGCCGAAAGCACCCCCGAGACATAGCGCTCGGCCGAGCGCTGGGAAGGAATGACCTTTCGGTAGCTGAGATTGAAGTCCTCCTTCCATCCTGCAAGCGTACCGTCCGTCCCGCGAAACGCGAGATAGTACAGGGGGGTCTTTCCCCCGAAGGAGAACGTGCATGCGCAGAACTGCTTTTCTATGACGGCGGCATCTTCCTGGACGAAGTAGCGCACGGAAAGGTCGGCGAACCTGCGGCAGCGCAGAAGCGCTTCGACAAAAGCGGGAAGCTCCTTTGAGGCGGAGATCCATCCGCCGTTGAGAAGCGACTCGAACTTCGAGAAGCGAACGATGTCCACGACGGGAACGCCCCGTCCCCCGAGTACGTCTTCGTATGGATACGAATCCAGATCGAGGTACGAAAGCGTCGAGAGGATGAGGCTGTCTACGGAGTTGAAAGGCATCTCCGAAAAGCCCTGCGGATGGCTTTTGAGGTATTCGATCATGGTGTCTTCTTGCGAAGCCGCGGAAAGCAGGGACGTATTGAGCGAGGGATGGCGCGGTTCGCGTGCGGCGCGTGCGATTGGTTCAGCGTTCGGTTCTTCCATATCCTGCCCAGCCTTCGTTCGAATCATGCCTGCCGGTCTGTCCTTTGGCGCGGATTATTGTAGCGCAGGCCCAAGAACGCGCTGTAGTATTCTTACATTTCGAAGAAAGAAGTCACGCAAATCGCAATCTCGCGGGGCAGGAGGCTTAGATGCTGGAATTGTGCGCGGTGGCCCTCGGAGGCGCGCTTGGCGCGGTGGGTCGTTATGCGGTCGGCCTTGCTGTTGCGGCGCTTGCACCCGAGGCGTTTCTCGGGGGGTTTCCCGTCGCTACGCTCATTGCGAATGTGCTTGGCTGCTTTGTCATCGGGGTGCTGTCCGCCTTGTTCGAAGGGCCGTTTGCGGGGCGCGACCATGTGCGTCTGTTCGCCGTCACGGGCGTCTTGGGAGGCTTCACCACCTTTTCCACATTCAGTCTCGAAACGGTGCAGCTGCTTGAATCGGGCGCGTGGGGAATGGCGGGCGCGAATGCGGCCGTGAGCTTGGGAGCGTGCCTTGCAGGCGTTATGGCGGGAAGGGCGATTGTCCATGCGTGTCTTGGGACGCGCGGTTGACAGAATCACCAGCCTTTCGTCGGCCGGCCCTGCGCGTCCTCATCGAACGAGCTTTTCCCCGTAATCAAGCAGCTCTTGGCGGCTGTGCACCTTCGCCTTGGCGTAGATTCGCCGTAGGTGCGTGTCGGCTGTGCTCTTGGCTATGCAGAGCTCCCGGGCGATGCGCTCATTGGTCCGGCCTTTGAGCGCAAGGGCGAGGACTTCCGACTCGCGTTCCGACAATTTCGCGGATTCGACAATCGCGGCATGCATGGCCTGCATGGGGTCGACGGCGTCCACGACGGCGGACAGTTCTTTGAAATCCGCCTCGGTGAAGAGGAATAGGTACGAGATGAGCGTCGCCAGACCGGCGGATGCGAGCGTTGCATATGCTGCCCAATCGGCGAAAGGCAGGCAGTCGAACGCGTTCGAGACGATGATGCCGAGAGCTTCTCCTGCGTACAATGCTGCGAAGCCCCGCCTGAACATATGGGAAGAATCGATGCCTGCAAGCGTCGAGGCCGCTATGAACAGGGCGAGATAGGTTGCCGTGAGGCCGAGGAATCCGGCGAGCACGATAGCTTCGCCGGGAACGCCGCTGTTCTGCAGCACGGGGGCAAAGAGAAAGCCGGCCATGGTGACAAGCAGGACGATTCGATAGGTGTGCCCGAGGGGATTTTTCTCATGCGTTTTGCTTGCAAGAAGCGATTGAAGCACGGCAACGCAGAACAAGGCGAGGATGAGCAGCGTTGCGGGCAGCGTGGGGGTGGCGAGCGTTCCCGGATCGGAGCGATACGCCTCCATGAAGCCTGCCGAAACTCCGTAAAGAAGCGCTCCTGCGAGCATTCGCCTTGAGAGCATGCGGGCGTGACGCGAAGTGCCGGCCTGCGCGGTTTCCGACGCGTGCGGCGGGCGAGGCCCTTCGCCCGAAGGCGAAGTCCGTCCTGCGCCGGTGACAAGAAGCATGCCGACGCTTGCGGCGGGAAACGCGACCGTCAAAAGCGAGACGGCGCCAGGGCCGAACGCAGAGGCCGCGAAGCAAACGGCGCCGGCGATGGCGGTCGACGCGAAGATCTCGCAAGCGGCCACTCGCGGAGAGGACAGGCCGAGCACGCGTCCCCAGGCGCCCAACAGCGTTGCCGTGGGCACTCCGACAAGGACGCCCTCCGTCACGAGGCCGAGGAGTGGCGAAGGTATGACGAAGGATGGCACGAAAGCGCCCGCCATGAGCATGAAAGCGCACGTGGCGAGGGCGGCATCGCTTTCCAGCACACGATCGGCGGCTTGTGGGAAGCGAATCATAGCCAGAAGCGTCGCAAGGGCGCATAAGAGTGTGCAGAGCAGGTCGGCCCGCTCAAGGACGAACGTCCCGAAAGCCAATCCTTTGTTGGCGCCCATGTAGAACAAGGCGAAGGCGAAGCCCTGGTAGCAAGAAAAGCCCGCGATACGGCGGGCTGAGGGAACGGGTGTTTCTACAACGTTTTTGCTCAAGAAGGCTCCTTCTGACAAGCTCATGATAGCAAACGATCGCTTCATCGGGAAAAGACTTCATGAGAAAACGGAGGCTTTCGCCGGCGGGGCTCGATCTTGCGGCATGATACGAGAAGACCCGCGCATCTGCGGGTCTTCTCGTATCTAACGGGGCGCTTCGAAAACCGACCGTAGAAAGGGAGCGTCGGCTTCGTTGTTCGATGGCCCGAGGCGGTTTAAGCGGTTGCGGTCTGCTCGGCCGCTTCTTCCTCGACGGTTGCAGCGGCCTCGATCTGCTTGGGAGCCTTCTTCTTGCGCTTCGGAGCGGGAGCCTCTTCTTCCTCCGCTTCGCTTTTCTTGATTACTCCGTCGCCGGAGCTGAAGCCTTCTCGCAGGTTCTTGATGGTCTTGCCAAGAGCGCTACCGAGCTTCGGGAGGTGCTTAGGGCCGAAAATGAGGAGCGCGACTCCGAGGATGATGAGAAGCTCTGGCATTCCGAGACCGAAGATTTTCATGACTGACTCCTTGTGAATAGATTCGTATGTCGATTGCAGCAGGCCGCCGTATTCGGGACCGTTTCGTCGGGCTCATTTTATGTCCCAAACTATCGTGCATCCTATCGTGCAAGCGGATGAAATGCCTGGTAATTGCGAAGTATCATGTCATGCATATTGAGTAATGGCGTAGTTTTCGAACGGATGCCTTCGTTTTAGCGCGAAAAAAGAAGGCAGATGGAAAACGTCGGACGAATGGTACAATGACGCACGTTTTTCATCTGCGACCTTCCGCAGTACGGTGGCCGAAGCTTCCGTGCGGATGCGAAAGGGCGTTGCGCATTGTCTGCTACGAGAGGACGAAAACGTGAACTCATTTTTCAAAATCGCCGAGCGCAACAGCACGGTCGGCAACGAGCTCGTCGGCGGCCTTACGACGTTTTTGGCCATGGCCTATATCGTCGCCGTCAATCCTCCGCTGCTCGAGGCGGCCGGCATTCCGTACCAGGCGGCCCTTACCGCGACATGCCTCGGCGCAGCAGTCATGACGGCGGTCATGGGCCTTGTGGCCAACAGGCCTATCGCGCTCGCGTCGGGCATGGGCATCAACGCCATCATTCCGTTCACGCTGTGCATGGGGGAGCATGCCGTAGATTGGCGCGTGGCCATGGCCGTCGTCTTCGTAGAGGGCATCGTTATTCTCGTGCTCGTTCTCTGCGGTCTTAGAACGGCCGTCATGGACGCTATTCCGGCGAGCCTTCGCCATGCGATAGCCATCGGCATAGGCTTGTTCGTCGCGTTCATCGGCTTGCAGGGGAGCGGTTTGGTCGTATCGAACGAATCCACGCTTCTTGCGTTGGGGGACGTGCATTCCCCGACGGTTCTTGTCGCGCTTTTTTCCATCCTCTGCGCTGTCGTGCTGCAGGTTCTCAAGGTCAAAGGCGCGTTGCTTATTTCCATCGTGCTGGCGACGCTGGTCGGCATACCGCTCGGCGTGACGAGTCTTCCCACGCAATGGAGCGCCGGGCTTGATTTCTCGGCTTTTGCCGCGCCGTTTCAGACGATTCCGGGGACGGACACCATGGCTATCGTGCAGATCGCTTTGCAGCCGGCATTGCTGCTGTTCGTCTTCTCCTTCCTGATGAGCGACTTTTTCGACACCATGGGTACGGTCGTCGCCGTGGCCGAGCAAGGCGACTTCGCCGACAAGGACGGAAATGTAAAAGACATACAGCCCATTCTTACGGTCGACTCGGCAGCCGCAGCCGCAGGCGGCTTCTTCGGGGCGAGCTCCATCACGGTGTTCGTCGAGTCGACGGCGGGAGCGGTTGCGGGTGCGCGCACGGGCCTGTCCAATATCGTGGTGGCAATCCTTTTCGTCGCATGCGCGTTTCTTGCCCCGGTGATCGGCATGGTTTCGGCATCCGCGACATGCGGCGCGCTCGTCGTGGTCGGCTATCTCATGCTTTCGGAGGTGGCCAATGTCGACTGGTCGAAGATAGAGTTCGCGTTTCCCGCGTTCGTCACGATACTCGGCATTCCTATGACCTACTCGATTACGAACGGCATCGGATTCGGATTCATCTCGTACTGCGTGATCAAGGTCTTCCAAGGAAAGGCTCGAGAGGTGCATCCCCTCATGTGGGTCGCGGCCACGGCGTTTTTGGTCATGTTCATTCTTGGCTAGCGTCCGATCACACGAATCGGCGGGCGTGTTTTCGGCATGCATCGTTGCGAAGAAGAAAGGGGGCGGACCTTGAAGGCTCGCCCCCTTTCTTCGCTCGAGTGTTTTATCCGCGTAGCTCGACGGTTCGAAAAACGCCTTGCTCCACTATGCCGTAGCTGTTCGATCCGTCTTTGGGAAGAGAGATGCTTCCCGGGTTGGCGAAGACGACTCCGTCTTTTTCGTCGTTTGTCTTCACGTGGGTATGCCCTGAAAGCAGGATGGAATTCCCGGGCAAAGGCGGCACGTTCTCAGGGCCGAAAACGTGGCCGTGGGTGGCGAAGACCGTTTTGCGTTCGTCTACGATGAGCGCGTAGTCTCCCAGGCAGGGAAATTCGAGCATCATCTGGTCGACTTCGGAATCGCAGTTGCCTCGTACGGCAACGACGCGCTCGGCGATGCCGTTGAGCATGGCGGCGACCTGCTTGGGGTCGTATCCGTCAGGCAAGGGGTTGCGGGGGCCGTGATAGAGGAGATCGCCTAGAAGGACCACTCTGTCGGGCGATTCCTCTTCGATTCGATTCATGAGCAGTTGGCACCAATGTGCCGATCCGTGAATGTCGGATGCAACAAGAAGTTTCATACGTTTCTCCCTTACTCGTCTTCGACGAACGCGTTCACCAGAAGGGCCGTTATACCGCAGCATAATCCGCCTATCACCCATGCCATCCAGAACATGTTGGCCGTCCAGTTCACGTCATCGGGGTCTATGCCTTGGGCTATCGGCTGGAAGAGCATAGCGAGGCCGGCAATGGTGGCGATAATCATGATTGCGCCGCACAGGCTGCCCGTGATGCGTTGCTTGCGGGTCTTGACGCCATAGGCTGCAAGCAATGCCTTCTTGCGCTGCTCGTCTACCGAGGCCTTAACTATGTCTTCGACCTCGAGTTCGTCGATGGCGTTCTTATTGTACTCGGCCAGATTCAGGCGAGCATACAGCATGCCTTTATTCACGATAATCCAAACGGCGCAGGCGAAAAGGAGCATCATGACGGCTCCGCCTAGGTTCTCATAGGCGCCATCTTCCGTGGCTATCATGGCGAGGACGCCCAAGAACGCATCGGCGACGCCTACGACAACGCCTAGCCCAAGCTGCTTGCGCGCCTTCGCCTTCTCTTCGTCTGTGTAGAAATCCTCGATATACGGATGGGATTTCACGAAAGCGCTGTGACGCATCCCGGCGGGAACAAGCATGGCCAACCCCGCCACGATGCCGGCGAACAGGCCGGCGACGGCAAGGAGCTCTCTTTCGTGAAGAACGCCCGTAGGGCCTCCGTCCGTAAGGATGGTCCATGCGACGCCGAGCATGATGAAAACGATTCCGGTGGGGATGCGCCAAGCGAGCGACTTCGCATGATCGTCATAGCCGCACACGTCGGTCGCCGGTCCGCCGGGCATCTTCGGCGCGGTCGCATCTTCTGCGGGGCGGTTCGTCAAATCCCCTGTGACCAGGTCGTCAAGCGAGCACTCGAAAATCGAGCACATCTTCAAAAGCTTATCCATCTCGGGATAGCTTTTCTCGGCCTCCCATTTCGTCACGGATTGGCGCGAGACGCCCAGGAGCATGGCAAGCTGCTCCTGGGTCATATTGCGGGTTGCGCGAAGGTGTTGAAGGTTGTTGCGAAAGCTCATGGTGACGCCTTTCGTGCTAGAGGGCTGCGGGTGCGCCCTGGCGGAAACTACGGTGCCGGCTGCCGTCCAGTATGGGGTAGCATGCGGTCCGAATCTACCAACCGCACGGTTCTTTTCTCGCGATTTTCATGCGCCTCATGGTTGCAAACCCCAGTTCAGATGATATGAATGCGAATTGAGGGGCATGCGCGGCTTAAGCTAGCCTTCTAGCGACCCCATGAGCGCATCGGGTTCGCCCGCCTTCGGCTGCGTTGCTCTATAATCCGTAAGACATTGTAGCGCGATGCGCCGCGAAATCGCGCCTTTCGAGAGAATGCAGCACGCGCCTTCGTGTGTTCGCGTTCGATGGATGCGGTGTTGCCTGCATTCGCGGGCGGCGCGCATGATGCAACGATTTCAGATAGCGCAAGGAGCCCCTATGAGCGCCCATCTTGTCTTCAGCCTCAATGCGACGATGCCGGTGTTTCTTCTCATGGTGCTCGGCATTATCTTGCGTCGCGTCGGCATTGTCGATGCGACATTCGCAAGCAGGCTTAACACGTTCGTCTTTTGCGTCGCCTTGCCCGTTTTGCTTTTCCGTGATATCTCGTCGGTCGATCTTGCCCAAGAGTGGGACGCCCGCTTCGTGTTCGATTGCGCTCTGATCACGCTTGCGACCATCGTTTTCGCCTGCGCGGCGTCGGTCTTCGTGAAGGGCAGGGCAACGCGCGGGGAATTCATTCAGGGTGCTTACCGAAGCAGCGTCGCCATACTCGGCGTTGCTTTGATGCAGAGCATCTACGGTTCTTCTCAGGCTGCGGCCATGATGATTATCGGGGTCGTTCCTCTCTACAACGCGGCGGCCGTGGCGATCCTTGCGGTTTGCGCCGAAGATTCGCAGGCGAAACGAAAAGGAGCCCGCGCGATGTTTTTGGGAATAGCGCGGGACATCGTCACCAACCCCATCATCGTAGGAATTGCTGCGGGCTTGCTGTGGGCCGTTCTTCGGCTGCCTATGCCGGAGGCGGCGGGCAAGGCGGTCGATGCCGTCGCGGGGCTTGCGACGCCGCTCGGACTTGTGGCCATGGGGGCGATGGCCGACTTCCGCCGAATGCGCGAAGAGGCGAGATCGTCCCTTGGGGCATCGGCCATCAAGCTGTTCGGATTGTGCGCCGCGTTCCTTCCTGTATGCGTCGCTTTGGGCTATCGGGGCGAGGAGCTGATGGCGCTGCTCTTCATGCTCGGGTCGGCGACTACGGTAAGCTCGTTCGTCATGGCGCGCAACATGGGGTACGAGGGCGTGGTCTCTTCCGCGGTCGTCATGAT
>ERZ827471.676-NODE-676-length-27048-cov-4.056718_pt1 | contig 27048 bp, 27 predicted proteins | sample MGYA00519772_ERZ827471 | MGnify/ENA primary metagenome ERZ827471 (study PRJEB31778, sample SAMEA3449315) | human gut metagenome | biome: human gut; feature: human-associated habitat; material: faeces | place: United Kingdom | collected 2010/2012 ...
AACACAATCTGGCAGATGTGCGTACCGACGACATGGACATTATGGACGACATCAACTTCAACGGTACAGAAATGTACGGCGGTGAAGGCGAAAAAATGGTACGTCTGTTCATCAGCGCTGGTAAGAAAAACAAAATCCGTGCCAAAGACATCGTCGGCGCCATTGCCAACGAAGCAGGCGTTCCCGGCAAAGCACTGGGTGCCATCGACCTGTTCGATGACTACACCTTTGTGGATGTACCTAAGGAATATGTGAAAGACGTCCTTTACGGCATGAAAAACTGCAAAATCAAAAACAAACGGGTACACATTGAAATTGCCAAGAAAGAAAAAGGAAAAAAGAGATAAAAACACAAAAGCATCTATCTCAAATTAGGGGCTTCTTCATAAGAAAATAGAAAAAGCTAAAATCCTTATTCATACAAAGGATTTTAGCTTTCTTATTTTTGCTGAAACTTTATCAGGTATATTTTCTTCTTAAGATAGCCGCTGCAATTCCACTTAAAAATCAATAAAACAGAAAACAATGTTTTTTAAGCGGAAGTTGCTTTGGATAGATGCTTTTTCATTTCAAGGAAATTCATCATTTCCATTTTTTAGCTAAAAAACGCGCCGCCACATAAGCAATGACCGTCAATACAACTACTATCAGAATATGGAGCATGATACTAATGCCAAAAAACATATTACGATGCTCTGCATCGCTAAGAATGGACGGCATTGCCAAAAGGCTGATTACAACAGATATGACTACGGAAATCAAGGGCGCCATCCAGAGATATTTTCTTTTCCAAAAGAAAAAGAATACTACAAGCACTGTATTTGGTAATGAGTTACACAGATACAGCATTGCGGACGGAATCAGAGACAAAAATGTTCTCGGTTTTGACCCATACAAGGTTTTGACTTTCAAAGATAAAGATGTGCGAAAAGTAGTTGCCTTGGAAAAGGCAAAGGCACAAACAGAGGAAGAAGCAATTTCTGACCCTGTTAAGAGCAAAATCTTTTATAAGTATATGGACGTAAACCAAGTTGGAATGGTTGGACACTTTGACGCCAAGGGCGACTATATAAAGGGCATCGAAGATTATATCCCAAATGTTCAATATACAACAACGGAACACACTACGACAGTAGTAAAGGATATACTCGAAAACTGGGTAACATTGAGCCATAACAGTAAATTCCACGCAATATTTGCTACAAGCAGTATTCCGGAGGCTATCAATTATTATCGATTGTTCAAAGAGTTAAATCCGCAACTGAAAGTAACGGCTTTGTTTGACCCAAGTATTGATAATAACGGCGGTGTTCAATTCAAAGAGGACGGACTTGTTGAAATCATTTCCGATTACAACGAAAAATACGGTCAGGATTTTGCTATTCCGACATTTGCAAAAATGAAAAAGGACATAGCCGCAAGACTTGCCCACAAAAAGCCGTATGAACGAGTAGCGACCGAACCGGCAAAACAAATTGATTTACTTATCGTCGTTGACCAAATGCTTACGGGCTTTGACTCTAAGTGGATTAACACTTTGTATATGGACAAGGTGCTTCAGTACGAGAATATCATTCAGGCGTTTTCTCGAACTAATCGCTTGTTCGGCCCGGATAAACCGTTCGGAACAATTCGCTATTACCGCAAACCTCACACTATGGAGCATAATATTAACGCTGCCGTAAAATTGTATTCAGGCGACAGACCACTCGGATTGTTCGTTCAACATCTCGTTGAAAACTTGAAGCAGATGAACGAACTTTTTGAAAGTATCACCGAGTTGTTTACCAATGCGGGAATTGAAAACTTTGAAAAGCTGCCTAATGACACTTTGGTGTGTAGGAAGTTTGCAAAGGATTTCAATGAATTTAATAGCTATTTGGAAGCAGCTAAAATTCAAGGCTTCAAATGGGATGTTCCTGCATATGTAGATGAAGAAACCGGCGAAGTCGTTGATGTAGCCATAGATGAGAATACTTATCTTATTTTAGTTCTCAGATATAAAGAGTTGACCGGTGGCGGTGGTGGTATCGGAGGCGATGATGTTCCTTATGACCTTGCGGGATATATTACAGAGATTGATACGGGCTTAATCGACTCTGACTATATGAACTCAAGATTTGATAAGTATATTAAGTTGTTGAGTGTTGAGGGAACAACTCAGGAAGCTATTGAACAAGCCGAAACAGAGCTGCACAAGACATTTGCAACGCTTTCTCAGGAAGAACAGAAATATGCAAACATTTTCCTGCACGATATTCAAAGAGGAGATGTTAAGGTTTCAGAAGGTAAATCACTGAGAGATTATATTAACGAGTATTTGTCAAAAGCGAGAAACGACCAAATTCACAGAGTTTCATCTGCTCTTGGGTTAGATGAGAACCTGCTTAGAAACATTATGAGTTTGAAGCTTAATGAAAACAATCTCAATGAATTTGGCAGATATGACGAACTGAAGAAAACGGTCGATAAAGCAAAGGCAAAGGAATACTTTGAAAAGGTCGAAGGGACTAAAATAATTCCGCCCAAGGTTAATGTTAAAGTTGACAAATTGCTTCGAGATTTTATTATCAGTGGTGGTTATGAAATTCAAATGCCAACAGAAGATGAATAATTAAGCATTATTTTAGGAGTCAAGGGCTTTCCCTTGGCTCCTATTTTATGTTTCTTGGGAACAGCGTAAGTTTTCAGATTTAGTGCAAATAGAGCGAGGTGGTTCGCCAAGACCTATTGATGATTTCATTACCGACTCGCCTGATGGATTAAATTGGGTGAAGATTGGCGATGCTCCCGCACAGGGCAATTATATAACAAAAACCGCAGAAAAAATCAAACCGGAAGGACTATCAAAAACGAGAGAAGTTCATCCGGGAGATTTAATCTTATCTAACTCTATGAGCTTCGGAAAGCCTTATATTATGGGCATAGATGGGTGTATTCACGACGGCTGGCTACTAATTAGAAATACCTATAAAGTTTTTGATTTGACATTTTTGTGCCATTTGCTCGGTACTCCTCAAATGATAATTCAGTATAAGTCACTTGCGGCAGGTAGCACAGTAAATAACCTTAATAAAGAGCTTGTTGGAAACACTGTCGTAACAATCCCAACTATAAAGGAGCAACGAGTTTTAGGACAGTATTTAGAAACCCTTGACAACCTTATCACCCTTCATCAGCGTGAGTTTGCATTTTTATGCAAAGAAAAATCAAAAAAGTTCAGATACATCAAAAACGCTTGGGAACAGCGTAAGTTGGGCGATGTAGTCGATGTACGAAGTGGCAAAGACTATAAACATCTTTCAGAGGGCAATATTCCCGTTTATGGGACGGGTGGATTTATGCTTAGTGTCAATCAGGCGTTGTCCTACGATGAAGATGCTATCGGCATTGGAAGAAAAGGAACGATAGATAAACCGTACATTCTTAAAGCACCATTTTGGACGGTAGATACGCTTTTCTACGCCATTCCAAGAGAAAAAGTTGACTTGAATTTTGCTTTTGATGTATTTCAAAATATTGACTGGAAAAAGAAAGATGAGTCAACGGGTGTTCCGAGTTTATCAAAAACAGCCATAAACGAAATTGATGTCCTCGTTCCGCAATACGATGAGCAGCAGCCACTTGGACAATTTTTTAATAGAATCGACAACCTTATCACCCTTCATCAGCGTAAGCCTAATTTTTATACAGGAGGATATTATGCTGAATAATATAAACAAAACAGACTTATTTTACGATTATTACGCTCAATGGATTACGGTTTATAAGGAAGGGGCGATAAGGAAGGTTACAATGGATAAATACCTGCTTACGCAGGCTTGGATTAAGCAATTAGCACCGGATTTGAAAGTGTGCGAACTTTCAAGGATAACATATCAAAAACTCTTGAACGATTATGCGAAGTCACACGAAAGACAGACCACAATGGACTTTCATCATCAACTTAAAGGTGCAATTTTAGATGCGGTAGATGAGGGACTTATAGAACGAGACCCTACAAGAAAAGCTATCATAAAAGGTAAAAAGCCTCGACACAAAAAAATCAAATATCTTAATCAGTTTGAGTTGCACAAACTTTTATCTGACTTAAATCTTAGTCAAGAGATAAATTGGGATTGGTTTATTCTGTTGGTTGCAAAAACCGGAATGCGATTTTCTGAAGCGTTGGCTATAACTCCAAAAGACTTTGATTTTTCAAAGCAGTCTTTATCTATCAATAAAACCTGGGATTATAAAGGCGGTGGTGGGTTTATGCCCACCAAAAATCAGTCGTCGGTCAGGAAAATACAGATTGATTGGCAGCTCATTATTCAATTTTCTACTTTGGTTAAAGACTTACCTGAAGATGAACCGATTTTTGTTTCGGAAAAGGTGTATAACTCTACTGTCAATGACATTCTTACAAGACACTGTAAGAAGGCAGATATACCGGTTATATCTGTTCACGGACTAAGACATACACACGCTTCACTGCTATTATTTGCCGGAGTATCAATAGCAAGTGTGGCTCAACGATTAGGACATTCAAGTATGACAACAACGCAAAAGACCTATCTTCACATTATTCAAGAACTTGAAAATAAAGATGTTGATTTGGTAATGCGTTCATTGTCGAGCTTGAATTGACAACAACCGGCTTACGCTGATGAAGGGTGATAAGGCGATTGAGTTTTTGAATATATGAAGCTATTTTCTTTTGCTCTGCTATTGACGGAACAGGAACAACTAATTCAAAATAATCTCCCAAGTTGTAATTTGTTCTTCCATCTCCTGTTGAAATTGATACTGCCCATTTCTTATGTTTATCTGTGTTTAGAAACGAACACAGATAATTTGAATCAATTATTTTAGGATTTGGTCGAGTGACAATCGTAGCAAAACCTATTGATTTTGCTTCGTTTTCAGTAATTACCGCAGATGTTCCTACATCTCCGGTGTGTACGGTAATTACATCTCCAATTTGGTGCATACGAGTTTCGTTTTTTTCGGCAAATGTTTTTTCCAAGTAAATTGGATTATCACCAAATTCAAATTTACCATCTTTAATATCTGAGTTTCTAATAAGTAAAGTTCCTTCATCGGTATAATGTTTCGTCATTGTTGTCACTAATCCAATATAAATTTTTCCGATTTCAGTGACCTTACGCTGTTCCCAAGAATAATGGAAATCGAAGTAATGCAAAGACCGTCAGATCTCATTCGAGAATTGACGGTCTTTACATTTTTCTGTTATATCTGAGAAAGTCGTTTCTATGTTCCTGTTTCCTAAAATTGTAGCCTTGTGAATTGAGAGTATCAACTTTCAAAGCGACAAGATTTATGTCGGAGTGCATACAGCGAGCAATTTGCTGAATATCATACCCCTGTTTAATATATTCAATAATCGTATCGTCCGGTAAAGAAGCCTGAGCTGCAAAGACATTGGCTTCATATTCCATCCGGTTTTCACGCATATCAAAGATATTAAATTCTTTGAATCCTCCGGCTGAAACTGCTTCTTGGCGATGAAGAACATCGTGTCCGATTTCGTGCCATAATACGATTTGTTCAATAACCGGGTGCAAACCGTTCTGAAGAAAGATAAATCGATTCTTCAAGATTACCTTGTATGCTCCACGCTGTTTCGTAAAATCTCGATAGAGAATATGTATCCCAAGCTCATCAGCGACTTTATATGGATTACGAGTGCCACATCGTTTGATGAGCCGGTTCACTATCTTGACAATCTCATCCTGCGTATTATATCCCAAACGGCTCACCTCCCTTGCAGTGCCATTATAACAGATATATTATCCATTTTTATTATAAACCATCTGCTGTCCCATAAAACGGACAACGCACAGCGAGAGGTTACTCGTCTTTGCGATACTTTTTCGGTGTGTATTTCTTGTTGTTTTTCTTAGCAATAAGGTACGCTTCCTGAATGGCATCAACCATCTCACGCATGTCTTCGTCAGCCATTTCTCCGCCGGCAAATAAACCGGTTACTTCTGCTAGAAGTTCTTTTGCCTGCTTTGCACCTCTGTGTCCGTAATTATCTTCAACATCTGCAATAAATGCTTCATCTTCCGATAAAAGATAGTTGATATTTACACCGAGAGCTTCGGCAAGTTTCTTATAGCGTTCTGTTCCTCTTGGACGGGAACTGTCATTCTCATAGGAACTGATAACTCTACGAGTAACGCCGATTTTTTTCGCCAACTCATCCTGATTTAATCCGAGTCTGTTTCGTTCGTTCTTAACTTTTTCGCCGAATGTCATCTTGATTGTTCACTCCTTGTCTTAAATTTATGTAGTTAAACTTCGTCTACACTCTTGACAAGAGAAGTTTAACTGCGTATAATAGCAAGTAAGAAGTTTAACTACTCATAGTTTATATTAAACTTCTCAAAAAGTCAAGGGGGTTACGCAGAATGGCTCGAAATATTTTACATTGCGATATGAACAACTTCTATGCAAGTGTTGAGTGTATGCTTAACCCTGCTCTGAAAGAATATCCGGTTGCTGTATGCGGTTCTGTTGAAGAACGACACGGAATTGTCCTTGCTAAGAATTATAAAGCAAAGGCATTTGATGTGAAAACCGGAGATACCGTCTGGCAGGCACAACAGAAATGTCGGGATTTGGTTATTGTTCCACCGCATTATGAGGAATATATAAAATACTCAAAACTTGCAAGAAGCGTGTACGAACGATATACAGACCAAGTAGAACCTTATGGTATGGATGAGTGCTGGCTGGATATTACCGGAACAGGTAGTCTTTTCGGCTCTCCGGTGGAAGTTGCAAACAAAATCAGAGAAACGATTAAGTTTGAACTCGGACTTACTATCTCCGTTGGTGTTTCATTTAATAAGATATTTGCAAAACTCGGCTCTGATATGAAGAAGCCGGATGCAGTAACGGTTATACCAAAGGATACTTTCAGAGAAAAGATATGGAAACTCCCATCGGCTGATTTGCTCGGTGTAGGCAGAGCGACACAGCGTACATTAGACAGCTATGGGATTCGTACCATCGGGGCTTTGGCACAGACCGACCCTGAGTTCCTGCGAAGCGTATTAGGAAAAAACGGAGTTGCATTATGGAATTACGCAAATGGCAATGACCTTTCCCTTGTTGCCAAGAAAGACTTCGTATCGCCTATCAAGAGCGTAGGACACGGTATAACGACAGTTGCAGACTTAGAGAAACCGGAGCAGGTGTGGCCCGTGTTTCTCGAATTGACCCAAGACATCGGACACAAGCTCCGAGTCCACGGACTGAGTGCCGAAGGAGTTGCCATACACATTAGAGATAACACACTATGTACAAGACAATGGCAGACCAAGATTGACTTGCCTACGCAATCGCCGATGGTTCTTGCCAAGAGAGCATTTCAACTTTTTGAAGCAAGGTATGGTTGGTACAATCCAATCCGTTCCGTAACAATCCAAGCAATCAATCTTATTCCTCAAGACACGCCCCGTCAGATAGGATTATTTATGGATGTGGAAAAGCAGGAAAAGTTGGAACGACTTGAAAAATGTATTGAAACAATCCGCAGACGCTTCGGTAAGGACAGCATAAGGAATGGAGTTCTGTATCAGGACTTGCAGCTACCACCGGAAAAAGTGGAAATCACGATGCCGACGGGAATGGTCGGCTAAGGAGGGCTTAATTGTGATTGATGAAAGTGATGTACAGGCATATGTAAGAATGCCTGATTGTTTAATAAAAGGATGCAGTGATGATATGGCTATCTTCATTGCGGACGGCGGAAACCATTTTACCGATTACGGAATATACGAAGGGATGTTTTTATTCTTTGATTTGAATAAGCCGTTTCTAAAAGGTCGGCTTTCCTGCTACATTAACAAGAATGATGACGAAAAACCGAAATACAGAGTCTCAGATAAAGACATCGACGGATATGAGCATTTGGGAAGATTGGTTGTAATAATGAGAAATTATGAGGTATAAGCAATGGAGTGTGAAAGAAGAAAAGTATATGTCGAAGTAAATGTGACGCATAGACCTGATGGAACGGCTCGTCCGAATTCCATTAAGTTTGAAAATGATGAGATATATGAAGTTGACCGTGTAATGCAGAAGTGCAGAGCCGCCGCTACTAAGGTCGGTGGCACAGGCATTCGCTATACGGTTCAGATTTGCGGACAGTCGGCTTTTCTGTTCGATGAAGAAAACGGAAAGTGGTTTGTAGAAGCAAAATCCTAATGGTAGGAGGTTTTGTAACTTGAAACATTTATCGAGATTTGACATCGAAGCGATTGCCGACAAATATGTTCAGGCATATATGGCACTTCCCGATGTCCGTAACACACAAATATACAGAATTGACCCGGAGCTTCTCTTGGAGAAGGTTCTCGGATTGAATGTCGAATACCAGCACCTATCTTATGACGGTAGTATTCTCGGAATGACCTCATTTACGGAAATGGGTGTTCAGGTATTTGAAGATGATGATAACGAAGCCTTTTTCTTTTTGGACGGAAAAACCGTTCTCGTGGAAAAGGACTTGAACTTTGACAGCAAGCTGAAAGGCAGAAAGAATTTCACCTTAATGCACGAGGGCAGCCATCAGATATTTAAGATGTTGTTCCCGAATGATTACGGTGTGACACAGAAATCTGCCGGAGTACATTATTACAAGGCAAATTCCGAGAGGAATAAGCCAATATCTGATTGGGAGGAATGGCAGGCAAACACGCTCGGAGCTGCTATTCTTCTTCCTGAAAACCTCATAATACAAGGAATGTATCTGTTCAGTCTCGGCGAAAAGATTGAATGCCTGAACAAGATATACTATCCGAGTGTATATAAAAGGTTTGACGCACTTGCGGATTTTTTAGGGTGTTCCAAAAAGGCTCTTGCCATACGAATGAAACAGCTCGGACTTTTGAAAAAGGAGTATCTTGATAATCCTTTTGATTTGGTTACGGTTTATCCGGAGGTGAGCGAGCTATGAAATCGTTGGAACAAAAGATAATCGTAAGGTGCAAAAACTGTGGCTGGCGTATTTTTGACAAGGTAACAATGACAACAGGCGTTATTGAACTGAAATGTCCGAACTGCCACAGAGTAGTAGAGGTTGACTTGTCCCTCCGCAAAGGAACGGTCAAGTACAGATTAACAAGAAGTAGTAACAGAGCGAACAATTAAATATCGGACAGATGTACCGAGCCACGAGTCCTTGAGCGAAAGCTCTTGAGTCATCAAATTGCCGGACGCTGAGAATTAAGGGATAGAAATATCCTAATGTTCTTGGTGTCCGGCTTTTTTGTCGCTCCCGAAAGGAGCAAGACCGTGACATATAAGTGGCTGGCATATATCGCCAAGTATCCGTAATCTCCGAATTTTTGATTTCAACCAAATTCAAAAATTCAAATTTAAGGAGATTACGACAATGACAAAACTTACATTAGAACAACAGGAATTATTATTTGCGAACGACTGCAAACTCATCAATCTGCGGTATGAATACCACGGTTACACCGGCACGGAGAAATGGGCGATTGTAACAGAACTGGCGGAAGAAGAATTGTGGGTTAAATACCCTGATGTTATCCGTCGGTACACTCCGTTCATTCTGCTTTCTATGGCTCAGGGCGAAGTGATTGACGAGTCATACAGAAACAACGATAAGTACGAAAAGCGAGCAAAAAGAACAATCGATGTGTACGGGTATGAAGATGACATCTCTGAACAATTCCACCGGGAACTGATTACTCCGTTTGTTGACCCGTTTGAGCAAGCGGAAGAAGAACGGATTGAGGAAGAAAAGGAACAGCTTCGCCAGTTAGAAATTGCAAAAGTCAGAAAGGTATTGGAAATGCTGAAACCTGTTCAGAGAGAACGACTGATAAAAGCGATTTTGTTAGGTATGAGTTCAAGAAAAATTGCAAAGGAAGAAGGAGTATATTACAGCGTTGTAGATAAGTCGATTGCTGCCGCAAGAAAAAATTTCAAGAAATTTTATGAAAATCTCTGATTTTGGGTGTGCATTTTGACCCCCTTTGTCCAAATGAGTGAAGGGGTTATTTCAAATCCGGATACGAAATGCACTTTCAAGACTAAATGAACAGAGAGGTTATACATATATGCAGAGAAAAGAAATTCAGCGTGGAGATTTATTCTACTACGATTTTGGAAAAAGAGAGGGGTCTGTCCAGTCGGGAGAGAGACCTGTAATGGTAATTCAGGCGGACAACTTTAATGCAAATGCTCCGACAATTATTGTTGCGGCTGTTACGGCTGTGATGAAAAAGAAGTATCTTCCTTCACACATCATTTTGGGTGAGGACTTCGGTCTGAAGAAGCCGTCAATGGTTCTTCTTGAACAGATACAGACCGTCAATAAGGATGAACTGACAGACTACATTGGTTCGGTAAACGATGAAAGGCTTTGGAAGCAAATTAACGCAGCTCTTAAAAAGACTTTCGGTTTATGGATTTACAACACAGACAGAAACGGAGATGTTCGCTGCTTATGCCCCAAGTGCCTGAGCGACTATATCCACGACCCAAACTATGTTGTCAGGCGTCTTGACCCGTTTGCGAAAAGCAAAGACCACTGCGATAAGTGCAATAACAGCGGTTGGGATTACATCGTTTATGACAAACGCACCTCGGTCAAAGGAAAGGGGTGCAGAAATGTCTAAACAAATCAGGAACAAGTTCAAATATGATATTCCGATTTATCACAGACCTATTATTTCCGTTGACGAAGCGACAGCTTATTCAGGAATAGGCAGAACCAAATTGTATGAGTTGACCACAATGGAAAATTGCCCCTTTGTAATTTGGGTAGGGACACGAAGGGTGATTAAAAGAAAATCATTTGTTGAGTATCTTGAAAGGCAATACTCAATTTAGCCTAAATGTCAAGTATGCGATGAGTCAATTCGCATCATTGGCTCATCGCAATTTTTCCAGTATCCTTTATGGCAGAAACGGCAAGGAGGTCATAGAGATGTCGGAAAAAAGAGCAACAAGAGTCAGGAATAAATATAAGTATGATGTTCCTTTATGGCACAGACCCATACTGTCTGTGGCAGAGGCTACCGAGTATTTTGGAATAGGCAGCAACAAGATATATGAATTGACAGAAAAAGAAAACTGCCCATTTGTTATTTGGATAGGTTCAAGGAGAGTTATTAAGAGAACTGCATTTGAACGATTTCTTGAAAAACAGTATTCGATTTAGGTAGGAATGGAGGAAATAGAAATGGCAGAGAATAAAAAGCAGTTTGAAATTCCGTTGTATGAAAAGCCTTTTCTTTCGATAGAAGAAGCGTCTGTATATACGGGAATCGGCAGAGACAAGTTATACGAACTTACAAATCCGGAAGATTGTCCTTTCGTTTTATGGATTGGCAATCGCCGAATGATTAAGAGAAGGGTTTTTGATGAGTACGTTGAAAAATGCTACTCAATATGATGGGAGGTGTTAGTAATGGACAATAAAGAAACGGCAGAGCATTTTAGAAGCAGGAGTTCAGAAGTACCTTTATGGCACAGACAGAATATCTCAGTAGAAGAAGCCAGTGGGTACACAGGACTTGGAAGAGACACGATATATTCTCTCACGCAGGAAGATGACTGTGACTTTGTATTAAAAGTCGGACACAGAACGATGATAAAGCGAAAAAAGTTCGAGAATTATTTGGAAAACCTTTCGTCGATATAGGAGGTGCTTTAGGTGTTAAGAGTTATTAGTGAAGAAATCACTGCTTACAGAAGGCAGATTGATGAAAGAAAAAATGATTTACCACTATGGGAACGAAAAGTCCTTACTTGTGATGAAGCAGCCGCATATTCCGGAATTGGTATTAGAAGGCTGAGAAAAATGGCATTGGCAAAAGGGTGTCCGTTTGCTATTGCAAATGGTACACAGATTTTGATAGCAAGAGAAAAGTTTGACGCTTATATGGATAAAGCGGAAAAGGTTTAGGAGGAAAATAAAATGGCAAAGACAAAAAGACGAGATAAATCAAGAGTGGTTCTCCGTACAGGAGAATCACAACGTGCAGACGGTACATATCATTATAGTTGGACGGATGCAAATCGCAAAAGGCGTTATGTATATGCCAAGACACTCGATGAGCTTCGCTACAAAGAGGAGCAGATTGAAAAAGATAAAAAAGACGGCATAAAGGCAGAAGCTCGATATACTACCCTCAATGATATGTATGAGCTTTGGAAAGACTTGAAACGAGGTCTTAAAAACAATACCTTTGAAAACTATAAGTATATGTATGAGACATTCGTTCGTAATCAAATTGGCTCAAAGACGGTATCTTCTTTGAAAAAGACAGATATTAAAAGGTTCTATAATTACCTTGCAGATGAAAGACATCTAAAACCGGCGACTATTGACAATATCCATACGGTTCTTCATCAGATTTTGGATATGGCAGTTGATGATGATTATCTCAGAAATAACCCTTCCAATAATGTGCTGAAAGAGTTAAAGCAGTCCCATTGTTTTCAAACGGAGAAACGCAGAGCCTTAACGAGACCGGAACAGGAATTATTTTTGAGCTATCTGAAGAATACACCGTCTGCAAGTTTGTGGTATCCAATTTTTGCGGTGTTGGTTGGAACGGGACTTCGTGTTGGTGAAGCAACGGGTCTCAGATGGTGCGACATTGATTTGGACGAAGGAATTATCAATGTTAATCATACGCTGGTATATTATGACCATAGAACCGACGGTAGTAAGCGTGGCTGCTATTTTAATATCAATACCACGAAAACGCCGGCTGGCAAACGCCAAGTCCCGATGTTGGATTTCGTCAAAGAAGCATTCCTTATGGAAAAAGAAAGACAGGAGCTTCTTGATATTCATTGTGAAGCTGTTGTAGACGGATATACTGATTTTATCTTTCTTAACCGTTTTGGACAACCGCAACATCAGGCAACCCTTAACAAAGCAATCCGTCGTATTATCCGTGACTGCAATGATGAACAGTTTCTGAAAGATGAAAATGCAAAGGTTTTGCTTCCGCATTTTAGTTGCCACTCATTAAGGCATACATTCACGACAAGAATGTGTGAAGCAGGGGTTAATGTAAAGGTTATTCAGGATACGCTTGGACACAAAGATATTTCTACAACCCTTAATATTTATACCGATGTGACGAAGGAGTTAAGGAGGTCTGAATTTGAAGGTCTTGACTCGTACTTCAAAAATGAGTATAATAAGGCGAATGAAGTATTATAAACTGCTCGTTTTCGTGGGCATTAGATTTACATCATTTACACCAATTTCTACAAATAATGCTGCTCCGAGGGTGTACGTTTAGGAGATAGGAAAGTCTAAAAATGGGCTTCAAACAACATATCAGTAGAACTTGGCAGATGATAGAACAGCAAGTGAATGATGTACCATTTCGTCCCGACAATGAGATCTCTTGATGCTGACAAGGCTTCCTCAAAGTCAAAAAATGGCACTGATTCAGCACAGGCTGCACCTGTAGTTGAAGAGAAAATTGATTTCTCCAAGGTACAGATTGAGCCGCTGTTCACTGATTATGTAGACTTTGATACTTTCAGCAAGTCAGATTTCAGAGCCGTTAAGGTTAAAGAGTGTGTTGCAGTTCCGAAGAGCAAAAAGCTCCTTCAGTTTACACTGGATGATGGAACAGGCACAGACCGCACCATTTTGAGCGGAATCCACGCATTTTACGAGCCAGAAGAACTGGTTGGCAAGACACTGATCGCAATTACAAACCTGCCGCCAAGAGCAATGATGGGAATTGAATCCTGCGGAATGCTTCTCAGTGCAATCCACGAGGAAGAAGGAGAGGAAAAACTTCACCTTCTGATGGTTGATAACCACATCCCGGCTGGTGCTAAACTGTATTAATAAAAGAATATCAAAAAATAACACTATGCTTTGTACCAATTTTCGAGAGTTTGTACCAATTTTGTACCAATCATTCGGAGATTTTTGAAGAAGTATGGTAGGATATGTGAATGGAAGAGACTGGAATGAGAGTTCTGGTCTCTTTTTTTGTGTATTCAAATTTGCAACAAGGTGTGAAAGTTTAAATATGTTCATAGAAGGGAGAATTGGAACCAGAGCAGGTTCGGAACATTATGGACAGCATGATAAGAAAATTGTATGACATGGAACTGGAAGAACTGGGACGGAGCGGCTGGCAGGATGAAAAATTACTGTCAGAAGTCAGAAAACTTCTGGAAAAGAACAAGGTTTCTATCCAGGTGGAAGATAAAACTGGACGTGAGGGTGTTGATCTGGCATTTGCAATTGCTGAGATAGGAGAAGAAATTGGTTTTACACAAGGGGGTGTGATCCATTTGGTCACACCCTCCCTAGCTTTGGGACTATTCAGAAAAAATGAAATATCTGGAAATAAACAGGACAATCGTGGTAAAATATGGTATGATAAATTTTGATTAAACAGTCCTTCATTATTTATGCTTGGGAAAAATTACGGGATTCGGGTGAGAACATATGATTATAGATGAAGTCCTGTATGAGCGCTTCTGGAATGGGGAGAAAACAGCGGCAGATGAGTTGGTGCATAGGCATGGGGATATGCTGGTACTGTTTTTGAACAGTTATGTGAAGGATATCCATGAGGCGGAGGATCTGATGATTGAGGCCTTTGCGCAGATGTTTGTGAGGCGGCGGTCGGTATCGGAGGATGGCAGTTTCCGCGCCTATTTATATAAGACAGCAAGGCGTCTTGCAGGAAATGCGATAAAAAAACACAGAGTATATATTGGATTGGAAGAACTTCCTTTCGAGCTGCCGGGGGAGGCTCTGGCTGAGACAAGCCTGTTTGAAAATGAACGGAAGAAGCAGCTTTATGAAGCTATGGAAGAACTAAAACCGGAATACCAGGAAGCTCTGTACCTGGTTTACTTCGAGGACATGAGCTACCAGGGCACTGCAGAAGTTATGGGCAGGTCAGAAAGCCAGATTAAAAATCTGGTTCACAGAGGGAAAAAGAGTCTGAAAGAGCTTCTGGGGAAAAATGGATTTGAGTATTAGAAACCGTCACAGATGAAATGTGGCGGTTTTTTCTATGGAAAAAATAAAATATTTTAAATTTTTTCATTTTTAGTGAGAGGATTTTGGATTTGGTGCCTTTTATATAGTATAGAAGAAAATGGAAAGGGGCAGTGGAAGAATGGGATATGGTTCGGTAATACTTCAAAACGGTGCAGGCGGTTACATTCTGATCGGACTTGGGGCATTTATACTGGGAACGGCAGTAACATTATTCTGTATTCGGATCAGACAGAAGCAGCGCCCTCACGGAGAGCGTAAAAAACATGGAAATGGATTAGAAAGCAGGAATATGGAGGGAGGAACAAAATGAAGAAAATCGAATTAGCGAAAAAGAGCCGGAAACTATTTTCCGCGATCCTGGCAGGAGCAATGCTCACCACATCTGTGATACCGGAATCTTTTGTCTGGGCGGCAGATGTAGAGGAAGTGCAGGGATTTGGAGACAGTGAGAGCATGGGATTTGGATCCACACCAGATCCTGTGACTGAGGATGGTGAAGAAGGCTTTACAGACGAGATCGCTTCTTTTGGCAGTAATGGCAGCGATACCCCTGTAGAATCTGGTTTCCAGAGCCTGGCGTCTGCAGAAGAACTGCAGGAGCGGATCAATGCCCTTCCAACTGTGGAAAAATTTAAGAACCTGGCAGATGGTACTACGGTGGAAGGAAGCACCTTGAATCAGGCACAGACAGATGTGTATGCAGAAGCCCAGGATATTGCGGAGAAACTGGAGCTGCTTTCGGAAGACGAGCAGGGAATGGTGGATGTAAGTAGGCTGGAAGAGCTGTTTGAGTATTTTAATGGGATGACGGAAGAGTTAGCGGATACCAACACAATTTCGCCTGGAAATAATGTAACGATCACTTCTGGAGGAACGTATACGGTACAGGGAGGAACATATCAGCCTAGTAAGAGTGGAGTCATTACTATTGATACTACAGAGAAAGTTACTCTGGAGATTACTGGAAACATTAATATGCTAGGGTGTAATAAGGGCTGTTTTATTAGTATAGAAAATGCTTGTAAAGAGTTAACGATTATTAATAAGGATACGGTGAATGTTGATAATAATATTTTTCTATGCAATAAAAATAAAGATGCAACAGTTACTTTTGAGGGCGGTACTTATGAGGCTTTAACGAACGATGGGGTTCCCATAATTGTAAACGGAGGGGTTGTCAACCTTAAGAATGTTAAATTTAATGCAACTGGTTCTGTTTACTATGGAAGGATTGTACAGAATTATTGGTCCGATCTTGAGGGAACGATAAATATTCAGGATGGAACGATATTGGATGATAATAATAGAAGTGGAAATTATCCAGTTTATCCTTGTATTGACCTAGGAACTGTCAATATGTATGGCGGAACCATTACATCGTCAGAGGGAAAAGGTAATAGAGGAATAGTGGCATCAAACATGAAAGTTGTTGGCGGAAAGATCTCAAATTTTTATAATGCAATCGATAATAGTGCTGTTAAAAATTCATCAACTACGATTGGAAATGTAACCTTTGAAAATAATAATAGCGATATTGTGTTGGGGGAAAACAGCGAAAAAAAACTTATCATACAAGATGACTTCAAAGGAACTGCAAGTATTTATCAAAATCATTTTGTTGAATACCCACATATAATTACAATGCCAGGAACATCTCCGGAGATGCGCACAAGGATTACTTATAAGGATGCAGGGGGTGGTAATCCTCATTCAGTAAATTATGATACAACTGGAAAGTATCTGTATGCAAGTGATCATGTTCATTCATGGAGTTATTCAACAAGTGCTGATAAAATCATTGCAACATGTACGGCGAAGACAGATTGTGAATTTAATCCAGGTAAATTAGATTTAACCCTGACAGCAGCCGATGCATACTATTCCGGCAAAGCTTATACCGGAGCGACTGTGACAAATGGCATTACTTATCAGACAGGTGATGAGGCGAGTATCGTATATTATCTGAAAAATGGCACGAAGACAACCAGCAGCAACAGCGGTGCTGCGAGTGAAGGTGCTGCACCGGTAAATCCGGGACAATATATGATAAAAGCCACAGTTGGCAATCAGACCATAAGTGCTGATTTTGAGATCAAAAAAATGGAAATTAATCCGACAGTGACCATGGTTGACTGGACCTATGGGCAGAAGGCGAACACACCAAGCATAACAGTTAAGTTAGGTAAAAGTGACATTACAGCTTCTTATGATGCCTCCAGCTATACCTGTACGTACTATACAGATGCCGGCTGTACAGATATGACGACCGCAGCAGATGGTGCAGCCACAAATGGAGGAGTACCAAAGAACGCAGGTACTTACTATGTGAAAGTGGTTGTGCCGGAGAATGGAAACTATGCAGGGGCAGAAGCGGAAGCTTCCTTCACGATCGCACCACTTCCGGCAGACTTAACCTGGTCGAAAACAGATCTGATTTATACAGGAAGTGAGCAGAGCGTATCGGCGACAGTTGCGAATGCACTGGAGGGCGATTCTTTTGCAATTGCCTATGAAGGCAATACACAGACAGAAGCAGGCGACAGCTATACGGCAAGGGTAACAGACCTTGGAAATGATAACTATACACTTACCGGTGCCACGGGTGTTTCCAGGAACTGGAGCATCAGTTATCTGCAGAGTTCAGCAGCTGCGCAGGTTTCCGGAACGAAAGGTAACAATGATTGGTACATAAGCCCTGTGAAGCTTGTACCAGACAGTGGATACCAGATATCGACGGACAAAACAGACTGGAAGGATTCGCTTGGGGATTATGACATTCAGGGACAGAATAAGGTAGAATATTATCTGAAAAATGCAAATGGGCACATTACAGATAAAAAAACAGCAACTTTCAAAATTGATACCGAAGCACCAACAGGAGAAATAAAAATTGGAACAAATACATTTAGCAGTTCTCCGAATACGGTTACCTACGGCTACTGGTTCAGGGACAATGCCGCTGTTGATATCACAGGTGCTGATTCTACCAGTGGAATTGCCTCAATAGAATACCAAAAGGTGAAGGCAGATGAATCCTATAATGCAAATGGCACATGGGTTACATGGGACGCGGCTAATAAACTTTCCCTGACAGAAAGCGGCAAATACGTGATTTATGCGCGCATTACAGATAATGCAGGAAACCAGACAGTCATCAATTCAGATGGAGTGGTTGTATTTAAAGATTCTGTAGTAGTGGATTCTTCTATCGACTACACAAGAACAACTAAGACTTCCGTGGACGCGGAAGTAATGCTGAATGAAAATACAGTAGCGTCTGTAAAAAATGGAGAAACCACTTTAACAGCAGGAAAGGATTATACAGTTTCTGCAGATAAAATTACATTCAGTGGAGACTATCTTGATACTTTGGCAGTTGGATCTTATACAATGACTGTTGCATATAATCTCCAGGGAGTAACGGAGTATAAAGGCGGTGACAAACCTGCCGACAGCCAGATTGCAGTAAATGTGAAACGTCGGACTGCTAATATAAAAATCACAAGTGTTCTGAATAAAGAGTATGACGGACAGCCTGCAGATCTGGCATATACAACAAACAGCAATGCCAAAGTAAAAGTTGAGTACAACGTAAATGGAACCTGGCAGACAGAAGCTCCGACACATGCTGGTACTTATGAAGTAAAGGTAAGTGTACCTGAAAACGGTGATTTTACCGTTGCTTCAGATACGAAGACCTATACCATTAAGCCAAGAGAAGTGGTAATCTCTGGAATTGCCGCAAATGCGAAGGTATATGATGGAACTGCGAATGCAGAACTGGATTACAGCAAAGCGGTATTTACAGGCTTGGTTAAGGGAGACACCCTTACGGTAAGTGCGGAAGGCACATTTGCTGACAGTAATGCAGCCAAAGGAAAAACAGTTACGATCACAAATCTGATACTGAGCGGCGTTTCAGCAGATAACTATGTCCTGGCTGCTAACGGACAGCAGACAAGTACCACAGCTGATATCAATCCGAAAGAGATTACCGTTACCATCACACCAAACGGTGGAATCTACGAAGGAACCATTACCCCGGCAACAGCAAAATTAAACGGACTGGTAGGAAAAGATGATCCTGCAATCATCCTGACTTATACTGGTACAGCAAATGATGGTACACCAGCGGATGGAAAAGTACCGTCTAAGGCAGGAACTTATACGGTGACTGCTTCCATCAACGACAGCAACTACAGCCTGAAAGAAGAGGGACGTTCTGCTAAATTTATAGTAGAAAAGGCATATCCACAGTTAAGCATTTCCGCTGTGACAGACAAGAATTATGGAGAAGAAGCCTTTAAGCTGGGAGTAAGCAATAAAGGTGACGGTTCTAAATCCTATGCGAGCAGTAATGACAAGGTTGTAAAAGTCGATGAAAATGGAACCGTAACCATTGTTGGGGCTGGGAAAGCAACCTTAACAGTTTCCCTTGCAGAGTGCGCGAACTATACTAAAGATCAGAAAGAAGTTACCGTAACTGTTAAAAAGATTAATCATAGCCTTGTGGTGACGAAGCTTACTTATGAAGTAACTTACGGAGATCCAGTGTTCAAAATTGCAGCAAATGCAGAAGATACAGAGTCCGGTATTCATTTTACAAGTGATAACGAAAATGTTACCACAGTAAGCGCAGACGGAACTGTAACCATAAAAAATGCAGGAACCGCTAAGATTACAGTTTCCATGGATGAAAGCCAGAATTACCTTGCGGTTTCCAAAGAAGTGGTTGTAACCGTTGCGCCGAAAGAAGTAACCGTAACCCCAGGTAATGCTTCCAAGATTTATGGGGAGAAAGACGGAAAGCTGTCTTACCATGCAGAAGGTCTGGCAGATGGCGACAGCCTTTCTGACATTACTTTGACAAGAACTGAGGGTGAAAATGTAGGAATCTATGAGATTACAGCAGCCCAGAAAAAAGGTGCGAACCCGAATTATAATGTGAAATTTAATAGGGGAACCTTTACGATCAGTCCGAAAGAGATCACTGTTACGATCACACCAAACGGCGGAACCTATGAAGGTGTCATTATCCCTGCAACCGCAGCCCTGAACGGACTGGTTGGAGAGGATAAGCCGGAGATTACTTTGACTTATACTGGCAAAGCAAACAACGGAACAGAAGTAAATGAAACTGAGATACCAGTTCTTGCAGGAACTTATACGGTAACAGCTTCTATTACAGACAGCAATTATCGTTTGAAAGCAGAGGGAACAACGGCTGAGTTTACTGTTGCGAAAGCGTCTCCAGGGCTTAGTGTATCGGCTGTAGCAGATCGGAATTATGGCGGGGAAGCTTTTAAGCTGGAGGTAAGCCATAAAGGCGATGGTGTGAAGGCTTACACAAGCAGTAATGACAAGATTGTAAAGGTTGATGAAACTGGAACGGTAACGATTGTTGGAGCTGGCACAGTAACCTTAACAGTTTCCCTTGCAGGGACTGCAAACTATACGAATGACCAGAAAGAAGTTACCATAACGGTTAAAAAGATTAATCATAGCTTTGAGGTTGAAAAAATTGATTATGAAGTAACATATGGAGATCCAGCTTTTAAGATCGTGGCAAATGTAGGAGACACAGAGTCTGGCATTAGGTTTACAAGCGATAATGAAAATGTTGCCACAGTAAGCGCGGATGGAACAGTAACCATTAAAAATGCAGGAACTGCTAAGATTACAGTTTCCATGGATGAGAGCCAGAATTTCTTTGCAGTTTCCAAAGAAGTGACTGTAACCGTTGCTCCGAAAGAAATAACCGTAACCCCAGACAATGCTTCCAAGGTTTATGGGGAAAGTGATAAGGAATTTACTTACACTCCAAGCGGCCTGGTAGGAGAAGATACCCTTTCCGATATCACACTGTCAAGAGCAGAGGGCGACAACGTTGGAACCTATGAGATTACAGCAGCCCAGAAAAAAGATGCGAACCCGAATTATAGTGTGAAATTTAACAAAGGAACATTTACGATCAATCCGAAAGAGATCACGGTTACGATCACACCAAACGGCGGAACCTATGAGGGAAACATTATCTCAGCAGCTGCTGTTTTAAATGGTCTGGTAGGAGAGGATAAGCCAGAGATTATTTTGACTTATGCAGGCAAGGCAAACGACGGAACAGAGGTAAATGGAACTAAGACACCGGTTCTTGCAGGAACTTATACAGTAACCGCGTCTATTACAGACAGCAATTATAACCTGAAAGCAGAAGGCACAACCGCGGAGTTTGTTGTCACAAAAGCAACCCCAGGGCTTAGTGTAGCTGCTGTGTCAGACAAGAGCTATGGTGAGGGAGCCTTTAAGCTGGGAGTAAGCAATAAAGGTGATGGTTTAAAATCTTATGTAAGCAGTAATGAAAAGGTTGTAACTGTAGATGAAAAAGGAACTGTAACGATTGTTGGTGCAGGAACTGCAACTTTGACAGTATCTCTTGCTGAGAGTGCGAATTATACCGCGGATAGGAAAGCGGTTACAGTAACCGTTGCTCCGAAGGAAATAACGGTTACTGCTGATAATCAGAAGAAGATCGCTGGTGAGGCAGATCCTGTTCTGACCTATACAGCAGATGGCCTGGTGGGAGAAGACACCCTGTCCGGAATTACCGTGAAACGAAAAGCTGGTGAAAAGGTGGGAACTTATACAGTCACAGTTTCCCAGGAAGCAGGCTCCAACCCGAATTACAGGATTACATTTAAGAAAGGTACTTTCACAATCCAGCAGGCTGACCAGTCCAAACTGAAAGGAAAAGATGTTTACCGTCTGAAACTCCCGGTATTTTTGTCAAAAGGAAAAGCAAAGAAGAACAGCATTGTTCTTTCCTGGAAGAAATATACTGGTGCAACAGGCTACGATGTTTACTGGCGCTACTGTGATGGCAGTATAAATTATAAAAAAGTTGGAACTGTCAAAAATGGAAAACTTTCCATAACCCATAAGAAGCTGAAGAAAGACCGTGAATATAAGTACTTTATTGCTGCTTATAAAATGGTGGAAGGAAGAAAGATCTATATTGCCAAATCCAATGGCGTGCATGTTGCCATGAAAAAGGCTGCAACAACAAACGTGGCTTCCATTAAAGTGAATAAGAAAAAGGTTACTTTGGCAGTTGGAAAAACTTTTACGTTGAAGTGCGAGATCAAAGCCGAAAACAGCAGCAAAAATCTGGTTTTCCACACCAGTTCCTACCGCTATTACACCACCAACAGCAAAGTGGCAACAGTAAGTAAAGCGGGAGTAATCAAGGCAAAAGGCAAAGGCACCTGCAGTATATACGTGCTGGCAAACAACGGGGTGTACAAAAAAGTGAAGGTAAAAGTGAAATAAGGAGAATGGAAATGCGAACAGAACAGGAACGGATGGAACTGATTCGTAAAAGAACATTGGAAATACGAAAAAAAGAGAAAAAGCGCAGACAGCGGATCATTGATATGGGATGTGCAGCTGCCTGTGTGCTCCTAATCATCTGTCTGGGCATGTTAATGCCTCAGATAACTGCTCAGATAGAGGGTACAAGGATGGATGGTGTCTTTGGGGGAGCTGCCAGCATTTTTGGCACAAACAGTGCACAGGGGTATATCGTGATGGGAATAATCTGCTTTTTCATAGGAGTCTGCGTAACAGTCCTTTTATATCGGTTACATAGAAAAGCAGAAAGGGATCATTTCGATGAATTTTGAAATTATTGATAACCTGTTTCAGGTTCTGGTATTGTTTAGCGCAATGGCAGCCTCTGCCGTAACCGCCTGTAAGAGGAAAAGCAGAGATTTTCTGCTCCTTGCAGGCGGCTATGGCTGCTTTATGATGGGGACACTTTACTATGTACTGCATCTCATCATTACCGGGGATATCCCACAGATCTTTTATGTGGCGGAAATCTCCTGGCTGGCGGCATATCTGTTCTTTCTATCTCTTTCTTTATCCAGAAGAAGCACAAAGGGGAATTTTCCAGGTGTTATTTCCATTTTCTGTGCGGTGTTGATTATGTGTTTGATTTTTGTTTTTCAGATATTCGGGCCAGCGTTGCTTTTTTCTCTTTGCTTTGCCGTTACAGAAGGGACAATTGTTCTTAGATGTATGGAAGTGATCAGAAGAGAACGAAAGAAACATCTGCTGGACTCAATCCTGCTGCTTGTATCCTGGCTGCAGGTTGCATTATACATCGTATCTGAATTTTTATCAGATTATGCCCGGTTTAATTTTTATTTTGTGGTAGATATGGTGCTGACACTTACGATGGCGTCCATGTATTTTGCCCTTCTAAGAGAGGTTGAGCGTGAATGAGTTACTATATTGAGAATATTTTCCTGTGTTTGGCAGTTCCGCTTATCTTAAGCATGCTATTCCGAAAAGGGAAGCAACGGACATTTACCACATTTGTGATTCTTGGAATGGGATGCTGCCTCTTATCAGCTTATGTGAGCAGCTTTTTTGCCGGATATTACCATGCAGGCACTGCCGCCGCTGTAATGGAAATTACTCCTGTGTGCGAGGAAGTGATGAAGTTTCTTCCGCTTTTGTTTTATCTGCTGGTATTTGAACCGGATAAACAGGAGGTGATATCTCCGGCAATCGGAATCGCGGTTGGATTTGCTACATTTGAAAACGTATGTTATCTTACAGAAAACGGTGCAGCTGATTTTTACGATATTCTGATCCGTGGAGTATCGGCTGGTTCCCTTCATCTTCTGTGCGGAATTGCACTCAGCTGTGGAATTGCTTATGTATTTCGAAAGAAGTGGATTATGGTTACTGGGACCATCGGTGCACTTGGGGCCTGTGTGGTTTTTCATGGGATTTATAATATACTGATCACAGCAAAAGGCAGATGGAATCTGATCGGATATCTGTTTCCGATATTTTTAATCTTTGCCCTTCTGGTCGTTAAAAAATCGCGGTTTTATAAGAAAATTGAATTCGATTAAAATCAATCAAAATAGCAAAAATAAATGCCCTTGCAAGTAAACTTGCAGGGCATTACAGACTGTAGACAAACTTGGTGTTGGGGATTATGCCCAGCACCATTTTTGAGTCTGTGAAACTTTTTCTGCTGTAAACATTATCATTATGATTGTAACTCTACCCAAAACTTATTATAATAAGAATCATGAAAAGCAACACAGCAAGGAGAAACTTATGAAAAAGATCAAAAAACTGACATCCCTATTATTTTGCTGTCTGTTTTTATATCTGCTGGCATTTCCAGGACAGGTACAGGCAGCCTCTCTCACCCCTACTGCGCAAGATAACCTTAGTGTTAAATTAAGGCGTTCTTCTGACCTTATTTCTATTTCTAACGGCTATATGCGAGTATTCCGCAAAACAAACAGCGTCGGTATTGAATACTATGACAACAGCCTGCAGATTACAGACAAAAGAGAAATTCCCATGGAGCTTCCTTTATGGGGTGGTTTTTATGCAGGATCTGATGGATATTACCTGGTAGAGGGACAAAATAACACCGCCGAAGATAATTCCGCCGAGGTTATCCGTGTCATCCGATATGATACAAACTGGAATCGCAGCGGTGCGGCTTCCATTACAAGCAATCCGGATTTATTTGGAGGAGAGGTTCGCTATCCATTCGATTACGGATGTGTGGAAATGACAGAAACCAACGGAACTCTCTATATTGTAACCGGCCATGAAGGCTATGTAGATAAATCTGTTGGACAGGGACATCAAGGATTCCTTATGATTGCCGTTGACCAGGCTTCCATGACCGGAAAGATCGTAAGCTGTGATCTGTGGCACTCCTTTGCCCAGTATATCAAATCGCAGTCCTCTTATCTGTATGTTCTGGAGCAAAGCGAAGGTTCCCGCTGTACCAAACTTTCCAGATACGACAGTACCACCCTTGATGAAAAAACTATCGAGCTTCTTCCTTATGGTGGTTCCCGTACTTCCGTATGGGCACTGAACTGCTACGCAAGCGTAGATGGTATGGCTGTTTCTGCTGACAGTGTACTGTGTATCGGAACGACCATCGACCAGTCCCAGTATGACAATGTGACAAGTGACACTCCTCATAATATTTACCTTACAATTACTCCTGTTTCCGATTTTTCAAAAGAAGCAACCTCTGTAAAATACCTTACCAACTACACTGGCAATGGAAAGAGTTTTATGGGGGTAAAGATCACTCCAATCACAGAAAACCGTTTCATGATTTCCTGGGAAGAATATGAAAATACAGACGATTCTTCGTCAGAAAATTACGCATCTGCTGATGATTCTCTTTCTTCCAGTACTCTTCATTACCTCTTTGTTGATGGTAAGGGAAATGTACTTAGCAGGGAATACACCACTGCTGCGCCCGTATCCGACTGCCAGCCTGTCGTTAAAGATTCCAAGGTTGTTTACTACGCCTCCAATGCCAATACTGTTAATTTTTACTCTATTGATGCAAATGACGGCACAGCCTCCAAAAAGATTTACCGTACTGCAGGTGAAAATGCTACCTGGGATTTTGCAAATGGTGTTCTCACCATTTCCGGTCAGGGTGCACTTAATATCTCCACGGATGAAAACGATCGTTTCCCCGTTTCGTCCACTCAGGGCGGCTACAGTTTCTGGAGCGGCACGGCATGGAAGTCCATGAAAAATCAGGTAAAAAAAATAGTTATAAAATCCGGGATTACCAGTATTTCAGAAAATGCATTTAATTATCTGCCCAATCTGAAGGAAGTCGTAATTGAAAACGGTGTCCACACTATTGGAAAGGAAGCTTTTGCTTTCTGCTCTAATCTTGAAACAGTCACTCTGCCAGACAGCGTAATCAACATCGGGGATGACATTGTATGGGAAGGCTCCTACTGGTATTCCGGCGGTCATGTATACTACGCCACCATTTATGCCTCCTCTAACTCAGCTGCCATTACATATGCACGTAAGAACAACATTGGTTATGCCTGCGACCTTTCTCAGGCATCTGTAACCGGAGTTAAAGCGACTTATGCTTATACTGGAAAAGCTCTAAAACCAGTTCCAACTATTACTCTTGGAAAGCAAAAACTTATAGAAGGACAGGATTATAAAGTTACCTACAGCAATAACAAAAAAGTCGGAACTGCCACTGTAACCATTACAGGCCAGAACAACTATTTTGGAACTATTACCTTAGATTTCCAGATTACCTCAAGTTCAAATAACAAAGATGATAAACCTCAGACTACAGTAGTGAAATCCTTCAGTGATTCTTACAATGTCTACACAGTTAATAAAAATGGTACCTCTGTTACTTTAAAGCGGTCAAAGTCCAAAGCCATCACGACTGCAGCAATTCCTTCCTCTGTGAAGGCAAACGGTCGGACCTATAAAGTCACAGCCATTGCTTCCGGAGCTTTCAAAAACTGCCGAAAGCTAAGACAAGTAACCATTGCCAGGAATATTTCTTCCATCGGCACCAGTGCTTTCCAGGGCTGCAGTGCTTTACGGACTGTAAAGATTGGCTCCAAAGTTTCTTCCATTGGCAAAAAAGCATTCTACGACTGCAAGGCCCTTACTTCTGTCAGCATTCAGTCCAAGAAGCTTACCTCCGGTACCGTAGGAAAAAGTGCTTTCACCAAAGCCGGCAGAAACAACTACAAGAAGCTGAAAGTAAAAGTACCAGCAAGCAAGCTTTCCGCCTACAAAAAGCTCTTCAAGAGTAAGGGACTTTCTGCAAAAGCAAAAATCAGTAAATAAGCCATTTTTCTTTATGAAGCAGCTGCCATATAACAAATGAAGCCGGTGTTTAAAAACACCGGCTCAGACTGTAGACAAACTTGGTGTTGGGGATTATGGCCAGCACCATTTTTCTTTTAAAACTTCTTTTCTTTTTATTTTCTTCAAAATCAACAAAAATCTGGCTGTGTTCCAACCTCGTTTTTCCAGGATCTTTGCCAGTTTTTTCAGATTCATGCATGCAAAGGTAAGCCCGGCTTTCATTTCCATCCGCGCTTTTTTCCAGAATCTTTGAAAAGATATGCTCAAAAAGGTCTGTATCTTTGAAACGGCGG
>ERZ827471.704-NODE-704-length-26378-cov-4.933632_pt1 | contig 26378 bp, 29 predicted proteins | sample MGYA00519772_ERZ827471 | MGnify/ENA primary metagenome ERZ827471 (study PRJEB31778, sample SAMEA3449315) | human gut metagenome | biome: human gut; feature: human-associated habitat; material: faeces | place: United Kingdom | collected 2010/2012 ...
TTCTTGGCTGCGGCCTCCCGCTTGTCGTAGAGCTTTTTGCCCTTGCACAGGCCGATCTCTACCTTGACCCGGGGGCCTTTGAAGTAGAGGCTCAGGGGGACCAACGTGTAGCCGTCCTGCTTGATCTTGGCGAAGAGGCGGAGGATCTCCCGCTTGTGCATCAGCAGGCGGCGGGGGCGGCGGGGTTCCCGGTTGAAGATGTTGCCCTTCTCATAGGGGCTCACGTGCATGCCGTTGAGGGTCATCTGCCCGTCCTTGATGGTGCAGAAGGAATCCTTCAGGTTCACGTTGCCCATGCGGATGGACTTCACTTCCGTTCCCGCCAGTTCGATGCCCGCCTCGTACCGGTCCTCCACGAAGTAGTCGTGAAAGGCTTTGCTGTTTTTGGCGATGAGTTTCCTACTCTCCTTGGACACTGCGGGCACCTCCTCTCCTCCCTGGCAGCCAGGGATCGTAGTGTTTTATTATCCTCCATTGTCCCCCGTCTGTCAAGGCCCCCTTCCCATCTTCCCGTTTATTCAAAGATTGTTCACACAATTCAATTTGACAAGGGCGGCCAGATGTGTTACAATTTGGTTACATTTTTTATTGGGGTTCTTGGGTTTTTCCCCCAACAGGCCCCAATGATCTTTGTTTTGGAGGTTTATATGGCAAACGAGAAGATTCCTCTTACGTATAAAGGTCACCCCCTTCGCCGGAAGGATAATGTCATCTATTACGGCGATATGTCTGACTCTCACATCATCCTGCTCCAGATTCTGGACACCAAACCTGTGGGAGATCTCAACGTAGCCACCAAGGTCAGCGTCCAACTCCAGCTCACCGCCCCCGACCTGAAAGGGCGGGACCGTGTGGTGAAACGCAGCGAGAAGGACAGCCTGTATGCCGCCATCGACGTGGCCTCTGTTTGGCTGGAGCGCGCTCTGTCCGCCCGCTGACCCCGCCCTTGGAACGGAGGTAGATTCCCATGTTTCATTCCAAATTTGCCCCACGGCTTCTGGCCATGGGCCTGCTGGCCGCTTCTGCGCTGTCGGTGACCGCCTTGGCCGCCCCCACCGCCATCCGGGTGGACCGGGACCACGATACTTCTGGCGCCAGCCAAGCCGGCTCCAGCACCAACAACCCCATCTCCGTAGACCCCAGCCAGGCCAGTGGAGAGATCGAGGTGATCTATCAAGACGCCAACGGGGTAGAACGCACCGCCACCATCTCCGCCGTAGCCGCCCAGTCAGAGACCTACGCCTGCATCAACGCCGGCGGGGACGCCCTGCGGGTCCGCCAAGGCCCGGGGACAAGCTATGAGATCCTGTGCAATGTCTACGACGGGGACCGCTTCCCCATCACCGGCAAGACCGACGGCTGGTATCAGATCCTGTGCAACGGCCGCACCGGTTATGTCTCCGCGGAGTTTGTCACCGTGGAAGACAAGGACTCCGTCTCCAAACCCGACGGCGGCAACGGGGACAATTCGTCCACCAACCCCCTGGCCCAGCAGATCGTGGACTTCGCCCTGCAGTATGTTGGTTACCCCTACGTCTACGGCACCGCAGGGCCGGACACCTTTGACTGCTCCGGCTTCACCTATTATGTGTATGCCCACTTTGGGTACAGCCTAAACCGGTCCTCCCGGGATCAGGTGAACAACGGCGTAGCGGTCTCTAAAGACCAGCTGCAGCCCGGCGACCTGGTGTTCTTCTCCACCAACGGGTCCTATCCCACCCACGTGGGTCTGTACATCGGGGACGGCAACATCGTCCACGCCTCCACCCCCCAGGACGGGGTGAAGATCAGCAGTCTGGACACCAGCTATTACGTCGAGAACTATTTCGCCGCCCGCCGCATTCTGTAAGGCTAGGGCAGCACCCTTGGATACACCGTGAAAACACCCCCGACACAGTTTCATACTGTGCCGGGGGTGTTTGGTACCATAGGCGGGAACTTTCCCGAAAAAGGGAGCGCCCACACCGTTTGGGGCGCGCCCTTTCTGCCATAGGATTGGGGATGGGGCGGGGTCCTCAGCCTTCGTCTTTCAGTTGGTTCAGGCGGGCGTTGTTGGCCTCAATCCGGCTCTCCACCTCCCGCAGCTGAGCATAGAGTTCCACATAGCCTTCCGGTGGGGTGGGATTTTCCTCCACGAACCGCTTGGCGATCTCCACATAGATCCGCTTCTTATTCTCCTCTTCTGAGACGTTGTTCAGGTTCAGTTTCGCACTCTCCCCCAGGTCTCGGGCCTTCCCCAGGCCGGCTAAGGTGAGGTTTTTGGCCTTGTTTCCCAAATCTTTCCATTCTGCCATAGCAGCTGCCTCCTTTGGTGGGATGTAGGTGGGCGGTTTACGCCTTTATTATACCCAGGTTTTGGGCCTTTCGCAAGGGCCGGCGCCGGTGGAAGCAAATTTCTCCTTCCCATCGGCCCAAAGCCTCGGTATACTATATGCAGATCATTCCCCAGGAGGTTCCCCTATGACCACACAGACGCTCCCCCGCCTCTCCTTCGCTCCCTTGGAGGGGATCACCGGCTGGGTCTTTCGTCAGGTCCACCAGAGACGCTTTCCCGGTTTGGACCGGTACTACGCCCCCTTCTTCGCCCCCACCACCGACAGCCCCCTCACCGGGCGGGGGCTGTCGGACCTCCAGCCAGACCACAACCAGGGGGTGCCGGTGGTGCCCCAACTGCTGGCCAACCAGGCTGAGGCCTTCCTGGCCGCCGCCCGGGTGCTCCAGGACCTGGGGTATGCCGAGGTCAACCTGAACCTGGGCTGCCCCTCGGGTACCGTGGTGGCCAAGGGGAAGGGGGCGGGCTTTTTGGCCCACCCCCAGGCGCTGGACGCCTTCCTGGCCGGCATCTTCTCCCGAACCGACCTGGCCATCTCCATCAAAACCCGGATCGGGGTGGAGGAGGAGGGGGAGTGGCCCGCCCTGCTGGCCATTTTCCGCCGCTACCCCATCCGGGAGCTTATCATCCACCCCCGTCTCCGCCGGGACTTTTACCGGGGGCCGGTGCGTCAGGGGGCCTTTCAGTATGCCGTGGACCACTGCGACCTCCCCCTGTGTTACAATGGGGACCTCTTTACCCCCCAGGCCTGCCGGGAGCTGGCCGCCCAGTTCCCCTCCGTCTCCCACTGGATGGCAGGCCGGGGGCTGGTGTACAACCCCGCCCTGGGCCGGCAGCTTCGTGGGGGCGAACCCCTGACCCCAGAGGAACTCCGGGCCTTCCACGACCAGTTGGTGGAGGCCTACCGCCAGGTCCTCTCCGGGGACCGGCCGGTGCTGGGGAAAATGAAGGAGCTGTGGTTCTACTGGTCCCGCCACTTCCTCCAGCCGGAGGGCCCCTTAAAGCGCATCCGCAAGGCCAAGACCCTGCTGGAGTATCGGGATGGGGTCAACGCCCTTTTCCGGGACTGCCCCTTCCAAGAGGAGGGTCCCGTTACGTTTTAACCTGCCCAGGAGGTGATGTCCATGTTGTTCCCCCGAGAGAGCCTGCTCCAGGAGGCCCACGCCTTCCTCTCCCGTCCCGGGGAAAACCAGGTGGGCGCAGAGGAAGCCCTTTCTCCGGACCTTACAGGGCTCCCCCTGTTCGACCCTCCGCTGCTGGGGATCTCCGCTGCCCACGACCCCCTCTATGCTACGCTGAAAGCGCCGGAGGCCATCGGCCCCTGGTTCCTCTCCCCGGAGGAGTGGCTGCCCGGGGCGGCCTCGGTGCTGTCCTTTTTCTTCCCCTTTTCCCAGGCGGTCATCCAGAGCAACCGGCAGACACCGGATGCCCCCTCCCCTGCCTGGCTCCACGGCCGGGTGGAGGGGCAGGCCCTTCTCTTTCGCTGGGCCCGTCACCTGGTCGCCCTGCTCCAGGCTGCCGGCTGGCAGGCCTTGTGTCCCTGTTTGGACCCCCGGTTTGCCTCCATGGAACACCGGGGCACCGACCGCCGGTTTCCTTCCCAGGCTGCCTTTACCATCCGGTGGTCCGAGCGCCACGCCGCCTATATCAGCGGCCTGGGGACCTTCGGCCTGCACAAGGGCCTCATCACAGCACGGGGAACCTGCGGGCGGTTTGTCAGCGTCCTGACTGACCTCCCCCTTCCCCCCACTGCCCGGCCTTACACCGGGCTGTATGACTACTGTACCCACTGCGGCGCCTGCGTCCGCCGCTGTCCTGTGGGGGCCATCTCCCAGGAGGCAGGCAAGGACCACGTGGCCTGCGCCTACTTCGTGGATTGGACCATGGCCCTCTACGCCCCCCGCTATGGCTGCGGGAAATGCCAGGTGGGGGTTCCCTGCCAGTCCCGCAACCCTAGGAAAAAACGGCCGGAGGGATAACCCCTCCCCGGCCGTTGGGTTCGGTATTTTCTCAGCTCACAGCCCCGTGGTGTCCAGGTGGAACACCTCCCGGGACAGGCGGATCTCCTCCGCCGGGGTCACCGGGGTGGAGGAGACCACCAACCCCTGCTTCTCCACCCGGAAGGTGTGCCGGCGCAGGGCCAGCATCCCCTCGGGGGTGTACACAGAGGGGCGGGGAAACTCGTTCATGTTGGACTCCGGGCTCTTTTCAAAGAAGAAAAGCACCGGGTCAAAGTCCCGGTCAATCTGGGGTTCCAGGGCAAAGGCCTGGATCCGCTCCCAGTCACACCCCGGCCGGCGCTGGGACTGGACCCAACCGAAGAAGGGCTCCCACTGGTAACGGTACTCGCAGTGGCCGTCGCTCTGGACCTTCCCCTCGGTCAGCTCCAGGGGGACCCGGGCATTCTCCGTGGCAAAGCCCACGTCGGTGGTGTAGGTCTTTCCCTCCAGCTCCACCGCCAGGATCCGGTGGCGGCGGAAGAGGTAGGTGTCCGGGGAGAGCATCCGGGCGTTGTAGCTCACCACCCGGAACCCCAGGGAGTAGAGCAGCCAGTTGTACAGGGTGTTCAGCTCCGCGCACACGCCCCCCTGGCGGCGGACCACAATCTTGTCGTAAAGATGGTTCAGGTCCAGGGACAGGGGCCGGCCGGCCACGATGTCCAGGTTCTCAAAGGGGACCGCGATCTTATGGGCCAGCTGGATCCGGGCCAGGCCCTCCAGGGTGCGGGGGACCTCCTCCCGGATCCCCAGCCGGGCCAGGTAGGTCTGGATCTGCCCCTCTGTCATCTTGGGGCCGTTGAGGGCGTTGATGTCCACTGCCGTTCCTTCTTTCTCTTGCGCAGGTTGCTAGGGCAAGTATACCACCGCCCCGGCCTCCCCGTCAACGGAGGCCGGGGCGGTTGACATTTCTTGCCCTTTCCTTTATAATGACTGTATCCCAAAGATTTTTACACGTTCTCTGGCGAGGAGGGATCCCCTTGGCTCTGCTGGAACTCAACAACGTCACCGTGTCCTTCCCCTTCACCAACGGGCAGCCTTCCCTCCAGGCCCTGGAGGGGCTCTCCCTGTCTGTGGAGCGGGGGGAGCTGGTGGCCCTGGTGGGGCCCTCCGGCTGCGGGAAGACCACCGCCCTCAACGTCCTGGCCGGCCAGGTCCGCCCCACCCAGGGGCAGGTCCGCCTGGCCGGGGAGCCGGTGGAGGGCCTGCTCCCCTCGGTGGGATACATCTCCCAGGCGGACACCCTGCTCCCCTGGCGGACGGTGCTGGACAACGTGGCCCTGGCCATGGAGCTCCGGGGCGTCCCCAAGGCCCAGCGGCGGGAGACCGCCCGGGCCCTGATGGAGAAGATGGGCCTGGGGGGCTTTGAGCACAGCTATCCCCGGGAACTCTCCGGGGGCATGAAGAAGCGGGCGGCCATCGCCCGGGTGCTGGCCATCGACCCGGCCATCCTCATGATGGACGAACCCTTCGCCCCCCTGGACGCCCTCACCCGCCAGCGGCTCCAGGACGAGATCCTCTCCGCCTGGGAGACCACCGGCTGCACCATCCTCTACGTCACCCACGACCTCACCGAGGCCATCACCCTGGCCGACCGGGTCCTGCTGATGAGCGCCCGCCCCGGCCGGGTGGTGCGGGAGTATCCCATCGACCTGCCCCGGCCCCGCCGGGTGATGGATGTGAAGTTCACCCCCCACTTTGTGGAGCTGGAACAGACCATCTGGCGGGACCTGGAGACCCAGCTGAAGGAGGCGGAGCGGCGATGAAACGGCCTACTTCCCGCACCCTCAGCCCGGGGGTGTGGACCCTGGTGATCCTTCTGGCCGCCCTGGCCCTGTGGGAGGGGGCGGCCGCCGCCGGCCACGTGGACGAGTTCTTCTTCAGCCGGCCCTCCCTGCTGTGGGCGGAGTTCCGGGACATGGTGGCCTCCGGCACCCTGGCCCGCCACCTGGCCACCACCGGGCAGGAGGCCGGGCTGGGCCTGCTCTTCGGCGGGGTGCTGGGCACCCTGGCGGGGCTGGGCCTGGGGGTGGCCCCCCGGGTGAGCCGGGCCCTGATGCCCCTGATGACCGGGCTCAACGGCCTGCCCAAGCTGGCCCTGGGGCCCCTGTTCATCATCTGGTTCGGCCTGGGGCTGCAGTCCAAGGTCCTCATCGCCACCCTGATGGTCTTTTTCCTCTTTGCCTTCAACCTCTACTCCGGCGTCCACAGCGTGGACCCCGCCCTGGTGTCGGCAGTCCGCCTGCTGGGGGGCAGCCGGGGCCAGGTGCTGCGGAAGGTGCTCTGGCCGGCCTGCCTGCCCTGGCTGCTGGCCAGCCTGCGCACCGGGCTGGGGCTGGCCCTGTCCGGTGCCATTGTAGGGGAATACCTGGGCTCCACCCAGGGGATGGGCTGGCTGCTGTCCGCGGCAGGGGATGTGTACAACGCCCAACGGGTCCTCTGCTGCGTGCTGGTGCTGGTGGTCATCATCGTCTTGCTGGACGGGGTGGTCCGCCTGCTGGAGCGCCGGCTGCTGCGCTGGCAGTGAATTTCCGTTCATTTCCGCCCCCGGGCGGTGATGATAGAACCTATCCACCCAACGACAGAAAAGGAGAATGATCATGAAGAAGCTGCTTGCTCTCCTGCTCACCTGCACCCTGTCCCTGGCCCTTCTGGCTGGCTGCGGACAGACGGAGCCGGCTGCGGAGGAGACCCCCGACGCCCAAACCGAGACCGACACCACCACCGACACCGGCGATCTGGAGAAGATCGTCATCACCGAGCAGGTCCGTGGCTACCACTGGGCCCCCGCCTACCTGGCCCAGACCCTGGGCTTCTTTGCCGAGGAGGGCCTGGACGCGGAGTTCCAGACCATCAAGGGCAGTGACGCCACCACCCCCGTCCTCTCCGGGGACGCCCAGTTCGCCCTGAAGGGCATCGAGACCGCCCTCATGGTCAACGAAGGCGGCCAGGGGTGCAAGGTGGTCCTGTCCACCACCCAGAAGTATCCCTATCAGGTCATCGGCGCCACCGCCGAGTACGACACCCTGGAGTCCCTGGAAGGCGGCCTGCTGGCCGGCGGCCAGAGCACCAACAGCGGCCCCTATTCCTTCGCCAAGGCCTGCATCAACTACGCCGGCCTGGACGGCCAGGTAGAGATCTCCACCATGGCCAGCGCCGGCTATGCCGCCGCCATTGAGAGCGGCGAGCTCCAGGGGGCCATCTCCACCAACCCCTGGTCCGCCAAGCAGCTCACCGACGCCGGCGGCGTGGTGATCGTGGACGGCACCGACGACGCCGTCATCGAGGAGATCATCGGCTCGGCCAGCTATGAGCTGTTCACCGTCATCGCCTCCGACGAGCTCATCGCCTCCAACCCCGACCTGGTGCAGCGGGCGGTGAACGCCATGGCCAAGGCCATCCAGTGGATGCAGACCGCCTCCGCCGAGGAGATCGCCGAGAACCTCAAGCCCCTCTTCGACGGGGCCACGGAGGAGGAGCTGCTCTACGACGCCCAGTTTGACAAGGACCGCCAGGTGGCCACCACCGACGGCTACCACACCGACTCCGGCTTCCAGGCAGCCATCAACCTCACCAAGCTGGCAGGCGGCATCACCGGCGACCCCACTGCCGACCAGATCTTTGACGAGAGCTTCCTGGACAAGGCTTGGGAGAACCTGGGCCAGTAATCCCCTTTCCACATCACCACACCCCCAAGCACCCCCTACAGCGTCCCGGTCTACACCCCGCCTGCGGTGCATAGGGTAACCCAGGAGGAAACACCGTATGGCATTTTGGGAACTGATGCTGTTGGCCGTAGGCCTTTCTATGGACGCCTTTGCCGTGGCCATCTGCAAGGGCTTGGCCATGGACAAAGTCACCTTGCAACGGGCCGCCGTGGTGGGCCTTTGGTTTGGCGGCTTCCAGGGGCTCATGCCCCTGCTGGGCTGGCTGCTGGGCTCTCGCTTTGCCGCCTACATCACCGCTGTGGACCATTGGATCGCCTTTGCCCTGCTGGTCTTGCTGGGCATCAACATGATCCGGGAGGCCCGATGTCCCGACGAGGAGGACACCAACGCCTCCCTAGCCTTCCGGGTGATGCTGCCCATGGCGGTGGCCACCAGCATCGACGCCCTGGCCGTGGGCATCACCTTCGCCTTCTTAGAGGTGCCCATTCTGCCGGCGGTGTGCTTCATCGCCGCCACCACCTTCCTGCTCTCCTGCATCGGGGTGAAGGTGGGCAACCTCTGCGGCACCCGGTTCCAGTCCAAGGCGGAACTGCTGGGGGGCATCATCCTTATCCTTTTGGGCCTCAAAATCCTGCTGGAGCACCTGGGGGTGCTGTGAGGCAGGGGCCCGTTTTCCCGGCAACCCAATCACCCCTGGGGATCGGCATGATCCCCAGGGGTGGTTTTGCTTTTCCCCCTGGACCTTCTGTGGTAGAATGGAGGCAGTTTTCTCGGCTTGATGGGAGGTGCCTTCCGTGCCCGGTGTCCTGCTGTTTCTCCCCTTTCTTCTGATCCGCTTCGGCCTGCTGGCTGCCAAAAACCGGCAGGCCCTGCCCCGGGCGGCCCACTTTGCCCCCATGCAGGGGCGGGAAAAAATCGCCTATGCCGTCTACCAACTGGCTACCTTGGGGATCCTCCTGGCCCTGTGCGCCAGCCGTATCCAAACTGGCAGCACCGGGACGTGGTACGGCGGTCTGGCCGTGTACCTGCTGGGGCTGGTTCTGTGCGCCGTGTCGGTCCTCCACTTTGCCGCCCCGGACCAGGATGGCCTGAACACCCAGGGGATCTACCGCCTCTCCCGCAACCCCATGTACCTGGGGTATTTTGTCTGCTTCCTGGGGATGGCCCTGCTCACCCGGTCCTGGGTACTGCTGGCCCTGGTGCTGGTGTTTCAGGGGTCCGCCCACTGGATCATCCTGGCGGAGGAGCGGTGGTGCCAGGAGACCTTCGGGGAAGCGTATCGCCAGTATAGGGGGCGGGTGAGGCGGTACCTATAACCCCACAAACGCATACACCAAAACGAGGGGTGTCCTTCCAAGGACACCCCTCGTCTGTTGCAATCCCTCTGGCGTTTCCTCCCCCATCGCCTGGCTTCTGTTTAGAAAAAAGTTATCCTTTGGAAAGATGGGGGTTAGGATTTTCCCGTATCACAAAACCTGCCCAACGGTGCGCGTCACCGTCCCAGCCGTCTGCCCTGCCCCTTGGGATGGGCAGGCAGGCGTCTGGTGGAAGGGCAGGGTTTCCTCCCTTGGGATTTCTGCCAAAGGGTATGGAGTACCCAGGCCGACTGCACCAAGGTGAGCAGGCAAAAGGCTATCATCAAACCGGTGGAAACCTTCAGGCCCAAAAAATTCATGTACGGATTGTACCAGTCTAAAATCTCAAAGACAAAAAACAGCAGCGAGAGGATGATCCCCCCATGGGCAAGGAGAGACAAACACCTGATCACGTTACGACACCTCCCCAAAGTAAAGACAGTCTACGATTTTATGATCCGGTTTGTAGGGGTGGTTGACCACCTGGTGGTTCAGCGTCATGAAGGTGGAGTGGCCGCCGTCTAGGTTATAGGCAGCGGTACATCCCAGATCGTCAAACACCTGCGCCAATTCTTCCAAGGTCATTCCCCGGGAGTATCCGGTCTGCCTGCCGTCCACCACAACGAAGCAGTAATGCCCAGGTTCATAGTAGCCAATGGCGCTGCGGGGATGGACCTTTCGGATATAATCCCAGGTGTTGAAGGTGGACAGCGCCTTTCCCTGGGCGTCCAGCAGACTCGGGCCAAAGGTCCAGGACTGGTAGGCCCCCTCCTGCATCACCTGCTGCAGGTCAAACTGGTCGGGGGAATAGGTCTTCATCTCGCCGTTTTGAAACAGGACGCACACATCTGCCGTGGTGGGTTCCGCCCGGTACACCGTCCCGTTGCGGATGAGCGCCCCCGCCGTGTGCTGGTGGTTGTAGCAATAGGAGTCTCCATTCATGGCCAGCACTGCCTGGACGTCTCTGCTCATCTTGGTCAGGTGCTCCTCAAACCCGGAACCATAGGTGTCCTGGGAAAAATAGGTGCGGAAGCAGCGGATGTTCGTGGTATAGACGTCCGCCACATAGTAAGCCACCCGGTTGCTCCCCTTCCCCAAGGTGTGGGCGGTCACCGTAATGGAGAGGTCCTTGCTCTGATAGGACGTGTCTGTCGTTGTCACCGTATCGGAGAAACGGTCGGCAAACTTCCCCTCCAGAGGAAGGGACCCTGCCGAAGAACCCTCCCGTTGGAGGGGCCCTCCGGCACATAGGGTGCCCTGCTCTGCCATGCTGGGCAGGGCAAACCACTGGGGGACCCGATAGTTGAAGTAGTAAACGGACAGCGCAATCCCCGCTGTGATGACCACATCCAGAAGCACCGCCACGACAGCGCGCCACGGCCCCTTAGGCCGTTTTGGTAGACGGATCGGATGCATGGGACTTCACCTCCCCTTTCTTTGGGGGCAGCCCGCCGCCGCCCCGAAAGATCACCTTGGTCTGTACCGTGAGGCTGACCAAGAAAAGGGACCCCTCCGTCAGCAACTTGCCAGCCACAGCGGAAGGGACAGGCCATAGGCAAACAGCGAGAGGATCCCGTTGTTTGCCAGGAGAATCCCGGTCGCCAGCAGAAGGTATTCCACCAAGGTTTTGCGCTGGTTCTCCTTGGAATGAAACACCAAGGTCCGGTTGAGCTGATAGTTGAAAAAGCCGCTGCCCAGCCGTGCCGCAACGTTGCTGTACAGCAGGCCGTAGGCAAACTGCTGGGTTGCCGTAGACAGGAGCAGGAACAATCCATAGTCCAGGGCAAAACTGATCAGGGAGACCGAGGCAAACTTCAGCAGCATTTTCAGCACCTTCCAGGAGTCCCGAAGGGAATGGAAGTGGGACGCTGAGTTGTGCTCGTCCAGGTACACCGTCTGAATGGGAACTTCCACCAGCGGGATGCCGTGGCGTTTGCAGTGGAGCAGCACGTTCATCTCGTAGTCGTAGCCGCTCCGCGTCTTGGGGCAAGTGCTGCCCATCGGCATCCATGGTGACCAGATAGGCCGTGGGGTCATTCCACGTCCACACCGCTTGAAAGGCCGTCTTCAGGGCGGCCCCCTTCCCCCGGTTTTGCGGGTGATGGAGTACCACCACCGCTGGCAGGGCTTCCAGCTGGGCAAAGATCCACTGCCTGTCCATGGTGCTGCCATCGTCCACCACCACCGCACCGTAGCCGGCGGCGGTGACGTCCTTCACAAGGTCCAGCAAAAGCGCCGAGGGCTGGTAGGCGGGGATCACCACAAGGTCCACGCCCCGTAGTTCCATAGGCTCTGACATCGGATTCCCTCCTCTATCGTTGATGTCAGTCAGTTTACCCAGGGAAGATGACAGCAGCATGAGAATTCCATGAGATTTTCTCATTTTCACAAGTTCTCGTTCCCCGTTGCCCTGTGCACGGTCCCATCTCCCGATCCAGAAAGGCGGTTATGATCATGCGAATTTTAGTCATTGAGGACGACCCCGTCCTGCACCACATTCTTTCCAAGCGTCTGAAAGAGGAAGGCCACTCCGTTGACGACTGTTACGACGGGGAGGCAGGCTTCGACTATGCTGACGCCATGCAGTACGACTGCATCGTGTTGGACCTCATGCTCCCCAAACGGGATGGGCTCTCCCTCCTCCGCGATCTGCGGAGCCGGGGAAACGCCTCCCCGGTGCTCATCCTAACCGCCAGGGACGCCATCGATGACCGGGTGGCCGGCTTGGACGCCGGCGCAGACGATTACCTGGTCAAGCCCTTCGCCTTTGACGAGTTCTCCGCCCGGGTGCGGGCCCTGCTGCGCCGGGGCAGTGACACCAAAAGCGCCGTTCTCTCCCTGGAGGATCTGACCCTGAACACCACCAACCGAAAGGTCACCCGTGCAGGCCAGGACATCTCCTTAACCTCCACAGAATACGCGCTTCTGGAGTACCTCCTGCGCAACCAAGGGCAGGTCCTCACCCGGTCACAGATTGCAGACCACGTCTGGAACTATGATTTCTCCTACGACTCCAATGTGGTGGATGTGTACATCCGGTATCTGCGGAATAAAATTGACCGTGCCTTCCCCACCAAACTGATCCACACCATCCGGGGAACCGGATATACCCTGCGGGTTGCGCCATGAGAACCCTGACCATCAAGGGGCGTATCACCTTGCTGTATGCCCTGCTGACCGCCCTCCTGCTGGCGGTTCTGCTGCCGGTGGTGTACGGCGCAGTCTCCGCCTCCCTGCGCCGGGAGATGGACTCCCAGCCCCGCAGCGCCATCGCCCAGGTCCTGATCGCCGTGGATGACCAAGACGAGGCCTTTCGCCTCAACCAGCAGGTAGACCTCCCCGACGCCATCACCCTGTGTGTCACCGACCCCCAGGGGCAGCCGATCTTCTCCACCGCCGGCGGGGACTGGCTGCAAACCGCCGCCATCCAGCCGGACGGCAAGACGGTGCACCAAAACGAGACCTACACCGTGCGGCAGGAAACCGTCCAAATAGAAGGCGCCACCGTCACCGCCTCCGCCGCCATCTCCGCAGGCTCGGCGGAAGCCTCTCTGCATACCCTGCAGGTGCTGCTGGGAATTCTGGTGCCCATCTACCTGGCTTTGGCCATCGCCGGCGCGTATCTCCTGGCCAAACGGGCCATCCGCCCCATCACAGAGATCACCAAGGCCGCGGAAACCATTCGGGCCGGCGACCTGTCCCAGCGCATCACCGGCATTGCCACCCAAGATGAAATTCAAGAGCTGGCCGACACTTTTAACACCATGCTGCACCGGCTCCAGGCTTCCTTTACCCGGGAGCGCCAGTTTACGGCGGACGCCTCCCACGAGCTGCGCACGCCGGTGGCCGTCATTTCCGCCTGTGCGGAGGAACTGCAAAAGGACCTCCCCCAGGGGGAGGCGGCGGAACCCGTCGCCGCCATCCAGCGGGAGAGCGCCCGTATGCACAAGATCCTCTCCCAGCTCCTTCTGCTGACCCGTGGGTATGAGGGGCGGTATCACCTGGAACGGGAAGTGTTTCCCCTTCGGGAGGTGGTGGCGTCCGTCATGGAGGAACTGGCGGAGACCGCCGCTGCCTCCCGGATCCGGCTGTTCAACCAGGTTCCGGAAGAGGTCTCCCTCTATGCTGACCAAAGTCTGACCACCCAGCTGCTGATCAACCTCATTGGAAACAGCATTCGATATGGCCGGGAGCGGGGTAAGGTGGTGGTACGGGCCTCTCTGGCCCAAACCCAGTGTACCTTCACCGTCTCCGACGACGGAATTGGCATCCAGGAAGACCAGCTGCCCCACATCTTTGAGCGGTTTTACCGGGCGGATCCCGCGCGGGACCGTTCCGGTTCCGGGCTGGGGCTGTCCATTGTGCAGTGGATCGTCTCCCTCCACAACGGACAGATTACTGTGCACAGCACCTATGGGCAAGGCACCCTGGTCACCGTTGCGCTTCCTACCCAACCTTCGGCTTGACCCAACGGGGCTGTTCCCGTGCATCCATACAAGGACATGATTTCTCTTCGGATCAATATTGGCAGGCTGTCCCTTCATGCAGGGACAGCCTGCCAATGGCAAATTCTTGCGGTTGATTCATCCACCCGTTTCATGGAGTTCCTCCCCCACCTGGTAGGCATAGACCATAGACCGGTGGCCGGAGCCACCCCGGAAGGGGTACTCCGCCACCCGGGTAAAGCCGCGCTTCTCATAGAATTCCCAGGAGGCCAGAGAGTTGGTAAACAGACGCACGGAGCCCGCCCCGTCCGCCGCCGCCCGGTTTAAGAAGGCCGTGACCAGGGCCGTCCCCAAGTCTTTCCGGTAGGCCGCTTTGGAAGAGAGGGCAACCAGCTCCAGATCACAGGCACCGAACACGTCCTGCCGCCGCTCCCTCATCTGTTGGTAAAAGGCTCCAAATTGCCTTTGGAAGGAAGGTGACATAGGATACCTCTTCAGGTAGAACTGGAAAAACATGCGGCACCAGAGGCCATAGTGCTTCTTGGTCTCGTATCGGTTGGCCAGGGCGGGGGAGAAGGGCTTGCTGTACTTGCCGCAGACAAACCCCACCACCTGTCCCGCCTCTGTCTCCGCAACGTACGTGAAGTTGCACTTTTCGATGAGGACCTGGGCGTACTCCCGCAGGAACCGTCTGTCGTTTTCGTCGATGGGGCCGGTGAAAAAGCCCTCGTAGAGGCACTCCCCGCAGGGGGTAGCGTCGCTTTCCGTGTACGGCCGAAGGGAAAATTCCATGGCACGCTCCTTTCCGTTCTTCGGTTAGTCTTAGCTAACTTCAGGAAATTGTACCATATGGAGCGGGAAAGGGCAATCCCTTTCCCCTACATTCTCCCCGTCCTTTTCCCCTTTTCTCCCTCCCCCAGGGCCGCCTCCCAAGGGGTTCGGTACCACAGGACCAGAGAGGCCGCCAGCAACAGCAGGCACCCCGCCGCCAAAAGGCCGTTGACCTGGATGACAAACAGAGAGAGCAAGGTATTGGTCAGGCCATGGGCCAGATTGCAGCCAAAGACCCAGCGGGTCCTGCGAAAGAGCGCCCCGTACCAGAAACTCTGGAGCACTGCCAGCACCGCAAACCATCCGAAGGGGATAGTCTGCTGGGAGGCCCCCTCCACAAACCACAGGGGGAGATGCCACACCGCCCAGACCAAGCCCGTGACCACTGCCGCCCCAGGGAAGGGCACCGCCCGCTCCAACAGGGGCTGCATAGTGCCCCGCCAGCCCACCTCTTCATTGCCGCCGTAGATCAGCGCCGCCTGGAGGAAGACCACCGGTACCAGGGACAGGGGTATCTGGGGGTTGAACTGCCGAGAGGACAGGGCAATGACCGCCCCCTCCGCCAGGCAGAACAGCAGCACCACCCACCAGGTGCCTCGACGGGGGACAAAGACAAGCCGGGGCACCTGCCGGAGCCTTCCCCCGCCTCGGCAGAACACCCACAGCCCGCCCACCGTGGGGCCAAAGCCCCCCAGCAGATGCAGCACTACTCCCGCCGGGTGGGCAAGGGTCAGCACCCCCCAGTGCCCCAGAATCGCCAACCCGCCCCAGCACAGGCCGGTGATGGTAAAGGTCCAGAGCAGGAAACTTCCCAACGCGCGTTTCATGACACATACCCTCCCTGGTTTCTCTTTTTTGCATCCAGTTTTCAGTATAACACAGGGACCTGGCCCGGCAAAGAAAAACCCGCCCCGGAACGGCGGGAAATCCGTTCCGGGGCGGGCAGGTTGGGAACATGAGAAGAAAGATAAAAGCAAGGGAAAGATAACAAGTAAGAGAGAGAAAAGAAAGCCGAAGGGATGGCTCAGTCGCCGTCGTAGGCCTTCTGGAAGATGGCGATGATCTGGTCCTTGGTGGCCTTTCTGGGGTTGGTGGCGGCGGTAGCGTCCTTCATGGCGTTCTCAGCCATGATCTCGAAGTCCGCCGGATCCACGCCCAGGGAGCGCAGGTTCTGGGGGATGCCCAGGTAGCGGCCGAAGGTCTTCAGGCCGTACACGCAGGCCTCGCCGGCCTCAAAGGGAGACATGCCGTCCACATTGATGTCCATGGCCCGGGCGATCACCGCGAACCGCTCCAGGTTGCCGATGAGGTTGAACTCCTGGACATAGGGCAGCAGGATGGCGTTGCACACGCCGTGGGGCAGGTTGTAGAAGCCGCCCAGCTGGTGGGCCATGGCGTGGACATAGCCCAGGGAGGCGTTGTTGAAGGCCACGCCGGCCAGGTACTGGGCATAGGCCATCTCGGACCGGGCCTTCATGTAGTCGCCGTTGGCCACCGCCTGAGGCAGGTAGTGGACGATCTTGTCGATGGCCTTGATGGCGGCTGCGTCGGTGAGGGGGTTGGCGTCGGTGGAGACATAGGCTTCCACCGCGTGGGTCAGTGCGTCCATGCCGGTGGCGGCGGTGAGGGAGGCGGGCATGCCCACCATGAGCTCCGGGTCGTTGATGGCGATGGCCGGGGTGACCCGCCAGTCCACGATGCACATCTTCACCTTCCGTGCGGTGTCGGTGATGATGCAGAACCGGGTGATCTCAGAGGCGGTGCCGGCGGTGGTGTTCACGGCCACCAGGGGGGGCAGGGCCTCGTGGGCCTTGTCCACGCCTTCATAGTCGGAGATCTTGCCGCCGTTGGTGGCCACCAGGCCAATGCCCTTGGCGCAGTCGTGGGAGGAGCCGCCGCCCAGGGAGAGGATGCAGTCGCAGCCGTTGTCGTGATAGAACTTCTCCCCTTCCACCACGTTGGTGTCCTTGGGGTTGGGTTCGGCCTTGCCGAAGACGGCGGAGTCTACCCCAGCGTCCTTCAGGATCTTCTGGATGCGGGCCGTCATGGGGTGGCTGGCCAGGAACTCGTCGGTGACGATCATGGCCTTGCTGCCGCCCAGGCTCTTCATCAGCTCGCCGGTCTCCACCACGGAGCCTTCGCCGAACACGTTTCTGCTGGGTACGAAATAGTAAGTGGACATAGTTCTTTTCCTTTCTGACGCTGGGTCCTTGGGGCAGCCTGGGGCCGCCATGGGTAAAAATGGGTATAAAAAGGGCGGAGGGGCTCCCCTCCGCCCTGAGAGGCCAATGGTTTTCTCCGGGTCTGCCTGCTTACTTGGCAGGGTAGAAGCCAGAGGGCGTTTCTCTGAGGTTAATCATGATGTTCTTCTTCTGGGTGTAGTGCTCCAGGATGACCTTGTGGGTCTCACGGCCGATGCCGGACTGCTTGTAGCCGCCGAAGGGGGCGCCGGCAGGGATCATGTTGTAGGTGTTGACCCACATACGGCCGGTCTCCACGGCGCGGGCCACCCGGAGGGCACGGTTGATGTCCTGGGTCCAAACGGCGCCGCCCAGACCGTAGACGGAGTCGTTGGCCATGGCGATGACCTCTTCCTCAGTCTTGAACTTGATGACCACAGCCACGGGGCCGAAGATCTCTTCCTGGGCCACCCGCATGTTGTTGTTGGCGTTGACGATGAGGGTGGGCTTCATGAAGGCACCGTTGGCGCAGGCGCCGTCCTTGCAGGGTTCGCCGCCGCAGGCGATGGTGGCGCCCTCTTCCTTGGCCAGTTCCACGTAGGACATGATCTTTCTCAGCTGGCCCTGGTCCACCTGGGAGCCCATCTGGGTGTTGGGATCCAGAGGATCGCCCACGGTGATGTTGTTGAAGGCCTTGACGGCGGCATCCACAAACTTGTCATAGATGCTCTCCTGGACGAACACCCGGGAGCCGGCGCAGCACACCTGGCCCTGGTTGAACAGGATGCCCAGCTGCAGGCCGTCCAGGGCACGGTCCCAATCGCAGTCCTCGAAGAAGATGTTGGCGCTCTTGCCGCCCAGCTCCAGGGTGGAGGGGATGAGCTTGTCGGCCGCTGCCTTGGCCACGTCCAGGCCCACTTCGGTGGAGCCGGTGAAGGCCAGCTTGCGGAAGCCGGGGTGGTCCAGCATATACTGGCCGGCCCGGGAGCCGCCGCCGGTGACCACGTTCAGCACGCCGGGGGGCAGCAGGTGGCCGATGAGCTTGACCAGAGTCAGCACGCTCAGAGAGGTGGTGGAGGAGGGCTTAAAGACGATGCAGTCGCCGGCCGCCAGGGCGGGGGCCAGCTTCCAAGCGGCCATCAGGAAGGGGAAGTTCCAGGGGACAATCTGCCCCACCACGCCGATGGGCTCGTGGAGGATGATGTTCATAAACTCGCCCACATGGTCCTTCAGGATGCTGGCGGAACCCTCCTCGGTGCGGATGGCGCCGGCAAAGTACCGGAAGTGGTCGGAGGAATAGGGCACGTCGATGGTCATGGTTTCCCGGATGGGCTTGCCGTTGTCCATGGACTCGATGGTGGCCAGCAGTTCCTTGTTCTCGTCGATGATGTCAGCGATCTTCAGCAGGATGGCGGCGCGCTTATCGGGTTCCAGGTCCCGCCAAGCGGGGAACGCAGCCCAGGCGGCCTGGACGGCAGCATCCACATCTTCCTTGGTTGCCTCGGCACACTCCGCCAGCTTTTCGCCCGTGGCGGGGTTGGTGGTGGTGAAGTATTTGCCACCAGAGGGGGCAACCCACTGTCCATTGATATAAAGTTCATACTTGGCGTCCAGATTCACGTTCATAACTCGGTGCTCCTTTCTATTCATCAAAGTAAGTGTTCCATTGCTTACTCAAGATCTGTGGTGTTGGGGAAGTACCAGTTTATACTGCCCTTCTGCTTATTGTTATACCACATCTCCTCAATTTTGAGAAACACCGAAAACTAATGTACCTATCAGAAAAACTTATTGCGTCTGCAACCTTTGCCGCTGCGCGGCTTGGTCCTCCCGGATCAGCTGGAAGAAGTGGTCCCCTGCCAGGCTCACCGAGGGCAGCAGCCGCAGCGCCACGGTGCGGATCCGGAAGGAGTCCCCCTCAATGGAAAAGACGCTCACGTCCCGGGAGAGGTTCTTCTCCATCCCCTCCGGCAGGGGGGCGATGCCCAGGCCGGCCTGAACCAGAATGCTGGCCTCCAGGAAGGTCTTCACCTGCTGCACCGGGTTTGCCCCCAGGCCCAGCTGATCCAGGTAGTCTGCCCGGGCCTGGTTGGGGCTCTCCCCCACCGACCCTTCGATGCGGAAGATGGTCTGGCCCGCCAGCTCCGAGGGGGCCACATACTGCCGCCCGGCCAGCGGGCTCTGGGGGCCGGTCATAAACTTGGGCCGCTCGCTGCTCAGCTCCAGCACGTCGAACCGCTGGTCCAGGGCCAGGCCGTAGTCCGGGATGACGATGACGTCCAGCTTCTCCTCCTCCAAGGCTTCCAGCATCTCTTTGCGGCCCCCCTCCTGGAGGGTGATGGCCGCCTCGGGGTAGAGCTGGCGGAAGCGGCGGAGATAGTCTGGGATGCACTCCTGGGTATAGGGGCCGTTGATCCCCAACCGGAGGTCCCGCTTCTTCCCCTCGGCCAGGAACCGGGCCTGCTTCACCGCCCCGTTGTACTGGGCCAGCACCGCCTGGCACTGTTTGGCAAAGTACTCCCCCGCCGGGGTGAGGGACACCGAGGCCCCCCCTCGGTTGAAGAGTTTGAAGCCCAGCTCCTCCTCAAACTGCTTGATCTGCTGGCTGATGGCAGCCTGGGCCACGTAGCATTCCCGGGCGGCTTTGGTGAAGTTCAGGTGCTTGGCCACCGAGAGAAAATATTCGATTCTTCGAAAGCTCATAGGCTCTCCTTTCCCATCAGTGTGTCCGCACGATGTGGGTGTTATTCTGGGTTCTATTATAAAAAAGAGCCTCCCCCTTTGTCAAAGGGAAGGCCTTACAAATTCTCGCGGAAGCAGAAAACCGCCGGCCCCCTCCCCGGGAGAGGCGCCGGCAGTCTGCGGTGGGTGTGGCCGGCGTGTGCCGGTTAGTCCAGGTAGTAGTCGAAGCCGTAGCAGCTCTTTTCAAAGCCGTAGATCTCGTAGAACCGGTGGGCCTGCTTCCGGGGCATGCCGGAGTCCAGCACCAGGGCCTTGCAGCCCCGGGCCTTGGCCAGCTCCTTGGCGTGGTCCATGAGCTTCACGCCATAGCCCTTGCCCCGCTCATCGGCGTTGGTGATGATGCTGGAGACATAGCAGGTCATGCCGGACAGCCAGAAGGTGTTGAAGTAAGCGCCGTGGCAGAAGCCATGGTAGGTGTCCCCGTCCATGAGGAAGAAGGCGAAGCTGTCCTCGTCGGCCAGCACGTCGGCGTACACCTTGCGGATGACTTCCTTATCATAGGTGTTGTAGTCCCAAAGCTTTTCAATGTAGTCAAACGCCACATCGAAATCGTCCATGGTCGCGGTCTTGAATTCCATATTCTGTTCCTCCTTTTACAGGTCTAAACTAGGTTTATTATCCTCCCATCCTCCCCCCTTGTCAAGTCCGTTCCTGCCGTTTTCCCCAAATTTCCTTCTTTTTCTCCCCCTTTCCTTGGGAAGTATCACGGAGCAGGTTCCTTGGCTTGACTTCTTCCAGGGAGGTTGTTACCATGAAGGCATTCCACGCCAGGAACAGGAGGCACTTCCATGAAAACCCGTATCACCGAACTCTTCGGCATCCAGTACCCCATCATCCAGGGGGCCATGCAGTGGCTGTCCAAGCCCCGCCTGGCTGCCGCCGTGTCCAACGCCGGGGGGCTGGGTACCATCAATATGACCACCTATGCCACCCCGGAGGACTTTCAGGCCGCCATCCAGGAGCTCAAGTCCCTGACCGATCGGCCCTTTTCCGTGAACCTCTCCCTCCTCCCCGACACCAAGCCCGACGGGCCCATCAAGGGCTTCCTCCAGGCGGTGGTGGAGGAGAAGGTGAAGATCGTGGAGACCGCCGGCAGCTCCCCCGCCCCCCTGATGGACACCCTGAAGGGGGCCGGCTGCCTGGTGATGCACAAGATCCCCGACTCCCGCTTTGCCCACACCGCCCAGGCGGTGGGCTGCGACGCGGTGTGCATCGTGGGCTACGAGGGGGGCGGCCACCCGGGCATGGCCGGGGTGGGGTCCATCGTCCAGTGGCCCCTGACCACCGAGCGCTGCACCCTCCCTGTGGTGGGGGCCGGTGGGGTGTGCGACGGGCGCACCATGTACGCCGCCCTGGCCGCCGGGCTGGACGGGGTGATGGTGGGCACCCGCTTCCTCATGGCCTCGGAGACCGACATCGGCCCCCACCTCCGCCAGGCAGTGATGGACGCCAAGGAGACCGACACCGTCCTCACCCAGACCAGCATCCGCAACGCCCTGCGGTCCCTGAAAACCCGGGAGGCCCTGCACATCATCGACTTTGAGAAGGCCAACCACCCCACCCTGGAGGAGCTCTACCCCCTCATCCGGGGGACGGTGACCAAGGCCGCCTACGAGCAGGACGACCCCCAGGCCGCCCAGATCGCCATGGGCCAGGTGCTGGGCCGCATCCACGACGTGAAACCCGCCGCCCAGATCATCCAGGACATGATGGAGGAGCTCTACGCCATGCACCGCCGGGTGAGCGCCATGCTGTAAGCCCCGCTTTCGTTGACTTTTTGTGGTTCCTTTGTTTCGCTGAAATGTGCACCACCCTCTTGACAAACAACCTCACTATTCGTATAATACACTTTGAAAGCGTGTTATGCGAATAGCACAGTTGTGAAAGAGGGTGATTCCCATGGTTGCCTCTGACCCATCGCACAGTTCTCATAGGATCTACAAAGGAGGCTTTTCTATGAAATCCATTGCTACCCTGTTCCTGGCCGGGCTTCTGGCCCTGTCCCTGGCCGCCTGCGGCGGCCAACCCTCCAGTGACGTCCCCGCAGACAGCGGCGGCCAACTCGCCGAGGGCTTCCAGTTGGAATCCACCCAGTCGGATACTTACACCGAAAAAGACATCCAGGCTGCCGCGGACGTCATCACCCAGTGTTTCCAGGAGAACTTCCCCGGCTGCACCATGACCTCCCTGCAGTATATGGACGCCCTTTCTGCCGACGGCGCCCCGGAGTGGGCTGCCCAGTATGACGCCGACCAGGCCATTGTCTTCCAGTCCTCCTTCACCGTGGAGGACCCCGGCGAGGACAGCACGCTGAACCCCCACAGCACCTATTCCAACTGGCAGTGGATCCTGGTGCGGTCTGACGGCGGCGACTGGACCATCGGGACCCACGGCCAGGGCTGAAGCCCTCCCTTTTTCCATCTCTCTCCCCCGCCCCCGGCGCCTTCCGCGCCGGGGGCCCTTTCCGTCTCCGGCAAAGTTCCCCGCCGGGCGCTCCTTTCCCCCGCCAGGGGCGGGGAGCCCCTGGATCCCGACGCCTCGAAAAAACAGGAAATTTAAGGAAACCTTAAGAAAAACTCCAGGATTCCTTTTTCGTTGACTTTTTGTGGCAAGCCCGCTAGAATAGGGCCCAGGGGGCGGGCCCATCCGCCCCAAGGAGGTCCCCGCCATGCTGATCTATCTGGCCGCCATCGACGCCCCGGAGGACCGGGACCGGTTCGTGGAACTCTATGAGACCTACCGGGGCCTCATGTTCCACGTGGCCCATCAAATTCTCCGCAACGAGGCCGACGCCGAGGACGCCGTCCACGACGCCTTTGTGGTCCTTGCGGAAAATTTTCAAAAATTTTCTCTCCTGGAGCGTCACAAAACCCGGTCCTTACTCGTTACTATAGTTGAACACAAGGCCATCGACCTCTACCGGAAGAAGCAGCGCCGGGGAGAGGCCCCCCTGGTGGAGGAGATCTCCGGCATCGACCCCGGGCCCCAGGAGGACGCCTCCCCCCTGGCCCAGTGCATCCTCCGCCTGCCTGGGCGGTACCGGGAATTCTTCCGGCTGAAGTACGAGCTGGGCTACTCCACCCGGGAGGCCGGCCAGCTGATGGGCCTGTCCTGGGCCGCCGCCCGGAAGCTGGAGCAGCGGGCCAGGGAAAAACTGCGGGCACTTTGCCAGGAGGAGGGGATTCTATGACGTTTTTCACCGACGACCGCCTGCGTCAGGCGGCAAAAGAGGCCGGGGCCATCCTGGACGGCAGCCTCCCCGCCCCGGAGGACTGCGCCCACACCTTCTCCCTCCCCTTCCAGGCCAAAATGGCCAAGCTCCTGCGCCGCCGCAAACGGGCCCCCGCCCGCCGGGCCATGCAGCGGGCGGCCTGCCTGGTGCTGGTGTGCTTGCTGGGCAGCGGGGTGTTCCTCACCACCAACGCCCAGGCAAGGGAGGCGTTTTTTGGGTGGGTGAGTGAACAGGTGGAAAGTGCCCGTAGGTATTTCCACGTCGGCGATCCCCTGTTCTCGGAAAAGGTCGTGAGGTATGAAATTGACGTACCAGCTGAGTATTCTCTGCTTGAAGAAGAGAGCAACGCCGATATGTTCCACCAATTTTATGTAAATGATTCCGGAGAATACATCGACTTTACTTATCAATATGAAACGGAAAACACCGGTAATGAGGCTTTTATTGTGGACCAAAATACAGGGCGAAAGTCTGTAACCGTCCATGGGACCTCTGCGGACCTCTACCTATCTCTGGACGAAAACGCCTCCAGCACCATTATTTGGACCGATCCCTCTACAGGCGCCCTTATCGATGTCACCGCATTCTTGGGAGAGGATGCACTGATTTCCCTGGCCGAAAGCGTTACCCCCATAGAAAAATAAATTTTTTCAAAAAATTTTTGAAACCCGCGTCACAAATCACCTCCCTCGTTCGTTACTATGGGTGAAAAACGAAACGAAGGGAGGTGATTTTTATGAAAAAGCAAGTTTTGGCGCTGGTCATGGTACTGGTGATGCTGATGGGCGTGGCCGCCCAGGCCACAGGGCCGATGCGCGCCCCTTCGGTCAAACCTGAACTGTCTTTCCAGGGGACAACTGCCTTATGCTCCGCTCTTGTTCGGGGAAACACCACAAAAGACAAAGTTGTCGCTACCGCAAAACTCTGGCACGGCTCTATTTGCCTAGGAACCTGGACCAAGAGCGGAACCAGCTATGTCCTCGTGAAAGGGAGTGCCCCTGTTAGCAAGGGAAAAACCTATAAGCTGACTGTGGACTACACCATCAACGGCGTCAAGCAGCCCCAGAAAGCCATCACGAGAACCTGTCCATGAACCGACACAATCTCACAAGCTCAGCCCTCAACCAGTTGGACGCCGAACAAGAAAGGAGTACTCCATGAAAACAAATAAAAAACGAGCCCTTGTTTCTTCTCTGCTTGTTGCGGCAACTACGTTGTCTCTCTGCGTCAGTGCTTCCGCTACAGAACTGCGAGGCGCATCCACCACCTCTCCTTACAAACCTGTAGTAACGCTTTCTTCCTCTTCCGTATCCGAAGTTAAAAACGCCTTACGCACAACCAAAGATATTCAAGGGAACTCCCTGGGCCCCAGCGATTTTGTAGTCTCCAACAATAGTGTCTATCTCTTGAACACAGCAAACAATGCAGTTTATAAATATCAGGGAAACGAACAGACTGCCGCCATTTCTCTGGATGATTATGACATCGTCGGCACAGCACTTTCTGTCCGCAACAATGATGTGTATGTTTTAGATAACAATCTCTCCGTTTCCCGAATTTCAAACGGACATGAACAGGCCATTGGCTCTGTCCAGAATGATATGGACTTTGATAATGCCATTGATTTTAGCGTGACCTCAAAGTATGTGTATGTGTCTGAGCCTACCTCTGATGGTGGTAAAACTCTTTGTTATCTCACAGACCCCTCTTCCGGCAAGTTAGTCCTCGACCGAACCGTTAATGGTTATATGGTCGACAAGAATACATTCTATCGCAGCAAACTCATCACCGAAAATGGTGAAAACGCCGGCCATTCTTGCGTAATCTCTATTCTGGATGCAGAGGGAAATACCATCGATACGATTACTCTGCATTCTGACAATTATATTGCTGGTGCGCAGTACCTCGGCAAAAACCAGGATGGCCTGCACATTGTAAAGCAGTTCGATATGTCCTGCTACTCTGACGGTACTTGCGATGTCGAAGAAACCATCCGTACCGTTAATACAGATAATGACGTTGTCACTTGTGACGCGGTTGAAAACAACGTCCCTAGCATGGATAATCAGGTTACCGTTCAGGATGGAAAGGTTTATCAATTTTCTTCCTCTAACGCCCGTGCTGTCATTAATGAGGTCAATACCGAGAAAATGACCCCTGCCGCTCAGTTCTCCTCTAAATTGAAGCAGAATCCCCCTGTTCTTTCTACGGTAACAAATACCACCGGTTCCATTGAAGCAAAAGCTCTCCCTTCCATCTCCAGATCTTCCGTCATGCGGGACGCTAAAGCTTACCATAGCAGCTTTACTTGGTCTTGTAGCAACAAAAACCTAGCTGCATTAACAAACTGGAAGAAGCCGAGATACATCAAAGGCGCAGGTACGTATTCTTACATGCCGTATTGTTGGGGTGGCTTCAGCACAACTGCGCAGTACAAAACAGCCATGAACAATTCTGGTAGAGTCGGTAACATTAACACTCCTAAGAGCGGGCACGTTGCCAACACTTATGGCCTGGATTGTTCCGGTTACGTTAGCAGATGCTGGTTGCAGCCCACCAAGTATGGTACCGCTACTATTGGCACAATTTGTAACAAAATCTCCTACAACGCATTGCGTACTGCCGATGCTCTGAACAAGAGCGGTAGCCACATCGTATTGTTTGATTACTCTGATGCCGCTGGTAATTATACCCTTTACGAGGCAACCACCCTGAATCAGTATGATCGCGTTGCTCATACCAGTCGTTCCGTTAAAAACCTCTCTTCTGGTGGATACGTCGCACTAAGCTACAAAGGGATTACCAATTAATGTATTTTCCTCCAGGTTGGCCTTACCCCTGCCTATAAAAACCACCTTCTATCATAATAAGGAGCGTGTATATGAAAAAGCAACTTTTCCCTCTTCTCTGCCTGCTTCTTTTATGCAGTTGCGGTACAACACCAAATGACACAGAGACTGACTCTCAGCCCACACCAACCCAAGATACCGCCTTTTCTGAGAATATCCAGTACAAAACTGTAGAACGAGAAGGCAAGACCGCTGTTCTCTTAGAGGACAGTACGCTGACCCATTGTTATTCCGCATCTTACGATGAAAATAATCAAATCTCTTGGTTAGACCTCTCTCAGGATGTAGCACTAAAAGCGGGCAGCATGGTTCTCGTTTTGACAGAAGAGGAAACTACTTCCCAGGTCTATGTTCTCTCCGGCGATACCCCTGGCAGTTTATATGGCTCTCTTCCCACAGACGTCCTCTCTCAAAAAGAAAATGACCTGGTAACCGGGAATCTTGCTGACGCCGAGGACAAAATGGCCTATGACAGCATCAATGGGAAAGAAACAGAACAGCTTATCGGTACCGTTACCATTCTTGCCCGGCAAGACGGCTGGTGCCAGGTTGCTTCCCTCACTGGCGGTGATACCCGCACTTTCTGGCTCCCCGAGAAAGAACTCTCTTTCCATATGGACTCCACAGTAATTGACCGGGAGGCTGGTTGATTGCATCGTCTCAGATTTCCAAATTCTTTCTTATCTTTCCCCGGCCCTGTCGTTCTGTTTCCCCCCACCCCGCCCCCGGCGCCTTCCGCACCGGGGG